>Ga0182006_1002457_pt1 | contig 10124 bp, 9 predicted proteins | sample Sormic07211104_1_FD_123022 | JGI IMG/M metagenome (GOLD analysis project Ga0182006, IMG submission 123022) | Rhizosphere microbial communities from Sorghum bicolor, Mead, Nebraska, USA - 072115-104_1 MetaG | ecosystem: Host-associated > Plants > Roots > Rhizosphere | place: USA: Nebraska...
GACGACGGCGTCCGGCCGGAAGTCCCGGAGCTGCCGAGCGATCCGCACCGGGAGGAGCAGCCAGAACGCGGCGCCGTCGATGATCCGCGGGCGCACCGGACGGACGAGCACGAAGGTGGCGTCCCCCGGCGCGGAATCGGGTGCCGCCGACGCGAGCACGCGCACGTCGACCTCCGCGCGGAGCGCGTCGAACTTGTGCGCCACGCTCGGCGCGAGCGGGAGCCGGTAGCGGGACCGGCCGACGAAGAGCACCCGGCGCTTCACGCGCGAAGCGTACGGTCGAGCTCGTCGAAGACCGCGGCGGGCGAGAAGCGCTCGACCGACGATGCGGCGTTCGACCGCAAGAGCGCGCGCAGCTCGTCGTCGCCGAAGAAGCGACGGATCGCCGCAGCGAGCGCGGCGGCGTCGTTCGGCTCGACCAGCAGCCCGTTGACCCCGTCCTCGACGATCTCGGGCACGCCGCCGACGCGCGTCGCGATCACGGGCGTCCCGGCCGCGAGCGCCTCGACGAGGACGTGCGGGAAGTTCTCCCACGAGGAGGAGAGGAGAACCGCGTCGGCCGCGGCGAGCAGCTCGAGGACGCGCCCGCGCTCGAGCGGCCCGAGGAAGCGGACGCTCGGCCCCGCACGCCGCTCGAGCTCGGCGCGCAGCTCGCCGTCGCCGGCGACGAGAAACGTCACGCCGTCGGCCAGCTCGACGGCCACGAACGCGAGCTCGAGCGCCTTTGCCGGCGTCAGGCGCCCGGCGAAGGCGAGCATCGGGCCGTCGACGCCGAGCGAGCGGCGCACCTCGTCGCGCGGCGGCAGCGCCGGCAGCGGCGGCGCCGGGTTCGGCAGGACCGACACGCGCGACGCGTCGATCCCCCAGCTGACGACGAGGTCGCGCAGGAACACGCTCGGCGTCAGCAGGCGGCGGGCACGGCGCAGCGTCAGCGTGCGCCACAGCCGGAGCAGCCGCACCGGCACGCCGGCGTCCGCCGTCTGGAAGTCCGCGAGGAGGCCGCCGTAGAGACCGCGGCGGCGGGCCCGCTCGAACGCCGGGTCGCCCGCCACCTTGACGACGAGCGGCGCCCGCGAGGCGAACGCGCTGCGGCCGACCATGCTCGTCGCATAGACGACGTCCGCACGAGCGGACAACCGAGCGACGCGCGCGGCGACGGCGAGGTGCCGGAGGCCGGGAGGGAGACGCCGCGAGACCCAGTGCACGGGATACGGCTCCGGCGCCGGCGGCGACGACGCGGTCGTCAGCACGGCGACCTCGTGGCCGCGGGCGCGGAGCGCCGCCGCCGCTTCCGGCGCGTGGCTCGCGGGCCCGCCGACGTCCGGCGGCCAGATGCCGGTGACGATCAGCGTGCGCACGCTTGAAGGATCCGCTCGAGCTCGCCGTACACGACGTCGGGCGCGAAGCGCGCGACGGAGGGCGCCGCTGCGTCCCGCAGCCGCGCTCGCAGCTCCGGCTCCGCTGCGAAGCGCCGGATCGCACCGGCCAGCGCGTCGACGTCGCCGGGCGGCACGAGGAGGCCGTTGACGCCGTCCTCGACGACCTCCGGCACGCCGCCGACGCGCGTCCCGATCACCGGCGTCCCCACCGCGAGCGACTCGACCACCGTGTGCGGGAAGTTCTCCCACGAGGACGAGAGAACGGAGGCATCGGAATCGGCGAAGAGGCGAAGCACCTGCTCGCGCGGCAGCGCCCCGAGCAGCTCGCCGTTCGGCGGCAGCTGCGTGTCGAGGACGCCGGCTCCGGCCACGCGCAGCCGCACCTCCGGCACTCGGGCGACGGCGGCGAACAGCACGTCGAGCGCCTTCTGCGGGCCGAAGCGGCCCGCGAACGCGAGGACGACGCCGTCGTGCGGGCGACGGTCGAGCTGCGGCACGGCCGGCGCCGGATTCGGCAGGACGGTCACCGCGTGCGCGCCCCAGGCCACTGCGAGCTCCTTCAGGAACTCGCTCGGGCAGATCACGTGTGCTGCGCCCCGAACCGTGACGTCGCGCAGCCGTCGCAGCAGCGGCGCGGTGCCGCCGCCCTGGAACTCCTCGACGCCGCCGCCGACGGCGCCGCGCCAGCGCGCGCGCTCGAACGCGGGATCGCCGGTCAGCTTGAGGACGAAGGGCGCGCGAACCGCGGTGCACGCGAGCGCAGTGCGCGCGAACATGCCGGTCGTGTAGACGACGTCCGCGCGGCGCGCGCGCCGCGCGATCGCGGCCGCAGCGACGCCGTGCACGACCCCCTTCGGCAGCCGGCGCGAGACCCAGTCCACCGGATACGGCTGCGCCGCCGGCGGGCCGTCGGCGGCGACGATCGCCCGCACGTCGTGGCCGCGGGCCGTGAGAAAGGCGGCGACGTCGGGCCCGTGGCTCGCAGGGCCGCCGACGTCCGGCGGCCAGATCCCCGAGACGACGAGGACCTTCATGGGCTGAGCGCGCCCGCCTCGGCCCCCTCGGCGACGAGCTCCTCGTCGAAGGCCGACGGGCTCGGCTCGTCGACCGGCTCGATGCGCAGGACGAGCACGATCCAGACCGCTGCGAACACGACGATCGAGACGAGCACCGCGCCGGCCGCGCCCGACGCGCCCCACACGGCGCCGAAGACGGCGATCAACGGCAGGGCGACGACGGACTCGAGCGTCTGCGTGCGCAACCGAAGCTCGGGGCGGCCGATCGTCACCGGGAGCGACTTCGTCCAGCCGACGACGAACTGGACGACCGCGGCGAGGATGAAGAGCCGCGCCGCGCCTGCAGCTCCGACGTAGCCCGGCCCGTTGATGTGCCGGATGAGCTGCGGGATGAACACGTAGAGCGGCGGAGCCAGCACGACGGACGCCGCGAGCGCAAGCAGGCTGTAGTTGCGGATGCCCCGCAGCACGGCGCGCTGGTTGCCGCGCTCCCACTCGCGCGTCTGCTCGGTCAGCAGCACCATCCGCGCGGGAGCGGAGACCGCGATGAATGCGGACTGCGGCGCCTGCGCGACGCGGAACAGGCCGACCTGCACCGTCGACGTCACGGCGCCGAGCAGCAGCGGCCCGAGCCCGGTCCGCAGAGAGGTCACGCCGGAGGCGACGGTCGACTGCACCATGAACGAGCGGATGTCGCGCCGGTCGTCGCCGAGCGGCTGCGGCGCCGCCGACGGGAACCGGCGGAACGCCGCAATGCCCGCGACCGCGACCGAAGCCGTGCCGATCGTCTGGGCGACGAGGATGCCGAGGATCGCCTGCGTGACGCCGAAGTGCGCGCCGACCGCGACGCCGGCGAGGCGCAGCAGCATCGACCACGAGAGGAAGAACGAGCGGATGTCGTAGCGGCTGCGGAGGAAGAGCAGGGTGCCGGCCAGACCGTCGAGCGACTGGACGAGCGGGATCAGCGAGCCGACCGCGAGCGGCTCAGCGAGCCGGGAGGGCCCGACCGCGGCGAAGACGAGCAGGCCGACCGCACCGAGCGCACCACCGACGAGCTTGAGGGAGACCGCCGAGCGCAGCAGGCGGGAGAGCCGCGGCCAGTCCTCCCGCGTGACGTAGCGGAAGCCGTACTTCACGACGGCCTCCTCGACCGTCACGTCGAAGAAGCCCTGCAGCAGGCCGACGGCGAAGAGCACCGTCGCGTAGTCGCCGAACCCGCTCACGTGGAGCTCGCGCGTCGCGACGATCGTGGCGAGGAAGCCGAGCGCCACCGAGACGTAGATTCCGACGGCGGTCGCAGACCGGCGCACGAAGAGGCCTCGCATCAGGCGGCAACGGTACAGTGGGCGCTCCGTGGCCGTCCGTCTGCCGGTCGCACCGCGCGCGCTGCTCGTCGCGGCAGCGATTCCACTCCTCTTCCTCCATTCCGAGTTCCAGCCGAGCATCTCGGTTCACCTCGGCGGCACGAGCGTCGACGCGTACCTCACCGACTTCGCGGTGCTCGCGGTCGTGGTCGGTGCGCTCGCGGCGGCGGCGCGCGGAGGCATCCAGGCTCTCGCGCCGGCGAAGGCGTTGTGGCTCGTCGCCGCCGCCTTCTTCGTCTGGCTCTTCTTCGCGGTCGCCTGGGGCCGTCACGAGACGCCCGGCTATGCGACGTCGTCGCACCTCGTCACCGCATTGAAGTTCCTCGAGTACGCCCTACTCGCGCCGGCGGTCGTGCTGCTCGTCCGCACGCGCGACGACCTGCTCGTCGCGTTCTGGTCGCTCGTCGTCTGGAGCTGCTGCGCGACCGGCGTCGGGATCGCCGAGTTCTTCGGCGCGGACGTCGGCGCGAAGGGGACGGTCGGCCACCGCCAGGCGTCGTTCCTGTCGTCGGCCGACTTCGCAGCGCTCTCCGCGGCCGTGTTGCTGCTCGGGCTGCTCGCGATCGGGCTGCCGCGGCTCCGGCTGCCGCGCCCGCTCGGCGTCGCCGCGCTCGTGACCGGCATCCTCGGCACGGTCGTCGCCGGTGCCGTCGCGTCGGTGCTCGGCATCGCCACGGCGCTCGTCCTCGTCGGCGTGGTGGCCGTCGTGCGGCGCGAGCTCGCCGTGCGCCGCGCGCTGGTCGTCGCCGTCGCGGCGCTCGTCGCCGCTGCGGGAGTGGTCGTGATCCGCGGCCACGACCTCAGCGCCTTCGCGCGGTTCCTCGGCGCGTCGAAGGAGCAGCCGACGCAGCCGCAGTCGAAGGTGCAGACGTACGCACATCGCACGCTGCTCGTCTGGATCGGCTATCGCATCTGGCGCGACCATCCGCTGCTCGGCGTCGGCTGGGAGGCGTCGGCAGAGCCCGGCGCGTTCGGCCGGTACCTCCGCGCGGCGCACGCACGGTTCCCGAACGAGGCGCCCCTCGCCTTCCCCGCGGCCGCGTCCGACCGCCGCTACGGCGTGCAGAACGTCTGGGTGCAGGCGCTCGCCGATCTCGGAGTCATCGGCTGCCTGCTGTGGGCGGCCGTCTTCGCCGCCGCCGCGTGGCTCGCGATCCGCTCGCACGCCCTCGTGGCGCTCGGGTGGATCGCGCTCCTCGTGTGGCTCTGGAGCGCGCAAGGGTTCATCGCTGGGATCCCGCTCGACGGCTTGACGTGGCTCGCCTTCGGATTGGCCGCGGTGCGCGAGTGAGCCGTATGCAACCGAGCCGCACGTCGGTGCAGTACGCGGTGCGGAAGCCGCTCTTCGCGTGGCTGCACGCGCAGGAGACGCACGGTGTTCGCGTGCTCGACGTCGGCTGCGGCGACCGTCCGTACGCCGAGCTCTTCCCCGGGGCGACCGGCTTCGACGTGCCCGGCAATCCTCGCGCCGACCTGCACGGCTCGCTCGAGGCGATCCCGGTCGAGGACGCGAGCTTCGACCTCGTGCTCTGCCTCCAGGTGCTCGAGCACGTGCCCGATCCCGGCGCCGCGATCCGCGAGCTGCGGCGCGTCGTGCGGCCGGGCGGGCGCGTCCTGCTGTCGACGCACGGCATCTATCCGTTCCATCCGAACCCCGACGACCTCTGGCGCTGGACGCATCAGGGGCTCGAGCGCCTCTTCTTCACAAACGCCGAATGGACGTCGGTTACCGTGCGGCCCGGCGCCGGCACGGCCGCGACGCTCGCGATGATGAACGCCCACGTTCTCGACCTCCTGCTCAAGCGCCTGCACGTGCGTGCGCTCGGCGCACCGCTCGTCGCGCTGCTGAACACGGTCGGCGAGACGCTCGACGACGCGATCCCCGTGCTCCGGTCGACGGTGCCGGGAACGCTGCACGCGAACTACCACGTCGAGGCGGTCGCATGAAGGTACTCGTCACCGGCGGCGCCGGCTTCATCGGCTCGAATCTCGTGCGCGCGCTGCTCGAGCGCGGCGACGACGTGCGCGTACTCGACAACTTCTCCACCGGGAACCGCGGCAACCTCGAGGGCCTCGACATCGAGATCGTCGAGGGCGAGCTGCGGAGCTACGAACGCGTGCACGCCGCGACGCGCGGCGCCGAGATCGTCTACCACCTCGGCGCGCTCGGCTCGGTGCCGCGGTCGGTGCAGGATCCGCTGACCTCGAACGCGGTCAACGTCGACGGGACGCTCAACGTGCTCCTCGCCGCACGTGACGAGGGCGTGCGCCGCGTCGTCTACTCGTCGTCGTCCTCCGTCTACGGCAACTCGGGCGAGCTGCCGCGCACCGAGGCGATGCCGCCCGATCCGATCTCGCCGTACGGCGTTGCGAAGCTCGCAGCGGAGCGGTACTGCGTGAGCTTCAGCCGCGTCTACCACGACTTCGAAACGGTCGTGCTGCGCTACTTCAACGTCTTCGGGGAGCGGCAGAGCCCGTTCTCCCAGTACGCCGCCGTCGTCCCGCTCTTCGTGACGGCGATCGCCGACGGGCGTCCCGTGACGATCTTCGGCGACGGCGAGCAGTCGCGCGACTTCACGTACGTCGGCAACGTCGTCGACGCGACGATCCGCGCCGGCGGCGCAGCAGACGCGAGCGGCGCGATCTTCAACATCGCCGCCGGATCGCCGGGCAGCGTCAACCTCCTCGCCGACACGATCGGCCGCATCCTCGACAAGCCGGTCGACAAGCGCCACGCCGAGCCGCGGCCCGGCGACGTGCGCGACTCCTGGGCCGACGTCGCGGCGGCGGAGCGCGTCCTCGGCTACCGGCCGAGCATCGGGCTCGAGGACGGCCTGCGCCTGACGATCGACTCGCTTCGTGTCTGACCGGATCAAGGTCCTGCGCGTGATCGCGCGGCTCAACGTCGGCGGTCCCGCGCTGCATGTCGCGTACCTGACCGAGGGGCTCGCGGAGCGCGGCTACGACACGACGCTCGTGGCCGGCTCGCTCGCCCACGGCGAGGAGTCGATGGCGCACGTCGCACTGCGGCGCGGCGCGCGCATCGTCACGCTGCCGCACCTCGCGCGCCAGGTCTCGCCGCTGAACGACCTGCTCGCGGTGCGGCACCTGGCGAAGCTCATCCGGACGGAGCGGCCGCAGATCCTGCACACGCACACGGCGAAGGCCGGCGCAGTCGGACGCGTCGCCACACTCCTCGCAGGCGATGCGCGGCCGCCGATCGTCGTCCACACGTTCCACGGCCACGTGCTGCGCGGCTACTTCAATCCCCTCGCAACGCTCGCGTTCCGGACGCTCGAGCGGTGGCTCGCGACGGTGACGACGAGGCTGATCGCGGTCAGCCCGGAGGTGCGCGACGACCTGGTACGGCTCGGCGTCGCGCCGCGCGAGAAGTTCGCGGTGATCCGGCTCGGGATCCAGCTCGACGAGCGCGTGAGCGCCGCCGGCGCTGCGCGCCGCGAGACGCGGCGCCGGATGGGAATCTCGCCGGAGGCGTTCGTTGTCGGCTGGGTCGGCCGGATGACGGCGGTGAAGCGGACGGACGACGTCCTCCTCGCATTCGCGGGCGTGCTCGACCGCGGCGTCGACGCGTGGCTCTGCCTGATCGGCGACGGGCCCGACAGGCAGCGGCTCGAGCGTCGCGCGCACGAGCTCGGGATCGTCAGACGCTGCCTGTTCGTGGGATATCAGGACGAGGTCGCGCCGTACTACGAGGCGATCGACGCGCTGCTGCTGCCGTCCGCGAACGAAGGGACGCCCGTCAGCGTGATCGAGGCGCTCGCGGCGGAGCGTCCTGCGGTCGCAACGCGCGTCGGCGGCGTCCCCGACGTCGTCCGCGAGGGCGTCGACGGCTACCTCGTCGACGTCGGCGACGCCGACACGCTCGCGGCGCGCCTCGTCGAGCTCGCCGGCGACCCGGACAAGCGCGACGCGATGGGCCGCGAGGGCCGCCGACGCGTGCTCGAGCGCTACGCCGTCGACCGGCTCGTCGACGACATCGACGCGCTGTACCGCGAGCTGCTGCAGGCTTCACCTGCCGCGCGGCGTTAGCCGCGCGGCAGGGAAACGAACGTCTTCCACGAGGGCTTCTTCTTGCCCGCGTAGGTCTCGAGGCCGGACTGCCAGCCGGAGATGTTCGGCTCGTCGCGCACCATGAACCAGAGGAACATGTCGATCCGCGAGTTCTTGCGCGCGATCGCAAAGGCCTGCGACATGTACGACGCCTGCTTCGCCCACGAGATACCGAAGATCGTCTTGTCGGGCGGGTTCGTCTGGTAGCCGTACTCCGTGATCCACAGGTGCTTCGGCCCGTAGTACTTCGAGACGAGCGAGAGCAGCAGGTTGATGTTGCCGAGCTGGACGCGCCGCTTCTGCTTCCCCGTCGGCACGTAGTTCGGCGCCTCGCTGCCCTTGTCCGCGTACGGATGGTGCGCGTACACGTCGAAGGTCTTCATGCCGAACTTGTGCGCCTGCGCGAGGAACGTCAGCGGATCGACCGACGCGCGGGACGTGCCCGGCGCGTCGTTCCCCTTCGGCCCGGTGACGCCGCACGCGACGTGCTCGTCCGGCAGCGGGCCGAGGTACGGCGAGTGCACGCCGTCGTAGATCGCGTTGCAGATCTTCGCGTAGTTGAGCGCGCTCGTGACCTGCCACTTGCCCTTGACCTTCGTGTACTGCGGCGTCAGCCAGATCGGGTTGTTCGGCTCGTTCCACGCCGTCCACATGTTCACCTTCGGCAGTGCGACGCCGGCGACGACCCCGAGCTGCGGCTGCAGCTGCCAAGACGGCGGGATCCACAGGCCGCTGTACCGCTCGGCGGCGGCGTAGGCGAAGTTCTCGAGATCCGTGAAGTCCTTCGGCGCCGTCGTGCGCGCCTTGCCGCCGTTCGCCCAGCCGGGCGTGAACAGAATCGAGAAGACGAGCTGGATGCTGTTCGTCTGCGCGTACTTGACGAGGCGGTCGTAGAGCGCCCAGTTGTACGCCGGATCGCCGGGATCGGTCGGATCCTTCGGGCGCCCGCTGTTCGCGACCGCCCACTTCGTTCCGCCCCAGTAGAGGTTGACGCGGAGGACCTGGGTCTTCAGCGCCTTGAGCGTGGCGAACGCGCTGACGGGATCGCCGTACAGCGTGTCGGCCTCGTCGTTGATGCCGACGAGGATGTGGCTCGATTGCGTTTTTGCCGGTTTCTTCGAAGCGGCCGTCGCCGCGGATACGGCGAGGCCCGCGACGGCCAGCAGAGCCGCCGCCACGAGGACGATGCGCTTAGACACTCAGAGACTCCCGTTGGCTCGCTTGCAAAAGACGCCGCAGCCCTTCTTCCAGCGACACCTGCGGCTCCCATCCAAGTAGTTGACGTGCGCGCGTGATGTCCGGCTGGCGCACCTTGGGGTCGTCGACCGGCAGCGCCTCGAACACGATCTCGCTCGTGGCGCCGGTCGCCTCGAGCACCTTCCGGGCGAGCTCGAGGAGGGTGTACTCGGCAGGATTGCCGATGTTGACGGGGAGATGCTCGCCGCTCGCGGCGAGCGCGATCAGACCGCTGATCAGGTCGTCGACGTAGCAGAAGCTGCGCGTCTGCGAGCCGTCGCCGAAGACGGTCAACGGCTCGTTCGCGAGCGCCTGCCGCAGGAACGTCGGGATCGCCCGGCCGTCGTGTGGACGCATGCGCGGCCCGTACGTGTTGAAGATGCGGACGATGCACGTGTCGACGCCCTGCTGGCGGTGGTACGCCATCGTCAGTGCCTCGGCGTACCGCTTCGCCTCGTCGTAGACGCCGCGCGGCCCGATCGGGTTCACGTTCCCCCAGTAGGTCTCGGGCTGTGGATGGATGAGCGGGTCGCCGTACACCTCGCTCGTCGACGCGAGCAGGAAGCGCGCACGCTTCCATTTCGCGAGGCCGAGCGCGTTGTGCGTGCCGTGGGAGCCGACCTTGAGCGTCTGCAGCGGCAGACGGAGATAGTCGATCGGGCTCGCAGGGCTCGCGAGGTGGTAGACGACGTCGATCGGCTCGTTGACCGAGAGATGCGAGGTGATGTCGTGGTTGATGAAGAGGAACCGGTCGCCGCGGAGGTGCTCGACGTTCTGGAGAGACCCCGTCTCCAGATTGTCGACGCAGATCACGCGGTGGCCGTCCTCGATCAGGCGGTCGCAGAGATGCGACCCGAGGAAGCCGGCCCCGCCTGTGACGAGAGCGGTCGGCATTCGAAGGTCGATGCTAGCGACGGTTCCGGATCGCCCATCCCGCCTTAACACAGGATTTACGGCATTTACGGCAGGTCCGGTCGTTAGGGTCGCTTCGTGCGCTGGTGGGGACCGCTCGGGCTCCTGGCGGCCGTCCGCGTCGCGATCCCCGTGGCCGCGTACGC
>Ga0182006_1002459_pt1 | contig 10114 bp, 10 predicted proteins | sample Sormic07211104_1_FD_123022 | JGI IMG/M metagenome (GOLD analysis project Ga0182006, IMG submission 123022) | Rhizosphere microbial communities from Sorghum bicolor, Mead, Nebraska, USA - 072115-104_1 MetaG | ecosystem: Host-associated > Plants > Roots > Rhizosphere | place: USA: Nebraska...
TATTTCATATTTGCTAAAATTGCTGAGAAACACAAATTGGTAAAACATGAAGAAGAAAACCCATTAACAGAAGAAATTGACAACAATCATGTATAAAGTTAAATCATATCAATATAGTATTGCTTTGGCTGTATGTCTAGCAGTTGCAGGGTGTAAAACCCCTGCACCTGAGGCAGCAGTTACTACCAGTACACCAGTTCCAGAATCGTTTGGCTCAACAGTTCAGACTCAGGATGCAAACAGCAATACGGCAGCATTAAACTGGAAAGATTATTTTAAAGATCAGAATCTAGTTGATTTAATAGATACGGCTCTTAAAAACAATCAGGAATTAAATATCACTTTGCAGGAAATTGAAATTGCAAAAAATGATATTCGCGTTAAAAAAGGACTTTTATTGCCAACTGCAGGCTTACGTGCTGGAGCTGGAGTAGAAAAAGTGGGTAGATATACCAGTCAAGGTGCGGGTGATGCTACTACAGAGATTAAACCAGGGGTAGAAACTCCAGATCCGCTTGGAGATTTTACGATTTCGGCTTATGCAAATTGGGAAGTAGATATCTGGAAAAAACTGCGTAATTCTAAAAAAGCAGCTTTAAACAGATATTTGGCTACAGTAGAAGGTAAAAACTTTGTAATTACAAACCTCATCGCCGAAGTTGCTGATTCGTATTATGAATTACTAGCTTTAGACAATCAGTTGGATATTGTAAAACAAACGATCAAATTGCAGACTAACGCTTTAGAAATTGTAAAAGTTCAAAAACAAGCCGCAAGAGCAACAGAATTGGGAGTTAAGAAATTTGAAGCAGAGGTTTTAACTTCGCAAAGTATGGAGTTTGATATTTTGCAGCAGATAAAAGAAACTGAGAATAAAATCAACTTTTTGTTGGGTAGATATCCTCAGGAAGTAAAAAGAACAAGCAGCACTAATTTCTTAAGTTTATTGCCAGCTTCTGTAAGTTCTGGAATTCCATCTCAATTGTTACAAAATCGTCCAGATGTTAAACAAGCGGAATTGGAATTGGTAGCAGCAAAATTAGATGTAAAAGTGGCTCGCGCCGAGTTTTACCCATCTTTGGATATTACGGCAGCGATAGGAGTACAGGCTTTCAAACCTTCTTATTTGTTTACTATGCCAGAATCGTTATTGTATTCTTTGGCAGGAGATCTTGTAGCGCCTTTGATTAACAGAAATGCAATTAAAGCAGAGTTTGCAAGTGCCAATGCAAGACAGATTCAGGCTTTGTACAATTACGATCGTACAGTTTTAAATGCTTATCTAGAAGTTTCAAACCAAATGTCTAAGATTGAGAATCTTCAAAAAGGATACGATCTTAAATCGAAACAAGTTGATGCTTTAAATACTTCGATTGATGTGTCAAACGATTTGTTTAAATCGGCTCGAGTAGATTATTTTGAAGTTTTGATGACGCAGAGAGACGCATTAGAAGCAAAACTAGAATTAATTGATACTAAAAAAGAACAGTTGAATGCTGCAGTTCATGTCTATAGAGACTTGGGCGGCGGATGGAAATAATATTGCCAATTAATTTGTAGAAAGAAAGCCTTTTGGGAGTAAAATCCTGAAAGGCTTTTTTTTGTAAGAAAATTATCTTATATTTGCATTTCACTGTTCTGAAAAAAAGTGACCATAAACCTCGGAAGCTATTATTTAGTTTTCGGGGTTTTTTTATGCCTTTTAAATTTTTACCTATTGTTAAATTTTAATATTTTTCTTACTTATATAAACGGTCTTATTATATTTACAATATAATTATGTAATATTTTATTTACTTAAATACCACTTCTCATTTATTGATTAAGGTTATAAAATCTACAAAAGCCTGTAAAATAATCAATAACCTTTTAGATATGAGTTTTTTAGCAAAATTAGAATTAGACAATGAAGTGTTTAATGTTTTAGAATTTGATGTTCATTTTACCCAGAATGTCGATAACAACGGAAAACCGGCCAACAAGACAAAAGGCGGACAGATAAAACTTGTAATAGAAACCACACAAACGGATCTGTTTTCAGACTGGATGGTATCTCAGACCAGTGTAAAAGACGGAAAAGTCATTTTTTATCGCAGAGACGCTATGAGCACCATGAAAAATGTAACCTTTAAAAAGGCCTTCTGCATATCGTTTCATAAGAGTTTTAGAAGTGAAGGATCAGTTCCTATGGTTACTGAGATTTTGATTTCATCAAACGAAGTAAAAATTGGGAATACAATTTTTGAAAACAATTGGAAAAACTCATAGCTCTTTTAAAAAACAACTAGTATGGCATTGCAAACAATTACGAATATTAAAATTGGCGAAATAAGAATTGCTAATTTCAACAAATTAGAAGTTTTTCAGACGATTCATGACCACCACACTTTTTCCTTCGAAGTAAGACAAGATTTATTAGTAGAAGAATTTAAAAGTGTGATGCCTTTTTCCCAAAAGTTATACGGAGAAAAAATAAGCATAGAAATAAAACCTATAGAGGGTCTGGAAGATCTTATTATTGGAGCAGATTCTAAAGATTACATCATGCAGTTTTACGGCATAGTAACCGAAGTCAAACTGCAAAAATCCCGTCTTAAAGACGTAGAAGAAACCATCGTAATAAAAGGAAAGAGTACTACAATACTTTTAGAAAACGGACCCGAATGCAATTCGTTCACCAACATGTCTCTGAATGATATTGTAAAAAAAGTAAAATCAGACTGTGACATTGATATCGATGTAAGACCATTTTATTTAGACAACCTGCCTTACACTGTGCAGTATAACGAAAGCAATTTTGCTTTTCTAAATCGTTTGGCCAAAAGAAATGGGCATTGGTTCTATTATAACGGAAGAACAGCCATTTTTGGAAGTCCGGGCGGTGTGGGTGCAACGCCAAAATTAATGTATGGAATAAACATGCAGGATTTTGATTATACCCTAAAACTTATCCCTGCACTGTTTAAAGTAATAGAAAACGATAACAATGACGGCCAGTATAAAACTGATGAAACTTTAAAATACAGAAAAGAAGCCGACGGTTTCCATCAAAACTTTTTGAACAGGTCTAATGAAGTTTTTAATAAAGAAACCATTATACAGTTAAACCAAACTCCTGTGGGCGGATCCGGAAGGCGATCTTCAGAAGAATATGCCAAAAACAAAATGCGATCTGTTTTAAGCGGTTTGGTAGAAATAAAAGCTTCAAGCGAAGTTCCAGGAATTACTATAGGAAACGAAGTAAGAGTAACAGGTGTCGACATGCAGTTGGAAAGTTCTTACCGCGTTACTCAGATAACACATATTTGTGATGACGGAGGCGGTTACGAAAACCATTTTACAGCCGTAAATTTTAACGGTTCTGTGTTTTCACCCGAAACAGATCCAGATTTAGTGCCCTATTGCAAAAGCCAGACGGCCATTGTAACCGCCAACGCAGATCCTGACGGACTTAGCGGTATACAGGTACAGATGCCGTGGCAGGCAGCCAAAGGCGAAACCACACCTTATATTCCTCTAATGCAGAATTATGGAGGCGATACCAGAGGTTCTCATATCATACCTGAAATTGGCGATACGGTTTTTGTAGACTTTCAGGGCAATAATGCCGAACTGCCGATTGTACTGGGAACCATGACCAGCAGAAAGGAAAAAAGCGGTTATAGTACGCCGAATAATGATTTGAAGGTTCTGAAAACACGTTCTGGAATTACAGCCATTATGAATGATGATGCTACGGGCGACATTACAATAGAAAGTCAAAAAGGGCAAACCGTTGCAGTCGTACATGGTGATGGCAATATAAGATTTAAAGCACCTAAAAATATAGAATTTGAGGCTGGTGAGGATATTATCTTAAATGCAGGTAAAAATATGAGTACCAATGTTGGGCTTAATAAAACCAATACAATTGGAGGAAGCTTTACAGAAAAAATTACAGGTTCAAAATTTCTTACAATAGGGATCGATTTTGTACTTACTGTTACAGGAAGCGTACGTGAATGGATAAAAGGAAACAAAGAAACTGAAAGTAAAGATATCAAAAAACGCGCTAAAGAAATATTTATAAATAGTACCGAAGAAAATATTACGATGCTTGGTGCTAAAAATGTAAATAACCATAGCGGTGAAACCTCTAAAAACGGATAATCATGAGTATCATAAGTATTATAGAAGGAACACTAACCGAAACGGCTACTGGCAATATAGAAATACATGCTACAGAAGGAGATCTTACAATAGCGGCTGCCAAACATAATGTACAGTACGGAGAACAAGGTATGAATTATCATAATTATGAACCCCTGCATCCTGACGATTCACTATCTGATGAAAAAATTGTGCGATTGAATCTGTTTTTTGATGGAACGCAAAACAATAAAACCAATACAGAGGCAGGAAAAGAACATGAAAACTCCAATCATCTGGATGACAGCTATACCAATGATTATTCTAATGTAGCGCGTGGTTATGATGCGGTAGACCCAAATAAGGAAAACCAAATTAGGATTTATATAGAAGGAATTGGTACGGAAGATTCAGAAAGCGAAACTATTTTTTTTGGAAATATGCCGGACAACTCAGGAATTCCTCTGGGTGAAGGTGATCGCGGAGTTAAAGCCAAAGTGACTAAAGCTTGTTTTTCGGCTGCTGAAAGTTTACAGAAATATGCAGGAAAGAAAATGATACTTGAGGTAAATGTATATGGTTTTAGCCGAGGAGCAACAGCTGCTAGGCATTTTCTGCATGTGGCCACCACGCCAGCCGTAACCCATACACCACTGCTTAGCAGTAAGGAAACAGCTCTGCCTCCGTACGGTCTGAAGGGAGTGACCTATGCAAAAACGGATGAAACGGATGCACTGGTAAAAAAGCATGGCTTTTTTGGCGCCTGTCTGGCAGCTCAGGGATTTACTCCTAATGAAATTATTTTCAGATTTATTGGTTTATACGATACTGTTGCTGCTTATGGGGTAGACCATCGAGGCAAAGAAGTTTTTGGTGTCAGCATTATTGATAACGATACCAAACAGTTAGGATTAGATGCTGTAAAAAAAGCCTCTTTTGTATTGCAGTTTGCGGCCGATGATGAGCATCGCGATAATTTTGATTTAACCAACATTGACAGTGCTGGAATAAACGGCTTAGAAATCACGCTGCCAGGAGTGCATTCTGATATTGGGGGCTGTTATGTAGAGAATGATTTTGAAAGAGTAGATCTTTTTTATGAGCCTTATTTTAATAGGGAATGCGAAAAATTCAAACAAATATTGATTGAGGAAGGCTGGTATAGTCCTGATCAATTGCATATTATTCATTCGTACACTAAAGATTTTACCCAAAAAGTACCAGAAGAGTACAATGATAATCCCGTAGGATATTATGGTTTGGTAGGTATAAAAAAAGCAGTTCATAGAACGTATGATAAGGTTGCACTCAATCGAATGTTTCATTATTCCAAACAGTTTGATGTGTTTTATTTTGAAACTTTAGTTGTTAGACATAAAATACAAGAACCATTTTTAATGGATGTAGACAAACAGTTAGTGCATTATATCAATACCTGTACGCATGTAAGAAATCAATATGTGAAACGGTTTAATGCAGGTGAAAATGTTCAAAAAGAATATTTAGACGAAGTAAAAAAAAATACATTATAAGGATTTTATTCACGTAAATGATTTAAAGACACTTAGAAGAGAGTACCTGCACTGGTCTGCCAGTGCTACTAAATTTGGGTTGGGTCCCAGAGTAGGAGGTATAAAAAAAGCAACAGAAAGAACCCGTAACATACAATATGGATAGACTAATTAAAATTGCCGTCAGTATAGTGTTCTTATTATTGTTTATTCAAATAATACAATGCCAGATGAAAAAAAACTTACCCGAGTTTGGTGTAGAAATATCTTCACCAGCAACAAAATATAGAATAGAGCCAATTTATGATACTATAAAGACCCTCGAAGGTGTTCCTGCAGGTCTGCCTTATGGAGGTTCGTCCGGTCAATGGGGAGATTCAGGTTCTACATGGACAGCACAACGCGGCACTCCCATTGGAGCCGATATCACTTATTATTCAGGATACGAAGATGTTTTTTATCGTTTAAATGTCGATTTTCCTATAGATACTATTAAGGATTATATGGAAAGAGCTTACGCCAGAATAGATGATGAAAACGGAGAAACAGAGGAATATAAAAGACTAGGAAGGGGACACAAATCTTCGAGCGGAAACTCGTATGACAGTTTCAGTGATCTTGTTTTTGGTTTTGCCCCAAAAGGTATGGTGGTGGTATGGCTCAATTTTGGCATTACGCGTATCGAGTTGGGAAGATATCAGGCTAAATTAATTACGGACTATGCTATTCTTCAAAAAATTAATAAAAAACATTTGGCAAAGTATGGAATAACTCCAGAAAGGTTCGAAGAGGAAAAAATAGAACTTAAAATACCTGACGCCAACCCTGAAAAATGGGATAATTATCGCAGTCGCTACCATTGGCGTCCCGCCGTGATTACAGAAAATCCTAAAACAGAATTTATACAAATTCAGACTTCGTTTTACAATGGCGAAATAGAATGTATTCTTCGCCCATGGGTAATTGATCCTGCTTATAAAGAAAGAGCAGTTCCGTCAGAAATTAATGTAGTCTGGATGACAGGCAAAAAAGACGAAGATAAAAAACAGGCTTATCTCTATTTTAATTGGGAAAAAGTAAACGAAGTTTTTAAAAAATCAGGTGGTAAAATCGATGTGCAGATCAAAATCTCGAAAGAAAACAATGTAGAATTGATGCTCAATGGCCTGCCCTTTGAAGCTGAAAGCATAAGAGTATTTGACTGGTCACCCAGCATGTTGAGCGGAATGATGTATAAAAATATAAAGTAGAGATATAAAAAAGTAATTTGGAATAAATGGGTAAAGATAATATGCACCTGAACTTAATTATGAATTATTTAAATTAAAAATTTTATTGAAGATATTATGAATAGATATATATTAATTGTGTCCATTATTTTCGGTTTTATAAGCTGTAATAATGCACAAAATAATAGATTGCCAGAAGAATATAAAGATTATAAGTCCTTAGATTCGATAAAAATCAAAGATACAATACAGTTTGGAAATCATTATTTGAAATTATTGTTTAAAAGCTTCGATCCGATTGAAGTAGTATTGTTGCCATCAAAGGAACTAATTGTAATCACAACGAATAAAAAAGAAGATTCTGATATTATAAAAAACTTTTTTAAATTAGATAAAAAAGGTGAGATTATAGATAGCATATCATTTGTTGAGAACTACGAAAAGGGAAAAGAAGAACTGCTAAATAACTATATAGTTAACAAAAAGCAAAAAAATTTTACAACTTGGCCATTAGACGGGAAAAAAAATAAGGTAAAATTTATTTTACAAAATGTGAGTATGAACGCAGATCGCGTTACTGAAAAAAAAATGGTGGATGAGATATTCAATAAAGCACAATTTAGAATAATTGATTATGATTTTGATTACGTTGAATCTAAAGATGATTCAAAAGGTTTAAAAAAACAAAATGATAAAATAGAACCTGTAATTATAGAATTAAATAGAACAGTATACATAATTGTTTATTTAATGAATGGCCAATGGTTTAACTACTACACGTTTACAGATATTTCAAAACGAATTTCGCTGGACGAATTATTAAGTTCAAGAGAAGGCTCCAACACCTTATTCAAAAAATATAATAAAGCTGAAAAAGATTGGGAAATAGTGGTAAATAAAAATATAGCTTATAAATACTTTCATAAAATTAAGAATCAAAAAATAACAATCCCAGGCGGAGGTAATACTTCTTATCAATCTAATTGGTGGAAAGGTCAATTATTTTCAAATGTCGTGGTTAGTAATGATACTCTTAAAATATATGATTCATTATTTCTTGATGAAAACTGGCCATCAAAAACACCTATAATTATTAATAAAAAACAAATAGGTTCTTTACATAGAGGCGAAAGAGAATATTTTGAATCGTTAATGTATTATTTAAATAAATCTTTAAATTATAGTTTATTTACCAATGATGAAAAAAAACTATATGTAATTAGAGAGAAAGATTCAATAAAGTAAAGCCCGATAGCGCGGATTTGCAATCCGTGCCCGCAAAGATTGGTTTTCTATTTTGAATAAAAACAAAAACTATATGATTCTTTGTAGCTTTTGTTTTGATAATTTATATTATGTCTTATTGTTGCGGGCACGGATTGCAAATCCGCGCTATCGGAATTGGTCTGCAGATAATGGTTCTATTGGGATGGAACCAACAAAAGATCGGAAGCGTAAAACGTTTTAAAATAAAATTGCTCAATCAAATCGGTTATAAATAATAGTTTAAACAATAAAAATGAAATTAATCTTAACAATCTTTTTACTAATATTAATTGCTATATCTGTACAGACTTTTTTTTTAAATGGAGAACCCCATTCTGAGGAGGCAGTATGCTTTGGAGCTCTTATAACGACTGATATACTATTAATCTTTGTTTATCTTCGTGAGAGCGAGAATTTACTGTATAGAAGAGTAATAGGGACTCTATTATGTTGTTTTGTAATTATTACAGTCAATTTTTATCTGTTTTTTTTGTACATACAGGAATTGGGTAGAGCTTTTAGAAATTAAATTTATGAAGGAAGAAGTAATGTATAATCGAACGAATAAATTGCTTACATTAATTTTGACAATAACAGTAATTGCAAATGTTATTCAATGTTATAATTATAAACCAAATGAAAGATTTGACTGGACAGGAGGTGTTATAAGTAGTAAAGGAAATATTGTACAGGTTGCAGCCTGTGATTTTAAAGGAAATGATTATCATATTAATAAAGATAAGATACTGGATAATAGTTGGAATGAAATTAATGGTTGCGAAGAGTATATGAAGAATGTTTTCTTTCCTGATAGTCTGTCGATAAAATGGTTTTCTTACAAAGAACAAAAATTTTATGGTGGTGATTTTGTTTTGCCAATTGAAATGATCCGAACAAAAGCGGCACAAATGGGAATGCTTCCTAGTGTCAAAAATGATTATGACTCAGATAAGATTCTTCATTTTATTGCTGAAGTTCAGCCCAATGGGAAATTTGCAGTTTGGATGCAAAAGTTTGATAAAAACGACAAGGATACAAAATTTAAAATTGGAACATATCAAGCCAAAGAAATAAAAGCAACTTGGCATACCCGATAGCACGGATTTGCAATCCGTGCCCGCAAAGATTGGTTTTCAATTTTAAGTAAAAACAAAACCCTGCAAATCTCAATTCGCAGGGTTTTCAATTTTTATTAAAATTATTTATTTATTTATTACTAGCACAAGCCTTATAAATCTGCTTTTCTGAAAATGGCGATAAGGCTTCGGCGAGATTTCGGCTGGTTCTTAAACAGCTCAGTATTTTTTGCCTTAAATTAATATCGTCGCCAAATTCTGTATGCATGAGGAGCTCGAAGATTTCCTGCAAATACATGGGCTGTTCTTTGTAGTCTCCCTCAAACAATTCGTCTGAAAGGAAATTAATTACGGATGGCATTACATCACGATGTGTTGGTTTTTGATTTTCTTTTGACATTTTCGAAAATATTTAAACGCACGAAGCCCTCATCTTCGGTTGTGTCAAAACACTACAAGGAGTGGAATTAGGGCTATCACTAGCTCCAGCAACGTGAATGAGGGCTCGTTATGTTAACTTAAAATTTAAGTTTCGGATTTCTCCTTGTATAGTATTTTGACTTTACAAAGATATGTTTTTATTTTAAAAAGAAAGAAAAAACTTACTTTTTGTTTTTTTTGATTTTACTTCTGAATCTAGGCTTAAAACAAAGATAGAAAATATTATTTGTGGTTGAGTTGCGTCCTAATTTTGATTAGAATTCATGTCTATAAAGACTTGGGCGGCGGATGGAAATAATATTGCCAATTAATTTGTAGAGAAAAAGCCTTTTAAGATCACTCTTAAAAGGCTTTTTTATTATTTATAAAATAGTCAAACTAGTATTTTTATACGGCTTTAAAATTTCCTCATCTGGAGAAACGTTGGTTACCAAAACATCGATGTCTTTTATTGGACAGACAA
>Ga0182006_1002460_pt1 | contig 10114 bp, 9 predicted proteins | sample Sormic07211104_1_FD_123022 | JGI IMG/M metagenome (GOLD analysis project Ga0182006, IMG submission 123022) | Rhizosphere microbial communities from Sorghum bicolor, Mead, Nebraska, USA - 072115-104_1 MetaG | ecosystem: Host-associated > Plants > Roots > Rhizosphere | place: USA: Nebraska...
ATAGGCTAAATATTCCTCCAGCGAAACTTCTGTCCGGTAGACTTTTGAGAGCATCCCTCCCAGAGAGATAAACACTTCTTTATATTTTCTGGCTGGATCATTGGCCTTATTTACGGACAGAACGAGTGCCTTTTCCTTCTCTGTAAGTCCAAGGAGTTCCTGAATCTGGCCAAACTTATTCTGATATTTGCTCTGGTCCAGCAGGATCTTGCAGTCGCTGTTGTTAATAATAGCCTGTTTTACCACAGGCGAGGAAATAATATCTTCAACCTCCTGGGTTACCACAATTGCTTCACCGAAAAACTTGCGCACAGTCTTAAAAAGATACTTTATGTACTCGGCAAAACCCTCCTTCATCAGTGCTTTCCATGCCTCTTCAATCAGGATCATTTTACGGATTCCCTTGAGTTTTCTCATCTTATTGATAAATACTTCCATTATAATGATCGTCACCACAGGAAAAAGAATCGGATGGTCTTTGATATTATCCAATTCAAAGACTATTAACCTTTCTTTTAAGAGATTGAGATTTTCTGTGGCATTGAGCAGGTAATCAAACTCCCCGCCTTTGTAATAGGGGCGCAGCACATAGAGAAAATTATCCGCATCAAAGTCTTTTTCTTTTACCTTATCGCTCTCCAGTATTGAAACAAAATCATCCTTCAAAAACTCATAAAAGCTGTTAAAGCAGGGAAAGACAGAAGGCTCAGCATCCAGCTTCTCATAATACAGCTGCAATGCATTGGAAAGCGCCACATACTCGCTTCTATTGAAGGTTTCATCGTCTTTTTTCCAGAGTGCCAGAAGCAGCGTTTTAATGCTCTCTTTTTTCTCCGTATCCAGACTGTCTCCCTCTGAAATATAAAAAGGGTTAAAACGGATGGGATTCTTTTCATCGTAAGTGAAATAGTACCCGCCCACCATATCGCAGAGTCCCTTATAGCTGTGCCCGACATCCACCAGTACGATATGCGTTCCCTGTTCGTAATAGCTTCGCACCATATGATTGGTAAAAAATGACTTGCCGCTGCCCGAAGGCCCCAGTATAAACTTATTGCGGTTGGTGCAGATTCCCATTTTAACTGGCTCATCGCTGATATCGACATGAACCGGTTTTCCTGTCAGCCTGTCTCCCAGCCTTATGCCGCAGGGACTTAGCGAAGACTTATATCCCGTTTCCATATTCAGAAAACATACCGTCTGTTCCGTAAAAGTGTCAAAGGTGTCATTCATTGGAAAATCTGCGGCATTTCCAGGCATGCCTGCCCAATAGATCTGCGGGGCTCCAACCGTTTCCTGCTTGGCCGCCGCATCCATCTGCGCCAATGCCGAGGAAACCTTATTTTTAATCTCCTTCAGCTCCTCTTTATCCGTGCTCCAGGCCAACACATTAAAATGCGCCTTTACCGGCAATCGCTGCTGTGATACTGCCTCGTTCAGAAAATCATTCGTCGCATCACGGGCGATTAGGTTCTCCCTGCTGTAGGCCGACAGCGACTGCAGGCGGAGCCTTTTGCTTTCCAGCTTTTGGATGGCTTTCTTCGCGTCTTCAATGAACAGATACTGATTATAGATATGGCTGCACGATAAAAGCTGGCCAAGCGTCGATGCAAAACCAACGCTGAATTTCGTTTTATCAGTAGAATAGCGGTCATAATTGATTCTCGAGCCGCACAAACCCGGAAGATCAGCCGCATCTCCTAACGTAAACAGCTGGCAGTGCTTGTCCCCGACCTGCAGTCCCTCATCAAACCTGATATCCGAAAAGACAAAGGAGTCACCCTGTTCGGCTAAAAAGCAGTATTTCTCCACAAGCCCTGTTTTCCTGCTCTGGCTTCTAAGGGCATCATTTTGCAGACGATCCAGCTTTATAAATCCGCTGTCTTCCATAATCCTCTTAAACTGGCCGCAGGCATCTGTAAAATCCTGCAGTAGCTGCGGTTTTAAAGTCTCTTCCGGAACTATGGAACTTCGAAGCAGACTGGAAAACAGCGAACTGGAATTTTTCCTTCCCGCCGGTTTTTTGGTCAGCATGATATAGCAGGTATGATCCAGAAAAGGCCTTTCATTAAAGAAACGCTCGCTGCTTCTGGTCAGAAAACTGCTGTCTTCACTTGAAAAATCAGCTTTATAGGCGCTTTCTAAAAACCAGTCCTGTTTGTGGAACACGCAGAACTTCGGCAGCACCTTGATCGCCTTTATCCAGGACTGGTGGAAAGCCTCATACTCCTGATCCGAGAGCGTAAAAATCTCGGGCAGCTCTGCCTTAAAGACCACCGTTACATCTCCCTGTTTTGATAATATGCAATCATGTTCCACTGCCATAATAGGCAGCATTTCTTCCATCCTCTTCTCCATACTTCACACATTTTTACAATTAACGTCTTACGCCTATATCTTAAAAAAAACCGCTCTGCTGTAAACTTTAATGCATTTCGGAACCTGTCTGGAAGCAATGGCTTTCATCATGCCATGTTCGCCGTAGGTATTGCTCATCCTATAGACCTTAAAAACAAGCAGACCTCCACAGCATACGATAAACCCCACACAGACCAGAGAAGGAATGCCGATGATATACATAATGGCAAACAGGATCATAAGCGCTACCACCCCGCCCCCTAAATACCAGATATACTGTGCCTTCAGCCCTTTGAATTCAATGCTTTGATTAATGCCTTTATTGACGGCATAAACGCTGTTTGCCATCAGACTCCGAAGAAAGATTTAATGACCGTCGCCACCACAACCAGAAACACGCAGCTGCCAAACCAGGCTGCGGCCACTTTCCCTGTATCGGGATCTCCCGCATTCCATTTCTGATAGACTTTTACTGCTCCTATTAGTCCTAGTATCGCGCCTACGGCGTACATCAGTTCGGTGCCCGCATCAAAATAGCTGCGCACCTTCTGATTGGCTTCGTTGATACCCGCCACGCCGTCCTGGCTATACGCCGCAGCGCTGAAAAACAGCAGCAACAATAGCGAGCCATTCAATCTCTTCACCCTTCTCCAAAGCGATTTCAATTTCCAATTCCATCTTTTCATCACCAATCATTTAAATTAAACTATCACTTGAAATAAAAGCAGAGAAATGCCGCTGTTACAGCCTCTATTTCCTTGTCACAAACTGCCATACCGCACTAGAGCGAACAGGGGAAATTTCTCTGCCTATTTTTTTACTGCTGCTCTTCCCACAGGCTGTCCATCTCCGAACTGCTCAAAACAAATTCGGGGTATTTTGCACTCTCTGCAATCGCAAGCGAATTGATTTTTTCGCGAAGAGCGGACTGCTTTACGAAGGGATATTCAGAAAGGATGAACCGCAGATAATTTTCAAATTCCGTTTTTGAAATGCCTCGAGCATCACTTTCGGTAAATGCACCTAAAATCTTATCATATAATTCTTCAGCATCTTCAAGCGTGCTGAAAGATTCTTTGTATTCCGAAAATGTGCCAGCTCTTCCAGCTTGCTTTTCAGCAGAAGATCTGAACAGAAAACCGCCTTTGAAAATAGACTTAGGATTCTTAGAATAATAACGGAATATCAGAAATCCATACCAAAAGAAAAGAAAAACAATAATTGCGGTCATATAAACGCCCCATGAAACATCTGCAAGCATAACTGTTCTATTTAATCATTAAACATCTGTCCAAAAATCAGCATAAGCATTCTGATTTTATTGCCAGACAAAGGAACAATTAGATAAGACCTGCTACAAGTACAACTTTTTGCTGTACCCTTCTGTACCCGTTAATGATTTATTGAGAATCTTAATTTTTATTATTTACCTGATCCAGAAAATAAGCCCCCCTGCCTATTTCAAGTTCTCTAAAAAATCTAAAAAAAAAAGATGAGCATTGCTGCTCATCCTTAAAATTGCTCTCTACTAAATATTTATATAAAGCCTTTTTCCTTAAAATAATTTTCCATTTTTTTTTAAAAATTTTCCAAATCAAAGTTTTTAATTTTAGTTTATCATAGACAAAATTTACTCTATTTTAAATCCCGCACAAAACGCACAGAAAAAAACTTTGACTGATAAGCGTGCGACATTTCGACTGTGCCTTTTGCCCTATTGACTATCAGAAATTTTGTTGAGGGATGCTTCTTGCCTCCCAAATCTTTTATTTCCGGTCCTGGAGTAGCAGTCCAAAATGCCGCTAAGCTGTCAAATCCCAATGCATATTTATCGATATCAACAATGCCGGCAAATACGATCTTAAATCCTGACTTTCCTCCAACTAAAGCTTCGTAGGGATTAGCATACATTTTGAGAAGTTTTGCATAATCGTCTTCCGTGGGGATTCTCCAGCCATTGGGAGGACTGACATAATTAGACTTGTATAAGCGTCCGTATGAAGAAATATTTGCAGGTTTTTTATTTGGCGCATTATTGCCCGGAATGTCTCTCGAATAGTTTTCAGCGAACCATTCAAGATTTCCTATCTTGACAGTTTTATATTCTTTCTGATCGGCAGGATCCTTGAAAATACCCGGAATGCCTACCGACACATCCGATGGAGCAAGCTGCGGCTTTAATAAAGTCTGTTCATTCTCAGGAGTATGCAATTGGCCTTCCCAGCGCATCGCACCATCTTTCGTTTCCACTAGAATCATATGCTGGCCTGGAAAAATCGTGAATCTTTTAAACTGATTTGCAGCCACTTCACCCAAAAGCTCTCCGTCAACTGTTATGTTGGCATCGTACTCGCATAAAACCATTAAATAAGCTTCCGCTGCAATGGCTGATGTTAATTCACGCGCATACGCAATATTATTATCTGTTGGACGCGGGCTCCCTAAAGCCGCGGCATTATAATGAACTGATAGCAGGAAAACAGCTGGCAGAACAGAAGAGGTGAATATTGAATAGTTCATAGTTTTCAGTAAGTGTTTTTTTATAAAAGTTAAACAGTCTGCGTAGTAATATTTCTATAATAAATCAATGCAAAATCTCAATATAGGGCATGGAAACCAAGCCAACTTAATCAATTTTAAAAAAACAGCCTTACATTTCATATTCGATTAAACAACTGTTAATTTTTTCGATATAAATTTATTAAAAAACATTTATAAAGCAATAATGCTTTAAAACTATTCCATTCCATCTATTTAGATTTTAGTGCTTTAATAAGTTTTGCATCTCTTCTGTCTGCTCTTGCATTCTGAAGCGAAAGCACCGCCCATACAGCCGCAGGAATCCATCCGATCAGCGTGATCTGCAATACGAGGCACAGCAGAGCCGTCAAAAGTTTTCCGCGAAGCAGAAAGGATAGAGAAGGAAAGAATATGGCAATTAAGGTCATCATAGCTTTTTGGTTTAATGGTATTTTCAGTTAACAACAAAAGAATTTAAATATCAAAATCATTAGACGCCACTCCACAGATTTTGTTTCAAAAGAATAGCCGATAATCCAATTAAGAATTCAATAGGACCGGATTTTCTTAATCATTTTCTCCAGAGCCATTATGGCAATATTCTTGTCATTCTCCTCCGCATTATAGGATTTGCTGCGCACCGACTGGTAGGACAGATCCCTTTTAAAAGCGGTGGAGAGATGGGGCACTATCCTCTGAAAAACCAGGCTCATCGATCGGGACTTCACCACGCGCGCCTCATCGGCCGCACGAAGGATAATCCCAATCTGATCTGCCGAGAGATCGCACTCGAGCTTATTCTCCGTCTTATCCGTCCCAGCGGATTCTCTGCCTCCTGAAACAGCCGCAAGCTCGCTCTGCAGATAATCAAGCTCATGTCTGAACCAGTTTCCCATAACGGTTTTAATATGCTGCTGGCCTGCATTAAAAAATAGCTTTTCATCGGAATGAATCTGGCTGAACTCTTTAAAATGGAAATGGAGCAGGTTAACCTTCATAGAGAGAGACTCCCGCATCTGCAGCTCTGACACAATCCGTCTTATCAGCAGACTGATATAGGCAGGATTATTAAAATTGAGCCCTATGAGCTTATGGTCCAGCATAGAGAATAAAGACTGCCCATTCGAACCATCCGAATTATCAGAATAATCCATCTCTTCCAATTCCTTTAAAAGTTTTCTTTCATACAGCAGCTGCCGGTAGGTCACCCTGCTTCTGCCCTGCAGCGAAATGCAGCAGGCCATCTCACCCATAACAGCACTTAAAACCTCCCGGACCTCTTCCCTGCCGATTACACGCTTTTGAATTTTCTTGATCTTGCGCTGCAGTTCTTTTCCTGACACCAGCAGATACGTAATCGGAACCCTTTCATCCAGACTTAAATAGCAGGAAAACCGCTTCTCCAAAAATGACAGCAGACTGTCTAAGCAGTTTATCACAGCTTCTGCAGTTCCCTCCAAAAGTGCTGACTGAAACACGCTGCTCTTCTGGCTGTCCATCATGGTATCCAATAGATAAATCAGAGTGGAATGGTACTTTCTGACCTGCAGACGGATCTCTCTCTTTCGTCTCAGAGCAAATATTTCATTCTTGATTCGGATCTGTATGCGGTCCGATTCTTTTAAAACCTGTTCCGAAATATTTGCCAGCTCACCTTCTGACAATAGGCCTTCATTTGCATGACTGGGGTTCAAATGTTCCAGTATCAGCCTATCAAGCCATTCCAAAGGATAATTATCATTCATCATTTTCATGTTTTAATTGAAGTTAACGGTTAAGACTAACGACTCTTAAATCTCTCGATAGCATTCTTACGGTATTCAGATGGGGTGCAGAGCATTGCTTTTCTAAAAAAGATGCTGAAAGAAGTAACTGAACTGAATTCCAGCTCTTCCGCTATTTCCGCCATGGAAAGATTGGGATTCTCCAAAAGGCTCACTGCCTCCGAAAGGATAGCTTCCGTTATAATCTTCTTGGCGGCTTTCCCTGTAACCTCCTTCACCATCTTGCTCAGATGTTCGGGACTTGCATACAGCACTCCGGCATAAAACTTCACAGTATGATGCTTGCGGCAATGTATGGATAAAACAGCCAGGAACTGCGAAACTAAACTTTCCGATCGCGAAAAGTGCATGCCGTCTACCGACAGGTATTTGGCATTTATCAGGTTCAGCTCAAAAAGGAGCAGGTTTAAACTGATCTGCTTGAGTCTAATTTCAAATTCATTGGACAGACGGCTGCTTAATTCAGCGTACAGCAGTCTGCATATTAAGGAAAGCACCCTGTAATCATTCTCATCGAGACTGATCTTCGCGGCCTCATTTCCGGCACCCGATGATAGCAGATCGCTTTGGTTAAATATAAAGCCATGCCCATTCAATTCAGACGAAAAAGCAATTAAAAAAAACTGCAGCCTATTTCCCGCCTCCACCTTTGAAAAAGAAGTATTCCTGGGCAGCAACAGCAGGTCATGCGCTTTCAGCTCCCGATCAATCTCTTTAATCTGCATTTTAAAGCAGCCGGATTTCATTAGAAGCAAAACCGGATTATGAATCACAAAAGTTTCATCAGCAGACGTTTTCGCAATATACTTTTTGACAAAAAAGATCTTAAACATTTCTGCAGACAATTCTATTCGGTCAATGTCAATCAAATCTCTCAGCATAACAAAAGCAGTTGTTGGATTAAAAATGAAACTGTCCCATCAGTCTTCAAATCTTTTTTTTATGGCGATATAGCATAAAAAATAAAGATTTGAAAGCAGGGTCACATAAAGGGCATAAAACATAAGTCTTCCGTGCCCATATACCAAAAAGTCTTCTGCTCCGTTACAGATAAACGAATCAGCCATAAAATAGAGGCTGAGAAGATTAAAGAGGAACAATGCGATATACAAAATAACAGGCAGTTTCATTTCCAGATAAATTAGTGCCATACAATTAAATGAGTCCGTCCATCAGGGCTATTAGAGATATCAGCGCTGCCTGATTGGCTTCAAAAAAAGGCCTTGCAGGCTTCCCTCCCACATTGGTCTCCCAGTCCCTGTCCTTGCGCTCCTCAGCGGAATAAAGCGAATATCTCGCGATAGATGCCACTGTCAGGATCGTTTCCGTTTCTTCCAGCGAAAAAACAGCATCATTCAGCACTTCCGCCTCGTAATCCGTAATGTAGCTATAGGTCACGCTGAATTCATCCTGCCTCTTCAGTGTAAGATTCTGAAGAAAGCTGATCAGATTGTTCTTTGCATAAACCTGCAGCACACTATTCTGAACAATTAAAATCATACTGCTGTCGGGGTCTTCCATTATGGACTCCACCATCTCATCAGTAAATGGTATCAGCTTGGCAGTAAGGTTTCGCTGTCCAAATAGCCGCCCAGCAGCCTGCCCGATCTGGGCTGCAAGCTCCGAGACGGAATTGGGAGTCCGGTTGTTTTGATAATAAAGGCAAAGCGCTTTATATATTTCCTGTCCCTTTGCATCGAAAGGATTGGCGGCATTCGCCGGATATTGCGCTTCGGCAGCCCCTCTTTCAAAGACACCGGAAGAATTTTCTGCGGCCTCAATTTCCGGATCAGGGGAACATGAATAAAAAAAAACAGAAACGGTAATGCATAATAAAGTGGTTTTCATGGTTTAATCGTTTGAAGGTGAATCGGAATCGCTTCCCAGTCCATCTCATCCGGATAAGCAGAACTATTTTCCGGCGCCCTGCCGGACATTTTGCTTTTGAATTCAAGGCAAAACTATTCTGCTGAAAAATCCCACGCAACCTTATATCTGCGGATTTTCGCCATTTGCACTATGGATTTCTCGAAAATCCATAGTGCATTTATCACCAATAACCTACTATAATCCAATCGTTTATATTATTTTTATATCAATTTAAAGTAAAGCATTTCATACAGCTTTAAATTAGAAGTTCACATTCCCTCAATTTAAAATTCCATTAATGCAATACCAATGAATAGAAAAAATCTGCTTTTATTATTTATGCTGTTTTTTTATATGGCCAATGCCCAGAAAAACAATTTTAAGATACCTGATTCCTTACAGAAAAAAAACTACGAATACCTGGATGATAAGATTTACGAATTCAGAAAAGACAGCATTAAGGCTTCAGTATACGCATACGCCCTTCTGAATAAAGCCAAATCAGAACAGAACTTCAAGGAAATCATAAACGGCTACCAAAACCTTCTTCACCTATCCCCTCAAAGGCTTCGCATTGTTTATGCTGACAGCATGATTTATGCGGCTAAAAAATCAGATGACAACGAACTGATCGGCAGCTCCTACCTCAGTAAGGGAATTGTCTACTTCCAGCAGAGGATGCAGCGCCAGGCAATGGACAACTATCTGATCGCGAACAGCCATATCTCTAAAACCAGCAACCAGTACCTGATCCACAAGGTGAAATACAGCATTGCCCAAACTAAATTTTATATCGGATTTTATGATGAGGCCGCATCGCTTCTGCAGGAATGCATCGATTACTACAAAGGCAGACAGGCCAGGCCCTACTTAAACTCACTGCATTCGCTCGGGCTTTGCTATAACAAGCTTGGCAATTACGGCAGATGCTCTGAAATAAACGAACTTGGAATTTCGGAAAGCAAAAGGCTGAAAACTGAAGAAATGATCCCTTACTTCATCCATTCGGAAGGCATCAATGAATACTTTAAGAAGAACTACGGAACGGCGATCCAAAATATTGAATCCTCGATTGAAGCCATAAAAGAAAACAGGGATTCCGCCAATGAAGAGATCGGGTATTTTTATATCGGCAAAAGCTACTGGTCGCTGCATCAGAAAGAAAAAGCGGTAGCTTATTTCCAAAAGGTTGATAAAATCTTTAATGAGAAAAAAATATTGAGGCCGGATTTAAGGCAGGCTTTTGAGCTAATGATCAATTACTATAAAACCAAAAAAGATCTCAATAAACAGCTGTACTATGTCGACCAGCTGCTTAAAGCGGATACCCTGCTGACCGAAACCAGCAGCTACATCGTCGGAAAAATCCATAAGCAGTATGACACCACGGAGCTTCTTTTAGAAAAGGAAAGAATTAAACTGGATAATGAGAAAATGACTGCGGAACTGCACTGGGAAAAATATTACGACTGGATATTTGCAGGGGTTATTTTAATTATGTTCATAACAATAGTTGCCGTTACCTACCATTATCAAAAAATCAGAAAAGAATATAAAAAGAACTATCAGCTGCATATCGAAGA
>Ga0182006_1002461_pt1 | contig 10111 bp, 9 predicted proteins | sample Sormic07211104_1_FD_123022 | JGI IMG/M metagenome (GOLD analysis project Ga0182006, IMG submission 123022) | Rhizosphere microbial communities from Sorghum bicolor, Mead, Nebraska, USA - 072115-104_1 MetaG | ecosystem: Host-associated > Plants > Roots > Rhizosphere | place: USA: Nebraska...
AAGCTTTTATAAGGCTTTCAGAAATATGAAGAAGTATAATTTCATTGCAGAGAACAACATCTATACTTATAATAAGAAAAATAAGGTAGACGGGCGGATCTATCGCAAGATCAAACATACTAATGAAGGCCCCGAAAAGATGGTATACCTTGCAAAACAGGATACCGGAAAGGTGTACAGAAAGAATGGCAAATACCAATTGTATACGATTGAAATGTTTGACTACATCTTTATGAATGCTTACAAAACTGAATTTTCGGAAGAAGATTCAAAGGGAGGAAAGGCAGATGGTGCAAATGCAGGGTATAAGGATAAATTAAAAACATTGATCTTTGCTCCGGGAAAACCAATTAAAGGCTTGCCTTTTATTGGTAGTAAAACAGAAATTTTTACTGCTAATATGCGACAGTATTACGATTACAGCTATTACAGCGGGACATATCTGGATACAATTCCGGTATACCGTTTTAAGGTGACGGTGAAGAAGGATTTAAGCAACGGAACCAAAGAAGGCCTAATGATAAAGGAGCTTACTACTATTTTTGATAAGCGCACTTTCGAAATACTGGGCCGTTATGTAGATATGAAATACAGCAATATGCTGTTTGATTTTAATGTGCAGATGAATATCGAAACCAGTTATTTCGGCGACGAGAAACTGCCCACCAAAATCTCTTATCAGGGGAATTGGGACTATCCTTTAAAAAAGGAAGAACGCGCCAGCTTTTTAATTGTACATAAGGATTATCACCTTGGAAAAGGAAAGTAATTTTTTAACTTCGTAAGAAGCTCTTTAAGCTTTTATTTTTAAAAGATTATAACAATGAAAACTTACTTCAAATCACTGACGTTACTGTCTGCATTTCTTATGGTATTACTTTTCTCTGCTATGAATAATAAACCCAAAAAGATCATCTTCTTTGGAGATTCTATTACTCAGGCCGGCGTTGAGCCGGGTGGGTACGTTGACCTAATAAAAAAGGCGCTTGACCCTGCAAAATACGAGGTTATAGGTGCAGGCATTGGTGGTAATAAGGTATATGACCTTTATCTTCGAATGGAAGAAGACGTGCTGAACAAAAAACCAAATCTGGTAGTAATTTACATAGGGGTTAATGATGTATGGCACAAGCAGTCGAGCAGAACAGGAACAGATTACGATAAGTTTATTAAGTTCTATCAGGCATTGATAAATAAGATTCAGGCAAATGGTGCCAAGGTTGTTCTTTGTACCCCGGCAGTAATTGGTGAGAAAAAGAATGGCGTAAATGAGATGGATGGAGATTTGGATAAGTATTCTGGTGCTATAAGAGAACTCGCTGCTAAGAATAACCTCCCACTTTGTGATTTGAGAGCAATATTTAAGACTTATAACGCTGAGCATAATACCGAAGATAAAGACAAAGGAATTTTAACTTCTGATGGCGTGCACTTGAATGAAAAGGGCAATCAGACTTTAGCAGAAAAGTTATTGCCATTGGTAAAATAGATTTCAGCATTTTGCTGCATTTGGAAGAGAGGATAAATAATAGGGAATGATTGATCAGGATACCATAAACAAAATCACGGAAACCGCTCGTATTGAGGAGGTGGTTGGTGATTTTGTGACTCTAAAGAAGCGTGGCTCAAGTTTAATTGGAAATTGTCCATTTCACAATGAGAAAACCCCTTCGTTTCACGTGTCGGTGGCCAAGGGGATTTATAAGTGTTTTGGGTGTGGTAAAGGGGGCGATTCTGTTCACTTTATTATGGACCACGAAAAGTACTCCTACCCGGAGGCACTTAAATTTCTGGCCAATAAATATAATATCGAAGTAGAGGAGACTGTTCAGTCGCCTCAAAATATAGAAGCACAGAATGCCCGCGAGAGCTTGTACATCGTTTCTGAGTACGCTGCAAATTACTTTGCCAATGAGCTGTGGACAGGTGAGGATGGCCGGGCAATTGGCTTAAGTTATTTTAAGGAGCGTGGTTTTAGAGAGGATATTTTAAAGAAATTCCAATTGGGTTATTCGCCCGATGCCTGGGATGCTTTGATCCAGAGTGCTGTTGGAGCAGGTCATAAAGAAGAATATCTGGAGAAAACGGGCCTTGCAATCAGGAATGATAAAGGCAGGCTGTATGACCGTTTCAGAGGTCGGGTGCTGTTCCCAATTCATAATTTTACCGGAAGGATAATTGGTTTTGGAGGCAGGACATTAAAAACAGATAAAAATGTTCCTAAATATGTAAACTCACCGGAAAGCGATATTTACCATAAATCTAACGTGCTTTATGGTTTGTTTCATGCAAAGAAGGCAATTAGAGATGCAGATAACTGTTATCTGGTTGAAGGTTATGCAGATGTTTTAGCTGTTCACCAAGCCGGCATAGAAAACGTGGTGGCCTCGTCGGGAACATCATTAACTACCGAACAAATAAGGCTGATTGGTAGGTTCTCGGAAAATGTTACCATTCTTTATGATGGTGATGCTGCGGGTATTAAAGCCTCTCTGAGAGGTTTAGATATGATCCTTGAAGAAGGATTGAACGTTAAGGTTGTGCTTTTTCCGGATGGGCATGATCCTGATTCTTACATGCATCATGTTGGTTCGGGAGAGTTTAAAAAGTACATAGAAAATAACCGTAAGGATTTTATTCTGTATAAAGCCAGCATCCTGTTAAAAGAGGCTGGGACTGATCCTATAAAAAGGGCAGGTATTATTAGGGATATTGTAGAAAGTATCGCTAAAATACCTGACGACATTAAAGCTTCTGTTTTTATTAGAGAATGCAGTGGTTTGTTGCAGGTTGAAGAAAGGATATTGCTTTCTGAACTGAATAAAATCAGGGCCGCCAAATTTAAAAAAACAAGTGGGGGCAACCAACCTCAGCAGTCGCAATACCAACAAAACCCATATCAGCAAGATGGGCCGCCTGATAATCTGTTTGAGAACCCTGGAGAGTCGGCCGGACCTGCAGAGCAGGTAGAAACAGCGGATACAAATCTAATACAGGAACGCGAGATCATTCGGCTACTACTGGCATTTGGTCATGAGCTGGTTACCTGGGATAAGATTGACAATATGTATATTGGTTCTTTTATTATACAGAACTTAGCTGATGTTACTTTTGAGGATGAGATATGTAAACTCATTATTGACACATACAGAGAAGAAATAGAGAACGGTCATTTGCCGGTTGCCAGTCAGTTTATTAAAAGTGGAGACAGGCGGATTGTTGATCTTGCCATCACATTATCAACCTCACCCTATTCACTAAGCGAGAATTGGGAAAACAGACATAATATTTATGTTAGAGATGAGAGCATAAACTTAAAAGCAACAATTTTTGGTGGGCTCTATCATCTTAAAAAGAACAAAATTGGCAAGATGCTTACCGATATTACAAAAGAACTTGCAAGTGAAACCGACCCGGTAAACCAGGAGATTTTGATGCAGCGCCACATGATGATAAAGGGTGTAGAGCGGGATATTTCTAAGTACCTTGGAACTGTTATATTAAAGTAATGGCCAGTCACAACGATTTAGGTAAACGAGGAGAAGATATTGCTAAAGAGTATTTAGAAAATCTGGGTTATCGGATACTAAAAATGAACTGGATGTACGGTAGAGCGGAGGTTGACGTTATAGCTAATGAGGAAGGGACAATAATTTTTGTTGAAGTAAAAACAAGAAGTTCGACAGATTATGGTGAGCCTGAAGATTTTGTAAGCATTAAGAAGGAAAGACAACTTGAGTATGCTTCATCTGCCTACATTGAAATGAATAACAACCAAGGTGAAATTCGTTTCGATATTATTGCAATTGTTTTTGAAAATAAACACCTTTATAAAATTAATCATATTGAAGATGCATTCTGGCCAAGTTAAAAATAACACCAATTTCTTTAAGGTAATACCAATCCTTTCTCTACTATTTAGCGTTTCATTTATCTTTTCTTGTAAGAATGAACCTTCTGTTTCTGTAGTTGGGTTTAAAGCACCCGAACAAGGGCAAATGTTTGGTTTGGGTGATGAGGTAAAAGTGGAACTCGATGTTCCAAAAGACAACCAGATTAAATCAGTTACTTACCAGGTAGATGGTAAAACTGTTGAAACAAAGAACGGCACAGAGGCCATAAGTATAAAAACAAAAGGACTGGCCGTAGGATATAAGATAATTACAGCAATAACTGATGATGGGAGTAAAAAAGATACTTCGACAATTAATATTGTGTTAAGGTCGGGATTAAACCCTGAGCTGCTAACTTATAAAATTGTTAAGACTTATCCGCACGATACTTCATCATATACTCAGGGACTGGAATACCATAATGGGAGATTACTGGAAAGTACTGGTGAGAACGGTTTCTCGACATTAAGATGGGTAGATTTAGCAACTGGCAAGGCTGTGCAAAAGATAGATCTTGACAAGCAATATTTTGGAGAAGGATCTACACTTGTAGACGATAAGATTGTAATGTTAACCTACAAAGCGAATTCCGGGTTTGTATATGATGCCAAGACCTTTAAACAAATTGGAACATTTCCTTATCAAACCAGCAGAGAGGGTTGGGGTTTATGTTATGATGGTAAGCAGTTGATCATGTCTGACGGTACAAACCGACTTTATTTCATGAATAAGGATACCTATAAAGATGAACGTGTAATTGATGTTTATGATAACCTTGGGGCAGTTGATTCTATTAATGAGCTTGAATATATAGACGGAAAAATCTACGCAAATATTTATCAATACAATTATTTAGTAGTAATCGACCCTAATACAGGGATTGTTGAGAAGAAAATAGACTTGAGCGGATTGTTGCCAAAGGGATACTTTAAAACAGAAGATAGTATTTTAAATGATGTTTTAAACGGTATAGCCTGGGATAAACAAGATAAGCGTCTATTTGTTACAGGAAAGAAATGGCCGAAGTTATTTGAAATAGCGTTAGTTCCTGTAAAAAAGAACTAACGCTATTCTTTAATTATTTAGCAGGTGCATTATTAGACTTTGCAACGGGCTCGCTAATGAAGCCGTTGAATGCAATGGCTTGTCTGTAGTTACTGGTTACGTTAAGCACTGCGTATCCTTTTTCTCCAACACTTAGCGTAAGTGATTGTACATCTTTGGTGTCTTTTGGTCTAATGGTTATTAGCCAGCCACCTTTTTTCCTTTTCTCGGTTTTGTAGGTGAAATCTTTAGATTTAAATTTAATGCCTGAGTCGTTAGGATTTAAATTTGCACTGTATGCCCTGCCGTAGTAAGGTAAATATGCTTCTACACTATCTTTAGCTATTGTTAGCGTATATTGGGATCCACTAAGCTGAATTGCTCCGCTTCCCTGCCCTCCCGGAAATCTTTGGAGAACCTTATTAAGATCCATATTTGCCATTGGTAATGCTGTTGTAGCGTTAAATACCAAAGTTTTGGCTTCTACCAGTCTTGCGGTGGTTTCTTTATCCGTTTGGGCAGAAACCTGTATCGCGATGAACATGATAACCAACAGTAATGTGTTTTTAAGCGTTTTCATGATGATTTACTTTAAATGTGTTTTATATCTCAATTTACAAATAAAATAGCATTAAACCTTTTTAATCATAAAATATGATCATGCTACTCTGTTGGGTTAGAATAAATTAACATTAAAAGGTTTAATGTGATCATTTAAGTAAATACACAAACTAAGTGTTCAATACTTAACTTCTCCAGGCTTTGTATTGATTGATCAATCCGTTTGTAGATCCATCATGAGAAGAAACATCATTATTGTCTTGCAGTTCAGGTAAAATACTTTTTGCTAATTGTTTACCAAGCTCAACACCCCACTGATCAAAGCTGAAGATGTTCCATATAATGCCTTGTACAAAGATCTTATGCTCATAAATAGCTATAAGACTTCCTAAGCTAAATGGTGTAACTTTCTTTAATAAGATAGAGTTGGTCGGTCTGTTACCTTCAAATACTTTAAATGGCGCCAGTTTGTCAATCTCTTCGTCTGACTTACCTTCTTTTTTAAGTTCTGAAACTACCTGCTCTTTGGTTTTTCCATTCATTAAAGCTTCTGTTTGAGCAAAGAAATTCGATAAAAGAATTGGATGATGATCGCCGATAGGGTTTAAACTTTGTGCAGGGGCAATAAAATCGCAAGGGATTAAGCGTGTTCCCTGGTGTATTAATTGATAAAAGGCATGCTGACCGTTCGTACCAGGCTCACCCCAAATGATTGGGCCGGTTTCATAGTTTACATCATTTCCATTTCGATCTACATGTTTACCGTTACTTTCCATATCGCCTTGTTGGAAATAAGCCGCAAAGCGGTGCATGTATTGATCGTAAGGTAAAATGGCCTGAGTTTCGGCATTAAAGAAGTTGATATACCAAACGCCTATAAGACCTAATAAAACGGGGATATTGATCTCAAATTCTGAAGTTTCAAAATGTTGATCTGCGGAATGTGCTCCAGCTAATAATTGTTTAAAGTTATCGAAACCTATACTCAATGAAATTGGTAATCCGATTGCACTCCATAGAGAATATCTTCCACCAACCCAATCCCAGAATTCGAACATGTTTTCAGTATCAATTCCAAAAGCAGAAACGTCTTTTGCATTGGTTGATAAGGCAGCAAAGTGTTTTGCAATGTCATTAGCTTTTGCACCTTTTTCCAGAAACCAGCTTCTTGCAGTATTTGCATTGGTCATGGTTTCCTGCGTAGTAAACGTTTTTGAGGCAATCAGGAACAATGTAGTCTCAGGATTAACCTGTTTTAAAGTTTCTGCAATGTGGGTGCCATCTATATTTGATACAAAATGCATGTTTAAATGATTTTTGTATGCCTTTAAAGCTTCGGTAACCATTACAGGGCCTAAATCAGAACCTCCAATACCAATATTAACAACATCAGTTATCACTTTGCCAGTATAGCCTTTCCAGCTTCCGGAAATGATGGCATTACTGAATTTTTCCATTTTTGAAAGCACCTGATGGACGTCCTTAACAACGTTTTTGCCATCTACTAAAATTTCACCGTCGGCAGGTTCGCGTAATGCGATGTGCAATACTTGTCTGCCCTCTGTCTGGTTAATTTTATCTCCACTAAACATTGCCTTTATTGCTTCATCTAATTTGCATTCTCTGGCTAATTGAATGAGCAGAGCTATAGTGGTATCGTCAATTCGGTTCTTCGAATAGTCGACCAAGATATCTTCAAATATTAAGGAGAATTTCTCAAATCGGCCTTCATCTTCTGCAAATAGCTGTTTTAAGCTTTTTTCATTGATGTTAATAAAGTGATCGGCCAGGTATTTGTAAGCGGCGGTTTCTGTAAAGTTTACTGTTGGAAGCATAATAATTAGTGTTTTTGTAAATGTAGCGGTTTATTTTATTTCACAAAATTTGATTGCAGAGATTTAATATTTTAATGATAAACATAGTTTCATCGGAAGTTCATACAAGAGAATTATTTTAGCTATATTTAAATATAATAGGCAATCCATTGCCATAAAAAAACTAGCTATGATTGAAAATTTAAAACAATTGGTAACAGAAAATGTTCAGGACGCTATTGTGAATAATAGTGCAGTTCCGAATGAGCAAAATGACGCAGCAATTGAAGCCGCATCAGGTTCTATTATTGACGCGCTTAAAGAAAAGCTGTCATCAGGAGATATTGGAGGTTTAGTAGATACATTTAAAAATGGAGGTACAGGTTCAGTTGTTGATCAGGCGTCATCCGGTTTTACAGAAAAACTGGCGGGGTTGGGTATCAACATGGAATCTGCAAAAAGTATTGCTGCTTCTATTATTCCTACAATAATGGAAAAATTTGTAAATAAAACTAACGATCCAAATGATAATTCATTTAATATTAAAGACGTATTAGGTAACCTTGCAGGGCCGGATGGTAAATTCGATCTGTCGGATATTACAGGAATGTTTACAGGAAATAATGATGGTGCGACTGGGGCAGAGGGTAAAGGAGATGGAATTGTAGATAAACTAAAGGGGCTTTTTAATTAATTCTCCCTCTTTTAACAAATGGCTATTTAAACATTGTTTAAGTAGCCATTTGTGTTTTATATTATATATTTGTGATTATGACTAAAGAACAAATTCAGGATTTAAGGGACAGAGTAGCGTCGCTGAGGAGGTACCTTTGACGTTGAAAACCGATTAGAAGATATTCGTATTGAGCAGGAGCTTACCCTGCAACCAAATTTTTGGGACGACCCAAAGAAAGCAGAAAAACATATTGCTGAAATCAATTCGAAAAAAGTGTGGACTGATGGCTGGCAGCACGCCAACAGCCTGATGGAAGATACCCAAGTGCTTTTCGACTTCTGGCAGAGCGGAGATGCCACTGAAGCAGAAATGCAGGAACAGTTTGATCTCTGTGTAAATGCCATAGAAGATCTGGAGCTGAAAAATATGCTCAAAACCAAAGAAGATCAGCTGAATGCAGTAATGCAGATTACCGCGGGTGCCGGAGGTACAGAAAGCTGCGATTGGGCTTATATGTTAATGCGTATGTACTTAATGTGGGCTGAGAAAAATGGATACAAGGTAAGTGAGCAGGATTACCAGGAAGGTGAGGTAGCGGGTGTTAAAACAGTTACAATTGAAATCTCGGGTGAATTCGCCTATGGGTATTTAAAGGGAGAAAATGGGGTACATCGCCTTGTCAGAATCTCTCCATTTGATTCCAATGCGAGAAGACATACTTCTTTTGCCTCGGTTTATGTATATCCACTGGTTGATGACACCATAGAAATTGAAGTAAAGGATTCGGAGATAGAGTTTGAAACGTTCCGGTCGGGTGGTGCCGGGGGCCAGAATGTAAACAAGGTAGAAACTGCAGTTCGTTTATATCATAAACCTTCGGGAATCATTATTAAGAATCAGGAGTCGCGTTCACAGCTTCAGAATAAAGAAAATGCTATTCGCTTATTGAAATCGCAGCTTTACGAGATCGAGATGCGCAAGCGTATGGAAGCTACAGCCTTGGTAGAAGGAAGTAAGAAAAAGATAGAGTGGGGCTCGCAGATCAGGAGTTATGTGCTGGATGACAGGAGGGTGAAGGATCATCGGACCAATTACCAAACCTCAAACCCGCAGGCTGTGCTGGATGGGGATATAAACAACTTTTTAAAAGCATACTTAATGGAATTTTAAAGATGAAATATTTTACCTCGTTATTAATGATACTGATGTGTACAGCTAATTTGAATGCTCAGGAAATAGTTAAATTATATCCCGGCGTAATACCGGGATCAAAACCAGCACCTGCAGATTTTAAAGAGACCGCTCCTGTTGGAGATGACGGAATTATACGGATCAGTAAAGTATCTGAACCAACGCTTACTGTATTTTTACCTTCAAAGGAAAAGGCTACTGGAGCAGCTGTTATCATTTGCCCGGGCGGGGGCTATGGTATTTTGGCTATTAATCATGAGGGGTATAATGTTGCAAAGCGATTTAATGATATAGGTGTAGCTGCATTTGTGCTGAAGTATCGCTTACCTAATGATGCAATAATGGTTGATAAATCATTTGGGCCATTGCTGGATGCAGAACAGGCTATCTATCTGGTAAGGGGGCAAGCTAATAAATGGAACGTTGATCCAGCAAAAATTGGTATTATGGGCTTTTCTGCAGGTGGCCACCTTGCTTCGACATTAACGGTTCACTACAATGATGTGAAAATTGAGAATAAAGAGAAGCTTAGCCTGAGACCAGATTTTTCTATCTTAATTTATCCGGTTATTTCATTTATTGAATCACCACATACAGGTTCTGCAAATAATCTGGCAGGTGCTAATGCAACGCAGGCACAAAAAGAATATTTTTCCAATGAGAAACATGTAACGCCACAAACACCACCAACATTTTTAGTTCATGCTAATGATGATAACGGTGTGCCGGTACAAAATAGTATTATTTTTAATCAGGCATTGGTGGCTAACAAGGTTAAGGCAGAGATGCATTTATATCAAGGTGGCGGACATGGTTTTGGTTTGAATAACAAAACCACATCAGACGACTGGTTTGAGCGGCTGACGAATTGGATGAAAAGTAATAAGTTTCTATAATTTAAAGCTCGGTATTTGCCAGAATATCCTGTAATT
>Ga0182006_1002464_pt1 | contig 10103 bp, 9 predicted proteins | sample Sormic07211104_1_FD_123022 | JGI IMG/M metagenome (GOLD analysis project Ga0182006, IMG submission 123022) | Rhizosphere microbial communities from Sorghum bicolor, Mead, Nebraska, USA - 072115-104_1 MetaG | ecosystem: Host-associated > Plants > Roots > Rhizosphere | place: USA: Nebraska...
AGGTTTCTCAATAAAATAGAGTGCCTTGCGGCCTGGTGCTTTTTTACTGTTATTTCTTCTGCCGCCACCGATGGAAATGCCTCCGCCAATGCCAACACCGCCAAAACCACCGCGACTCATACCGCCAGAACCCAGTCCGATGCCAATGTTTGGACTTACACGTACCCTTTTCTCTTGCGGCGCTGCGGGATCTCCGGATTGCTCACCAATGGCATACATGTTCACCATGCCCATTTCCAGCACCTTAAAGAAACGTTGCTCTACTTTCTTATTGTTGATGATTGGCTTGCTTACATAAGTCTCCCCGTTCCACAGGAATTCCTTTACGTCTTTAGCCTTATATAGTACCTCCACCTGATCATCCTTCAAAAGCGAAACCGTGTTATAGTCGGTGCCCTTTATGGTTCCGCGTACAAAATTGGCGCTGTCCAGCATCACGACATCCTGCGCAGCAGCCAGCAGCGAAAAGCCTGCAACGAACCATAAAACAGCAAAAATTCTAATTAACCTCATAGGTTACAAATAACGTAATTTATGGATTCTATGATACAAAGCGGTTTACAATAATTAACTTTGATTATGAAAAAACTGTTCCTGCTCGATGGAATGGCGCTTATTTACCGGGCGCATTTTGCTTTAAGCAAAACTCCACGATTTACCTCCACAGGTCTGAACACTTCCGCCGTAATGGGCTTCGCAAATACTTTGCTGGAAGTAATTAACAAGGAAAAACCAAGCCATATTGCAGTGGTTTTCGACACTGAAGCACCCACAGAACGACATACAGATTTTGAAGCATATAAAGCGCACCGTCAGGCAATGCCAGAAGATCTTGCGACCGCTTTGCCATACGTGGTAAAACTGATTGAAGGTTTCGGCATTCCAGTAATCACTAAAGATGGTTTTGAAGCGGATGATATCATCGGAACGCTGGCCAAAGAAGGTGAGCGACATGGCTTTGAAGTTTATTGTATGACCCCGGATAAAGATTTCGCACAACTGGTATCCGAAAACATCTTCATTTATAAACCCTCCCGAATGGGCAATGGTGTAGAAATCATGGGGGTTGCTGAAGTGCTCGCCAAATGGGAGATCGAGAACGTTAAACAAGTAATTGATATCCTTGGCCTATGGGGCGATGCAGTAGACAACATTCCCGGCATCCCCGGTATCGGTGAAAAAACCTCTAAGATCCTGGTTAAACAATATGGCTCGGTAGAGAACATCATTGCCAATGCGCATGAGCTGAAGGGAAAAATGCGGGAGAATGTGCAGATGTTTGCAGAGCAGGGTATGGTTTCCAAAAAACTGGCCACCATCATTCTGGATGTTCCTGTAGAATTTGACGAACATGCACTGGAACTTGGCGCGCCCAATCGCGAGCTGTTGGAGCCGCTTTTCGCAGAACTGGAGTTTCGCACTTTAGGCAGACGGGTTTTCGGCGATAACTTCTCCCTTGGTGATAATGGCGGCGGCATGTCGCAACAAACCGACCTTTTCGGTCAGCCAGTAGCAGAGCCCGCAAGCAGCTCTAAGGTCTTTGTTGCGCCACCAGCTTTATTCGAACAGGCTTCCGCAAAAACCATAGCCGATGTTCCGCATGATTATAAATTGGTCGATACGCCTGAAGGGCGCAAAGCACTTATAGATCTGCTTATACAACAGGAAAGCATTTCCTGGGACACCGAAACAACCAGTACCGACGCCAACCTGGCGGAGCTTGTCGGACTGTCCTTCTGCATCAACGTAGGGGAAGGGTATTACATTCCTGTACCGGCAGAACGCGAAGCCGCACAGCTGATCATCGATGAATTCCGTCCGGTGCTTGAAAATCAAAAGATCGCTAAAGTGGGTCAGAACCTGAAGTACGATATTCTGGTGCTTAAATGGTATGGCGTAAACATCAAAGGGCGTTTGTTCGACACCATGCTTGCGCACTACCTTATTGATCCGGATACCCGTCATGGTATGGACCTGCTGTCGCAGAACTACCTTGGCTACACACCAATCTCCATCACCAGCCTGATCGGTACCAAGGGTAAAAACCAAGGCACCATGCGCGATGTACCCGTAGAGAAAGTGGTCGACTATGCCGCGGAAGATGCGGATGTAACCCTGCAACTGGCAAACATCTTCGAGCCGATGCTGAAAGATCTGAATGCAGAAGAACTTGCAAGGGATGTCGAAAATCCACTCGTGTATGTACTTGCTGATATTGAAAAAGAAGGTGTACGCATTGATGTAGATACCCTGAATAGATATTCTAAAGAATTGGAAACAGACATCGCAAGGCTGGAGCAAAGTGTATTCGAGAAATGCGGGGTAACCTTCAATCTTTCTTCCCCGAAACAACTCGGAGAAGTACTTTTCGATAAACTTGAACTGGATCCAAAAGCAAAGAAGACCAAAACTGGTCAATACCAAACCGGAGAGGATGTGCTATCGCGACTGGCAAATAAGAGCGATGTGGTACAGGATATCCTGGATTACCGTCAGCTTTGTAAATTGAAATCCACTTACGTGGATGCCCTGCCTTTGCTGGTTAATCCTAAATCCGGCCGTGTACACACCAGCTTCAATCAAGCTGTGGCCGCAACTGGTCGTTTAAGCTCAAACAATCCCAACCTGCAGAACATCCCGATCCGTACGGAAAGGGGTAGGGAGGTTCGTAAAGCTTTCATTCCAAGGGATGCAGACCATGTATTACTATCTGCGGATTACTCGCAAATTGAGCTGCGTATCATTGCGGAGATCAGCAAGGAGGAAAATATGCTGGAGGCTTTCGCACAAGGTATTGATATTCACACGGCAACGGCGGCTAAAGTTTACGGCACCACGATAGAAGAAGTTACGCCAACACAAAGAAGAAACGCGAAGGCGGTAAACTTTGGGATCATCTACGGACAATCGGCATTCGGACTTTCCCAGAGTCTGGATATCCCCAGGAAAGAAGCTGCAGATATCATTGAACAGTATTTCATGCAATACCCGGGTATTCAGCGTTACATGAGCGACACGATGACCTTCGCCCGTGAGAATGGGTTTGTGGAAACCATCATGGGCCGCAGGCGATACCTGAGAGACATCAATTCGGCCAATCAAACGGTACGTGGCTTTGCAGAGCGAAATGCTATTAACGCACCGATCCAGGGTTCCGCAGCGGACATGATCAAGATTGCCATGATCAATATCCATAAAGATATACAGGAGCGTGGTTTACAAGCGAAAATGACCATGCAGGTGCATGATGAGCTTGTGTTCGACGTCCCTAAGGAGGAAGTCGAAGTAATGAAAGAGATCATCAAACACCGTATGCAAACGGCCATCAAAACCAATGTGCCAATTGAAGTAGAGATAGGTATGGGTGACAACTGGTTAGCTGCACATTAAGCAGCAAGCCTTAACTAAAGGTAACTGCGTAAAATATCATACAAACTAAAAGCGCCGGATGTTAAATCCGGCGCTTTTGTTATAAGGTTATTCCCTTCTTAAAGCTCGATGGTCTCTCCAATTGCCGGAAGCAACAGAATCTTGTCCTCACGCTTAAACTTCGCCAGTGCGTCTTCCTTGTCGATCTTGATCAGGTCGAAGGTGTCATAGTGTACACCAATCACCTTATTGCAATCAATATATTTCGTTGCGATAAGTGCATCATCCACATCCATGGTGAAGTTACCGCCAATTGGCAGAATCGCATAATCCAGGTTGTACAGGTCTGCAAGTAACTTCATGTCCATGTTCAATGCGGTATCACCAGCGAAATAGATGGCTTTACCGGCACTTTCCAATACAAAGCCTGCCGGATTTCCACCGTAGCTGCCATCAGGCAAACCGCTGGAGTGCGTAGCCCAAACCATGCGCAGGCTGCCAAACTCGAACTTGGCCTTGCCAAAGTTCATCGGGTGTACATTTGTAACCCCTTGTTTTTGCAACCAGTCCGCAATTTCCACCATGGTAATAACCAGTGCGCCGGTTTGTTTGGCAAGATCTACCAAGTCTGCAACATGGTCGCCGTGGCCATGACTTACCAGGATATAATCTGCAGTGATGGACTTCGTGTCAATTGCTGATGCCAAAGGATTTGGCGTGATAAATGGATCAAAAAGAAACTTCTTGCCCCCAAGTTCCAGCAAAAAGCAGGATTGTCCGTAATAGCTAAATTTCATGTTTTCGGATTTAGATTAAAGGAAAAGATTAAGCACCAAACATGCCACCCAGGCCGCCAAGCATATCTTTTGTGGCCGACTGCATTTCAACAGCACTCACCTGATCTGCTTGTGTTAGCGCCTTGTTCACGGCGGTCAATAACAGCTCTTCAAGTTCTTCCTTATCGGCACCTTTGAAAAATTCTTCCTGAATTTCAATAGCGGTGATGGTCTTGTTTGCAGTTGCAGTAACCTTTATCGCACCGCCTTCAACCTCACCATATACAGAAACGTGATCTAAACGTTTTTTTATTTCCTCGGCCTTTTGTTGTGCGGCCATCAATTTATCGAACATAGTTTTGAATTTATATTAAGACCCTAAATTATTGAATTTGTTTGTATCGAGTTTCATCTGCGTACTTTTTGTACCAATCAACTGGCAGGTTGCATGCTTCATAGCACTCAACACTCAGCAGGTTAATGATGTTTACGCGGCTTCGCTCTTTCGTATTGTACCGGCCACTTCAACTCTACGTCAAGTGCTTCTGCCGCATGTAGCGGGAAGTATGGGTCGCGCAAAAATTTCCGTGCAAGGAAGATCAGGTCAGCCTGACCGTCTTTAAGCACTTCTTCTGCCTGCTGGGCATCCGTGATCAAGCCTACGGCGCCGGTCATGATGCCGGTTTCCTTTTTAATCTGCTCGGCAAACTGCACCTGATAGCCCGGGAAAATAGGAATTTCCTGTTTTTTCGTCAATCCTCCGGAGGATGCATCAATAAGGTCTACACCTTTCTCTTTCAGCAGCGCGGCAAGTTTCACCGATTCTTCAGCGTTCCAGCCACCTTCCGCCCAGTCCGTCGCGGAGATGCGCACAAATAGCGGGTTTTCTGCCGGCCAGACTTCCTGCACAACATCCACCAGCTCCAGCAGTAAGCGTACGCGGTTTTCAAAACTGCCGCCGTATTCATCTGTACGTTCGTTGCTCAATGGCGAGAGGAATTGATGGAGCAGGTAACCATGTGCTGCATGCAGCTCAATGACCTTGAATCCTGCTGCTATGGAGCGTTCCGTTGCTGCTCTAAAATCAGCTTTAACCTTCGCTAGGCCTGCAACATCCAAAGCTTCCGGAACGGTATCTTCTTCATTAAAAGGAATTGCACTGGGTGCAACGGTCTGCCAGCCACCTTCAGCAATGCTGATCTGTTTTGGATCTATCCAAGGCGCTTTAAAACTGGCCTTGCGACCGGCATGTGCCAGCTGAATACCGGCTACAGAACCATACTGGTGGATGAAGTCTGTGATACGCTTTAAGCCAGCGATATGTTCATCTTTCCAGATACCAATGTCGCCCGGTGATATTCTCCCTTCCGGAGACACGCTTGCCGCTTCAGAGATGATCAATCCGGCGCCACCCATCGCACGGCTGCCAAGATGCACCAGGTGATAATCAGAGGTAAAGCCATCTTCTGCCGAATACTGGCACATTGGTGAAACGACAATTCTGTTTTTTAAAGTCAGATTCTTTATGGTAAGCGCTAAAAATAATTTTGACATGATGTATTAATCGTAATGAGATAAAATTGGAAAAGGCTCGCACATTGACCGCCTTTCCTTCGCCTCTTGTTCGCCTTTCGTTCGCCTATGCTTCGGCTCCAGCCGAACAATACGCGGAGCAGAGCCGTACAATGCGCGAATCAGGTCAGGATATAACAAGTCTCCAATCGGTTTGTTCAACGCGAAATGTAAGGAGAGATTCATATTTAAGCGCCTTATTGAGGCAAATAAATCACCCACCTATGGATTGCAGATGTAACTGCATAAAAAAAGCGCTTCTGTTGAAAGCGCTTTTTTGTGAAGATTCCGGATTTAACCTAAAATGAATAATAAAGAGAAAAGTTGGTCGAGGACATGATGTCGAAGCTGAAGCTATTTTGTTTAAATTCCATGCCCGTGTCTTCATAACCTATGTGTTCATAATTTAAACTTCCAATGCCTGCAACCATGCCTATCCTTTTTACGGGAAAATAAACAAAATCCAAATTCAGTCCTGTTGTTAAAGCCCGCTGCTTTGTGTTAGCTCTGAAGTCATCAGGTCTGGAGTTGTACATACGGTTTTTTCCCGAAGTATACCTAGCAAAAGGGCCGAATCTGACACCAATCTTATTATCATAAAGTGCGTATTTGTTCAATGCTAAAGATCCGAAAACAGCTTTATAATCGGTTTCTAAAACAAATTCATCAGATGCGTCCTCATGTGAGTTGCTATAACTTAGGGAAGCAGTAATGCCGAGATTATCTGCAAGAAAGTAACTGTAAGATGGACCAATGTTGAATGTACTTGTCTTACGGGTACTATTTGGTTGCGGATTGGAAGTACTGTAAACAATTTTTCGATCATCATGGCTTGCCGAAAGGCTACCACCGATCCATTGACTACCTTTTTCTGTTTGGGCGCTTGCTGTCAGGCTGCTGAAAGCAGCGAATAGGAGAAACGTTAATTTTTTCATGTATATCTTTTTGCCGAAGATATAAAGTTTTTAAAATACCTGGCTTACGTATTTCGCGTCTGTCCATTTCCGCGGACAACCCATTTATAGCTGGTCAGTTCCGTCAATCCCATAGGTCCACGTGCGTGGAGTTTTTGCGTGCTGATGCCAATTTCTGCACCCAGCCCAAACTGCGCGCCGTCTGTGAAGGCTGTAGAGGCATTTGCATAAACCGCTGCGGCATCAACCTGGTTTAGAAAGCTTTCCAGGTTTGCTGCATTTTCGGAAATAATGGCCTCACTATGCTTTGAACTGTACTGCGCAATGTGTTCTAATGCCGCTTCCAGGTGCTCCACTGTTTTGATGGCCATCTGATAGGAGAGGAATTCCGTTCCGAAACTGTCTGGCGTAGCATGTTTGAGCAAGTCGGCGGGATAATGACCCTCCAATACCTCGTATGTTGCTTCATCTGCATGGAGGATCACTTTGGATTCGCTTAGGGGAATGACCAGCGAGGGTAAGTCTTTCAGGCGCTCTTTGTGAATCAGCAGGCAGTCGAGTGCATTACACACACTCACCCGGCGTGTTTTTGCATTAAGCACCACGTTCTTTCCTTTCTCCAGATCGCCATCAAGGTCGAAAAAGGTGTGTACGATGCCGGCGCCGGTTTCGATTACCGGAATCTTACTATTGGCGCGTACATAATCAATCAGTGCCTGGCTGCCTCTGGGAATCAGCACATCAAAGAAGCCCCTGGCATTCAGCAGGCTTTCCGTTGCCGCACGTTCCGGCGGTAGTAAGGTAATAACCTGCCTGGTAATGCCGTATTGCACCAACACCTTCTGAATCACTTCTGTAATTGCGGCATTCGATTGTGCGGCATCACTGCCACCTTTTAGCAAGGCTACATTCCCGGTCTTAAAACACAAAGCAAATACATCTGCAGTAACATTTGGCCTGGATTCATAAATTACACCAACAACACCCAGCGGTACCCTGATTTTCGAGATCTGCAAACCATTATCAGCGGTATGTGCCTGTATAACTTGCCCCACAGGACTCTCCAGATCAGCTACCTTTCTCATGTCTGTCGCAATGTCCTGTATCCTTTGCGGTGTAAGCATTAACCTGTCGTACTTCGGGTCTTGTGGATCCATCAGGTCAAGATCTTTCTTGTTTGCTTCCAGGATCATGTCTGTATTACGCACCAGTTCCTCGGCTACATCCAGTAAGGCTTGCGTGATGGTTTGTTTTTTCAGGATGCTGAGGGTTCTGCTGGCATTAAGCGCCTTTTCAAAATAGCTTAGGTATTTCATGGTTATAGGAGGGGATGAAAGTAGTTGTAATGTATCAGGGGTCTTTGTTTCTGCTCACCGATGCAGTTTCGGGCTTGTTCTGCGCCATATTCAGCTACGCCCAAACCGATCAGCTGTTCCTGTTCGTCAATGAGCTTGATGATGTCCCCTTTTTTGAAGTCGGCCTGAATGCTGGTGATGCCTACGGGCAGTAAGCTGCTGGCCTTGCCGGATAACAGTGCCTCCTTCGCACCGGCATTGAGTTGTACAATCCCTTTGGCGGTACCTTCGCCATGTGCGATCCACTTCTTTTTGCCGGACTTAACCTTTCCGGCTTTAAAGCGGGTGTGCACCACAGTTCCGTAGAGTAGATCGGTAATGATGTGCTCGCGCATACCGTTGGCGATCATAACCGGGATGCCCAGCTTCGCAACGCTTCGCGCCGTGTGCAGCTTGGTAACCATTCCACCGCGACCGAGGCCGGATTTGCCGGCGGTGATAAAACCACTCAGGCCAGTTTCAGCCCCATCAATTTCAGGAATTACAGTTGAGGAAGGTAATTTAGGGTCGCCATCGTAGATGCCATCCACATTGGAGAGGATAATCAGCGCATCGGCATTGAGCATGGATGCAATTAATCCCGCCAGCTCATCGTTATCGGTAAACATCAGTTCCGTTACGGAAACAACATCATTTTCGTTGATCACGGGAATAACCCCATGCTGTAGCAATATTTCAATGCAGTTTCTGATGTTCAGGTAATGCATACGGTCGCGGAAATCTTCTTTGGTAACCAGCACCTGCGAGCAGAGCAGGCCATGTTTTTCAAACAACTGCTGGTACAGGTTGATGAGTTTGATCTGGCCAATAGAAGCCAGCAGCTGACGTGCAGCAATGGTGTTTTGCTTTTCGGAGATCTGGATTAAACTCCTGCCGGCCGCTACAGCGCCGGAGGATACCAGTATTACTTCTTTGCCATCCTGTTTTAAAGCGGCAAGCTGGTCAACAAGCTGGGAGATGCGTTCTAGGTTCGGGAGTCCATCGGCTTGGGTAAGCACATTGGAGCCCACTTTAATTACAATCTTCTTGTAAAGGGACGTCGTGGACATGAAAAGGGGATGAAGGAGTCGTAAACAGGCAAACAGGAAGCTTAAAGGCTTTAGTCTTTCTTGCTTTCGGTGTTGCTGAGTGGAATTTTGTGGATCCGCATCGGTTTAGCCATAGATTGAAGGGACTTAAACCCATTGGGCATTGGAGCCGGTTGGTTATACTCGTTGTACTGAGGCTTTCTGATGAACTTGTTGGAGTCTGGCAGGAACCGAGTTGAATCTACGCGACGAAATATTCGTGCACTGTCGGTTTTAATTTCAACGTCTGAAATGGAGCCCTGCAAATCAGGATAAAGCTTGAAGCCTGACTGTGCCTTGCTGGTTAGGCTAAGGCAAACAAGCGGGATTATAGTTGCGGAAAGAAGGGTAAGTCGTTTCATGTCAGTAGCTTTGAAGGCAATTTAAGGATTTTACATAAACCATCCATGGAGAATTCACATTACTTTTTTCCCGGCATTGCTTTACAGAATCGAATTGCTGGGCTCTAGGATTGATTTGTACATTTTCACCTGCTTTCAACAACCATTTGTTATTTTCCCGGATGTAAAAGAATTCTTCCACCACATGCCTACGATGTTTACCCATTCGCAGTCCTTACTGATGTAGTTTTCCATATCCGCATAATCGTGGCGGTTCCAGCTGGAAACCATGGCGTCGAGCTGTTTAACAATGCTGACGCTGTCAGCGATTTTGTCTTGTGCCTGGAGTTGAAATCAGGCGGCAAGGAAGGCGAGTAGTACAATGATCCTTTTCATGATTCATGGCTTGATAATGCGCTTTTCCAATGTTGAAATTTCACCCAAGCAGAACTTGCTCCCTTTTTCTAAAACAAGTTAATGTTTTCGGTGGTTATAATGAAGTAATATTTAGTTTGGGGAGCCTTGTAACATGTTGAAGATCAATGCGTCAGTTCTTTAGTTTGAAAAACTGCGCTCCTTTAAGGGAAATGTAAAAAAACCAAAAACGTATTGCACAAACGAATATTTATTTAAACCTTTGCGCTTCAATTAATTTAAAGCGGGATTTCAACAGAAAATGAGTAAACAAAGTCTACATAAACTTTCCATA
>Ga0182006_1002466_pt1 | contig 10097 bp, 8 predicted proteins | sample Sormic07211104_1_FD_123022 | JGI IMG/M metagenome (GOLD analysis project Ga0182006, IMG submission 123022) | Rhizosphere microbial communities from Sorghum bicolor, Mead, Nebraska, USA - 072115-104_1 MetaG | ecosystem: Host-associated > Plants > Roots > Rhizosphere | place: USA: Nebraska...
CAGAAGATGAACTTTCACAGATCCGTCACTGATTTTGATGTCAGAAAACGGCTCGGCAACGTAAAGCCCTGCACTACATGGCTTAACAAATTTAATGAAACGCAGGCGCTGCTCATCAGTCAGTGCGCTGACACAGTCTCCCGGGTTAACTGACTATAATTACGAGCGTGCTTTTCTGCCATCCCCGAAACTCATCACAAAGCAATTCGACTGTTATGACAAAATTACCGGGGCTCCTGGCTTAAACATCAGGATAGGTGACGTTCCTGGGAGGAAGCGAAGAGGGCTGCAGATCAGCAGGGCATAACCTTCCTGGATGCTAAAATTCAGGGGCCGGCTAAGGTCTGGCTTATCCCTTTCACTGTTTCCAGTAAACCCGGTCAAACAGAATATGGGATGCTGGACGGTGGCTCTCTGACAGTCAAATTCTCAGAAGATTAGGCAGCAAGCTAACCTTCATCTAACCACGCATCTCCCATGCAGCCACCCGTTCAATAAACATCTGCGCCAGGGCAGTAATGGCGCTGTTACCGGGCAGTCTCTCTTCATTGATATACATCACCAGCGAACTACTGCGTCGGCGGCCCTGTAACAGCGGCAGGGGACGGAGCTCACCGCTCTCTAACTGCGCGGTGATATTCTGTTCCGGCAGCCAGCCATAACCTAACTGATGCTGGACCGCTTCAATGGCTGCCGACAGCGTCGTGAATGACCAGTTCTCCGCCTGATCGCCATTGACCTCCGACTGCTGCTGTTGCTGACGATCCAGAATGGTAATGCAGGGCCAGCGTGCCAGCGTAGCAGCATTAAGCGGGGCGGATTCGCGGTGCAGCGGGTGGTCGCGATGGGCGACGGCGACGAAATCGACACTCATCAGGCTTTCGCCTGCTAACGGCGTGTCGCCATATTGCGCCACCAGCCAGAGATCAGCCTGATGCTCCGCCAGTCTGTCAGGCGTTTCGCTTCGGACGATTTCGCTAAACCAGATGCGGACATGCGGATAGCGTTGCTGAAAGGTCTGAAGCACATCGAATAGTAAGGGTTTGGGCAGCGTCGCATCGACCATCAGATCGATGCGTGAACGCTCGCCGCGTTGCAGTGCACTGGCCTGCGCCTCAAGCGCGCCGAATCCCTCCAGCAGCGGACGCACCTGTGCCAGCAACTGATGTCCCTCTGCACTCAGGACAGCGCGGCGGCCCTCCTGCTGAAGCAGGGTCAAACCCAGCCGCTGCTGTAACAGGCTCAGCTGATAACTCAGTGAGGACTGGCTGCGATTGTTCTTCTCCGCTGCCAGCGCAAAACTCCCCTCATTCACTACTGCGTCGAGCAGATACCACTGTTCGAGTGTTGTCTTGTACATACTCACTCATCTAAAAATTAAATGATTTAGTGCTAAAAATAGCGTTATTCATCGGTTTTGTAACGCGCAATAATCTCCTCAAGGAAAACAAATGAGGAATTAACCATGAGCACTTTCGATAAACATGACCTGTCTGGCATCGTCGGCAAACATCTGGTTTACACCTATGACAACGGCTGGAATTACGAGCTCTACATTAAAAATGCCAGCACCATCGACTATCGCATTCACAGCGGTATGGTCGGTAATCGCTGGGTTAAAAATCAGCATGTCTATGTCGTCCGTCTGGCGCAGGATGTCTATAAAGTTTCCTGGACTGAACCAACCGGAACCGATGTCAGCCTGGCCGTTAATCTGGCTGATAAAATTTTCCACGGCACCATCTTCTTCCCGCGCTGGGTAATGAATAATCCGGAAAAAACCGTCTGCTTCCAGAATGATCATCTGGAAGAGATGGCAAAATTCCGCGAAGCGGGTCCGGCTTATCCAACCGAAGTGATTGATGAGTTCGCGACGCTGACCGTAATCCGTGATGTGGGTGAAAATAACGAAAGCGTGATCGACTGTCCGCCTGACCAGTTGCCCGCCAATTTTCCGGAAAATCTGAAAAATTAAACATGCACAGAAGAGGTCATGACGACCTCTTCTGAATAGCAGTTTCTGTCTTGTAGCTTCTGACGTGTAACTTGCGAGAATGAAAAAGAGATTTACCGACCAGGGTTTTATCAGTAGTAATCAGCAGGACGAATTCGGTTTCAGTTGCATCAGGCTGATTTCCGGCCTGGTGTTGTTATCCTCCTGAGCTCACCTCCGCTGTACCCCATAAACACGCCGGCTTCTATTCCTGCCAGTTATCTATTTCCCTGAATCACTTCGCTAAAGCCACGGCAAAACTGACATAAACCTGCAGCCATTTGTGTGGAATGCGGTACGCTGCAGAGAGACCCATTCAGCCGACTCAGCTGGCTGATGCAGGGAGTTAAGCGGGCAGAATGGCCGTAGTGGATTATGTTGTATTTTTGTAAACAGATTAACAAACAGACGAAATACTGCTATTCTGCCCTCCGCGAAACCGGGCACCTCAACCTGGACGAGAAAGGGAAGATTGTTCTCCATAAGTGAGCAAGGTGGTCGGAAAGCCCTACATAATGAGAGCGAGGATAACGTCGTGCTAGAAGAATACCGTAAGCACGTTGCCGAGCGTGCTGCCCAGGGAATTGTACCTAAGCCTTTAGAGGCTTCCCAAATGGCCGCGCTGGTTGAACTGCTAAAAAATCCACCTGCGGGTGAAGAAGAATTTTTGATCGATTTATTGGTCAACCGCGTCCCACCTGGCGTCGATGAAGCGGCGTATGTCAAAGCCGGTTTCCTGGCGGCTGTCGCCAAAGGCGAAGCAACCTCTCCTCTGATATCTTCTGAAAAAGCGGTTGAACTGCTTGGCACCATGCAGGGCGGTTACAATATTCATCCGCTGATTGAGGCGCTGGACGATAGCAAACTGGCTCCGATTGCCGCGAAAGCCCTTTCACACACGCTGCTGATGTTCGACAACTTCTATGATGTCGAAGAGAAAGCGAAAGCGGGTAATGAATACGCGAAGCAGGTGATGCAATCCTGGGCAGATGCGGAATGGTATCTGTCACGGCCTGAACTGGCAGAGAAGATCACGGTTACAGTGTTTAAAGTCACTGGCGAAACCAACACCGACGATCTCTCTCCGGCCCAGGATGCCTGGTCACGTCCAGACATTCCTCTGCACGCCCTGGCGATGCTGAAAAATGCCCGTGAAGGCATTGAGCCTGATGACACGGGCAATATCGGCCCGATCAAACAGATCGAAGCTCTGAAGACCAAAGGCTTCCCGCTGGCGTATGTCGGTGATGTTGTCGGAACCGGTTCTTCACGTAAATCCGCCACCAACTCGGTGCTGTGGTTTATGGGCGACGACATCCCGAACGTGCCAAATAAAAAAGGCGGCGGCGTGGTGCTGGGCAGCAAAATTGCACCCATCTTCTTCAACACCATGGAAGATGCGGGCGCACTGCCCATTGAAGTGGACGTAAATAACCTGAACATGGGCGATGTGATCGACATCTATCCATTCAAAGGCGAAGTCCGCAACCACGAAACCAATGAGCTGCTGGCCAGCTTCGAGCTCAAAACCGAAGTAGTGATTGACGAAGTGCGCGCCGGTGGCCGTATTCCGCTGATCATCGGTCGCGGCCTGACCACCAAAGCGCGCGAGTCGCTGGGTCTGCCGCACAGCACCGTATTCCGTCAGGCGAAAGATGTCGCGGAGAGCACCCGTGGTTTCTCGCTGGCGCAGAAAATGGTTGGCCGCGCCTGTGGCGTGACCGGTGTTCGTCCTGGCGCCTATTGCGAACCTAAGATGACCTCGGTTGGCTCGCAGGATACCACCGGCCCGATGACCCGTGACGAGCTGAAAGATCTGGCTTGCCTGGGCTTTTCGACCGATCTGGTGATGCAGTCGTTCTGTCACACCGCCGCGTATCCGAAGCCGGTGGATGTGAGCACGCACCATACGCTGCCAGACTTCATCATGAACCGCGGTGGTGTGTCACTGCGTCCGGGTGACGGCATTATCCACAGCTGGCTGAACCGTATGCTGCTGCCGGATACCGTCGGTACCGGTGGTGACTCGCACACCCGTTTCCCTATCGGCATCTCTTTCCCGGCGGGTTCAGGCCTGGTGGCGTTTGCCGCCGCGACTGGCGTAATGCCGCTCGACATGCCGGAATCGGTTCTGGTGCGCTTTAAAGGTAAGATGGAGCCGGGCATTACCCTGCGCGATCTGGTTCATGCCATTCCGCTGTATGCCATCAAACAGGGTCTGCTGACCGTTGAGAAGAAAGGTAAGAAAAACATCTTCTCTGGTCGCATCCTGGAGATTGAAGGTCTGCCGGATCTGAAAGTCGAGCAGGCGTTTGAGCTGTCCGATGCGTCAGCAGAACGTTCCGCTGCGGGCTGTACCATCAAGCTGGATAAAGCGCCGATTATCGAATACCTCAGCTCTAACATCGTGCTGCTGAAGTGGATGATCGCAGAAGGCTACGGCGATCGTCGTACGCTGGAGCGTCGCATTGAAGGTATGGAGAAATGGCTGGCCGATCCTCAGTTGCTTGAGCCGGATGCCGATGCTGAATATGCCGCCGTGATCGAAATCGATCTGGCTGAAATCAAAGAGCCAATCCTCTGTGCGCCAAACGATCCGGACGATGCACGTCTGCTCTCTGACGTTCAGGGTGAGAAGATCGACGAAGTGTTTATCGGCTCATGCATGACCAACATTGGTCACTTCCGTGCTGCGGGTAAACTGCTGAATAGCCACAAAGGCCAGCTGCCAACCCGTCTGTGGGTGGCACCGCCAACCAAGATGGATGCGGCACAGCTGACCGAAGAAGGCTACTACAGCGTATTCGGCAAAAGCGGTGCGCGTATCGAGATCCCGGGCTGTTCACTCTGCATGGGTAACCAGGCACGTGTTGCAGATGGTTCGACGGTGGTCTCGACTTCGACCCGTAACTTCCCGAACCGTCTGGGTAACGGCGCTAACGTCTACCTGGCGTCAGCGGAGCTGGCTGCGGTCGCGTCTCTGCTTGGCAAACTGCCAACGCCGGATGAGTATCAGCAATTCATGGCGCAGGTCGATAAAACGGCCAGCGACACGTATCGCTATCTCAACTTCGACCAGCTGACGCAGTACACCGACAAAGCTGATGGTGTGATTTTCCAGACCGCGGTCTGATTCTTCACCTTGCAGGCATGAATAAGGGGCGATGATTCGCCCCTTTTTTTCGTCTCAGCATGGGGTAGAGAGACGATCAAAAGCTGGCTTTCGGCAGACAGCCTGTAATAATGCGCGACGTGTCACACTTTGCCGCGAGAGCAGCACGGACACTTACCAGGTGAGACGACGACGTTGAGAGGAACGGGCGATGGAATATGAATTTTTACGCGATGTGACCGGACAGATTAAGGTTCGCATGTCGATGGATCATGAAGCGGTCGGCCACTGGTTCAACGAAGAGGTCAAAAACGATCCGGGATTGCTGGATGAAGTTGAAGCCGCCATTGAAGATGTCAAAGGCAGCGTACGTCAGTGGCAGCGGATCGGCAGCGAGTACACCATTCTGCTGGATGAAGAGGAGGTGATGATCCGCGCCAACCTGCTGGCTCTGGAAGATGACGGTATGGAAGAGGGGATGAACTACTATGACGAAGAGAGCCTCTCGTTCTGCGGCATTGAAGATTTTCAGCTGGTGATCGCTGCTTATCGCCAGTTTATGAACCAGTACGGCAAACCCGTACGGTAATACAGATAGGCAATCTTTTACGGTTATAAGGCCGGGCGAACTCAGCAGCCCGGCCTGTTAACTAACTCAGCGATGCACCGCCACACATTACCAGCTGCTGGCGGCTGATCGCCGCCGCCGCAGGGGAGAGCAGGAAATCGACCAGCTCGGCCACTTCCTGCGGCTGAATATAGCGGCCTATCGGTGGCAGACGGGGCGGTGAACTGGCACGGCCCGGTTGTTGCAGCATCGGCGTTTCGGTGGCGCCTGGCGCCACAATATTGGCGGTAATGCCGCGCGGAGCGAGTTCCGCCGCCCAGCTGCGCACCATACCGATCATCGCCGATTTGGTGGCGACATACTGACTGCGGCCCGCCGCACCGCCTGATGTCCGGCTGCCCAGCAGCACAATTCTGCCGCCCACACGCATCCGCGGTGCAAAATGATTCGCCAGCTGCTCAGCAGCGGCAACGTGCAGTTGCCATAAGCGTGCGCTGGCGTTCAGATCCAGCTCCCCAAGCGGCGCGGCCTGCATCATACCGGCTGCATGGATTACCGCCTGCGGCACCGGTAGCGCGTCCAGTAAAGCCTGCAGTGCCGCGCTGTGGCTGATATCGATTTGATGGCTCTGCCAGCCCGCTTCTGCCCGGCTTATCGCCGAGCGGCTCAGGCCGATAACCTGCCAGCCCTCATCGAGTAAACGGTCAGCAATCGCCTGACCGATACCGGAGCTGGCCCCGGTCACCAGCGCCATCCGTTCAATCACGCATCACCTCCCTTCACCCATGACTCCGCGACCCGCACATATTTAATCGCCTGGCGATACCAGGTGTAGGCGATATGCAGTTCGCCATCCAGGCCCTGTTTAATGCTGGGATAGGAGAACTCACGGTTTAATTTCTGCTGGGAGTTATTGGTCATGCAGTAGCCATCGCCCTCGTCCAGATTGCGCTGCAGCGGCCAGCTTTTACCGCCATCCGTTGAGATAGCCAGCGTCATCGGCGCACGAGGCGCACCCCAGAAAGCGGTGCGACCACTGTGAACCACCGGCTCAGCGGCGACGGCAACATCACTTTGCTCTTCATCATCTTCAATTTCGTCATACAGCGACAACCGGCGTTCGCTGGCACCTTCGGCGCTCATGGCATTGAACACCAGCGCCAGATGACCATTGCGCAGTGTTGTGACCTGAATTGAGGAGTTATTGTTGGGCAGCGATAACGGCTGTGGCGCGCTCCAGCTTTCGCCCTGATCAAATGAGCGGCTCTGGTAAATGTGGTCGGCCCAGCGGCTGCGGTAGAGCGCCAGCAGCGAGCCATCATCCAGCAGGGTAACGTTCATATGAACGCAGCCGGTGCTGTCAGGCACGCTGACGTCACGCCAGCTCTGGCCTTTATCTTCAGAGATTTTTACCGCGCTCACGTCATAGCTGCCGACCCACTTTTCGCCAGGCTGGGTCAGGCAGTAAAACACCGGCAGCAACCAGTTACCGTTGGGCAGCACCACAATCGGCTGGCGAATAAAGGTGCCAGGCTTATCCAGCAGCGTTTTGATCTCCCCCCAGCTCTGGCCCAGATCGTGAGACTGGCGATAGCGAACAATTGCGGTGTCCTGATTGCCCGATTTCTGCGCCGTCCACAGCAGCCACAGTACCTGGTCGGGATCGAGAAACAGCATCGGATTCTGTTCTGAACGGCCCGGATCGTCAGAGAGTTTTTGGGCTTCACTCCAGCGATCGCTGCCTTTTCGCAGCCGTGAACACCAGACAGAGATATCGGCAATCCCTTCCTGCGTGCCGCCAAACCAGACGCAAAGCAGATCGCCATCGGGCAGCGGCAGCAGGTTAGCCGCGTGGTTTTGCGGGCAGGAGGAGGGCAGCATCGCAACCTGCTGCGCGCTATCCTGCGGGTGAGGCGCAAGCAGGCCGGTGCGTTCTGCGGTGACGGTTTCCTGAGTCATTTTAGGCTCCACTGTTTTGTGCATTGTGTTGCGATTGAGGCTGAGACTGGCGTGACGGGATACAGCGGTCAATTACCATAATAATTGCCGGGGTGATCAGCGCCACGTACATATTGTCGATACCAAACGGGTTACCCATCAGGAACCAGACGGAAGTGACAACGCAGGCGCCAATCAGACCGGCATTGGCGCCGCGTGTGCTCTTAAACCACGGCAGGTAGAACGCCATGATCGCCACAACAGTAATCGACAGACGAATCGCACGGGTAAAGAACGAGAGCTTCAGCACTTCCGGGAAGAACAGAACAAACAGCAGCGGGAAGAAGCCGATGCCAATCGAGATCCAGCGTGTCATTTTAAATTCGCGCTCTGGCGTAGGATTACGATAAGGCACGTAAAAGTCTTTCACCACCAGCGAGGCGATGGCCAGCGCCACGGTACCGACGCTGACGAAAATCGAGGCCACCAGCGAGGTGGTGACAATGCCCGCCAGCCACGGTGACATATCCTGCAGAAACACCGGCAGCGCATAGAGGCTCTTGATATCCGGGTGAGCAAACTTCGCTGCCACGCCAATCAGCGCCATCGCCAGACCAATCGGCAGGCAGAAGAAGAAGGCGACCCAGGTGGCGCGCTTCGCTGACTTCACATCTTTGGTGGAGGAGATCGCCTGAATCACAAACTGGGTACAGAAGATCGAACCCACGGTCCCGATCAGCCAGGCCACAATGGTACTGGCACCGACGTGACCATCCCATGTCCAGTAGAACGCCGGCATTTTCTCCATCATCGGGGCGACGCCGCCGGTCATCTTCAGCGCCACATAGAGGATAATCAGGATCCCCATATACTTGATGGCGCTGTGCAGCAGCGTGACCCAGGCCACGCCTTTCATGCCGCCAAACGCAAAGTAGAAGGTGCTGACCACCGCAGTGATAAAAGCCGCCTGGGTCAGATCGATCTTGAGTACGGTGGAGATCGCCGCCGCGCCGCTGATGTAGTTGCCGACGTTTACCAGCAGCAGCGCATAGATCATGATCAGCGAGATAATATTTTTGGTCGAACTGCCATATTTCTCGGCGATAGCACCGGAGATAGTGATCTTGCCGGTGTTGTAGATGCGTTTGACCAGTATCAGGCCAAACAGCGGGAAGCCAATTGCCGCGCCAATCACCGACCATGAGGCGGCGAAGCCATCTTCAAAGGCCGCCTGCGCGGTGCCGATGGTGGATTTTGCCCCGATATATTCAGACATCAGCATAATGCCGACGATAAAAGCAGGCATGGCGCGCGAGCCTTCCATAAAGTCGCCGCTGGTTTTACTGCGCAGCCGCCAGGTGAGCCAGGTGGTGAACAGGATATAGGCGACCACCATGCCGACGATCAGTAAGGTGCTCTCAGTTGAAAATGCTTTCATCATGACCTCGATTGTTCTGGCAGATGGCGACCATCAGGTTCGTTCTCATCTGACCGGTAGGGTGCAAAGGTGATGGACGTTATTGCAGGTAGTGGTTCACGATTTGACGGATCTGCTGCTGCTCTTCGGCGCTGAACTGCACCGCATAGCGACTTTCACCCACCTCAAAGCCCTGCAGGCTGACCGCTTTTTTCACGACGGCCGGTGAGAAACCGATGCTGTACAGTGCGGTGCGCAGGCCGGTGACGTTCTCCTGTGCCTGATGCGAACCGGCAATATCGCCCGCATGGAAGCGCGCCCAGATGGCGTTAATCGCCTCCGGTGCCACGTTTGCCAGCCCGGAAATTGAGGCGGAGCAGCCATCCACAAAACCCTGGTGGATCAGCGAATCCGGGCCGTTCAGCACAGCAAAGTCCTGACAGTCGGCGGTAGCCTGCAGAAAGCCGCTCAGACTTTCATAGCTGCCTGCTGAATCTTTAATGCCGATGATGTTCGGATGCGCGGCCAGCGTACGAACGGTCTCTGGCTGCAAGGTATTGCCGGTACGCGCCGGGATGTTGTAGAGGAACAGCGGTACCGTAAGCGCGTCAGCCACGCGCTGATAGTGGTCGATCAGCTCCTGCTGCTTAAGCGGAACAAACCACGGGGTGATCGCGGAAACAGCATCTACGCCAAGGCGGGCAATCTGTTTGCCGAGCCGGATAGTTTCACGGGTCGAAATCTCCCCGATATGCGCCACCACCGACGCCTGGCCGTTAACTTCATCGACGCAGGTGGTGGTAACCGCGATCTTCTCCTGCTCGTTCAGCACAAAGAATTCGCCGTTGGTTCCGCCGCAGAAGATGCCGTTACCGGCGTTGATCTGGCGTCTGACCTGTTCGCGCTGCCTCTCCGGATCAAAGGCACCTTCCCGGTCAAAAGTGGTGACGATGGCGGTCAGTACGCCGTTTATTTTCTTATTCATGACAATCCTCATTACGCCTGGCAGGAAGGGAAAAGAGTCAGGTAGACGGCGCGCACATCGTCGGCGGTGACCGCCATCGGCACG
>Ga0182006_1002468_pt1 | contig 10091 bp, 11 predicted proteins | sample Sormic07211104_1_FD_123022 | JGI IMG/M metagenome (GOLD analysis project Ga0182006, IMG submission 123022) | Rhizosphere microbial communities from Sorghum bicolor, Mead, Nebraska, USA - 072115-104_1 MetaG | ecosystem: Host-associated > Plants > Roots > Rhizosphere | place: USA: Nebraska...
GGGCGAGATACCGCGCATGCCGCGCTGTTTCTCGCATCCGACGAGGCGCGCTTCATCACCGGCACCGAAGTGGTGGTCGACGGTGGCATGACGGCACGGTGCGACTGATCATGCGAAGCGAGCTGAATGGCGGCATGTGGGATTGCCACACGCATATCTACGGGCCATGGGACGCTTTTCCGTTGCCTCCCGATGCGTCGTACCACCCGGCCGAAGCCCCAATGGCGCATTTGCTTGCGGTGCACGCTCAACTCGGTATCAAGCACGGCGTGCTGGTGCAGGCGGCATGCTACCAGTCAGATCATCGCGCCCTGCTTGCCGCTTTGGCCATGACGGATGGTCGCTACCGCGGCGTAGCGTTGGTCGACCACGCCACGAGCGACGACGAACTGCGGGAACTGCATGCAGGTGGCGTGCGTGGCATTCGCTTCAATTTCATGGGGCATTTGCCTGGAGAGCGGGATCTCGACCGTCTGCGTGTGCTGGCCGAGCGTGTTGGTTCACTGGGTTGGCATGTATTGCTGCACGGCCAACTCGATCAACTGCTGCCGGTGCTCGATGCCTGGGAAGACCTCGACGTTCCGCTCGTGATTGACCATATGGCACGCCAGAATGCGACCCGCCCTCTGGATGAAGCCGGCATTCGCGAGTTGGAGCGACACCTGCGCAACGACAAACGCTGGATCAAGCTGTCCGGCGTCGACCGACTGATGCAGGGCGCTGCGCCGCCCTGGACGGCAGCGCTGCCTTTGGTGAAGCGGCTGTTGCTGGCCGCACCCGACCGAGCGATCTGGGGCACGGACTGGCCACACCCCAACATTCAGGGCGACGTGCCTGATGACGGTCGCTTGCTCGCTTTCGTGCGCGAAGCATGCGGCACCGATGCTGCCGAGGCTGTCCTGGTGAGCAACCCACAGCGACTCTATTTTTGAGGCGGCGCATGCAAGCCACCATGATCGATGCCGCTTCGGCGGAGAGCACCGCTGAACAGCGCGCCTGTCGCAAGGCCGCATTGCGCTTGGTGCCGCTACTGGCCCTGGCGTATTTCGTGAACTACCTCGACCGGACCAACGTAGGCTTCGCGGCGCTGACAATGAATCGCGACCTCGGCTTGGGCGCGGCACAGTTCGGCTTTGCAGCTGGCATCTTCTACGTCGGCTACTGCCTGTTCGAGGTGCCCAGCAACCTTGCCCTGTATCGCTACGGTGCGCGCCGTTGGTTGGCACGGATCATGATCACCTGGGGCTTGTTTGCGGCATGCACGAGCCTGGCAGTTGGGCCGAATAGCTACGCCGTGATCCGTCTGCTGGCCGGCATCGGCGAGGCGGGGTTCTTCCCTGGCGTGATCTTCTATCTGACGCTGTGGTTCCCATCGCGCTACCGCACACGCATGATGGGATGGTTCCTGGCTGCGATTCCGCTCTCGTCGGTGTTCAGCGGGCCGCTGTCGGTGTCGATGCTCGAACTGGACGGCTGGCTAGGACTGCACGGTTGGCAATGGTTGTTCATCCTGCAAGGGTTGCCAGCCTGCGTGCTGGGCGTGCTCTGCCTGCGCATGCTGACAGATAGTCCCGATAAAGCCGCATGGCTGACTGCGGAAGAGCGCACTGCGCTGCTGGCTGCCATCGAACGTGATCGCAGTCCAGCCGTCGAACATCACCTTGGGTCCGCGCTCAAGGATGCGCGTGTCTGGCTGCTCACAGCCATCCTATTCAGCTACATCATCGGCATTCTTGGCATCGGTGTCTGGATGCCCACCATTCTCAAAACGCATCATCTGTCGAACACACAGGTCGGCTTTGCCACTGCGCTGCCTTATGTGGTGGGCGCAGTCGTGATGCTGGGCTGGGCACGCGTGGTGGCTCGCACGCAGCGCTATGTGCTGCACCTGGTGATGACCTGTGCTGTGGCCGCACTGGGCTTCTTCGCATCGGTGGCATCCGATGCGCTCGTGCCCGCCATGCTTGGCTTGACCGTAGCGGTGGTGGGGTTGTCGTCCGTACGCACCTGCTTCTACAGCATCCCCGCTACGTTCCTGGATAAACAGGCCGCAGCCGGCGGGCTGGCGTTCATCAACTCAGTGGGCAGCCTCGGTGGGTTGTTCGGGCCGTACATGGTCGGCTGGCTGAAAGACGTGACCGGCGCGTTTAAGGCAGGGCTGATCGGCATGGGCGCCATGCTGGTTCTGGCAACGCTGCTCTCGCTGGTGTTGCTGGCTCGCATCAAGGAGGGCCAGCGATGAGCACCGATTGGTGGCAGCCAAGCCTGCGCACGCCTGATCCTGCTGTGCGCATCCTGGACTCGCGCTTCCAACACTATCGTCTGCCGCATGCCAAGGTTGAGCGGCTGTGGACGGGTTGCCGGTGGGCCGAAGGCCCCGTCTGGTTTGGGGATGCGGGTGCACTCTACTGGACCGACTTGCCTAACGATCGCATCTTGCGTTGGGATGAAGCGTCCGGTGCGGTGGCGACATATCGCGCCCCCTCGGACAAAGCAAACGGCCTGACACGCGACAGGCAGGGGCGGTTGATTGCATGCGAGCACGGCCAGCGCCGCGTCACGCGCACCGAGTACGACGGCAGCACCACCGTGCTGGCGAGCGAATACAACGGCAAGCCGCTCAATTCCCCCAACGATGCGGTGGTCGCCAGCGATGGCGCGGTGTGGTTTACCGACCCGCCATTCGGCCTGGTAAGCGACTACATGGGCCAGATCGCTGAACCGCAATTGCCAGCAAGCATTTATCGGATCGACCCGCACGACGGGCGGCTGGACTGTGTTGCCGACGATGTGCTGGGTCCTAATGGGCTGGCCTTCTCGCCGGATGAGCGCACGTTGTACGTGGTCGCGTCGCGTGCGCGTCCCCGGACCATCGTCGCATTCGACGTGGCCGATGGCAAAACGCTGACAAATGGGCGCGTGTTGATCGATGCGGCAGACGGTGCGCCCGACGGCTTTCGCGTCGACATCGACGGCAACCTGTGGTGCGGCTGGGGAACGGGCACGGCCGAGCTGGATGGCGTGCGTGTGTTTGCGCCGGACGGCACCGCCATCGGTCACATCTCACTACCGGAGCGCTGCGCCAACCTCTGCTTTGGCGGGCGGCACCGCAACCGCTTGTTCATGGCGTCCACCACATCGCTGTACGCCCTGTATGTGAATACACGCGGGGCCATCTAGATCTGTAACACCACAAACGAAAAACGATTCAGGAGACAAGACGATGCCGTTCCAATCAAGAGTGCACCGCATCGCGTTGCGCACGCTGTGTGCCATGCCGTTGATTGCCGCAGTCGGCGCGGCCGCAGCCGCCGACGTACACGTGCTGGCGACCGGCGCGTTGCACGCCGCGTTCGAGCAGGTCGTGCCCGCGTACGAACAGCAGTCAGGCAACCATTTGATCATCTCGTGGGGGCCGTCCTACGGCAGCTCGCCCGATGCATTGCCGATGCGTATCAAGAACGGCGAGCCGATGGACGTCTGCTTCATGATCGGCGCGGCGTTGACCGAGCAAGTGAAGCAAGGGCGCTTCATCCCTGAATCGCGGGTCGACCTCGTGGCCTCGGGTGTTGGTGTGGCAGTGCGCAAGGGCCTGCCAAAGCCCAGTATCCGGACCGTTGACGATCTGCGCCAGGCGCTGCTTGCGGCCAAGTCGGTGGCGTTTTCCGAGGGCGCGAGCGGCACGTACATCACCGGCACGCTATTTGAGCGGCTGGGCATCGCCGAGCAGATGAAAGCCAAGAGCGTGCTCATCCGCGGTCGTGAACTGGTAGGCGCGGCGCTTGAGCGTGGTGAGGCGGATCTCGGCTTGCAGCAGATCAGCGAGCTGCGCGCATTCAGCGGCATCCAGTATGTGGGGCCACTCCCGGCAGAGGTGCAAAAGACGAGCGTCATCGCCGTTGCCGTGGCGAAAGAAGCCAAAGAGCGCCAAGCCGCCGAAGGGCTCATCATCTACCTCCGCTCGCCAGCGGTCGCCGCCAAGCTGGTTCAGACCGGCCTCGACCCGATCTCCGCCAAGTAGCGCGTTCGCTTGGCCCCCGTTTGGGACGTCGCGGCGGTTTCCAGGCCGCGTTGGCCAACTGTTGCCCAAATCAAGAAGAACCGGGCTGGGCCCCGGAAAACAAGGAGACACCATGACGCTACACAAGTGCATTCTGGGTGCCGTCACGAGCCTGTTGGTGGCGGCATGCGCCACTTCGGCTCCAACCAGCGCGGAGGTTCAACGAAAGCTCGTCCACTACGGCAACGTGCAGATCGAGACGCTGATCCAGGGAACAGGGCCGACGGTGGTCATCCTGCCCTCGCTTGGACGCGGCGCAGAAGACTACGACGAAGTGGCCCGTCTGCTGGCGGCCGACGGACTGCGCGTGTTGCGCCCGCAGCCTCGTGGCATCGGCCGCAGCACGGGGCCAATGACGGGGTTGGACATGCATGCGTTTGCCGCCGACGTGGCTGCGGTGTTGGATCAGGAGAAAACCGGCCCCGTAGTCGTAGTTGGCCACGCATGGGGAAGCCAGCCGGCGCGCATGCTCGCGGTTGACCGGCCGGATCTTGTGCGCGGCCTCGTGATGGCGGCGGCCTCGGCGGGCAAACTGCCTCCAGGCTCCAACGAGAAGCCCTACGGGCGGTTGCGCGAAGCCATTGATGGTTCGGGCAACCTCGCGCTGCCAGAGGCCAAGCGGCTGGGGTATCTGCGTCAGGCGTTCTTTGCGCCCGGCCATGACCCGAAGCCGTGGCTGGGCGGTTGGTATCCCGATGCCCACCATGCGCAAGCCCACGCTCGCAACGTCACGCCCGTGGATGCGTACTTCGCCGGTGGCACCGTGCCAATGCTCGACCTGCAGGCGCAGTACGACGCAGTGGTGGTGCCCAACGTGTTCAAGCCCATGCTGGGTGATCGCGTAACGGTGGAGGTCATCGCCGACGCAGGACATGCCATGGCACCCGAACAACCCCTCGCGATGAGTCGCGCGATTGCCCGCTTCGCCCGCCGTATCTACGCCGGTACGCCCTGAACACATTTGAATACAAAAAAAACACGCATGTCCGGCACGCTCGCTCGGCATGCGCATCCTACCTAAGGAGAACATCGTGAAGTTGATCAAATACGGATGCACCGCACTGGCGGCGGCCCTTCTTTCCATTTCCGCACTGGCGGCGCCGAGCAATGACCAGACCGATCGCGAACTGGTCAAATACAGCAACGTGCAGATCGAGGTGATGCGCCAGGGCAAGGGGCCATTGATTGTCATTCTTCCGTCTCTGGGGCGATCGGGCCGAGACTACGATCAAGTGGCGGACAGGCTGGTGGCAGACGGCTTCCGCGTGCTGCGCCCGGAGCCGCGCGGTATCGGTCAAAGCAAGGGGCCGATGGCCAATCTCGATATGCACGCCTTTGCCGCCGACGTTGCCGCGGTGATCGAACATGAGAAACAGGGCCCGGCAGTCGTGGTCGGCCATGCCTGGGGCAATTTCCCGGCGCGCATGGTGGCCGTGGATCGGCCCGACCTGGTGCGCGGCGTTGTGCTGGTCGCCGCTTCGGCCGGCAAGGTGCCGCCGGGCTCGACCGAGAAACCGATCAACGCGGAAATGCGCAAAGCCATCGACGGTGCCGGTGATCTGCGCCTGCCTGAAGCGCAACGCCTCGAATACCTGCGTCAAGCGTTCTTTGCGCCGGGCCATGACCCGCGTGTCTGGCTTGATGGTTGGCATGAAGCGACCCACGAGGCGGAATCTCATGCACGCAATGTCACACCGGTGGATGCGTACTTTGGCGCTGGCACGGCCCCGATTCTGGATTTGCAGGCAGAGCAGGATGCTGTGGCGCCGCGTCGATTCTCCCAAGTTCTCAAATCGATGCTGGGTGATCGCGTGACGGTGGTTGTGGTTCCTGACGCGGGCCACGCGTTCGCCCCGGAACAGCCAAAGGCCATGGCTGAGGCGATTGCCGCGTTTGCTCGGCGCGTATACGCGGACAAGCAATAGCTTGATTGGCGCCCATGTCGAGGTGCATCAAGCGATGCGCCTCGACGATTTGCATGGTCACGCTCGCGTTAGAGATGGCCGGTGAATTCCACACGCCGCACCGTCCCCAAGGGTTTTTTCCGCGCTGGGTGCCGGAGGTTTGGGTCTGGCTCCTTCGGTGAATACAGAGCTGCCGGATTCATTTTCAAATTCAGCGGGCACCGACCCTTGATGCGACTGCTCAGTTGGACCTGGAAAACACTCGCGGCATTGCGGCGGTAACGTCACCCCGCTCCGCGTTCGGCGATTGTCCCCTCGACCTCGTGCAGTGTCGTACCTCTCAATCCCGTCGGAATTCAATGGCGAAAAACGGAGTTCTTGCGCATTGAGAGGCGAGCAGACTCACGGCCAATCAATTCAAAGCACCGGGAAGAAGAACGAATGGGCTAGCAAACAAGGTCGCCATCGTCACCGGCGCCAGTTCTGGGATTGGACGCGCAACCGCGCTACTGTTCGCTCGCGAGGGCGCAGCGGTGGTCCTTGCCGCCCGACGCAAGGCTGAGCTGGAAGACCTTGTGAGGGAAATCATCGGGCATGGCGGAACGGTCACATACGTCGCGGGCGACATCAGAGAAGAGGTATATGCACGAACTCTCGTTCAGACGGCCATTGACCGTTTTGGTGGAGTGGACATCGCGTTCAACAATGCGGGGACACTCGGCGAAATGGGTCCCACGCCGGAAATATCTGCGACGGGTTGGAGCGAGACCATCGACACCAACCTCACCAGCGCGTTCTTTGGGGCCAAGCATCAGATCCCCGCGATGATGGTTCGAGGCGCCGGAAGCATCATTTTCACATCGACTTTTGTTGGGTACACCGTCGGCTTCCCCGGTGTCGCAGCCTATGCCGCCAGCAAGGCAGGATTGATCGGGTTAACGCAATCACTCGCTGCAGAGTTTGGACCCAAGGCCATTCGCGTCAACGCGATCCTTCCTGGTGGAGTCGACACGCCCATGGGTCGCGCAATGAGTGCGTCGCCCGAAGCCATGGCGCATGTGGCAGGACTCCATGCGCTCAAGCGCATCGCCACACCGGACGAACTTGCGCAGTCTGTCCTCTACATGGCGTCCGGCGCCTCGTCATTCATGACCGGCGCTGCGCTGCTGGTTGACGGTGGGGTATCGATCAATCGCACCTGATGTTGGGGCTTGGGTTGCCAGAGGAAACACTGGCCTGACGTTACCGTGTGAGGCTTAGCGTGAAGATGTCGCAGACGCTCCATACCGATAGTGCATGACACGCTGGATGTGCCGTTCTTCCGTCGAGCAGTCCTGCAGCAAGGTCGACGCGTGCGCGGGCGCCGCCGACGAAATCGCGGCCCGAGAGCCCGCTGGCCAGGCGCTTGTGGAATGGATCGACCGCTATGTCGATTTCGTGACGAAGCGGCATGGGCGCCATCGGCTCGCGCACAGAACGCAATATCAACGCAGCAACGCACAGGCTTGCCGCGGCAGGTGCCTCGTTGGCGCCCAACGCTTCGAGAAAATAACGGTGCCTGCTGTGCAGATATCGGAGTAGAGTGGGACACAGATATCAATTGGCCGGTAATCGGCCCCCAGCACAAGAGAACCTCGCCCTGCATCCAAAATGGACGCGGCGCGAACACCCCGGGCCTGATCCAAGCCTGCAGCCCTTCATCCCGAGCAGCGCTCCTGTCACCGCTCGCATTTCGCGCGATGTGGCCCCTCTAGCCTGCCCCACTGGCGGGCGCATTGTGTAAGCCCGGCCGGCCCTTTCTACCGGAGATTCACCATGGACACGTATCCGACATCCCGCTACAAAGGGTTCGACATCTACCCTCTGATTTACCGGTTCGACCCACCACGTGAATGGCACGAGCGGCGCCCCGATCGCGCCTACAGCGCCTCCGTAGTGATTTGTCTTGAAGGCGAATCGACCGATGCCGAGCACTCTCGTGTCTTCCGCCTCAGTGGCGAACCGTGGGAGAGCGTAGGTGCCGCCAAGCGCGCGGCCACAAAAGGCGCGGAAGATATCATCAATGGACTTGTGCCAGGCCAGTCCATGGCAGGCACATAGTCAACGCGGCGCGTAAGAACAAACACGAAGGTCTGCCCGATACCGTTTTCCCGCATCATCGGCTTTGCAAGCGACCAGGCGATGCCAGCTACCAAGGAGGTCGCATGGTTCGTATGCAGTATTCAGTCTGCTTGGCTTATGAAGTCCACGATCAGGCCGCAGACTTTATTTTCAATTTTCATGCGGCACAGACGGCGCGCCAGACCATCGTCGCCGAGTCGCTGCAGCTCGTCCCGGAGGCGCCGACCGCGCTTCTCACCGAACCGGCGCTACGCAATCGCCGTCTGCGTATACGCGCGCCGCACGGCCACCTCGCGATCAACTATGCGGCGACCGTTGACATGCATCACTTGTTGACGCCGCCTCAGTCGCTATTTGAAGTCCGCATTGCAGATTTGCCGCTCGACGTGATCCCCTTTCTGGCCCCTAGCCGCTATTGCGAATCGGACCGGCTCATGGAGTTTGCGCGGCGCGAGTTTGGCGGATATCAGCGCGGGTATCCGCTTGTCATCACGATCCGGGACTGGGTCTGTCGATACGTACGGTTCGCGCCGCAATCCACGAGCGAGCAAACGTCTGCCGTCAGTACATTGGTGGAGCGGCGTGGCGTATGTCGCGACTACGCCCACTTGATGATTGCCTTGTGCCGCGCGCTGAGCATACCGGCACGGTTTGCGACAAGCGTCGACTACGGTGCTGCCCCCGCGCTTGGGCCGCCTGATTTCCATGCATTTGTCGAGGTGTTTCTGGGCAACCAATGGAATCTGGTCGACCCATCAAATGCGTCGGTCCCCATGGGGCTTTTGCGCATTGGTACCGGTCGCGATGCGGCAGACGTGCCGATTGCGATGATCTTTGGCCATGTTGGAGTTACACGCCCGGTTGTGGAAGTTCAGGCGCTTGCGGGTTCTCTACCGGACAGCAGCATGCCGGTTGAGACCGCACAGGGAATCAGTACTTGGTAGGCACTGACGCCTTACCACGCGTCCGTCAGCAACGGTGCACCCTCTGGGCCGGGCATGACATCCGGCAACATGTGGAAAAGCCACCAGTTGGCGACAACCTGCATTCAACAAAAAACCCCGCATAGGCGGGGTTTTTGTTTGACAGCTAGGTCGCTTAGATCACTTCAATCTTGGTAGCGGCCGGGCCCTTCTGGCCTACACCCGCGACGTAGCGCACCTTCTGTCCTTCCTGCAACGACTTGAACCCGCTGCCCTGCACTTCAGAGAAGTGCGCGAACAGATCGTTGCCGCCTGCATCCGGGGTGATGAAGCCGAAGCCCTTGGAGTCGTTGAACCACTTTACTGTGCCGGTTTCCATGTTGGATATCCTGAAAAGTTCTGCATGAGCCCTGTGCTCATCAGGCACGACGATCAAGGAAGAAACATGGAGCAAAGGAGAGACGCTTGGCGCGACAACCCAGAACATCGGAGTGACTGCTTGAAGATCCTGCGAGAGGGGTTCTACAGGTGTTATGGTCCCGCGTCAACAAAATAATGAAGGCAATCGCCCGATTTCATTCACTGACATGACTGGAGACGCGCTTCGCAGCCATTCCGTGTTGCTCATGGATCGCGCAGCCGCGCCGGGCATCCTGCCTTCCGCTTGCCGCCAGCGGCGACCGCGAGAAGCTGTTAGTATGCGTAGTCTTTGCCCGGCACCGAATCGATCGTGCCGCGTGGCGAACATAAGCGATCAACGCAGCGTCGCTACCTTCTCGGGCGTACACCCGAATCCTCCTGGGCCAAGCAGCCCATCACCTACCTGACCGGCGGCTCTCCGCTCCGTAACCTGCATGCATGTACTGGCATGCGCGTCTACGCAAGTACGGTCATTCACCGCCAATCTCACGTGCGCCATGCTCGGCATGGATTCACAGAACATTGGTCTGCGCCATCGTGGCGTCCCTGATCGCCAGCAAGCGGTTTGTGCAATTTCTTTTGCCCGCCCTGAGTGATCCCCACACATTGCAACGTATTGAACCAAGTCGATTCCCCCTACACGGTGTCCGTGTACCCCATTGA
>Ga0182006_1002471_pt1 | contig 10082 bp, 10 predicted proteins | sample Sormic07211104_1_FD_123022 | JGI IMG/M metagenome (GOLD analysis project Ga0182006, IMG submission 123022) | Rhizosphere microbial communities from Sorghum bicolor, Mead, Nebraska, USA - 072115-104_1 MetaG | ecosystem: Host-associated > Plants > Roots > Rhizosphere | place: USA: Nebraska...
GGCGGCATTTTGGTTTACAACGAAAATGACCCAGAAGTAAAACATGTTTCAGAAGCTGCCACAAATCCGATTAGAAAAATTGCGTATTCAACTCCAGAATATTCTGTGAGTGATGGTGTAACTTTATTGAAAACCCCAGAAGGCGATATGCCAATTGAAGTTTTTGGAGCGCATAACTTGAATAATTTGGCAGGAGCAAAATGGATCTGCCAAAATATGGGCGTAGACGAAGCCGATTTTTACGAAGCAATTGCAAGTTTTAAAGGAGCATCTAAACGTTTGGAGAAAATTGCGGAAGGAAAAGGAAAAGTAGCTTATAAAGATTTTGCCCATTCGCCAAGTAAAGTAGCTGCAACTACTAAAGCGGTAAAAGAACAATATCCAAACAGAACTTTAGTGGCTTGTTTAGAATTGCATACATACAGCAGTTTAAATGCCGAGTTTTTGAAAGAATATGAAGGAGCTTTACAATATGCTGATGTTGCAGTAGTTTTTTATTCGCCAGATGCGGTGAAAATTAAACAATTAGAAGAAGTTACTTATGAACAGATTGCAACTTCATTCAACAGAAAAGATTTAATTATTTATACAAATCCAGCTGAATTTAAGGAATATTTGTTCAATTTAAATCTCGATAATTCTGCACTTTTATTAATGAGTTCTGGTAATTACGGAGGCTTAAACTTTGATGATGTAAAGGGGTTGATTAATTAGATAATTAGTCAATTTGAAAATTATGGAAGATGCCGATTGCTTTATGCAGTTGGCATTTTTTTGTGCTTAATTTAAATTTTCATATTTGAAGTTATTTGCAATTTTAACCATATCGAAAGTAGATTAAACTAGTATTAGTGTTTTTATTTTTAAATAATTAATATTTATTGAAAGATTTTTCTTCTTTTTAATATCTTCGTCCCTAATAAAATTATTCTAATTTATGGAAAAATCTAATTTTCCGATCACAGATTGGTCCGAAGATGACAAGCCTCGGGAGAAATTAATGTTGAAAGGAAAGGAAGTATTAAGTGATGCCGAATTAATTGCAATCTTAATTGGTTCTGGAAGTCGAAATGAATCTGCGGTTTCTTTAAGTAAACGAATCTTATCAAGTGCAGGAAATCTGAATGCTTTAGGGAAATTGTCTATTTCAAGTTTAATGCAATTTAAAGGAGTAGGTGAAGCAAAAGCAATTTCTATTGTCGCGGCATTAGAATTAGGAAGAAGACAAAGAAGTGAAGATGCGTTAATATTCAAAAAAATATCTTCTAGTAAAGCTGTTTTCGAGATAATGCAGCCAATTATTGGAGAACTTCCTCATGAAGAATTTTGGGTGCTTTTTCTTAATAATTCTAATAGCGTTATTTCAAAGTCTCAATTGAGTAAAGGAGGTATTACGGGAACTGTCGTAGACGTTAGATTAGTTTTTAAATTAGCCATGGAAAATGGGGCTACTGGTTTGATTTTGTGCCATAATCACCCCTCTGGAAACTTAAATCCTAGTGGTGCAGACAAGCAAATTACCAAAAAAATAAAACTTGCAGGAGAAAGTCTAGATGTTAAAGTTTTAGATCATTTGATTATAACTGAATCAAAATATTATAGTTTTGTAGATGAAGGAATTTTTTAATACATGAATACCAAGATTACAGACATCTTTTTTGATTTAGATCACACACTTTGGGATTTTGATAAAAACTCAGAAATGGCTTTTGATCGTATTTTTAAAGAGAAATACGCGGAAATCCCTACCGCAGATTTTATTAAACAATATATTCCTATAAATCAGGAATGCTGGAGGTTATATCAAAATGATAAAATTACACATCAGGAATTACGTTACAATCGTTTAAAGTTTTCCTTTGATGCTTTAAATTATGTAATATCAGAAGAAAATATCTTTGAAATTGCTAATGATTACATTGAGTTTCTAACAGATAACAATTATCTTTTTGATGGCGCAATAGAAGTTTTGGAATATCTAAAACCAAAATACAAACTTCATATTATTACCAACGGATTTGCTAATGTGCAGGAAAAAAAAATAAATAATGCTTCGCTTGGAGGTTATTTTGCTACTATTACAAATTCGGAATTAGCAGGAGTTAAAAAGCCAAATAGTATTATATTTGATTATGCATTACAATTGGCCAATACTTCAAAAGAAAACAGTATTATGATTGGAGACGATTTTGAAGCCGATGTAAATGGCGCTTTAAATGCTGGATTGGATGCTATTTTCTTTAATGAAAAAAAATTGGATGTTTCCGGAGATTATAAACAAATTAACCATTTATTAGAACTAAAAAAATATTTATAATGATGAAGATTAAACTTTTAATTACTGCAATTTTATGTTCAGTTGTTGGATTCGCGCAGTCTGTTAATGATTACAAAGCTGTAATTGTGCCTCTAAAATATGACTTTATAAAAACTGATAATCAATATCGTTTGGCAACTTTGAGTAAACAGAACTTACTTAAAGCAGGTTTCGAAGCTTTTTATACAAATGAACAACTCCCAGAAGGATATACAGATCGCTGTCAGGTTTTATACATTGATGTAACAAAAGATAGTGCTTTTTTGGTAACTAAACTTATTGTTCAATTCAAAGATTGTTTTGGTCAAGTTGTTTTTACCTCTGAAGTTGGAAGAAGTAAAGAAAAAGATTATGATTTAGCATATAGAGAAGCATTAGAAAATGCTTTTAAATCTGTTTATGCATTGCATTATAAATATAGCGGTACTCCCGTTACAACTTCTAAAACATCATCTGCCCCTGTAAGAACGAATGCTGCCCCTGCAGCAGTTACAACAGTTGCCGCAGCTCAAGTTGTTGCTGTAACTCCATCTCCAGATTTAAAAGATCCAAATTTATTATATGCGCAGCCAACTGAATCTGGATATCAGTTAATAGATAAAACACCGAAAGTAGTAATGAAGCTTCTTAAAACTTCTCAAAGTAATGTTTTCATCGCCATAAAAGATAATGTTCAAGGTTCTTTAATCTTAAAAGAAGATGGACAATGGTACTTTGAATCGTACCAAAATGATAAATTGGTTTCAGAAAAAATTGTAGTTAAATTTTAAAATATAAAATACTGTTTAATAGCCATATTTATCTTTCCAACGGTTCTTTAAAAATTCTCGGTTGCTGTTCTCTCTAGAATTGTTTCCAGGATTGTAAAGAACCGTTTCTTTTATAGCATCTGGCAGGAATTCTTGTTCCGCAAAATTATTAGCATAATCATGCGAATATTTATATTCATCGCCATATCCTAACTCTTTCATTAATTTTGTTGGCGCATTTCGCAAATGAATTGGGACTGGCAAATCTCCAGTTTGTTTTACCAATTGCTGTGCATTTCCAATTGCCATGTATGAAGCATTGCTTTTTGGAGATGTAGCAAGATAAATGGCGCATTGGCTTAAAATAATTCTGCTTTCGGGATATCCAATAGTTGTAACTGCCTGAAAAGTGTTATTGGCCATGATAAAAGCTGTCGGATTTGCATTGCCAATATCTTCGCTAGAAAGAATTAGCATTCTTCGAGCAATAAACTTCACGTCTTCACCGCCTTCAATCATTCTAGCGAGCCAATAGACGGCACCATTTGGATCACTGCCGCGAATTGATTTTATAAAAGCTGAAATAATATCATAATGCTGTTCACCAGTTTTGTCATATAAAACAGTATTCTGCTGTACTAATTCTAAAACACGATCGTTGGTAATCGTTATTTCGTCACCTGAAGATGCATTAATGACTAGTTCAAAAATATTGAGCAATTTTCGGCCATCACCACCTGATAGGCGTAATAAAGCTTCTGTTTCTTTAAGATTGATGTTTTTTGTCAATAAATATGTATCAGTTTTCATTGCACGCTGTAATAACGCTTCTAAATCGGCTTTTGTAAAAGCATTTAGTATATAAACTTGACAACGTGACAATAATGCAGGAATCACCTCAAAACTAGGATTCTCTGTCGTAGCACCAATCAAAGTTATCCAGCCTTTTTCGACCGCAGCCAAAAGTGAATCTTTTTGTGATTTACTAAATCTGTGAATCTCGTCAATAAAAAGAATAGGATTTTTAGCAGTAAACAAGCCGCCACTTTGCTTTGCCTTTTCGATAACATCGCGAATATCCTTTACGCCAGAATTAATTGCACTCAAAATATAAAAAGGTCTTTTTGATTCTTGTGCAATAATTTGGGCAAGAGTTGTTTTTCCTGTGCCCGGAGGTCCCCAAAAAATCAAAGAAGGGATTATTCCTTTTGAAATTTGTTGTGTTAAAGAACCAGTCGGACCAACCAAATGGTGCTGGCTAATATAGTCTTCTAATTTTTGCGGGCGAATGCGTTCTGCTAATGGTGCTTCCATTCTACAAAATTACTATTTTTAGTTTTAGATTTTATTTATTGAAAGTTAAAACAATTGATACTAAGAAGGATTGTTACAATCTGAGACATTTTTATGTTTTTCTTATATGACAAAATATCAGTAAAATATTTTTGGATAGTTTTTTGAGCTCTAACAATTGTTATTGATAAAAATATGAGCGACACAAATTTTAAATTTTCAAATTCTGTTATTGGACTTCCTTTATTTTTTGTCCTTTTTTTGTGGATTATATACTGGATGCAGATTCGCTTTGATTTTGATTTTTATCGATACGGAATTTATCCAAGAGACTTTTTGGGTTTGCGAGGAGTTTTGTTTAGTCCTTTTATTCACGAAAATTTAGACCACTTATATAATAATAGTATTCCGCTTTTAATATTATTAGCAGCGATACAGTTTTTTTACCCGAAACAGACATTTGGAGTGATTGCTTACGGAATATTGTTTTCTGGATTAATTACCTGGATTGTGGGAAGAGAAAATTTTCATATTGGTGCAAGCGGATTAATTTATGTTTTAATAAGTTTTATTTTCTTCAAAGGAATTCAAACCAGATATTATAGATTAGTCGCTTTGTCACTAACTGTTATTTTGCTTTACGGCGGAATGATATGGTATGTTTTTCCTGATGTTGATCAATCTATCTCTTGGGAAGGACATTTGGCAGGGCTTATTACAGGTTTTGCTCTAACATTGTTTTACAGGACACCAGAATATGCAAAACCAATTGTTTACGACTGGCAGCGTACAGATTTTGATCCAAATCAAGATCCGTTTATGAAGCATTTTGATGAAGATGGTAATTTTGTGAACATTTCGAATGATGAAGAAGAAAGCCATATAGAATATTTTTCGTCTAGTTTTCCAGTCAATTACATTGTTACAAAAAAAACTGAATTGGATGACGAAATTTAATTTGATAGTTTTCTTAGCTAAAAAAGATTAAATTTGTTAGTGTAACAGTTTAATTTCAAGCAACATGAAGAAAATAATATTTTTAATTTTATTGTTCTGTTTTGTTTGTAATAGCAAATCTAATGCTCAATGTGAGATTAAAAATAGGATACAGCCAGATGGTAGTATGCAATATTATTTTGATCCTGCTGTCTTTTATACGACAAAATCAAAGTCATTGAAAATTAATATCGTAACAGATAAGGAACATTACTTTGTAGCGTTACAGCCAACTCCTTTTCCAGACAAGAAAATTGGAAAAAAGATTAAAGACGATTTAATAATTCACCTAGCAGACAATAATATTTATAAGCTCGTTCATTATGATACCCAATACCAGAGAAATGATTCGATTATGCAGGTGCTTTATTTAATTGATGAAAAAGATATTGAGGCATTCTCGAATTACGAAGCTGTCATTGCAGAAATTAATATGCAGGGAACCGAGTTTGTAAGAAGTTACAATTTCAAACTACATAAGAGTGCGATTATTGAGCAACTTAAATGCTTTTTGAAAAAAGAATAAAATTAGTTATTCTTCTTCATCTTTCGGACTATGATTATTGGCAATTCTCTTTTGAAGATTTCTGAGAAGATTATTAAAGCTGACTGTTACCGAAGCCGCATTGGTAATTTGATTTCCACTGTTTCGAGGCAAAAACTCATTGCAGTACGTGAGCTCAATCTGAATGTCGTCTGAAAATAAATATCCTGCCCCAACATTTAGTCTATTGCGATCAAAAAAACTTTCTCCTGTAACTTTTGTTCCAGATTTTAGATAAATTTCATCAGAAGCAACTGCATATATTACTCCTTCTCTTAAAACTTTGCTGTTTATTGGTTGTATGTATTTTATTTGTTGACGGTATCGAAATACATTTTCGTAGTCATCATCTTGATTTTTCATGTGACGAAATTCCGTTCGCATTCTAGTACTCAAAGTGTAGCCGGTTTTATGAAAGTAATAAATTCCCTGAAGAGCAAAACGCCATTCTGGAGATTCAAATTGTCCAATTTCAGGCACGTCTTTGTTATTGTAATGAGCTATAAAAGTTGAAAATTTCCATCTAGGCGAAAAGTAGTAATGAGCCCAGCCTCGTATAGATCTTTGAATTGTATTTTCGAATAAATTTGAAGAAGATTCAGTACTGCTGTATGCAGCACTTAAGTCTATTTCCGTAGACCATTTTTTGCTGAGAGTCTGATTAAATTGAATCTCATTCCAAAACTGATTGTATGTAGTGTTTTGTCCGTAGCTGTTTGTAATCATGAAAACTACAAACAAGCATCGGAGTATAGTAATTATTAGTTTTGGATTAGATTTTGAAAGCATTAATTAAATTTTTAATTATTCATTCTAATCTTATTCTCAATTTTGATTTAGCTTCTTTGACGAACAGCTTCGTATAAAAATGCACCACAAGCAACAGAAACATTTAAAGATCCTATTGAACCAAACATTGGCAGTTTTGCTTTCTCATCTACTATTTTTAAAACAGAAGGATTTATTCCTCGATCTTCAGACCCCATGATTATTGCTAATGGAGAATCTAGTGCTATATCATAAATATTTTGATCGGTTTTTTCAGTTGCAGCTACTGTTTTAATGCCAGAACCCTGCAAATAGAATATTGCGTCTTTTATATGTTCTACTTTACAAATCGGCACATTAAAAACAGCACCAGCCGAAGTTTTAACAGTATCACCATTTACAGGTGCAGAACCTGCTTTTTGTACAATGATACCGTTTACACCTGTACATTCTGCTGTTCTAATGATAGCTCCAAAATTTCGAGCATCAGAAATTTGATCTAATATTAAAAATAATGGTTTTTTGCCAGATTCAATAGTTGATTCAACAAGATGTTCCAAATCGATAAAACCGATAGGAGAGATGGTGGCAACTGCACCTTGATGATTATTTGGAGTAAGACGATTTAGTTTTTCTACAGGTACGTAAGAGAAGTTAATGTTAGCACGTTTCATTACCTTCATTAAATCTTTCATCAACTCACCAGAAATCTCTTTCTGAATGAAGACTTTATCTACCTCTTTTCCTGCCTGAATTGCTTCTATGATGGCTCTAATGCCAAATATTTGATGTTCTTTTTCCATTACGCAAATATAGGTATAATGTTTATATAAAAAAACCGCTCTGAATTAACAGAGCGGTTTAATATTGGCATACTTAAATATTAAGTATTAGTGTTCGTCTTCATAGAAACCAGTTCTCTTATAACCTTTGATCTCATAAATAGTTCCTGGATCATCTGAGAATTCAGCTTTAAAAGAGATTCCGTCAACAGTATGACCTCCAGTCGATGTAGCACCATTCTTAGTGATTTTACCTTCTGTTATATTCACATTGATATCGTATCCATCAACGCTACTTGCTAAATTACTTCCTGCAAATGACAATGCGCTAAGAGTTACAGGTGACTTAACTTTAAAGTCCCATACGTGACCATGATCATCAATCCACATCTCTTTTCCATCATTTGCTGATGTATTGTAAGTAGAAATAAGTGCATAGTCTGCTACTACAGTTCCATTAACTAATGTTTGAACGTACCAGTCTCCAGACATATCCTTTGTAGATGTTCCTCCTGGATTAGTATCGCCAACTTCATCACAAGCTGCAAACGACGTAAGCACAAGTACAGCTGCTAGAATACGTGTTATATTTTGTTTTAATTTTTTCATTTTAATATTTTTAGATTAACGTTTGAATATTCTATCAGCAGTACCGAAGAATGCAGTAGCAGTAATTGACCATTTCCAGTTGTTCTTGTCTGTAATTGTTCCAATGTTACTTTCTGCATCAATACCTGTATCTGAAGCGTCTGCCTTGAAAGGTGCGTAAACTTGTTTGTCATCTATATTATAGAATTCCATCTTTAATACGTTTGGGTCACCTACAGTATATCCAGTTGCGTTGTCTGTAAAATAGTGTCTGTCTCCACTTCCTACTCTAGTTACATTATTAGCGTTACCGCTTCTAAAAAAAGTACCTGTTAAATCAATTGTACTTGGTTTGTTGCTCAATACAATTACAGTACGTGTAAGTGAAGCAGGAAAGCCATCGCTATTTACTGCAGAATATCTAAGTTTGTAAACTGTAGGTTTGCTAGTATCAACTGTACCGTCAATCGTTACTGGAAGAACTTGTCCGTTAGCTTCAGCTTCTACGCCAGCTTCTGTATATGTTTCTCCTTGCGTAAGAACAACCAGTGCATCACCATTCATTGTCAAGTTAGCGTATGCAGTTACTTTTGAAACTCCATCGGTAGATTCTTCACATGAAGTTAATAATAGTCCTGAAACTACCATTAAGGATATAAATATTTTTTTCATTGTTTTAATTTTTTTAGTTAACATCCCACCATACTGGAGCAGTTATTTTTGCTAAAGCTGGAGCGTTTGGATTTCTTGTTTTTACAGTATTTGGTAAAACAATTCTTCTAGGGAATAATCCACCTGTTACATTTTCAACAGATACTCTAAATTGTCCAGGGATGTAGTCTTCATCATCTTGAGGAACAGCAGATTCTTTAGGGAAGCCTGTTCTGTTTTGCTCTAAGAAAGATTCGTAACCATTTCCAGGGAAACTAGCAATCCATTTTTGAGTGATAATAGCCTCGATTTGAGCAGCTGTTCCTGTTGCTGGAAAAGCATATTTTCCTCCAGGAGCTAAGAAAGCAGCAGGACTTCCAACCGCTGGAATAGTAGTTGTGCCAAGTAGAGATGGGCTATTGTATTTAGCGAAATTTGCTTCAACTCCTAAATCATATTTTGCTTTTGCTCCAGCACCACCATAATATCTTGTTAATGCTTCAGCTTGTAAGAAATAGCTTTCTTCCGCGCTTAAGAAGTAAACTGGAGTTTTTGGATAAAGAGTTACTAATGAAAGTCCAGTCGCAGCATTTTCAAAATCACCTTGGTTATTTGGATTTCCTGGCCCATAATATTTATTTAAACGAGGGTCTAAATTTGACTGTAAATAAGTATATAAAGTTTTACTAGCTCTAAGGTTTAGAGTTGTGTTCAACTGTCTTCTGTCAGTTTCATATAATGGGTTACTTCTGTCTGCAGCATCTTCAAATTGAGTCATTGCAGCATCAACATCCAAGAATTGAGCACCAGAATTAATTAAGGTAGTAATTCCTGATTGAGCTAAAGCAGGATCAACTTGCGTTAATCTCAAATGTAATTTTAATAATAAAGTATTACCAAATTTCGTCCAGTTTTCCATGTTACCATTGAAAATGAAATCGTCTTTTGCTGGAGCCGTACCTACTGAAGAGCTTAGATTCTTTGATAATGCTAATTTTAAATCGTCTATCATCAAAGTATAAACTTCTTTTCCAGTATTGAATTTAGGTTGCAAAATACTTGCATTATTTGCTTCAGCATAAGGAATAGCATCATATAAGTCAGTCATTACTTGAGAAGCTTCTACTTCAAGTACAGTTGCAATTAAGTAATAATTCCAATTTCCTTCTTTTTCAGCTTGTGCTTTTACAACTCTAATGTCATTTAAAGCATCAAACATTGCAGTGTAACCTAATTGATAATCATTAGTTCCAATACTATATTGATCAATATCTTTGTATTGATTTGAAGTAGTATTTTGTGTCCAGAATTGAGACCAGAATCCGCCAATTAGGGCGTAGTATGATCCTTGCGCACCTGCTAGACCTGCAATACCTGCAGGTAAGATAGTGCTA
>Ga0182006_1002478_pt1 | contig 10071 bp, 9 predicted proteins | sample Sormic07211104_1_FD_123022 | JGI IMG/M metagenome (GOLD analysis project Ga0182006, IMG submission 123022) | Rhizosphere microbial communities from Sorghum bicolor, Mead, Nebraska, USA - 072115-104_1 MetaG | ecosystem: Host-associated > Plants > Roots > Rhizosphere | place: USA: Nebraska...
CAGACCGAACGCAACGTCGCCGTGTGCGACCACGCGATCCGGCAACCGGACCAGTTGATGGAAGTAGGCGACCTGAACCAGGACGCCCGCTTTGCCGACAACCCGGTATTGAAAGACCTCGGCGCGCGCTTCTACGCGGGCATGCCGCTGGTGACTGAAAGCGGCGCGGCCGTGGGCAGCGTGTGCGTGGTGGACGTCAATCCGCGCGAACTCAACCCGACCCAGCGCGAAGCGTTGCAGGCACTGGCCCGCCTGACCATGACCCTGATGGAGAGCCGCAGCCGCGAACGTGATCAGCAGGTGGCCGCGATCATCGACCACGCCGGCGCCGGCGAGACAAGCACGGTGGCTGACGGCGCAGGTGCCTTCACCGTGGTCATCCTTGAGCTGCAGGATCTCTCCGCGCTGGCACAACGTCTCGGCGAGCGGGGGCTGGATCGCCAGCTGCAGCAGCTGGACCACGTGCTTGAGCGCTGCCTGCAGCCCGATCGGGGTGACAGCATCAATCGCGTTACCGGCAGTGGTGAGTTTGTTGCCATGCTGGGCAGTGGCGATGCCAGCGAGACCGTGGCGAAGTTCGAGCAGGTTGCACGTGACCTCAGCCAGAGCATCGGCGCCGCATTGCTGCTAGGCACGGCATCCACGCAGACCGCGGAACCTGCCACGACCGTGTTCCTGCGCGCGGACCAGGCGTTGAGCGCGGCAAAGGATGCAGCAGCGCGTCAGTGATTCCGCCCCACATGGCGAGGCTACGGGGTGTCGCGCTTAGCCACGCAAGGCGTGGCTCTTCGGGGTGTCGCGCTCAGCCACGCAAGGCGTGGCTCTACGGGGGTCGCGGTCAGCCACGCAAGGCGTGGCTCTACGGGGTGTCGCGCTCAGCCACGCAAGGCGTGGCTCTACGGGTGTCGCGCTCAGCCACGCAGGGCGTGGCTCTACGGGGGTCGCGCTCAGCCACGCAGGGCGTGGCTCTACGGGGTGTCGATTTCAGCCACACATTGCGGGCGATACGTGGTGTCGCGTGCGGCCACGCAGGGCGTATGGTGTCGCGTAGAGCCACGCCCTGCGTGGCTGAACGAAGCCGGCCTAAAGCAGGACACGCGTGGCGTGTCCCTACACGGCGATCCGGCGCTTTCCCGCCCTCACTCCCCGCGCGGCAAAGTCTTCGCCCACATGTTGTCGACAAGATTGGGATAGGCGCGGCCATTCTCCTCTGCACGCTGCCGCGCCGCGTCCTTCTGCGATGTCGACAGCGGCTGCCCCTTCTTCCCCTTGGGGTTGGGCTTTTTCCAAGGCGGCGTAGTGGTCTTGCGCATTCAACTTACCCTTGAAAAGAACAAGGCGGGAACGCGCAGAACGCGCCCCACCTCCGCGTAGCGACACGCCATGCGTGTCCCACGCCATCTCTGCAACCCGGCCTACCTCACCGCGCCAGGAACGCAACCAATGCCGCATTGAACTGCTCGGGATGGCTGGCATTGCACCCATGCGGCGCGTCCTGGATCAACACCACCTCACTGCCCGGGATCGCCTCGTGCGTGCGCCGACCCGAGCCTACGTACGGCACCGTGCCATCGCTGTCACCATGCAGCACCAGCGTAGGCACCGTCACCTTCTTCAGGTCTTCGCGGAAGTCGGTCGTGCCGAACGCCTTCATGCAGCCCAGCGCAGCAGTCTGATCGGACTGCTTGCACAGCGCCACCGCCTCCTCCCGCTGCCGCTCACTGACCTTCAACTCACCCTTGGCGCTGAAGAAGTCCTTGGTGAATCCTTCAAAGAACTCGTCGCGATGATTCTCTAGACCCATGCGCATCTGCTCGGCCTTTTCCTCGGTGAGCGGACCATCCGGGTTATCCGCGGTCTTGAGCATGTACGGCGGCACCGCCGCGGCAAACACCACGCTACGCAGCCTCTGCTCGCCGTGGCGGGCAATGTAACGCGCCACCTCGCCACCGCCCATCGAGAAGCCCACCAGCGTGACGTCGCGCAGGTCCAGCTGCTCCAGCACGCCGGCCAGGTCGTCGGCCAGGGTGTCGTACTCGTAGCCATCGGCAGGCTTGTCCGAGCGGCCGAAGCCACGGCGGTCGTACGCCACCACGCGGTAGCCGGCCGCCTTCAGCACCGGCACCTGCGCACGCCAGGACTCGGCGGAGAGCGGCCAACCGTGGATGAGTACAACGGGACGGCCGGTGCCGCCGGTATCTTCGATGTGCAGACGAACGCGCGATGCAGTCATGGAGAACCTTCGTGGTGCGAGTGAGGGTTCGACCTTAAAGAAGCACCCGCACCCCTCCCGTGAACAAAAACGCAGCTGCGCTGACATCGCCTGCACGCCATGGCCATCCCCTGTCCACATCCGCGCCAGAGCCGACATGCCTGTCCCATTACTAATTACATAGTTGACACCCCGATCCCGGCGGGCGCACGATGCAGCCATCAACTAAAGAACTAGTAGAAGCCCCATGGCCCGCCCTCCTTCGCCCACGTTGACCGACTCCGAACGCCGCATCCTGGAAGTGCTGTGGAAGAAGAAGGAAGCCTCCGTGCGTGAGGTGGCCGAGGAGTTGTCGAAGAAGAAGCCGGTGGCCTACACCACCGTGCTGACCATGTTCAAAGTGCTCGACAAGAAGGGCCTGGTGCACCACCGCGCCGAGGGTCGCGCCTTCATCTACAGCGCCGCCATCAGCCGTGCTGAAGCGCGCAAGCAGGCGCTGGAAAACCTGATCAAATCGTTCTTCAGCGACTCGCCCGGCGCGCTCGCCCAGCACCTGATCGAGGAACACGACATCGACGCGGACGAACTGCAGGCGCTGAAGAAGCGCGTGGACGACGCCGCCAAACCGGGGAAAGCGAAATGACCGTGCACTGGACCCAGGCCCTCGCCAGCTTCGCCCTGCAGCACCTCTGGCACAGCGCCCTGCTGTTCGCCCTTGCCACGCTGGTAGTAAGCCGCAGCCGCCTGGGCGCCGAAGCCCGCTCCTGGCTGCTCTGCGCCGCATTCGCCTTGGCAGCCACCTCCCCGCTACTGGTCCTGCGGCCCACCACACCACACACGTCAGCCCCCACGCCACGCGTGGAAGCACCGGTAGCGCCGACCGTTGGTCGGCCCACGCACCCCCACCACCAACCGACCCCAACCAACCCACCCACCCTCCTGCAGGGCATGGCTCTGCTCTGGCTACTAGGCACCACCTACGCCCTGCTGCAACTCCTGCGCGGCATCGCCCAAGCCTCCACCCTGCACCGCACCTCCCGCCGCGCCCAGGACCTCAACGCCCTGCTCGGCCGCGACCTCCCCTACGCCACCACCGTCGCGCGCTCCGACTCCGCCACCGGGCCCATGGTCGTCGGCCTGTTCGCCCCCCGCATCCTCGTCCCAACGCACCTCGCCGACACACTCGCCCCCGCCGCCCTGCGCGACCTGCTGCTGCACGAAGCCGCCCACATCCGCCGCAACGACCTCTGGATCGCCGCCGCACAGCGCGTGGTACTCGCCATGTATTGGTGGAGCCCGTTCCTGCGCCTGCTCGGCAAGCGCCTGGACCTGGCCCGCGAGATCGCCTGCGACACCCGCGCCGCTGCGCAGGGCGGCAGTGGACGCGGCTACGCCGACTCCCTGCTCACCGGCATCAGCGGCCTCGGCACCCCTGCGCGCGGCAATACCCCGCTTGCAGTAACGATGTCGGGCAGCCGCAGCGGCCTCTCCCAGCGCATCGACAACCTGCTGCGCCTGGACACCGCCCGCACCGCCTGGACCACGCGCCTGCTGTGGAGCGGCCTGTGCGTGCTCGCCCTTGGCGGGCACCTCAGCGTCACCGTTGCAGCCACCCCACGCCTCGGCACTGCCCCCCAGCGCGTCGTAGACGACGAGCCCACACGCGATGCATCGCCGAACGCCGAGCGTCTCCTCGCTGCCGCCGCCGATGGCGATGTCGCTGAACTCCAGCACCTGGTGAACGCTGGAACCGCGGTGGATACCAGCGTGCGCGGCGACGGCACTGCCCTCATCATGGCGGCCCGCAACGGCCAGCTCACCGCCGTGGACGCCCTGCTCGCCCTCGGCGCACAGCCCGACCTGCACGCCACCGGCGATGGCAACCCGCTCATCGCCGCCGCGCGACGCGGCCACCTGCCGGTGGTGGAGCGGCTGGTCGCCGCTGGGGCCGACGTCAACCGCATCGTGCCCTACGACGAAACCCCGCTGATCAACGCCGCCCGCTCCGGCGACGTGGACACCGTGGCCTTCCTCATCGACCACGGCGCCGACGTCAACCTCGGCGTAGTGGCCGACGCCGGCCAGTGGCGTTCCCCGCTCAACCAGGCCCGCAACCCGCGCGTGCGCGATTACCTCGTGCAACGCGGCGCCCGCGCCGGCCGCCGCTAGGCATCTTCCAACAACGACAACACCGGGTGGCCGACGCCGACCACCCTCGGCCCGCTGCTGCCCGCACCACGCCCCATCGCCCTCCTTTCCAAGCGGCGTGCATCCGCACGCCCCCGCTTCACGCTGCCCACGCCGAGAGGTCCGTATGGAACACGCCCCCGCCTTCTTCCCCCGCGTCCTGTGCACCGCCCTGGCGCTGCTGCTGGCCACGTCCGCCTTCGCCGCAGATCGCCACGACGCCGCCATCGACAGCGCCCTCGGCAACGGTCTGCGCCCCACCGTGCTGCAACCCGGCGCCGCACTGCCCCGGTGGTCGCTGCAGGCGCGCATGGCCCAGCACCACGTGCCCGGCGTGGCCATCGCCGTGCTGCGCGACGGCAAGCTGGTGCACAGCGCCGGCTACGGCACCCGCGAGGCCGGCACCGCCAGTACCGTCGATGCGGAGACGCTGTTCTCGGTCGGCTCGGTGAGCAAGGTGGTCACCGCCGCCACCACGCTGCGGTTGGCGGCCGACGGCAAGCTTGCGCTCGACCAGGACATCGCCACCTACCTGCGCAACTGGAAGGTGCCTGCCACTCCGCAGGTGCCCGCACCGCAGCTCACCCTGCGCATGCTGATGTCGCACACCAGCGGGCTGGGCGTGCACGGCTTTGCCGACTACCTGCCCGGCGAACCCCTGCCCACCCTGCAGCAGACGCTCGACGGCATCGCCCCGGCAAAGAACAAACCGGTGCGCCTGCTCCACACCCCCGGCGAGCGCGGCGACTACTCCGGCGGCGGCGTGATGGTGGAGCAGCAGGTGCTGGAAGACGTGACCGGCCAGCCGCTGGACGCCATCGCCCGCGCGCAGGTGTTCGCCCCGCTCGGCATGCAGCGCAGCCGCTACAGCGACCCGCAGGCGGGCACCGACAACATCGCCAAGGCGCATGACGGCGACGGCGCCCTCACTGCCTTGCCGCGTGGCTGGCAGTCGTTCCCCGAACAGGGCGCCTCCGGCCTGTGGACCAGCGCCAACGACCTCGCCGCCTTCGTCGCCGCGCTCACCGCCAGCTATCGCGGCCAGGGCAACTTCCTGCCACGCGCCATCGCCACTGACATGATGACCGAGGTGTCGCCCAGCTGGCATGGCCTGGGTCCGCGCCTGGACGGCGCCGGCCAGGCCCGCATCTTCCACCACGGCGGCTCCAACGACAGCTACCGCGCCTGGATCGAGGGCTATCTGGACACCGGCGATGGCTTCGTCATCCTCACCAATGGCGAAAACGGCGCCGCGCTGGCGGCGGAGATCCGCAACGCGCTGAGCGACGCCATCGGCCGCGGCGTGAACCCGCCGGTGCGCAGCGTTGCCTTGGACCTGAGCGACGCCCGCTATGCGGACTACGCCGGTGTGTTCGAACGCGACGACAGCATCGCCATGGACCAGCGCCGCGCCTTGGCCGACTTCTTCGACATCCCGGCGCTGCAGGTGAGGGTCGCCAACGGCAAGGTGCGGGTGGGCATGGCCGGCACACCGCGCGATGGCCAGATGCTGCCGCTCAGCCCGAACCGGTTCGTGTCACCGGATATCGATGGGCTCCAGGTGGAGTTCCACCGGGATGCGCGCGGGCAGGTGAACGCGCTGAGCGTGGTGCATGGGGAGGGGCGCGCGCGGTATATGCGGAAGGGGACGTAACCTGAATCACAATCACCCCATGGAACGCGTCCGCTGAACCTCTTGGTCCTGCACCTGTCGCTGCGCCACCGCTTCGGTGTGGGCATGAGATTGACTCGAATGGCTGTGGGTAGTCTGTTCCAGCTTCCGCAAGGAATTCTCGACCGTCGTCGAGACTGCCTGCGAGGTGGGCATATGCGCAAGAAGATGCCCGGGGTCACCCGGCTCACCTTGGACCACGAACACATTTTCTCCCGCAGCGCGCTCATTGGTTGCTTGGCTTAGTAGTACATGGTCGATCCGCTGCAAACCGGCCTCTTGGGCCAGGCAGGCAAGACTGCCTGACATGCATTCGCTGGCCCTGTCAGAGTTACGCCCCAGCTGCTGATCAAGCCGTGCTACCGCCGCGCGAGACTGCTCCAGGAGCGGATGCGCCGAATCGAAGGGAGCAGGACTGTTCGTGTGCGGAAAGAGCGCGCCACTCCGCTGGGGTTGAGCGGAAAGCTGTATCCCCATTGATCCCGACTGGAAGTCGGTGATGGTGAAGGACTCGCCGACCGAGTTGGATACGCGGAGGTTGGGACCCTCCATTTGAAAGGTGAAACGACCGTCCTCGCTTCGGAACACGCCGTCCGGGTCATCCTGACGGTACTGCCCGCCCGCAATCAGGTTATGCCCCCAGAAAATCCTGCCTCGGCCATCGACATCCGTGATCACATCACCTGCTCCGGCGACATAGGTGTCATTGCCGGCGCCACCCTGCAGCCGGTCTACACCATCGCCGCCTATCAGCACGTCATCACCGCGCGCCCCGCGTAACACGTCATTGCCCGCGCCGCCGATAAGCAGGTCGTTGCTATCCAGCTCGCGCCCCCTGCGCAGGTGGGTCGCATCAAGCGTGGCTTCGTGATTCTGCTCTACAGCGACTGCCGCAGCGTTGCGCTGCTCACGTCCAAGATTCTGGCCGACGCGCAAATCACGACCCGGATCAAGGTAGATACGACCCGCGTCGAAATTCTCCTCCGTCAACGTGTCTGACAGCGCCGGATGCTCCTGACGCAGCTGGGCAAGCATGGCAGCCTTTGCAGGTGCCAGCGCTTCGGCGATGGTGGGCGCTTGGCCATAGGCCTCGTTGAGCGTCGGGTAATCCCGGTTGGCAAGATTGATAAGGTTGCGGCGACCCGCCTCACCGTCCACGGTCTCGCCCCATCGTCGCTCAACTTCATCGATGTGATTCCGATGCAACTGGAACATGCGATACACGGACTTAGCCTCCGCTGGCGTCACGTTGTTTGGATCATCGTAGAGACCAAACACCTGTGCTTCCGCAATACGCCGCTTGCGCAATCCGGCCTCCGCGTCCTCGAGGCTGCCCCAGCAGTTGTACCTTAGCTGATACCAGGACTCGGCCCGGTCGCGCTGTTCGACTGCATCCATCAAGGGGGATTGACCAAGGGCACCAACGCCTCGGTTGTAAGCGACCGACACCATGGCGACGCGCTCTTCCGAAAGTGGCATGTTCAATCGATCTGCGGGGCCTTCGTATCTGCTGATTGAGGCCTCAAGCAGCTGCGTCGATTCGGCGGCGTCCAATTCCCGTGTGAACGCCAGACCAAGTGCAGTCTTCTCGGCATTCGGAGCGCGGTCGATCTGGCGCAATGCCTGCCACTGCGCGTCACTCAGCTGGATCCCTGCATCTCGCCAGATCGCGGTATTGTCACTGCGGTTGAATGTATAGCCGTAACCAATTGTCGCTCGACCGTCGCCAACATTCTGAGCGCGTGCATGGAGGCCCTCGGAGCCCACCACCACGCGCTGAATGGCTGCGAGGTATCCAGCGCGATCAAGTTCGCGAAATTCCATGAGGACTCCTTTCCTTCAAGATTTCACTCAGGGGTGGTCACTTGGCATTCGGCCTTCACAACGGTCAGTTCTTCCTGGTCTGACGCACCGTCCCGGCGTGATAGCACCTCGTCAATCGCAAGCAGCTGGATGTCACCGTTATCTCCCACACCCACCTGCTCGCCAAGGCGCCAGTGGATGTCGTTTCCTTTCCGTTCCAGCCGTACCAGATAGGTCCCCTCATTCCTGCTGCTGGTCGCGGCAACGACAGCCGCGTCGTCGATCACCAGCCCACGTATGGAGCGGGGCTCTCCCTCATCAATCTGGGTCATTCCGGGCCGTACGCCACTGAAGCGACCGCACAGACGTTCGCCGTCCTGGACCAGCAGGGCGGTGAAGCGACCACACTCGGATGCCGCTTGCGACTTGTCGCACCACTTGACCGACCAGACGCCACCGAATAAGGCCGTCCTAGGTGTAGCGGGTGGAGAAGCGTGCAGCGATGTGAACGCCAGCAGCATGACTGCCAGTCCCGCCACGTTCTTTACCTTGGTTGCGTTCACTGGTGCTCCTGCTTGGTCTCTGAGGGGTGAGGCACGGACGCTTTTGGGTAGCGGGATAAGGAGCATCCCTGCTCACCGGTGGCACCCCGTCATCCACCCGGGCACGGGCGTTGGATCCTGGGTGATGCGTGACCAGTCCTTCAAGGTCAGTGACCGGCTGATTGCCTCTCTGCGGGCTGTGCAACTGGGTAACGCGGCAGTGCGGCAACGCCTGGCGGGTCGGTTCGTCCTGGGACATGCTGGCTTCCTTGTGTACGCCTCAGCGGCAACGCCGGTAACTTCTCGCTGTCTCGCCGGTGGTGATGGTCAGATAGTCGTCCATCAGTACGAACACTTCTTTCACCACCCGTTGGCCAGCTGCTCGGCAGATGCAGGGCCGCGCTCTTGGCCATCCCTTACTTTCCCTTACCCATGTACGCGAGCAGCAGCTGAGCGGGTTGCGAGCCCAACTGCGGATGGTCCTGCTGCAACTCAACACTCAGCCGGTAGTAGCCAGGCTTGGCGTCCTCCGCGCCTGCGAGCAAAAGAACGTCGTAGAACCTGGAAGCGTCAGCCAGCCCAACGCCCTCCAGCTGAGTGCGCTCGACGTCCGAGGATGTAACTCCCGGCACCAATCCATCATCGCCAACCGCAATGCGGTTCTGCAGATCCGGAGTGTTACGGAACAGCGCCACTTGGGTGATGGATGTTTCCTCCACTCGAAGCAGCCGGACACGGGCTGACAGCTGCGCACGGATGATCTCGTCGGAACGCTTGATTCCGGTAGGAGCATCTGGCGCTACCACTCGAATACCGACCAACAGCGTAGACGAGGCATTCTCCGTCGGCGGCGGCAACTCGAACTCCAGGTTCACCATCTCTCCGGCCCTGTCCAGGGAAATCGGGCGGACAAGGGGAGCTTCATTACGCACCAGTGCATCCTCCTTCGAGACGGGCTGGACAGGCTGGGGGCCCTGCTCAGCTTGCCCACATGCTGCGAGGCCGGCCACGGCGAGCAAGGTCAGCGCTCTCAGCAGATTTGACACGCACGTACGCTTCTTCATTGCTTACGCCTGATCCGGATCCGGTCGATGCTATCGCCCACGTAGTCTGGGGTGTGCAATCGAGGCCGGAAATAGGGAAATGCCTACGCGTCAGAGGAACTTCGTCACAGTTCCGCTCAACGCAGGTCAACTCTCCCCTGCCTGCCCCGAGTTCTGCGCCTTGTACGAATCTCCCCAATCCCGCATTGCCAGCAACACCGGCACCAGCGTCCTTCCCAGCTCCGACAGCCGGTACTCCACCTTAGGCGGCACCTCGGGGTACACATGCCGCACCACCACGCCGTCGGCCTCCAGCTCCCTCAGCTGGCTGGTCAACATCGATTGGGTGGCGTTGGGAATCAGCCGGGTCAGCTCCATGAAGCGCCGCGTGCGCGACACCAGGTAGAACAGGATCACCGGCTTCCACGTGCCGCCGATGACTGAAAGCGTGGCTTCCACGCTGCAGCCGGTTTTGCCATATACACGCCGCGCCATTGCGGGATACTCCTGAAAACCATAGTACCTATGGGAAAGCATAGTTCTTGTGGCAACCACGGTGCGACCATAGCATGCAGGTCATGTCCCCCGAGGTGATCGATGCCCATGAAATTC
>Ga0182006_1002479_pt1 | contig 10071 bp, 5 predicted proteins | sample Sormic07211104_1_FD_123022 | JGI IMG/M metagenome (GOLD analysis project Ga0182006, IMG submission 123022) | Rhizosphere microbial communities from Sorghum bicolor, Mead, Nebraska, USA - 072115-104_1 MetaG | ecosystem: Host-associated > Plants > Roots > Rhizosphere | place: USA: Nebraska...
ACGAGACATTATGTAGATGGAATAGAATACAATGGGAACACAATTGAAATCATTCAAACAGAAGAAGGGTTGGCTAGAAATAATGCAGGCGCATATACCTACGAATACAACCTGACAGACCATTTGGGTAATGTGCGATATACTTTCAACAAGCACCCTACTACAGGGGCACTTCAAAGGATACAGGCAGACAACTACTATGCTTTTGGCAAGAGAAAGAGTTTACAATTGGGAACAAATAAGTATCTTTATAATGGAAAAGAGATACAGGATGAGTTAGGGGAGCAGTATGATTACGGGGCAAGGTTCTATGATCCGGTGATTGGCAGGTGGAATGTGGTGGACCCTAAAGCGGAGCTTGGTAGAAGATGGTCGCCTTATGTTTATGCGTTTAATAATCCGATCTATTTTGTGGATCCAGATGGTATGTGGCCCGGACCGGGATTTCTCAGTGATGCCTGGGGCTCAGCCAAAAGTTCGTTTAGAGGATACTTCAAGTCGATCTCTAATGCGGTGCGACATCCCATAAATACTGCCAGAGCTGTTGGAAATAATGTTAGTAAGATGTCGGCGGGAGAACTACTTTCTGCCCCAATAACGATGTCCCCAGGTTATAAGCTTGTTAGTACTTATAAATCTGCTGCAAAAGCCATAATAAAAGGCGACGGAAAAGCTCTAGGTAACATAATTGGACATGAGACGGCTAATACAGTGACTGTTGCAGGGGCTGCTGTCGTTGGTGAGGGAGTTTCAGCATTGAGAGGTGGTAGTACAATTGTTGCAGAATCAGGGGCAAATGCTAGTTCAGGACTTAAATTATCTAAGCAATTGGCAAGCGAACAGCAAATGGCTGAGGCAGGAGAAATTATTGCAGGAGGAAATACTGGCGTTTCGTTAAGAAAAGCTGGGGATTTAGCTAGTGAATATGGGGGCCAGGCTAGCGATTGGGTTAAAAAGACAAGCTCAAATTATATGAGCACAGATGGATTTAATTTTGAAACGCATTGGGAAGAGAATATATCATCAGGATTTAGAACAAATATTAAGACGAAAATCGGTGAAATTAAAACGCCAACAAAAGAATCATTGAACCCTAAGGACCCTAATCATAAATAACCATAATGAAAATAAAATGTATATCAATTAGCCTTAATGAAGATCAACTCTATGTGCTGGGGAAACATGCAAATGCAAAAAATCATTTTTCCCTTAGTGTTGGTAAAGAATATGTTGTATTTGGATTGACATTTGAATTTGTGAAATTTGGAAATGGATGTTTTGTCCAGATATTATCCGATAATAACCATCTTGTACATGTGCCGATTGTTTTGTTTGAAATAATAGATAATAGGATGTCAAAATTCTGGGAATTAAAGAAATTCCCAAGTGGAAATATTGCAATTTGGCCGCCAACGTTATATAGAGAATTTTATCATGATGATTTATCGGAAGACGTAATAGAAGTAGTTGAAGATTTCAAAAGAGTAAAACACCAAATATTAAGTGAATTTTAATTCCTAGTCTAACAAGTGTTGAGGGTTAGCTGCTCCTCAATACTCAGTTATTTACATTCCAACCTAGCTTTAACCTCATTTAAATTGTAATCTTGTTTTTGAACAAAAGAACGTCTTTTATAGCATGGGTAAGTATCCAATCAACAAAAAAAGCTACCTAAGGATGTTTTGATTACGGGGCAAGGTTCTATGATCCGGTGATAGGAAGGTGGAATGTGGTTGATCCGTTGGCGGAGAAGATGGTAGCATGGTCTCCATATACTTACGCATTCAATAATCCGATCAGGTTTATTGATGTTGGAGGGATGATACCTTATCCTATAACGATTAGAGGTTTTGCTCCTTTTAAGACATTTGGTTTCGGTTTTCATCGAGATAGTAGAGGATATTATACTAGAAATACAACTGCTAAAGTTCATCAAGTTGTAAATTTTGACACAGATAAATCTTCGATGACAACTAGAGCCTGGAGTTCTCCTACATAAATGGCAGGTAATCCTGCAGGTGCTAAGCAGGCCTCTCTTTCTGTTAATTCTACTAGTGAATTGTCTATTTCGAGTAATTGGGATTCAAAAACGTTTGGATTCGGCACTCATGTAGCAGTAGCAAATCCTAAAACACCACCTAGAACTCCTAATATTGATATTTTTTCTGATTTTTCAATTTCTGAAAATAAAAAAGCAGGAACTTTATCAATAAGCGGCAAGCTTACGGGAGATAATTTCCCACGGAGGTATTTATAACCGATCCTAACGGGCAAAGTCTTTTTGTAGGAGTTGGACAGATAGATGCAGGTGTAGGTAAAAATACAGGGCCATTCACCGAATTGCCTGGAGAAAATGAGAGGCCAATAACAGATTTCAACTTTACCGTTTCAACTGATAAGAAAGGTAACTTTACAGGAGTCAGACAAGGTAAAGATATATTTAGCATAGAAGATTGGAATAAGCCATTTACTACAAAACCAACTCAAAGACAATAATATGAGAACCTATTTTTTATATGCTTTAACGGGAGTAATAACTTTTTGGACAGTACTATTTCTATTTGGAGTTTCCGCAGGATTTGCGAACTATGTGCCAATTTTAGCGGTTATAGGTTCGTGTTTGCTTTTTTGCTTAGCATCGCCAGCATTGCTATTAAATAGACGAATAGGGTAATCGTTGGCGCTGTTTGTTTTTTAATGATATTGCCGTTTGATATTGGTTTCACACTGAGCATTTTTGATGACGGGGTAGTCAACTGGGGAACTTTTCTTGCATTTATGCCTATTACACTAGTGTTAATAAGTTTGATTTATACTATAAAAGACTTTAAATTAGGTAATATAGAGATTGGCCAATCTTTAAAGATACTATTGATTAGTATACCGATCTTATTATTTGTACTATATATTGCTTTTTACGGTAGGTATTGGAGTTGGGAGATGTTCAAAATACATTAAACAACAACGCGCCTGACTGATCAGCTAGACGTTGTTGTTGTTACGAATATGCTTTGCCTGTTTTGGCGTTCCTGATAATGGCGTTTGCCAGGAACAGGAGTTTGTCTTTAATGGAGGGTTCGAGTTCTTCGATCTCATCAATAAGTTTGAGTGTCTGCTTGTCAAAGCCTGTTTCGCAGATATAAATGATGAGTTTTTGAAGAATAGGTTGCTGAAAAGTCGCCAGGATTATATTGGTTTCACTTGAACACAGCAAGAAGAAGTGCTGATTCCGAACCCGAATTAAATATTTCTGTCTTTCTTATGAAAATTGATGTTTAGTCACATCATAACTGAAAGACAGAACTATGGCAACCTTAAGCATTCCTCAAAATGGCCAGGCCTTAAAAGGAAAAAACAGAACCCGAAAAGCAGTTCCCTCAGTAGATCTTACCGCAATGGTGGATCTGGCATTTCTTTTAATCACCTTTTTCATGCTCACAACATCTTTATCTAAGTCGCAGGCCATGGATATAGCCAAGCCGGTTATTGATATTCCTGATCAGCCTTATCCTGCCTCAAGAACGCTAACGGTTCTTTTGGGTAAGGATAATAGCATTGTCTGGTATAAAGGTGAGACGGAGAAAGCAACTCCACATCGTGTAAGTTTTAAAATGATAGGCAGTGTTTTAGCTCAAAATAAAAAGGAAATAGCAAAGTTGCATGCAAATGATCCGGCCAAGTTTATGATTGTTATTATTAAACCCACCGAGGGATCTACATATAAGAATTTTGTAGACGTACTGGATGAAATGAGTATCGCAGATGTGAAATCTTATCTGATTGATGACAATAGTCTGGTCAGTCCGGAACAGGGATTTATAGAAAGGTAACTGTTCTAAGGTTAAAAATACCGATAAGACTCGGCTGCTACTTTTTGGTATTCATTCCGGTATTGATTGGGTTGTTTGCCTATAACTTTTTTAAATTGTTTGTTAAAGTTAGAGAGCGTTTGAAAGCCGCATTCGTAACCAATCTGATCAATATTCATTTTTCCTTCCTTGAGTAATTTGCAGGCAGATTCAATTCGGATCTCTTTAAGAAAATCTGAAAATGATTTATTCACACGCGCCTTAAAATATCTGCTAAAGGATGTACGGGTCATATTTATTAAGGAGGCAACCTCCTCCGCACTAATGGTATGTTTGAAATTCCTCATTACGTGCCCATATACCTTGTTCATTCTGGTAGTTTCCGCTTCAGTATTAGATGAAATCAAATAATTATGGGTAACAAAATGATAGTCGTTTGATTTAGCAAGTACATTTAATATTTTAAGCAATTGAATAACGCCATCCATGCCATCTAATTCTAACAGCTCACGCATCATTTTACTTACAACAACCTTTGTTTTCCCAATAATTTCTAGTCCCCGTTCAGATTTTTGAAATAGCCTGTCGATTTGGCCCATTTCATCTTTTAACCGCAATGCTTCTCCAAAAAAATCTTTATGGAAGTATACCACAATAACCCTGGTTGATAGTGTACTGTCCTTTTCGAAATATTTGTTTTCATTTCTCCATACATGGGGAAGGTGCGGGCCAATAAGTACCATATCCATGGCCTTAAATGAGGTGATGTTATTACCTACAAAACGGCTTCCTTCGCCTTCCAAAACACAGTTTAGTTGAAATTCGGGATGTGAGTGAAACGTAGGATCAAAGTAGGGGGCATAAATTTCTTTAACTACATACACTTTAGATTGTGAAATAGGCGATTTGGGAATAACGTGCGTCATTTTATTAAAATTATCTTAAATATTGGCTATATGGAAATTTTAGGATACAATATAGTCATTATTAGATAACAAGTGCCAATGATTCCAGCGCAATAAAATTTAAACTTGTATTAACCAAAACCAAATATAGACGATTGTAAAATAGAACGACGCGATTCCGGAATCCCGCAACTATCTAGAAAATCAGAACATGACGCCATAAGTTAATTTATGGGCGCGGTAATTTTTATTAGTCATTAATTAAAGAAAGGAGATAAGCCATAGTAGTATGAGCATTAAATATGTCGATTTCAGTTATTTAACCTAAACTTAATCAAACTTAATATAAGATGAAAAAATTAATACTCAAGAGATTTGTTCTATTTGAGCAAGCTTTGCTAAGAAAACATTATCATGTTTTTCTTTTACTGATTACCCTTGTTTTATTGTCCCGGGAGTCTGTGCATGCACAACAAAAGACCATTACTGGTACCGTAACTTTTCAACAAAAACCACTAACCGGGGTGAGCGTTAAGTTAAAAGGGGCCAATACAGGTATGAGTACAAATGAACAGGGCAAGTACACCGTTTCCTTACCAACGGGAAGAGGCGTATTGGTATTCACCTATATCGGATTTCTTACAAAAGAAGTTATCGTGGAGGGTAGCACCACAATTAACGTAGAATTGGAAGAGGATAAACAACAGTTAACCGAAGTTGTTGTAACGGGATATGGCACCCAAAAAAGAGAATCAATAACAGGAGCCATTTCAACGGTTACCAGTAAAGATCTGGAAAAAGTACATGGCGGATCGCAAGTAAGTACAGGATTGGCTGGGAAATTACCGGGTGTTACCTTTCGTATGCCTGATGGGAGACCAGGAGGTGGGGCTACCATTCAGGTAAGAAACATGGGGAATCCATTGTTTGTAATTGATGGGATCCAGCAGGATAAACGACAGTTCGACAATCTTGCGCCAAGTGATATAGAAAGCATTACCGTTTTAAAGGATGCTTCTGCAGCTGTTTATGGTGTACGTGCTGCGAATGGTGTAGTGGTTGTTACCACAAAAAGAGGAAGCAGAGGGGAAAAGAATGTAATAAATATCGATACCTATGCCGGCTTTCAGAATTGGAGCAGGTTTCCTGATGTAGTGAACGATTCATACGAATGGTATTTAGGCAAAGCTGATGCGGAGATGAACAACGGAGGGACAACTACCGTTACCAAAGAGGAATTAGCCAAATACAAGGAAGGCACCGCTCCGGGTTATCAAAGTTTTAACTGGAAAGACTTTATTGTACAGAAAAATGCGCCGTTGTATCAGCAGGCTATTAATGCTACAGGTGGTTCTGATAGAATAAACTATTATTTTTCTGGTACAAATATGTTCCAATATTCTGTATTAGGACGCGAGTTTACATATGGGCGTAAAAACATCAATGCCAATATGGATGCCAATATTACAGATAGGTTAAAGGTTGGGATTGGGATAAATGGATGGAACGAAGTGAGAGATAATCCCGGAATACCCGGAGGTGATGACTATAATTTACCAAGAGCTGCCATCTTATGGAACAGGCCCTGGGAACGTCCGTATGCCAATGACAATCCGGATTATATAAATGATATTGGCCACAATGAATCCAATTGGGCTTATAACAATAAGAAATACGGTGGATATTCGAATGATAGAAGACGTTACGGATCGGCCAGGTTTAATGCCCAATATCAAATCCCATACATAAAGGGACTTGTTGCACAGGGATCTTATTCTTACGGACTCGAAGATCGCCTGCACGATGGTCATGAGTATACTTACAAAACGTATACCTATAATCCTACCGACGATACTTATAAAGCAACCGGAGGTAGTATCAATCCATGGCGGGAGCGTAGGACTCAGAAGATAGAAAAGAATAACTATCAGGTTGGATTAAACTACAACAATACGTTTGGTAAACATACAGTAGGAGGGCTTCTCATTTCTGAAAGATATGATGTAAGGGACAAAGAAGTATTTGTTCATGCCGTGCCAGCAACAAATGTGCTTCCGCTTATCTATTTTAACACTACGGATACTTACAATGATCGCGATGATCAGCAAGCCCGTATCGGATACATTGGAAAGATAAACTACAATTATGCGAATAAGTACTACCTGGAGTTTTCAGGCAGGAGGGACGCTTCATGGAAATTTGCTCCGGATAAAAGAGTAGGATTTTTCCCTTCTGTATCTGGTGGATGGAGAATTACTGAAGAGAAATTCATGAAATCACTGTTAGGTGAAAACAGTAAGCTGAACGATTTGAAAATCCGTGCTTCTTACGGTGTACTTGGAGATGATGATAACGGGATATTACCAACTGATTATCTTGCCGGCTATAATTATAATCAGAATGGCTATGGCATTCTTGATGGAAATCCAATTATAGGTTCAAGAGATAAAGGTAAGCCCATCTTAAATATTTCCTGGTTTAAAAGTAAGATCCTGGACATAGGTGCCGATTTTACCATGTTTAACAATAAATTGATTGGAAGTGTCGACTATTTTAAAAGATTGCGAACAGGACTTAGAGGCACCAAATATGATATCGTTTTACCTAGCGAGATTGGCTTTAACCTAAGCGACGAAAATATAAATAAAGACGAGCAGGCCGGGGGTGAGATTTCACTTGCTTACAATGGATCGGCTGGTGCAGTTACTTTTAGCGTTGGTGGAAATGTTGGATACGCACGTAGTAAGTTCACTGCTTCTTACAAACCGATATTTTTTAACTCATGGGATCAGTACCGTAATTCTGCCGAGGGTAGATACAAGAACCTTTTTTGGGCATATGATGTAGTAGGCCAGTTTCAATCACAGGAAGAAATAAATAACTATCCGATAAATATTGACGGACAGGGTAATAAGACCCTATTACCGGGCGACTTGATTTATAAGGACCTGAATGGTGATGGCAAAATTGATGGATATGATGAGCGCCCATTAGGTTATGGAAGAAGCGCCGACGGAACCAACCAGCCAATCATCAATGGTGGATTTAATTTTAGCGTAGCATGGAAAGGATTTGATTTTGCTGCTGATTTTTCAATAGGATCTATGTACAGCTATAATCAGGAAAACGAAATCAGAAGAGGGTTTTCATATAACTCAGGCGCATTAAATACCATTTTAACTGACCGGTGGAGAAGAGCTGATGCTTTTGATTTAAATAGTGAATGGATACCAGGTAAATATCCTGCATTAAGATTTAACGTCAATTCAGCCAGTTCGGTAAATAAAAATTCTATTTTTTGGTTGCATAATGTAACTGCCATTCGTGCCAGAACACTGGAGCTTGGTTATTCTTTACCTAAATCACTAATAGGAAAAATAAACATCCAAAAGGCACGCCTGTTTGTAAATGGCTATAACCTATTTTCTATTGATAACCTAAGCAAGTACAAGGTTGATTCGGAAGTTCAGGATACAAATGGTTTACAATACCCACAAAATTCATTTGTTAACATGGGCATTAACCTCACTTTATAACAGTTTTTAATTGAACTAACATGAAAAATAAATTTATAATAGCAATAGCCACCTTATTCATTTTTAGTTTGGGGTGCAAAAGCGATTCAGATTATTTGGATATAAAGCCTACTCAGGTATTAAGTCCTGAACTGGCCTTTAGTGATCCTACACAGGTGCTCTCTATCCTGGCAGATCTTTATAACCGTCAGTACGATTACCCAAGGCTTACTGAATGGGTTACTTTTGGTGACTTTAATGAATCATTTTATTCTGAAAATGGACAATATAACAATTACCATGGCAACAGTACCTGGGGCTTTAGGGGATACAGAGGTCCAGATGTTGGCGGCAGGCCAACGTACTTCTGGACACCATGGGATTATACTTATATCCGAGAACTTAACTTGTTTATGGAGCGCTGTGCAACAGCTACAGCACTGGATGCGGCAACCAAGGCATCTTATATTGCTGAAGCCAGGTTTTTAAGGGCAAGTTATTATTTCACCTTAACCCAGTATTATGGAGGCGTGCCTATCATTCTCAATTCATTAGAGTTTAATGGGACTGATGTTACTTCTTTGCAATATCCAAGGGCAAAGGAATCGGAAATGTATGACTTTGTAATTAAGGAGGCAGAGGAATTAAAACTGTTGCTTCCTGCAAATAGCAATACTAAAGCCCGTGCTACCAAAGGTGCTGCATTGGCTATGGAATCAAGAGCTGCTTTATATGCTGCTTCTATTGCAAAATACGGCGCAACAACTCCTTCCGTTTCGCTCTCAGGTGGCGAGGTAGGTATTCCGGCAGGTATGGCAAATGCTTATTATACCACTGCCTTGAAAGCTGCTGAAGAAATCATCAGTGGCTCAGCGGGAGCTTATTCACTATACAAAAAGCAACCCGGAAATCTTTCTGAAAACTTTGCTGCCATATTTTATGATAAAACACAAAATAATGAGGTGATATGGGTTGACGATTATGCGTTAAAATTCAAAAGACATGGATTTACGCAAGTAAATCAGCCCCGTTTTGGTGCTGAAGAAGAAGAAGGTGGCCGTATAAATCCATCCCTTAATTTGGTTCAGTCATTTGAAAAGTTAGATAATACATTCGCCCCTTTAGCTACCAATGACGCTAACGGTGATTATGTTTATTATACCAATCAACAGGACATATTTGCCGGCAGAGATGCCCGTTTGGGTGGCACGGTAATCATCCCGGGCTCAAGCTTTAAAGCCAGACCAGTTGACATTTGGGCTGGAGTGCAACTAGCAAACGGAACGGTAATCAGTGGAGGTGAGCGCGGTGCTCAAAAGGTATTACCTGGTAAAACGGTACCGGAACAGGTTGTTGGCTTTGATGGGCCAATTAACGGAATTGGTAATACTGCTCAAACCGGTTTCTATATCCGGAAATATCAGGACCCTGCTATTGGCTCGGGTCAGCGTGGGGTAGGAAGTGCCGTTTGGTTGGTAAGATATCGTTATGCTGAAATCTTATTGAATGCAGCCGAGGCAGCCTTTGAGCTAGGACAATCTTCGGTTGCTGCGGGGTACATGAATCAGGTACGGGCCAGGGCCGGATTGGTTGTTCCTTTAACCGGTGGCGATATCACTTTTGATCGGATTGTGCATGAGCGTAGAGTGGAATTTGCTTTTGAAGGACAATATTTCTTTGACCTTAAAAGGTTTAGAATTGCCCACCAGGTATTTGATGGGGTTGCTTTAAATAAAACAGATCTTTTAAGTAATCTTTCTAAAGCGACAAAACGCAGTACTCAACCTTACAGTTTGTTGCCATATAAATATTATGCTCCGGGATCACCAAATAATGGTAAGT
>Ga0182006_1002485_pt1 | contig 10050 bp, 10 predicted proteins | sample Sormic07211104_1_FD_123022 | JGI IMG/M metagenome (GOLD analysis project Ga0182006, IMG submission 123022) | Rhizosphere microbial communities from Sorghum bicolor, Mead, Nebraska, USA - 072115-104_1 MetaG | ecosystem: Host-associated > Plants > Roots > Rhizosphere | place: USA: Nebraska...
AGACTCTCCTGGTCGGCCCGGAGGGTAGCGGTCAGGCTCCTCATCAGTCCCCTTTCAAGCAGCCCCTCCGGGCCGACCGTCATCCTGCCGGATGAATGACCGCGGCGCGGCCAGAGGCGATCTCGCGCCCTTCGTGCTCGATGCGAAAGCTGTACTGCGCACCGCCCTCGTCCGCGATCAGGCACTCGGCATGCACGTCGAGCACGCCCGCCAGCGTGTCGATACGCTGCACCGCCAGCTTCACCCCACGCAAACTCACCAGCATGCCCGGCTTGGCTTCCGTCGCGCCTCCTTCGCGTGCCAGCAACGCGCCATGAACGGCCATCGCCTGCGCTCCGTATTCGGCAAGGTGGACGGCATGCAATCCTTCCTCACCACGTAACGGATGCGACATCGACACGTGGCCCGTGCTGATCGCGTGGATCGACGAGGCATCCCACGCCAGTACGCCGTCGAGCAGGCACATGTCGCCCGCGTGGGGCACCAGATCAATGAAGTCGGTCTTGGCGAGCATGCGGTGCCATCAGGATGGAGAGACAGAAATGGAAGGCGACGCCGAGCGATACCGTGAGGCCGATGGCGCGCAACACGGGGATCGACGACCACGCGAGCATGCCGAACACGAGCAAGGCGGAGATCACGCATACCACGGTCGCATGCAGGGTACGCCGTTGCTCGGCGGGATCGCCCGTGTCGCGCTCGAAGAACAGGGCGTAGTGCAGGCCAAGGCCGGCGGCGAGGATCAGGGCGACGAGGTGGAACAGCGATATGGGGATGCCCACCACGCGTTCCACGGCCAGCACGAGGAAGGTGGCCAGCGTCATGGGCGCCAGCACGTGCCATGCACGCCGTACGCTGCGCAGGGCCAGGGTGATGGTGACGAGCAATAGCAACGTCGCCGCGAGCAGCGCGTGCAGTATCCGCGTACGGTATTCCGCCACCAGCGATTCGGACGCGTCCTTGAGATCGAGCAGGCGCGCGTTCGCACCAGCCGATGCGACGGCTGCGGCGATGGCCGACGCGTCGTGTACGCCGCTCAGTGCCGACAGACCCACCCAGTGGTCTCCGCGTGGCACCAGCATCGCCGCGAGCCGCTGTCCGAGGGGCGAGCGGGCGAACACGTCCGGCGTAAGCAAGGGCGCGCCACGCGCCGTTTCCACGTCATCCACGAACGGTGCGAAGAGGTCCTTGCGGAACGGCATGCCATCGAGCGCGCCATCCAGCGCCGCGTCGAGCGTCGCCCGGTCCGGCAACTTCGCCTGACGCGCACGCTGCGTCGCCAGGTCGGGCAGGTAGATCGAAGGCAACTCGAACCCATCGAGCGTCTTCGCCGCCACCTGTTCGCGCAGGCGCGGCTCGAGCTTCGCCGACGCCGCGAGCACGCCATCGGCCGTCGGTGCCTGCACGACCAGCAGGTAACGCACATCCGGCGCGCCCAGTTCGCCGCGCAGGCGCGCGTCGGTCATCAGCAGGTCACGCGGCAGAGGCGTCAGCGCCGACAGGTCGTTCTGCCAGAACGGGCCGGGGGCGAACGCAAGCATCGCCACCGCGGCCGCCGCCACGGGAATCGGCAGCCATCGCGGACGCGGCAAGGCATCGAGCCAGCCGCGGAAGCGGGCCAGTCCCGGCGTATCGGCCACATCGCGCGCGCGCTCGGGCAAGAGGTAGGGCAGCGCATAACGGGTGGTGAATCCCGCGGCCAGCAAGCCCGTGATGGTGAATACGGCGAGTTGTTTCAGGCCACCCACGCCGGAAGCGTAGAACGCGAGGTAGGCGATGCACGCCGACGCGATCGCGGTCAGCAGGAGCGGCCACAGGCCTTTCACGCTCGCCACGGCCGACTCGCCCGCGCGGCGGTGGCTGAGCAGGCGGATGGGGTATTCCTGCGCCACGCCGAGCAAGGTGAAACCGAAGGCCAGTGTGATGCCATGCACCTCGCTGAAGCACAGCGTCATCACCGCGATGCCGGCGAGTGCGCCCGTCGCCACGGGCAAGGCGCCGAAAAGAAGGCTGCTCACGCTGCGGTAGGCGGCAAGCATCAACACGATGAAGCCGATGGTGGAAATGCGGCCGATCCAGTCGGCCTGGTCGCGCGTCTGCGCATTGACCACCACCGTGAAGTACCCCGGACCGCTGATCGTCAGGTGCGAGCCGGCGCTGTCCGGCAGTGCCGCGAAGGCGGCGCGCAGGCGACCGATCGCCTCGTCCTGGGCACCGGGATCGAAGCCGGCGCCGCGCGTCTGCGCCAGCAACAGCGCCTCGCCACGGGAGGAGAACCAGACGCCTTCGCGCACCTCCGGCGAGCGTGCCGGGGTCCAGCGTTCGGCGAGCTTGAGGGTTTCCAGCGTGGGATCGCGCGGCAACAGGCCCTTGAGCAAGGTCGCCGCCGGCGAGCCCAGGTCGTCCAGGCGCTGTTGCAACTGGTCGGCGAGATAGTCCTCGTCCAGCGCCTGCGTATCGAGTGTCGGCGACAGCAGGAACCGGTAAGGCATCAGACGGGTATCGAGCATGCCGAGGTCGAAGTCACCATTGACCACCTGCGTGAAGGCGGCCTCCTTGCGCAAGGCGGCGGCGAGTCCCCGGCTCAACGCGGCCTTGGCGGCATCGTCGCCGCCGTCGATCGCGACGAGAAGCAGGCGCGAGCCGGGACCTTCGCCGACCTGGTCCATGAGCAACTTCTGGTCCGGCGTCGTCGGTGCCGGCATGAAGCTGCGCAGGTCCGTGCCCACCTTCAGTTGCGTGGCGACGATCGCGCCCAGGGCCGCGAGCGCGGCGAGCCAGGCGACGAGGATGCCGAGGCGCGCGCCCTTCACATCGCGCCGCCGCACTGCGCGATGAGTCCTTCGCGGGTCGGTTCGGCAGGCATCTTCGTGGCGAGCTCGCCGAGCAGGTCGATCGAGGTGTCGCCATCGCTCTCGTCCATGCGCATGCAACGCGGCACCTTGCCGCTACCGTACACATGGATGGCGGCGATCTGCTTCGCGATCCGCGGATCGCGCGGGGTGAGGGTCAATTGCCAGCGGTCGGCGTCGCGGCCCAGGGCGATCTCGAAGGACTCGCCCAGCCGCGAGGGATCGCCGGCGAGCAACGCGACGAAGCTGTCGAGCAATACCTTCAACTGCGGTGCGCGCTTCAGCGAGAAGCTTCGCGGCTTCTTGCCCTCGCGTTCCTGGGTGACCTCGCCGTCGGCGATCGTGGAGGTTTCCTTCATCGGCGTGTCGACGCGGCGCTCCAGGCGATCGCCACCGAGCCAGGCCAGTTCGCCCGAGACCACCAGGGGCTTGTCGAGCACGCGCATGAAACGCGCCTCGGCGAACGAGGTGCGTGCGGGCGCGGGCCGGTTGAGGCTCGCCACCAGCGCCTTCGCGGCGTCCGTGTCAGGCGTCGGAGTGGCGAGGCACGTGAGCGGTAGCAGCAGGCTCGTCAGCAGGGCCAGTTTCTTGCCAGAAGTCATAGAAATTGAACCAGTTGAAGGGATACAGGCGTGCATAGTGCTCCACGCGCGCGGCATAGCGGGCGACGACGGCTTCGAGAGCGACCGCGCGCTGCGCGCGGGGAATGTCGATGCCATCCGAGAACGCCTCGAAGATCAGACGGTAACGGTTGCCGCCCAGATAGATGCCCATGCACAACACCACGGGAATCTTCAGCGCGGACGCGAGCAGCCACGGCCCCACGGGGAACGGCGCAGGCGTGCCCAGGAAGGGCACGCGGCAGATCGACTCGCCCTGGTGTCCGCGGTCGGCGAGCAGCGCGACCATGCCGCCCTGGGCGGCCCCTTCGGCCATCGCCAGCGCGACTGAAGCACCGCCGCGAGAGGCGTCGATCACCGCCGCGCCGACCTCCGGCGCGAGCGCTTCGAGGACGGTGGTGAGCGCAGGAGTCTTCTGTTTGTCGAGCACGACGCGCAACGGCACGTCCGGCCGGCGTGCGCCGAGCGCGCGCAGGGCTTCGAAACTCCCCTGGTGCGAACCGATCAACAGCACGCCGTGGCCACCATCGATGCAACGGTCGAGATCGGCCAGGCCTTCCACGTCGACGACGAAATCGCGTTCGCCATGGGCGAGGAAGAACATGCGATCCAGCAGGGTCGCGGCGAACATGTGGATGTGGCGGAAGACGTCGTAGCCGGTGATGGGGCGTCCCAGCACGCGCGACAGGTACGCACGCGAGGCGGCGCGTTCGTCGGCACGACGCAGGAAGAAGTACAAGGCGATCGGATAGAGCAGCGCGCGGGCCACGCCCCGTCCGAGCCTCAGTGCGATCGTGCGAATCAGCCAGATGGCGAACAGGCTGCCGCCTTCGCGTTGCTTCCAGTGACTCATGCCATGCCCTCGAGCGTGCCTCGCGCGAGGACCTCCGCCGCCCGGCGGATCGTGAAGCGGAAACGGACGGCGTCCACCGCGACGAGTTCGATATGGGCATCCTCACCAGGCAGGAGCGGCGCGAGGAACTTGGCGTCGATCACCTGGCTCACGACGAGTCCGCGCCATTCACGCAGCGCGGTGGCCGCGGCCTCGAGCAGCAGCACGCCGGCGACGATCGGCCGGCCCGGGAAATGACCGGCGAAGCTGGGGTGTGCCGCGTCGAAACGCAGCGGGCGCACGCAGGGTGCGATATCGGTCGGATCGGTCATCGGTATCTCCGGAGCACGATCGGGGCCACACCGGCGATAGCGGTTCTCGCCCGGCCGTCCAGGGCGAAGCAAAGCACGCCCCGGGCAAGTGCGACCTGAACGGCGGTCAGGCCGCGGCGCGGTGCTGCTCGATATGCTCGGACAGCGTGCGCAGGCTCGTGAAGATCGTCCGGTTATCCGGATTGTCGGATTTCAGCTGGAAGCCGTAGCGTTTGGAAACGGCCAGGGCGATTTCCAGCGCATCGATGGAGTCCAGGCCCAGCTCGCCGCCGAACAAGGGCGCCTCGGGATCGATGTCGGCGGGCTGCACCGATTCGAGATTGAGACTGGTGACGATGAGTTCGGCGAGTTCGTGCTGTGCTGCGGTCTGCGTTGCCATTGGTGTTTCCAGGTCCTGGATGTTCCTGCCTCCCCCCGGATGGCAGCGACCGCGAAGTTTAACACAGGGGTCTTTGGGGCCGCTTAGGACGGTGTTCAGGCTGATGAATCCAACCCGCGTTCACGTTCCCCGCCGACGCTGGGGCGATATCATGCTCCGAACGCGCAGGATGGAAGACCCGATGCTCCCAGGAAGTGAAATGCGAGAGCGGAATCCGCTCTCGGCCCCTACATCGCCACGGGTGGATTACCGGCCCGCGGCGGCGGCCCTGTCGCCCTCCACGTTGGCCGCCTTCGGCTTCGGTGCCGCGGCCCCGGTCCACGACGACCCACGCTGGCTGCGCGTGGCACTGGAGCCCCTGGGCGATGCGCCGGCCGAGGTCTGGGAAGTGGACGGCGACGTGGACCGCGGCCGCCAGGGCGACCTGCGCTGGTCGCGCGGAGGTGGCTGGCTGTTCGCCGCGGTGGAGTGCCACGAGGACGAGCACGGCGGTCCCGAAGGGGCGGCACGGTATGCCTATGGCTTGCTGTCGCGTTTCGTGGCCACGGCCGAGGAACGGCATGTCCAGCGCATATGGAATTACCTCGGGGCGATCAACGCGGGCAGCGGCGACGACGAACGCTACAAGCACTTCTGCACCGGGAGGATCGGCGGCATGGGCGAGATCTTCGCCCAGGGCTACCCTGCCGCCACGGCGATCGGGCACCACGCCGACACGGCGTTGTTGCAGGTCTATCTCCTCGCGACGGACCGCCCGGGCACCCGCGTGGAAAATCCCCGCCAGGTGAGCGCATGGCGTTACCCACGCCAGTACGGCCGTACTCCGCCGAGCTTCGCGCGGGCCACGCTACTGCCGGCGAACGACGTGCTCGCCATCTCGGGTACGGCGGCGGTGGTCGGCCATGCCTCGGCGCATGCCGGCGACATCGAGGCGCAACTGGCCGAGACGCTGCGCAACCTGGAGACGCTGCTGGACACCAGTGGCATGCCGCATGGATTCGGGCCGTCGGCGCCGCTGAAGGTCTATGTGCGACGCCCCGAGGACGAGGAGACCGTGCGCGGCTTCGCGGCGAAACACCTGCCGGGCGCTCCGTTGTTACTCGTGCATGGCGATGTCTGCCGCGCGGAGTTGCTGGTGGAAATCGACGGCTGGCGCTATCGCGCCTGATATCGCTCTAGCCCTTCTTCGTCGGCCGGTGCCAGCCCTCGATCGTGCTCTGGCGTGCACGCGACAGCGTCAGCGCGTCCGGCGGGGTGTCCTTGGTGATGACCGACCCCGCGCCTATGGTCGATCCCGCGTGCAACGTCACGGGCGCCACCAGGGCGCTGTTCGAGCCGACGAAGACGTTGTCCTCGATCGTGGTGCGGCTCTTGTTCACGCCATCGTAGTTGCAGGTGATGGTGCCGGCGCCGATGTTCACCTTGCTGCCTATGACGGTATCGCCGAGGTAACTCAGGTGGTTCGCCTTGGAACCCTCGGCGATCCGCGCGTTCTTCGTCTCGACGAAATTGCCGATGTGTACTCCGGCGGCGAGATCCGTCCCGGGGCGCAGGCGCGCGAAGGGGCCGATCGTGCACGGCCCGTGCGTCACCACGCCATCGAGGTCGCAATGGGCGAGGACGACGGTACCTGCGGCGAGCTTCGCGTTGCGCACGCGGGTGAAGGGACCGATGCGCACGTCGTCGCCCAGTTCCACCTCACCCTCGAAGATGACGTCGACGTCCACTTCGACGTCGCGGCCGACGCTTACCTTGCCGCGCACGTCCAGGCGTGAGGGGTCCGCGAAGCGCACTCCCTCCAGGGCCAGCGCACGTGCGCTCCGTTCGCGATGGAGGGCTTCCAGCCCGGACAACTGCCAGGGATCGTTGGCACCCGAAGCCTCGACCGCGTCGCAATCCACGCAGGCCGCCGGTGTGTTCTCGGCAGCAGCCATTTCGAAGATGTCGGTGAGGTAGTACTCGCCTTGCGCATTGCCGTTGCCGAGCCGCTGCGTCCACGCGAGCAGCCGCGCCGCATCGGCGGCGACGATCCCCGTATTCACCAGGTCGATGGCGCGCTGCGCCGCGCTCGCATCCTTTTCCTCGACGATGTGCCGGACCTTGCCGGCGGCGTCGAGCACCACGCGCCCATAGCCCCGCGGATCGGTGAGACGAGTCGCCAGCATGGCCAGGCCGTCATCGGCGGCCACGAGCGCAGCCAGCGTTTCGGCGCGAATGAGGGGCACGTCGCCATACAGGACGAGCACGCGGCCCTCGAGCTTGCCTGCCGCCTGCATGGCCTCGAGCGCGGTACGCACGGCGTGGCCCGTACCCAGGCGTTCGCGCTGTTCGATCCACGCCAGCGACGTATCGCTGGCGAAGGCATCGCGCACCTGCTGCCCGTGATGGCCGTACACCACGTGCATGCCTGCGGGATTCAGGGTCCTGGCGACGTCGATCACGTGGGCCAGCAGGGGCCGCCCAGCGAGCGGCATGAGCACCTTGGCGGTCGCGGACTTCATCCGCTTGCCCTCGCCCGCGGCGAGGATCAGGACATGGAGTGGCTTGACGGTCATGGGCACGCTTGCCTGCCGGTAAGGGAGGGCCGCACTTTCGCGCGTTTACGGCGCCCTGCCAAGTCGGCTAGTCGTCTTTCGGCCGCTCGGTCAGGTGCTCGAGGTTCGGCTTGTACGCCTCGACGAAGGCATTCCGCAGGATGCCGAGGATCGCTTCCATGGCGGAAACGTTCTTGTCGTCGATGGTTCCGGAGATGGGAACACGGGTCGCGAACTGGTCCCTGGACTGGTTCTTGAAGATCTTGGTGACGCCTTCGGCCACGGCTTCATAAGCAAGCTTGAGCGGGTTCTTCTTGTCCTGCTCGACATCCTGCTTCCAGCTGAATATCTGCAGGCCGTGAAACAAGGGCTTGGCGTAACCGCTCAATCGGCGGTCCCTGGCCTGCAACTCCATGAAGAAATCACCCTCACCGCCCGCGAAATCGAGTCCGGAATACGCGCGGGCAAGGTCGTTGGCCTTCACCAGCTTGATGTCGCGGACGCTCAACTCGTAGCGGAAATCACCGAAGCGCTCCAGCGGGTCGAACTCCGCGCGTGTTTCCAGGGGGGCGTCTCCGAGCACCTTGGCCGTGGCGTGCAGGTGCGCCACGCGCGACCCTCCTTCGCGTTGCACGTTCGTCAGGTTCGTCGCCGTCCCGTTGACGTCCGTCATCTTCAGATCCACTTTCGGACTCGAGACGAAGTTGCGGAAGGTGATCGTGCCATTGAACACGTTCACCTCATCGAGTTGCGTCGGCACCAGGGCGCGCAGCTGCGCCCGCCAGTCCACGCCCTTGCCCGTCTGGGTATCGCCCTCGCCACGACCGTCGACGAAGTTCACCACGGGCTCGTGGAAATCGATCTTTCCGCGAATGTGACCTTTCGCGATCGCCCGCCAACTGAGCGAGATATCCGCACGTGCCGTATCGAATAGCGGCACCGGCACCTTGCCGTCCACCTTGGTGACGGTCAGCCGGTCGATGGAGTAGGCGCCACGCCAGAGATGGATGTCGATGTCGGAGATATGCCCCGAGTAAGCACCCATGCGGGAAAGGCGGCCGTTGAGATAGTCGAGCACCACATACGGCAGGGCGAGCCGCGCCGCGATGAGCACGACGGCGACGACACCGATGATCCAGAGACTGCGACGGTAGTGGATACGCATGATGCGGCTAAAGTGACGTAGTCATCGAGTGTTGCGCCGCTCTAGTCATTTTCGGATGAAGACCGCCGGTTCCAATGGGAGCCTGCGGTCTCTGGTGGGAGCCGCTTCAGCGGTGATGGGTGCTCGCGATAGCCGGCCCGCTGCCGCGGGATCGCCGACAAGTCGGCTCCCACCAAAGTCGGCTTCTACCGGATCGGCTTCCACAACAAAAAAGCCCCTCCTGGGAGGGGCTTCCTTGATCGGTGTTCGCCGGTCAGTGCTTGAGCGTCTTGCGCATGCGTTCGAGTGCCTGGAGCTGGGCCAGTGCCTCCGCCAGCTTGGCCTGGGCTTCGGCGACGTCCATTTGCGGCCCGCGGTTGGCCAGTGCGGCCTCCGCCTCTTCCTTTGCCTTCAGGGCGGCCGCCTCGTCGAGATCGGCGGCGCGGGCCGCCGTGTCGGCGAGGATGGTCACGACCTGGGGCTGCACCTCGAGGATGCCGCCGGAGACGTAGAACTGCTGGCGCTCGCCGTTGGCGGCCACCACGTCCACGTGACCGGGCTTCAGGCGAGTGATCAGCGGGGCATGACGCGGCGCGATGCCCAGCTCGCCAAGCTCACCGGTGGCGACCACGAGCGTGGCTTCGCCGGAGTAGATCTCGGCTTCGGCGCTGACGATGTCGACGCGGATGGTATGGGTCATGGGCTGGTCTTCCGTTGGTCGAGGATGGGGAAAGAGGGCTTACGCAGCCTTCTTCGCACCCATCTCCTCGCCCTTCTTGATGGCTTCGTCGATGCCGCCGACCATATAGAAGGCCTGTTCCGGCAGGTAGTCCAACTCGCCGTCGAGGATCATCTTGAAGCCGCGGATGGTTTCCTTCAGCGCCACGTACTTGCCCGGCGAGCCGGTGAACACTTCGGCCACGTGGAACGGCTGCGAGAAGAAGCGCTCGATCTTGCGGGCGCGCGACACGGCTTCCTTGTCTTCCTGCGACAGCTCGTCCATGCCGAGGATGGCGATGATGTCCTTCAGTTCCTTGTAGCGCTGCAGCGTCATCTGCACGCGGCGCGCGGTGTCGTAGTGCTCCTGGCCGATGACGGCCGGGTCCAGCTGACGGCTGGAGGAATCGAGCGGGTCCACCGCCGGGTAGATACCCAGCGAGGCGATGTTACGGCTCAGCGTCACGGTCGCGTCCAGATGCGCGAAGGTGGTCGCCGGCGACGGATCGGTCAGGTCGTCCGCGGGAACGTAGACGGCCTGGATCGAGGTGATCGAACCGGTCTTGGTCGAGGTGATGCGCTCCTGCAGGACGCCCATTTCCTCGGCCAGCGTCGGCTGGTAACCCACGGCCGACGGCAT
>Ga0182006_1002492_pt1 | contig 10040 bp, 10 predicted proteins | sample Sormic07211104_1_FD_123022 | JGI IMG/M metagenome (GOLD analysis project Ga0182006, IMG submission 123022) | Rhizosphere microbial communities from Sorghum bicolor, Mead, Nebraska, USA - 072115-104_1 MetaG | ecosystem: Host-associated > Plants > Roots > Rhizosphere | place: USA: Nebraska...
AACGCCGGCACCGTCGCGTCGAGCCCGGGCGCCGCGTACCGCGCGATGAAGCCCGTGTTCCGCACCCATTTCGACGAGGCGTCGGGGATGTCGACCGTCGATGTCGAGCAGATCGTCAATCGACTGCTCGGCCAGGTCTTCGCGGTTAATCACGCCGCGCACTGCCAGTTCTTGCGCCAGCGCCTTGTCCATACCCTCGAGGGAGAGCAGGTCGTCGGCGGGGTGGGCGTCTGCCAGCTTTTCTTCTGTCGCGATGGCTTTGGTCAGCAGGCGATCTTTGGCACGAGCGCGAAGCTCGGTGACGATTTCCTCGTCGAAGCCATCGATGCTGAGCATCTCTTCCATCGGGACATAGGCGATTTCTTCCAGGCTGGTGAAACCTTCCTCGACCAACACCTGAGCGAGTTCTTCATCGACTTCCAGCTCGTCGATAAAGCTCTGCAGGATGTCGCCGGTTTCGGCTTGCTGCTTGGCCTGAATATCCGCTTCGGTCATTACGTTCAGGGTCCAGCCAGTCAGTTGACTGGCCAGGCGAACGTTCTGGCCGCCACGGCCGATGGCTTGCGCCAGGTTGTCTTCACCGACGGCGATGTCCATGGCATGGGCATCTTCGTCAACGATGATGGCGGCAACTTCGGCCGGTGACATGGCGTTGATCACGAACTGAGCAGGGTTTTCATCCCACAGCACGATATCTACACGCTCGCCGCCCAACTCACCCGACACCGCTTGAACTCGCGAGCCGCGCATACCAATGCAGGCGCCTTGCGGGTCGATGCGTTTGTCTTTGGAGCGCACGGCAATTTTGGCGCGCGAACCCGGATCACGGGAGGCGGCCATCACTTCGATCAGCTCTTCAGCAATTTCTGGCACTTCGATACGGAACAGCTCGATCAGCATTTCCGGTGCGGTACGCGACAGGATCAGCTGCGGGCCGCGGTTCTCGGTGCGGATTTCTTTCAGCAGGGCACGCAGACGTGCGCCAACGCGGAAGGTTTCGCGGGAGATGATGTCCTCGCGAGCCAGCAGCGCTTCGGCGTTGTTACCCAGGTCAACGATGACGTTGTCGCGGGTCACTTTCTTGACGGTGCCGGAGATGATTTCGCCCAGACGCTCGCGGTAAGCCTCGACCACTTGGGCACGTTCGGCTTCGCGTACTTTCTGCACGATCACTTGTTTGGCGGTTTGTGCCGCGATGCGACCGAATTCGATCGATTCGATCTTCTCTTCGATGGTGTCGCCCAACTGAGCGTCTGGCTTGATCTCGCGGGCCTCGTCGAGCGTCAGCTCGGATGCCAGGTTGAACAGCGACTGATCGTCAACCACAGTCCAGCAACGGAATGTCTCGTAGCTGCCCGTGATGCGGTTGATCTCAACGCGCAGTTCGACTTCAACGTCAAAACGCTTTTTCGTTGCAGTGGCCAGAGCCAACTCCAACGCCTCAAAAATAACGCCGGCCGGTACACCCTTTTCGTTGGATACCGACTCAACAACCAGCAGTACTTCTTTGCTCATCGTACGCCTCGCCTTTCGCAATCCATTGGATCCGCGGGATCCGCGTCTCAGTCAAAACTGGGAACAATATTGGCCTTGTCGATCGAATCGATCGGCAACAGGTATTCATGGTCATCAACCAGCACCACGACGTCCTGTTCCTCTACTCCGCGGAGGAGACCCTGAAAATTACGCCGCCCATCGAAAGGCGTACGCAGTTTGATCTTTACTTGCTCACCGGCGTGCGCGGCGAACTGTTCAATGGTGAACAGCGGCCGGTCCATACCAGGCGAAGACACCTCGAGGGTGTACTCACTGGCTACCGGGTCTTCGACATCCAGGACACCGCTCAACTGGCGACTGACCTTTTCGCAGTCATCGACAAGAATGCCGTTGGCATGATCGATATAGACGCGAAGCAGGGAATGCCGCCCCTGGGACAGGAACTCGATACCCCAGCATTGATAGCCAAGGGCCTCGACTACCGGGGCCAGCAAGGCCTGCAACTCTTCTAGCTTGCTCGACACTTGAACCCCTCGTGCATGTCGTACAAATAAAAAATGGGCGAATCGCCCATCCCTTGACGCCGCTGAACACCATGAACAGCGACGAAATTGCCAAGCCAACAAAGCAACCGGCTAACAAAAAGCCCCTAAAAAGGGGCTCCGCAACAACCGATTGCAGGGGAAGCGGGATAAACCCAACCTCTTGCGCCATGAGCCCTACGGGCTATCGAACGGCCAAAACCCCACGTAAAGCTGGGGCCGAAGTATACGTCCGAACTATCGCAAGGGTCAATCCAACCCCCAGCAACAGCAAAGCCCGCATGAAGCGGGCTTTGCTGTTTAATTGGTACCGAGAAGGGGACTCGAACCCCTACAGCCTATGGCCACTACCACCTCAAGGTAGCGTGTCTACCAATTCCACCACCTCGGCAATTAACGCACTTACTTCTGCTCTGGAGCTTGAGGTACGTCGCCGGCGTCAGACGCTGGCTTTTGCTCTTCGAGCACCGGTACATCTTCAGCTACCGGTTTTTTCTGCTGCACTTCCAGCACGGCTGGATCAGGCAAACCGGCCTGACTCAGTTCGTGAGCTTTTTCTTTAGCAAAGAAGCCTAAGCCCAAGCTAGTAATGAAAAAACCGGCGGCAAGTATAGCAGTAAAACGACTAAGAAAGGTAGAGGAACCTTGGCTACCAAAAACAGTTGCCGAAGCACCCGAACCAAACGAGGCACCAGCATCGGCACCTTTACCCTGCTGCAGCAGAACCAGGACGACAACGCCCAGAGCCGCCAACAGATGCAGAACTACTACGAGTGTTTCCAGCATTTCTTAGTTTCCTGCGGCACGACAGATCGCACCAAACTCATCTGCATTCAGAGAGGCTCCACCAATGAGCCCCCCATCGATGTCCGGCATACCGAACAGTTCAACCGCATTGGCCGCCTTGACACTGCCGCCATAAAGAATTCTTACACCGCGAGCCACTTCGGCATCTTTCGCGTCAAGCTGTGCGCGGATAGCCGCGTGCACATCCTGAGCCTGCTCTGGCGTTGCGGTCAGGCCCGTACCAATCGCCCAGACCGGCTCGTACGCTACAACTGCACGAGCAAACACCTCAACACCCAACGCCTCGATCACACTGCCGAGCTGATGATTGACCACCTCGATGGTTTTTCCCGCTTCGCGCTGTTCCAGGGTTTCCCCTATACACAACACTGGCGTCAAACCAGAGGCTTGGACTGCTGCGAACTTACGCACCAGCAGCTCATCACTTTCACCCAGAATCGAACGACGTTCCGAGTGACCTACCAGCACCAACGTGCAACCCGCGTCTGCCAACTGACTCGAAGCCAGTTCGCCGGTCAGAGCGCCTTGCGCCGGCTCAGCTGCACAATTTTGTGCGCCGACCGCAATGGACTTACCTTCCAGACCCGCGAGCACGTCGTTGATATAAAGGCTGGGCGGAAATACCGCGACCTCTACACCCTCTGGCAATGCCAGTGCGTGCAGGCCTTTGATCAACTCAGCGACGCTGGCGCGGGTACCGTGCATCTTCCAGTTACCAGCTACCAATGGGCGACGCATGCTCTACCTCGTCGGTCAAAGTGGGCGCAGATGTTACCCAAGAGATCAGGGACTAGCAAGCCGAATCAGGCACAGACTTCAGCAACTACTTTAGCTAATTCATCGGCATAGCTACGAACCTGGCCTTCGTCATTGCCCTCGACCATCACCCGAACCAACGGCTCGGTTCCGGATTTGCGCAACAATACCCGACCACGTCCCGCCATCCGCTCCGTCACCCGCGCGCAGGCATCGGTAACGGCCGGATGGGAAACCGGATCCACACTGCCGGAGAAACGCACATTGACCAGCACTTGCGGGCACTTGCGCAGCCCCTGGCGCGCCTCGGCCAGGCTCTTTCCCCAGCGCCTGAGGGCGAGCAGCACTTGCAGTGCGGCAATGATCGCGTCGCCCGTGGTGGTGTGCTGGAAGCACACGATATGCCCCGAGTTCTCACCGCCAATCTGCCATTCACGCTCAAGCAGTTCGCTGATGACATAACGATCGCCAACATTGGCGCGCACAAACGGAATATTCAGCTCGGACAGGGCAAGTTCCAGCCCCAGATTGCTCATCAGGGTCCCCACCACCCCGCCCTGCAACTTGCCTTGCTCCTGCAGGTTGCGAGCGATGATGAACAGCAACTCGTCGCCATCTACAAGCGCGCCTGTGTGATCCACCATCAACACACGATCAGCATCGCCGTCAAAACCAATGCCCAAGTCTGCCTGATGGGCAACCACCGCCGCCTGCAGCGCATCCATATGGGTGGAGCCGCAATCATCATTGATGTTCAAGCCGTTTGGCTGCGCCGATAGAACGGTAACCTGAGCACCCAGCTCGCGAAATACGCTGGGAGCGATCTTGTAAGCCGCGCCATGGGCGCAATCCACCACCAGTTTAAGACCGGCGAAATCGGTACTGGTCGGCACACTCGCCTTGCAGAACTCGATGTAACGCCCCGCCGCGTCATTGATGCGGGAAACCTTGCCCAGTTGCTCCGACTCCACCACCGTCATCGGCGTATCGAGCAGCTCTTCGATCATCAGCTCCACTTCATCGGGCAGCTTGGTGCCCTGCCCGGAGAAGAACTTGATGCCGTTGTCATGGTGGGGATTGTGCGAGGCGCTGATCACAATGCCGGCCTCGGCATGGAAGGTGCGGGTCAGGTAAGCAATTGCAGGCGTCGGCATAGGGCCGAGCAGCATGACGTCGGCGCCCGCGGCGGACAAACCGGCCTCGAGTGCCGATTCGAACATATAGCCGGAGATCCGCGTGTCCTTGCCAATCAGCACGCGGCATGCGCCCTGCTTGCGAAATGCCATGCCCGCCGCCCAACCCAGCTTGAGCATGAAATCAGGAGTGATCGGATATTGACCTACGCGCCCACGAATACCGTCGGTGCCAAAATACTTTTTACCCATACCGTCTCCGATCTCTTTTTATTCTGCCGTTTCCACGGCAGCGATCATGCGCACGACATCCACCGTTTCGGCGACATCGTGCACACGCAGAATATGTGCGCCCTTGGCCACAGCCAAGGCGGCCAACGCCAGACTGCCGTACAAACGCTCACCCACTTCACGCCCCAGCGCCCGACCGATCATGCTCTTGCGCGAAACCCCAACCAATAGGGGCCGACCAAGCGCATGCAACTGCGGCATATGCTTGAACAGACTGAGGTTGTGCTCGTGGGTTTTGGCAAAGCCAAAACCCGGATCGAGGATGATGCGCTCGACACCGATACCGGCCGCCGTACAGGCGACAATGCGCTCGCGCAGAAAGCCTTCCACTTCGGCCACGATATCGTCGTATACCGGATTGTCCTGCATATTTCCCGGCTCGCCACGCATATGCATCAAGCAGACCGGCAAGTTGGTTGCCGCTGCCGCTTCGATGGCGCCATCGCGCTGCAAGGAGCGTACGTCATTGATCAGCCCGGCGCCCAATCGCGCCGACTCGCGAATAACCGCCGGCGTCGAGGTGTCGACGGAAATGATCACATCCAACTCGCGTGCGATCGCTTCCACCACAGGCGCTACGCGCTCCAGCTCCTCGACCGGCGACACGGCACGAGCCCCAGGCCGGGTGGACTCCCCTCCTACATCGATAAGCGTGGCACCCGCCGCCACCATTGCCGCCGAATGCTTGAGCGCCAGATCGATCTGGCTGAAGCGGCCGCCATCGGAGAAGGAGTCAGGGGTGACATTGAGGATGCCCATCACGTGCGGGTGGCTTAAATCAAGAAACCGGCTACCACAAGGTAGCCGGTTCGGGTGTTGCGTCAGGGACATGTCAGGCCTTAATGCTCGGCAGCGGGGCCACCGATGGGCTTTTCAGGAGAAGCAGACGAATCCGGTTTGCTGATGGAAGAGCCCGCGTCACCGTCATCCTGCCAATCACGCGGTTCGCGTGGTGTGCGACCGTTCATGATGTCCTCAATCTGGTCAGCATCGATGGTTTCGTACTTCATCAATGCATCGCACATGGCATTGAGCTTGTCGCGGTTCTCTTCAAGCAGGCGCTTGGCGGTGCCATAGCACTCGTCGATGATGCGGCGCACTTCAAGGTCGATCATCTGGGCAGTGTCGGCAGAGACGTTGCTCTGCTGGCTGCCCATGCTGCGACCCAGGAACACTTCGCCATCTTCTTCGGCGTACATGAGCGGACCAAGCTTCTCGGACAAGCCCCACTTGGTGACCATGTTTCGCGCAATCTGGCTGGCACGCATGATGTCATTGGAAGCGCCGGTGGTCACACCATCAAAGCCCAGGGTCATCTCTTCAGCGATACGGCCGCCGTACAAGGAACAGATCTGACTGGTCAGCGCACGCTTGGACAGGCTGTAGCGATCCTCTTCCGGCAGGAACATGGTCACACCCAGGGCGCGACCGCGCGGAATGATGGACACCTTGTAAACCGGATCATGCTCAGGGACCAGGCGGCCAACAATGGCGTGGCCTGCTTCGTGGAACGCGGTGTTGAGCTTTTCTTTCTCGGACATGACCATCGATTTGCGCTCAGCGCCCATCATGATTTTATCCTTGGCCAGCTCGAATTCCTTCATTTCCACCAGGCGTTTGCCAGCACGGGCGGCGAACAGCGAGGCTTCGTTGACCAGGTTGGCCAGGTCCGCACCGGAGAAGCCCGGAGTACCGCGTGCGATAACGCCTGGTTTGACGTTGTCGCCCATCGGCACTTTGCGCATATGGACTTTGAGGATCTGCTCGCGACCACGCAGGTCTGGCAGGCCTACCACCACCTGACGGTCGAAACGGCCCGGACGCAGCAGCGCAGGGTCCAACACATCAGGGCGGTTGGTGGCAGCGATGACGATGATGCCATCGTTCATTTCAAAGCCATCCATTTCCACCAGCAACTGGTTGAGGGTCTGCTCACGCTCATCGTGACCACCGCCCATGCCAGCGCCACGGTGGCGACCGACAGCGTCGATTTCATCGATGAAGATGATGCATGGCGCGTGTTTCTTGGCCTGCTCGAACATATCGCGAACGCGGCTGGCGCCAACGCCGACGAACATTTCAACGAAATCAGAACCGGAAATGGTGAAGAACGGCACCTTGGCTTCGCCGGCAATGGCCTTTGCCAGCAAGGTCTTACCGGTACCGGGCGGACCCACCATCAACACGCCGCGAGGAATACGGCCACCTAGGCGCTGGAATTTGCCCGGGTCGCGGAGGAATTCGACCAGCTCACCCACTTCCTCTTTCGCCTCGTCGCAACCAGCGACGTCAGCCAATGTGGTTTTGACCTGATCTTCAGACAGCAGACGCGCTTTGCTTTTGCCAAAGCTCATCGGGCCGCCCTTGCCGCCCGCCCCGCCCTGCATCTGGCGCATGAAGAACATGAATACCGCGATGATCACCAGAATCGGGAAGCTGGCGACCAGCAACTGAGTCCAGATGCTCTGCTGCTCAGGTTTCTTGCCTTCGACGGTAACGTTGTTGTTGATCAGATCGCCGATCAGGCCACGGTCTTCGATCATCGGACGGACCGTAGTGAACGGCTTGCCATCGGTACCGATACCGCTGATGGTGTAGCCTTCGATGGTGACTTTCTGAACACCACCGTCTTTGACCTGCTCGATGAATTGCGAGTAGTTCAGCGTCTGCGGCTCGCTCGGGCTGGAGAAGTTGTTCATCACCGTTACCAGGACGGCGGCGATGATCAGCCACAAGATCAGGTTCTTTGCCATGTCGTTCAATTAGCTACCCTCTGAAGCAGGCCCCACGCGGGACGAACCTCGCATTACGGCTGACTGTTGATCAGCCTAACTTACTACACAACTTCCGAACCGAGGCAGGAAGCGTCTGTAACCCTTTATGAGGCACTGCCCTGGAAAGCGGCAAAACAACGCTCGACTTCTATAACGTACGACTGAAGCCCTTCTTCATGGGTTCAATCTTGCGCCCCGCGGAAGCCACGGGCCAGCAAATATTGCTCACGGGACCGATCACGTGAAGACAGCGGCTTGCGCATCTGCACCTTCTCGAACATCTCCCGCACTTGTTTGTGATAAACGTCAAAGCCTTCGCCCTGGAAGATTTTGATCAGGAAATCGCCACCAGGGCGCAACACCCGACCGGCCAGATCCAGCGCCAGCTCGCACAGATACATGGCGCGTGCCTGATCAGCCGTCTTCACCCCACTCATATTGGGGGCCATATCGGAAATCACAAGGTCTACCGGATTATTGCCGACCGCCTCGAGGATTTGCGCCAGTACGGCCTCCTCGGTGAAGTCCCCCTGAATGAAGGTGACATCCGGGATGCTATCCATCTCCAGAATGTCGGAGGCAATCAGCCGGCCCTTCTCTCCCAGCACCCGGCTGGTGACCTGCGACCAACCACCCGGCGCCGCGCCAAGGTCGATCACAGTATTGCCCGGACGCAGGATGCGGTCCTTTTCCTGGATTTCCAGCAGTTTGTAGCTGGCACGAGAACGGTAACCGTCCTTCTGCGCCATTTTTACGTATGGATCGGCGAAATGCTCTTTCAGCCAACCCTGACTCGACTTGGAACGTGCCACTGGGCACCTCAAAAATTAACGGGGCGTGATTATCTGGGCGGTACCGAGAGCGCTCGGGTAAACTAGCCGCCGCTTTTTACAGATCAGACGCAGGGGTCAGATTATGCCGCTCACTCAGGAGCAGAAGAAACAGTACAAATCTATCGGTCACCATCTGAAACCGGTATTGATTGTTGCTGACAATGGTTTGACCGAAGGTGTGCTTGCCGAACTGGAACGCGCACTGAGCGATCACGAACTGATCAAGATCCAACTCAGAATCACCGAACGCGAAAGCCGCCTGGCCGCGATTGCCGAACTGTGCCAGACCGCCAAGAGCGAACTGGTTCAGGTCATCGGCAAAATGGCCCTGATCTATCGCAAGAACCCCAAGGCCAACAAACAGCTGTCGAACATCACCCGTTTCAGCTGATCCCGCCTTACCGGTCAGTGGCGTGCCTTGCGCGCCCTGGCTTCTCCGCCGTCCGGCACTGGCTGCACTACCAGCAGCGCACCGCAGAATCCCAACAGCAGAAAGCAGAACAGTTGCAGGCGCATCGCGTCAGGCAGCCAGTGCTTGAGCGCGCCATACGCCAACGCAATCAACAGCCCCGAGACCAGCAACTGGCCACGGGCGTCTCGCCACAGCTCAGACAGTCGCAAGCTTTGCAGCAATATCAACGTCTGCAACACCAGACCACCACCGGCCAGCAACACCAGTAACGGGCTCAAGGTGTTGGCGACCTCCTCGACCAGCATGGGCGCGAGGCCGATTCGTTCCAGCGCGGGCAGCACGACGAAATGCAGCAACCATAGGCCGCCGACCCAGAATGTCTGGGCCAGCCGCCAGGTCACTGCACCAATGTCGACAGGCTGCCGCTTAGATATGACGAACCTCGACGATCTCGTACTCGATCAGGCCGCTGGGCGTGCGCACAGCGACCACATCGCCCTCTTCCTTGGCAATCAAGGCGCGGGCGATGGGCGAACCGACGGAAATCTTGCCGAGCTTGATGTCCGCTTCGTCTTCACCAACGATCTGGTAGGTCACGCGCTCGTCAGTCTCGACGTTGGCGATTTCCACCGTGGTACCGAAGATCACTTTGCCGGTCGGCTCGATCGCGGTTACGTCGATGATCTGCGCGTTCTGCAGACGACCTTCGATATCACGGATACGCGCCTCGACCATGCCTTGCTGCTCGCGAGCAGCGTGGTATTCGGCGTTCTCCTTGAGGTCACCCAACTCGCGGGCCGTGCCGATGTCCTGGCTAAGCTTCGGACGCACGACCTTGGTCAGATGGGCGTGTTCTTCTTCCAGGGCGCGAGCGCCCTGGACGGTCATTGGATACTTGATCATGCCTTCAATCCTGCGTGTAGATCCTGCAAGCGGCGCACGGTCTTCTCGGGACCGAACTTCAGCGCTTCGCAGATAGCTTCGCCAGCAGCAAT
>Ga0182006_1002495_pt1 | contig 10021 bp, 8 predicted proteins | sample Sormic07211104_1_FD_123022 | JGI IMG/M metagenome (GOLD analysis project Ga0182006, IMG submission 123022) | Rhizosphere microbial communities from Sorghum bicolor, Mead, Nebraska, USA - 072115-104_1 MetaG | ecosystem: Host-associated > Plants > Roots > Rhizosphere | place: USA: Nebraska...
CGCGACCTGATGGACTGGATGAGCCAGTGGACGCAGGCCGGCGACGATGACCAATCGCTGCGTGGCACGATGGGCCGCTTGCTGTTCTCGGCCGACGACATCAAGAAGAGCGTGAAGGTGCTTTCCGGTGGCGAGAAGGGCCGCATGATCTGGGGCAAGCTGATGCTGGGCCGTCACAACGTTCTGGCACTCGACGAGCCGACCAACCACATGGACATGGAATCCATTGAGTCGCTGCAGATCGCGCTGGACAAGTACGAAGGCACGTTGATCTTCGTGTCGCATGACCGCGAGTTGATCAGCGCCCTGGCCACGCGCGTGATCGAAGTGCGCCCGAACGGCACGCTGACCGACTACCTCGGTACCTACGACGAATACCTGCAGAGCCAGGGCGTCGAAGTCTGAGCGCCGATTCTCTGCCGTGACCAAGGGGCCGCCAATGTGCGGCCCTTTGTATTTGGTATTCGCCCAAGCGGCAAGCGCGCGTGCCACTAAAGGCAGCTATCTATGAAAAAACCGACTTGATTCCATGATTTTTTATCGCCATCGGAATGCACTACCGTCGCTACACTGGGGCTGCATATCACAGTGAACAGGCCGAAAACTGCGGACCAGGCGCCGCGCGTCACACCAAGAAGCGCCAAACGCAGGCCCGGCGAAGTACCCAGGAGACGAGATGACCTCTGATATTGGCGGCCGCATTCGGTTGCAATCCCTGCTCGACAAAGTGGTGTCTGCGGACGAAGCCGCAGCCCTGATCCGCGACGGCATGACGGTCGGCATGAGCGGTTTCACCCGTGCCGGCGACTGCAAAGCCGTGCCGTTTGCCCTAGCCCGACGCGCGGCGCACGAGCCGCTGCGCATTACCCTCATGACGGGCGCCTCGCTGGGCAACGACATCGACAAGGTGTTGGCCGAAGCCGACGTGATTGCCCGTCGCCTGCCGTTCCAGGCCGATGCCACGCTGCGGCGCAAGATCAACGCAGGCGAGGTCATGTTCATTGATCAGCACCTGTCGGAGACCGTCGAGCAACTGCGTTCGCGGCAGATTGCACCACTGGATGTGGCGGTTGTCGAAGCCACGGCCATCACGGAGAGCGGCGGCATTGTGCCGACCACGTCGGTGGGCAATTCCGCAAGTTTTGCGGTGCTGGCGAAACAGGTGATTGTCGAGATCAACCTGAACATGCCCGCGAATCTGGAAGGGCTGCACGATATCTTCTTCCCGGTTCAGCGGCCCTATCGCCAGCCGATTCCGCTCATTGCGGCGGAGCAGCGCATCGGCGTGCCGGCCATCCCGATCGATCCGCGCAAGATCGCCGCCATCGTCATCACAGGGCAGGACGACAGCCCATCCAACGTGCTGCCGCCCGATGCCGAGACCAACGCCATTGCCGGGCATCTGAACGCGTTTCTGGCGCGCGAGGTGCGCACGGGCCGTCTCTCGCCCACGCTGCAGCCGCTGCAGGCTGGTATCGGAACGATCTCCAACGCGGTCCTGCATGGCTTCATCGACTCGCCGTTCCATGACCTCAAGATGTACTCCGAGGTCTTGCAGGACAGCTCCATCGAGCTGCTCGACTCGGGCAAGCTGGCGTTTGCCTCGGCTTCGTCGATCACGCTGTCGCGCCCGGTCTACAAGCGGTTCCTGACGGAACTCGAGCGCTACAAGACGCGCGTGGTTCTGCGGCCGCAGGAGATCAGCAACCACCCCGAAGTGATCCGCCGGCTGGGTCTGATCACCATCAATACCGCGCTGGAATGCGATATCTACGGCAACGTCAATTCGACGCACGTGGGCGGTACGCACATGATGAACGGCATCGGCGGCTCGGGCGACTTTGCGCGCAACGCGCATCTGTCGGTTTTCGTGACCAAGTCGTTGGCCAAGGACGGCGACATCTCGAGCATCGTTCCGATGGTCTCGCATGTGGACCACACAGAGCACGACGTCGACATCATCGTCACCGAACACGGGTTGGCTGATCTGCGAGGGCTGGCGCCGCGCGAGCGTGCCGTGCAGATCATCGGCAACTGCGCTGATCCTCGCTACCGCGAGCTGCTGCGTGACTACGTTGTGCGTGCGCAGCGGCGCGGTGGGCATACCCCGCATCTGCTGGAAGAGGCGTTGGCTTGGCATGTGCGCTTCCGCGATCAGGGCTCGATGGCCCCGGCAGATTCTATGGATGAGAGCCAGCCCCTGGAACCCGCTATCAGCGCTTGAAGCTTGGGCGCCGCTGCTCAGGCGCCCAGCACTTCCTCGCACGTCGCGAGCCACGCACGAGCGGCGTGGGAAAGATAGCGGCCCGGCGACCACAGGTGCGCGAGCGCCCATTCCATGTCGGGAGCGGTCAAGCGCGCCACAGCCAGCTTGTCACGGTTCGCAAGATTGGCCACCAGCGGCTGTGGTAAAAAAGTCGTGCCCAGGCCCGCAGCCGCCATCGAGGCGAGGAATTCCCAGTGCCCGCTCTGCGCAGCGATGTGCGGCTCGATGCGGGCTTCAAGAAAAGCCTGCCGCAGCTTGCGCGTGAGCGAGAAATCCTCAGCCAGCAACAGCAGCGGTTCGTCACGCAGCGCCGAGAGGCTGACGGTCTTGCCCTTGGCCCATTTCGCTTTGCGCGGTCCCACCACCCAGATCGGATACTTTGCAAACTGCCGCGTAGCGAGTTCGAGGCCGCTGTCCCCGGGCAGAACCGTGGCGCCCACCTCCAGCTCACCACTGGCCACCTGCTGTTCCACTGTCTTGCCGCCGTACTCGGCCAGGTTCAGTGCCAGATTGGGATAGCGCTGTCGAAATGCGCTTACCACGGGCGAAAAGAACAGGTTCACCATCGGCGGAATGCCGACCGTGAGTTCACCCCGTCCAAGCGAAGACAGGTCGGCCACTTCAAGTGTCAGCCTGTGCACCACACCGAGCGTTTCCTGGCCGCGCGCATACACGACACGGCCTACGTCGGTGAGCCGCACCTGCCTGCCTTCGCGGATCAGCAGCGGCTGGCCAACCTCGTTTTCCAGCTGACGCACCATCTTGCTGATGGTGGACTGTGTTACCGAGAGCGAACTCGCCGCTTGCGTGAAGCTCTGCAGCCGCGCGGTTTCTACGAAGTAACGAAGGGCTCGGATATCGATGGGCACGGGCAGCCTTTTGCCATGAAGCACGCGAATGGGATTCGCCATGGTAATGAAGTTTTCCCATTCCGCGACGCGGAGACCTCAATATCTGATGGACGCTCGTATTCAACGGCGCTCGAAAGAAAAAGGCGGTTCACGCGACCGCCTTTTATGGAGTCCAGGATGCGTTGCAGTCAGCTTGTTGCTTCGTCGATCAGCAGATCGAGCTGGGCGATCACGTTGCTGGTGTCAGGCTCGCCACGCGTTTTGCCGAGGGCGGCCTTGAGCGTGTCGCGCAGGGCGACGAGTTCCGCGACGTTGCTGGCTTTCTCCACCTTCATCTCAAGCAGATAACCGCGCAGGCCGAGATACCGGCTGATGGTTTCGGTATAGAAGCGATAGAGGCGTTGATAGCCCTCGGCGGCCGGCTCTTTTGAAGTTGCTGCCGGGGCAGGGCTTGTCGCTGGTGCCGCCTTCACGGTGGTGGCTCCGGGCACGTGCGTACGGATATACCCGGCGTTCTCTAGCTCGTCAAACACGGCTTGCGTCATGCCCAGAGGTTGCAGCTGGACGAGGATGTCGTCGCAGGTTTTTTCGCCGTTGATCATCAGAAGGACCGCGCGGTGACGCTGGTCAAGGTGATTCGCACGTGTGCGGATCTCATCCTGACCTTTTTCGGTCTTCTGGTAGATGGTGGTGGTCATGCTGTCTCCCTCGGCCGGCGCGTCTGCAGCGCGCGCTCTGCTGGCTCTACAATAGACCGATCATAACCGCCCGGGGGCGACGTGGGCCTCAGTCGCAACCCGGATAGCACAACGCGCAAATCGCGCATCCACCAGAGCGAGACGACCGACGATGCAGCAACGCGACAAGCTTTTCATCAATGGCAAGTGGGTGGCGCCGCAGGGCAAGGGCGTCATTGAAGTGATCCATTCGGCCACTGAAGCCGTGATGGGAACCATTCCCGAAGGCAGCGCGGCCGATGCGGAAGCCGCCGTGGCAGCGGCCCGCGCCGCATTTGATGACTGGGCTGCCACGCCCGTTGCCAAGCGCGCCGAATACATCCAGAAGATTGCCGACGGCCTGCAGGCCCGCAGCGAAGAACTGGCGCAGTTGATTGCCGGCGAAGTCGGCATGCCGATCAAGCTGGCGCGCGCCATCCAGGTGGGCGGTCCAGTTTATAACTGGGGCAATTTCGCCAAGCTGCTCAGCACGTTCGAGTTTGAAGAACACGTTGGCAACTCGCTGGTGGTGCGCGAGCCGGTGGGTGTGGTGGGCGCCATCACGCCGTGGAACTACCCGCTGAACCAGATCACGCTGAAGGTCGCGCCCGCGTTGGCCGCGGGGTGCACGGTGGTGCTCAAGCCGTCGGAAGTGGCGCCGCTCAACGCCTTCGTGCTGGCGGAGGTCATTGAAGAAGCCGGTCTGCCGCCGGGCGTGTTCAACCTTGTCACCGGCTATGGCCCGGTGGTGGGTGAAGTGCTCGCAAGCGACCCGGATGTCGACATGGTGTCGTTCACGGGCTCGACGCGTGCAGGCAAGCGTGTGGCGGAACTGGCATCGCAGTCGGTCAAGCGCGTGGCGCTGGAGCTGGGCGGCAAATCGGCCTCGGTGATCTTGGATGATGCGGACCTGGCATCGGCGGTCAAGGGCACGCTGTCGGCGTGTTTCCTGAACTCTGGGCAGACGTGCTCGGCGCACACCCGCATGCTGGTGCCGCGCGCGAAGTATGAAGAGGTGAAGGCGCTGGCCGCGCAGTTTGCTGCTGCCTACGTGCCGGGCGATCCAGCGCAGGAAAACACGCGCCTCGGGCCGCTCATTTCTGCCGTGTAGCGCGACCGCGTGCTCGGCTACATCCGCAAGGGCCTGGAAGAGGGCGCAGAACTCATTACCGGCGGCGCCGACACGCCGGAGGGCCTGCCGACCGGTTACTTCGTCAAGCCGACGGTGCTCGGCAACGTCAAGACCACCGACACCGTGGCGCGCGAAGAAATATTCGGCCCCGTGCTCACGGTGATCTGCTACGACGACGAGGAAGAGGCCGTTCGCATCGCCAACGACAGCATCTACGGCCTGGGCGGCGGGGTGTGGTCGGGCGACGAGGCGCGGGCGATTCGCGTGGCGCGGCGCATCCGCACGGGTCAGGTGAACATCAACGGCGGGCCGTTTAACATGCAGGCGCCGTTTGGTGGCTACAAGCAGTCCGGCCACGGGCGCGAGAACGGCAAGTACGGCCTGGAGGAGTTCCTGGAGTACAAGGCGATGCAGCTCAATCCGGCGAAGACCGCCTGATCTGCCCACATGGGGCCCCAACAAAAAACCCGGCTTCGGCCGGGTTTTTTGCATCTGAAGCGCGGTGCCTACTTGCGGCTGCCATCGGCGTTGTAGCCCTGGGCGGTGCCTTCGGCCAGGATGCGCGTCCAGACCGTGTTGCGTTCTTCGTCTGTCATGAACACCCAGTTGCTGACTTCCAGCTGCGTGCGCCCGCAGCCTTGGCAGACCTCGTCGAAGAGCGTCGAGCAGATGCCGATGCAGGGACTGTCTGGGCGGCCCAGCAGGGTGCTGTCGGAAGCACTGGTTGCGTCGTCTGGCATGGGGCTGAATGCGGTCGATTCGGTCATGGCCGCTATTTTACCGGCTTCGGCCGGGCGTCAGTTGCGCGCAGGGTTGCCCGTGCGCTGGCTGACGTGATCCGCTGCGGCAGATAGCGCCAGCGCTGAATTCACGAGCGCGATATGCGAAAACGCTTGCGGGAAGTTGCCAACCAGCCGTTTCACGCGCGGGTCGTATTCTTCGGCCAGCAGGCCGACGTCGTTGCGCAGTGCCAGCAGCTTGGTGAAGAGCGCGCGAGCCTCGTCCTGGCGGCCTTGCAGGACGAGGTTGTCGACATACCAGAAGCTGCAGGCGAGAAATACGCCTTCGCCCTGAGGCAGGCCATCGGTTACGGCTTCGGTGCGGTAGCGGCGCACGAGGCCATCAACGAGCAGGTCTTCTTCGATGGCCTTGACCGTGCCCTGGATGCGCGGGTCGGATGCCGGCAGAAAGCCGACGAGCGGCAGCATCAGGAGCGCGGCGTCCAGCTCGTCGCCACCGTAACTCTGTACGAAGCAGTCGCGCGTGGCGTTGTAGCCGTGGGCACAGACCTCCGCGTGAATGCGGTCGCGCACGGCGCGCCAGTGCTCTGCTGGGCCATCCACGTTGAATTGCTCGATGGTTTTGACGGCGCGGTCGAACGCGACCCATGCCATGACCTTGGAATGCGTGAAATGGCGCGAAGGGCCGCGGACCTCCCAGATGCCTTCGTCTGGCGTCTGCCAGATGCTTTCCAGATGCGTCATCAGCGCGACCTGCAAGCGCCACGAGGCTTCATCGCCATCCAGGCCGCCTTTGCGGGCGATGAAGAGGGCGTCCATCAGTTCGCCGTACACGTCGAGCTGGAGTTGCATCGCGGCCGCATTGCCCACGCGCACGGGTTGCGCGCCTTCGTAGCCTGGGAGCCAGGGAACCGTCCACTCGCCCAGGCGCCGTTCGCCGGCAATGCCGTACATGATCTGCACCTGTGCCGGGCTGCCGGCGATTGCGCGTTCGAGCCATTGTCGCCACGAGCGCGCCTCGTTGTAGTAGCCCGCGTTCATGAGCGCGAGCAGCGTGAGGGTGGCGTCGCGCAGCCAGCAGTAGCGGTAGTCCCAGTTGCGCACGCCGCCGAGTTGCTCAGGCAGCGACGTTGTGGGCGCGGCCACGACGCCGCCGGTGCGGTGATACGTCAGTGCCTTGAGTGTGATGAGCGAGCGCTCGACGGCTTCTGTCCATGGGCCTGCACCGTGGCAGCGGCCGGACCACGCACGCCAGCGCGCCTCGATGTCGACCTGGGCTTCAAGCGCGTCGATCGATGCCGGTAATGGCAGATGCGAGGGCGAATGCGTGAGCACAAATGGCACCGCTTCACCTTCGCGCACGGTGAAATCCGCCACGGTGGAGAGGTTCTCGCCACGGATCGGGGCAGGGGTGCGCAGCGTCGTCATGTTGGGCCCCGCCACGGCTCGAAGCACGCAATCGGGCATGTCGCACGGGCCGTCAGCCGGCGCCCCTGTGACTTCGGACACGCGGCTGACCCACGGTATCGACGCGCCGTAGTCGAACCGCAGCGTGAGGTCCATGCGCATGTCGACGGTACCGGAGAGCCCCCGCACGATACGGATGAGGTCTGAGGTGTCGTCCCGTGCGCCAGCGGTGCCCGGCAGGCGGGCGGTCATCAGGTCAGTCACGCTGGCGGAACCGGTGTCGGTCTCGAATACGGTTTCCAGCACCAGCGTGCCTGGCAGATAGCGCCGGCGCGTGGCGCGAGCCTCGCCTTTCGGCGCGATGCGCCATCGGCCGTGGTCCGGCGTGCCGAGCAGCGCGGCAAAACAAGCGCCTGAATCGAACCGCGGCCAGCACAGCCAATCGATGGACCCGTCGCGCGAAACCAGTGCCGCGGTTTCGCAATCGCCAATCAACGCGTAATCTTCGATTTTTGAGGGCATTGCACTCCACTCCAAGCACTTCAACGAGGCCGTGACCATGCATGACAGCACCCGCATCCTGCTTGAATACAACGCCGGGCGTGATCCCGAAAGACTCACCCGCAAGCTGGATGCCATCGCCGCCGACCCGTTTTCATTCTTTCGCGGCACCAACAACCTGTATGCCGCGTCGCTGGCCGACGCTGCCTTGCTGCACGACGCGCCCCGCACGCTGGTCTGCGGCGACCTGCACCTTGAAAACTTCGGCAGCTTCAAGGGCGACAACGGCCTCGTCTACTTCGACATGAACGACTTTGACGAAGCGCTGGCCGCGCCGTTCACGGTCGACCTGGTGCGCGTGCTGTCCAGCCTGCAGGTGGCGTCCTTCAGCTGGAAACTGGCCGATGAAGATGCTCACAACCTGTGCCGGCGCTTTCTCGACACGTATGCGGCCGCGCTGGTTGACGGCAAGCCGCGCTGGGTCGAGCGGGCGACCGCCACGGGCATCGTGCGCGATCTGCTGCGTGCCTTGCGCAAGCGCAACCGTGCGGCCTACCTGGCGCAGCGCACCGTGCGCAGCGGCAACCGCATCTCGCTGCGCATTGATGGGCGCCGCACATTGCGTGCCAGCAAGGACGAGGTCCGCCGCGCACGACGCATCCTCGAGGCGTATGGCCAGCAGGGCAACGGCCAGCGTTTCATTGCCATCGACGTCGCACGGCGGATTGCTGGCACGGGCAGTCTGGGGCTTGAACGCTATTCCGTGCTCGCTCGCCCTGAAAACGACCCGACCACGCTGCGCCTGATCGACATCAAGCTCTCCATTCCAAGTGTCTGGGACGATGTGCTGGGCCGCGCCTGCAGCGTGGCCCCTTGGCGTAGCGAGGCCGGGCGCGTCGTCGATATCCAGCGCATTTCGCAGGCCATTTCGCCAGCACTGCTGCGCGGCGTCGTTTATGGCGCCAAGGGCGAGAAACCGAAGTCGTACGTCGTCAAAAGCCTGCAACCGACCGCCGATCGCGTCGCACTAGGCTCGGGCAAGAACGTGGTCGCCAACCTGGACGATGCACTGCAGACCATGGCTCGCGTGGCAGCGTGGTGCCATCTGCGCGGCTGTGGCCGGCATGGGACGGATCTCGTGGAAAAGGTGCAGGACTATGCGGCTGGCACGGCCTGGCGCAAATCGGCGCTGAAGCTGGCCGCGCATGGCAGAGACGTGTCGCTCAAGCAATGGGCTGAGTTTGCTGAGGACTATCGTCAAGCGCGCGGTGGCAAGGCTGCTTAAGTGCGCGATGGCGCGCCATTGACGTCAGGCGCGCGATTCATATTTGAAGTCCCTCGGAGATCACAATGAAGAACCTCGACAATCCATCACATGATCGCGAGGTGGGCGTCGCCGACGCGACGCAAGACACGACGCGCATCGACGACACCCGCATCGGCGCGGTGCGTCCGCTGATTTCTCCTGCGCTGTTGCTGGACGAATTGCCCGTGCCTGCCGATACGCAGGCGCTCGTTGAAGACACCCGCCGGGCCATCAGCAACATCTTGCACGGCCGCGACGACCGGCTGCTGCTCATCGTCGGGCCGTGCTCGATCCACGATCACGACCAGGCGCTCGATTACGCGCGCCGCCTCAAGGCTGCGGCTGATGCACTGAAGGACGACCTGCTGATCGTGATGCGCGTCTACTTTGAGAAGCCGCGCACGACGGTCGGTTGGAAGGGGTACATCAACGATCCGCGGCTGGACGGCAGCTTCCGTATCAATGAAGGGCTGCGCGCTGCGCGGCAACTGCTGCTCGACGTCAACGCGCTCGGTCTGCCTGCAGCAACTGAATTCCTTGATCTGCTGAGCCCGCAATACATCGCGGATCTCATCGCGTGGGGCGCGATCGGCGCGCGCACGACGGAAAGCCAGAGCCATCGACAGCTCGCGTCGGGCCTGAGTTGCCCGATCGGTTTCAAGAACGGCACCGACGGCGGCGTGCAGGTTGCGTCGGACGCAATCATCGCGGCCCGCGCCAGCCACGCGTTCATGGGCATGACCAAGATGGGCATGGCCGCGATCTTCGAGACGCGCGGCAATGACGACGCGCACGTGATCCTGCGCGGCGGCAAGAGCGGGCCGAACTACGACAGCGAGCACATCGAGGCGACCTGCGCGGCGCTGCGTGCGGCAAAGTTGCGCGAACAGGTGATGGTCGACTGCTCGCACGCGAATTCAAACAAATCGCATGAACGGCAGATCGAGGTTGCGCAGGATCTCGCGCGGCAGTTGTCGCAGGGGGAGCACCGGATCGTCGGCGTGATGGTCGAAAGCCACCTCGAAGCGGGCCGCCAAGATCTGAAGCCGGGTGTGCCGCTCAAGTACGGCGTATCGATCACCGACGCGTGCCTGAGCTGGAC
>Ga0182006_1002499_pt1 | contig 10012 bp, 9 predicted proteins | sample Sormic07211104_1_FD_123022 | JGI IMG/M metagenome (GOLD analysis project Ga0182006, IMG submission 123022) | Rhizosphere microbial communities from Sorghum bicolor, Mead, Nebraska, USA - 072115-104_1 MetaG | ecosystem: Host-associated > Plants > Roots > Rhizosphere | place: USA: Nebraska...
CTCCCTTTCCCCGGGCGCCGGCGCCATTGCGTCGATGTCCAGCGGCCTGCAATACGGTTTTTTACGCGGTTACTGGAACGCCATCGGCCTGCAACTGGGCCTGGCGATGCAGATTGCCGTGGTGGCGGGTGGCCTGGGTGCCATCCTGGCTGCGTCATCCACCGCGTTCTATGCGATCAAATGGTTTGGTGTGGCGTACCTCGTGTACCTGGCCATCAAGCAATGGCGTGCCTTGCCGCTGGACATGACCGATGACGCGGCCGTACGCCCCATCGGCAAGCCGATGGCGATGATGTTCCGTGGCTTCCTGGTCAACGCCAGCAACCCCAAGGCCTTGGTGTTCATGCTCGCGGTGTTGCCGCAATTCGTGAACCCGCAGGCGCCGTTGCTGGCTCAGTATTTGATCATCGGCGCGACGATGATCAGCGTCGATATGATCGTGATGGCGGGCTATACGGGGCTGGCGTCCAAAGTCCTACGGCTGTTGCGCACGCCCACGCAGCAAAAGCGAGTAAACCGGACGTTTGCCGGATTGTTCGTGGGGGCAGCGGGTTTCCTGGCCAGCTTGCATCGCGCAACGGCGTAAAGCTCGGTCGCTAAACGTGTGAGAGGGGGCTTGCCCCCGATAGCAGGGTGTCAGTCAGCTTAGCTGTAGCTGAGGCACCGCCATCGGGGGCAAGCCCCCTCTCACATTGGTTTTGTGTTGCCTGGGGGGTTACCGCTCAGCGCAGAATCTTCGGCGCTTCATCCCTTGGCAGGTTGTTACGCGGTGCCGGCTGGCCAGGTTCCTGATAGCCACCGCCCAACTGTTCTGCCAACTGCCTGGCCACATCCTCACCCAGCGCTTTCGACACTTCCTTCACCACCCGTGGCCGGTTCAAGCTCACGCGGATGTCACGGCTGTTGACCAGCTTGGTGTCCTGGCCTTCGCCCATGGCGGTAAACGCCGAGGTGATCTCGTAGGTACGGGTGTTGATCAGGCTGAAATCCGCCACCAATGTCAGGCCTAGCACCGCCGAGTAGCTGTTGGTGTTGTCCAGGGCGTTGATGTCCTGGGTGAAGTCGATGTCCGACAACGTGCCGAACAGCACGTAATCGGCACCCTTGAAGTGGCCGGCCTTGATGCGTTTGATCACGTCGTAGACGTCACCCTTGGCATCGGCGGTGTAGGGCGTGCCCTGCACCAGCTGGAACTGCCGTGACTTGAGGATCTCGCCCTTGATATCACCGCTGAATTTACGCAGCTCGGTCTGCTCGATATAGCTAGTACGGCTTTCGTACTCGCTGTAATTGGAGGCGCCACTGGCGTGATAAGCGCTGGCCTGGAAGGTGTCGCTGGCCGAGACCTGGTGGATGTATTCCTCGACCCGCGCCTCGTAGGCCAGGTCGGTTACCGCGATTTTAGGCGCGGCCGAGGCGCCAAAGGCGCACAGCAGGCCGATCATGCCGATCCATGCACGCATTGTTTAGCGCTCCGTGGTTTTGCGGATTTCTTTTTCGTCCATCCATTCGGCCACGCCGCTTTCGACGTCGATCAGTTGCAGGCTGAACTTGTAGAACACGTCCTTGTAGTCCGCGCTGCGTTTGACAATGGAGCTGATGGAGCCTTCCAGACGGTACTGGGCGGCGATCATGTTGCCGGTTTTGCTGACCGTGGACTTCTTGTACAGGCCGCTCTGGTTTTGCAGCTTGAGCTGGTCGACCTGGCTCTGCATGTCGGTGTTGTCGCTGGCGAAGCGCGCGGTGCCGGTCTTCATCAACTGAGTCTTGATCGACGTGGTGATCTCGCGGGTATCGATGTACTCGCTGGTCTTGTTCTTCACGTCATACACCTGCACCACCGGGCGGCCTCGCAGCACGCCGGACTGGGCCAGGGAGCGGGTCATGCTTTCGGCGATCATCTGCAAGTCGGTGGAGCCGAACTCGTTGGTGACGGTTTCCACGGCCTTGGTATCGCCGTAGTTGATGTTCTTGCTGCCGAGTACTGGCGAGGTATTGGCGCAGCCGCTGGCCAGAACGGCGACCACGGCGAGCATCGAGAAGCGTGCAAACATGGGGAAATCTCTCAGAAAGGATGAGCGGCTCAAGGGGTTTTCACTTCAAGACGGAAGTCCGCCGCCTGGGGCAGGTTGGCGATGGCCGGCAGGAAAGTGGCCTGGTTGGCATACAGGTTGAGCACTTTCCAGGTTTCTTCGTCGCCTACCGGGAAGCCGTCGGCGCCCAGCCAGGCGAAGCGGTAATACATCGTCTGGTTGCTGCTGGTGATGTTGCTCAGTTGCACTTTGGCGGTCAGGAAGCCGTTCTCGCGCGCGACGCGGATGGCGCCGACGGCGATGCCCTTGAATTTACCCATCACGACGATTTTGCTGGCGGCGCTGCCGGGTGCCGGTGGCGGCGGGGTGGCGCAGCCGGCGAGCAGGACCAGCGCCAAAGCGCCGAGGATGAAATGACGCATAGCGTGCTCCTTAAGGTTGTTTGAGGGTGGCGATCGCCTGGGGCGTGTTGCTCGGCACCACATGGGCCGCGAGGCCGCCGGCGAACACCTGATTGCCCACCACGCGCAGGGTGATCACCTGGTAGCGCTGATCGGCCTTGACCGTCACCAGCGTGCCGCCCAATGCGTTGGGCAGGCTGACCTGGTGCTCGCCGTGCTTGAGGCGCAGGCGCGTCACTTGGGTCATGTCCGGCAAGGTGCGCCAAGTGCGGGTGTCGGCGCCTTCGGTCACGGCCGAGGCGATGCCCAGCACCAGGCCCGCCATGGGGTTGGTCTTGTTCAGGTTGTTCTGCGCCACACCACGGCTGACCGCGCGTACGGTAGTGCGCAGGATGATCCCCGGCATGTCGTCACGCAGGGCGCGGCGGGACATGGCAGTGGTGCTGTTGAGCGCGGTGAGGTTCTGTTGCTGGCCGTCCACCCCGATCTGGGCGAAGGTGGCGGTGGAGGTGTCGGCTTTGATCACCGGGAACGACAGCGGGGTAATCACCAGGTTGCCGTTGATCGGGATCGGCAACGGCAGGCGGATCGAGTCGCGGGCCGGCGCCAGGCCGCTCTGGACCACAATCAGCACGTCGGTTTCATTGGCGCCGACCTTGGACTTGTCCAGGTCTCGCAAGGCCTGTTCCAGCAGCGGAGTGTTAGGGCGTAATTCGGCTGCCTTGCGATAGCCAGGGGCGGCCAGGTCTTTTTCGCCCAGGGCTTCATAGACGAAGCCGGCCAGGTAATGGCTGAACGCGCTCTGGTAACTGTTTTTCAGGCCGACCACCTCCGGAGCGTTCAGGGCTTCCACCGGGTAACCGTTGAGGTCTTTCAACTGGGTGGTCACGCCTTCGCGCTCGGCTTCGCCCTCGCGCTTGAGGTATTCCTTATCGCGCAGCTCGGCGATCACCGCTTCGCGTTCGTGGGTTTTCTTGATCTCGGTGCGGGCGCCGTCGAAGTCGTTCACGGCCAGCAGGTTCAGGGCCATTTGGGTGGTTAGCATGACTTTTTCATAGTCGTAGCCTTCGTAGCGCCGAACCTTGTCGTTGGCCAGGAAGCTGCCGAACTGGGCGAGGTACTTGGCGCTGTCGAACTTGACCGACTCTTCCCACTTGAAGACTTGCAGGTCGGCGCTGCGCCAGGCGGTCTGGCTGCCGGTGAGGTCGCCTTTGGCGCGCAGCAATTCACCTTTTTCGAAGAAATAGAGCAGGTCTTTGTCTTCGCCGGTGTTGTTCTTCTCCAGCAAGGTCAGGGCGGCATCGAGGTTGCCGGTGGCCAGTTGCTGGTTAGTGGCTTGCAGCTCGGTGTCGTAGCTGCGGAACATCGAACAACCTGGCAGCAAGGTTACCGCCACGAGCGCGAGCGGGGTTAAGGCGCGAAATGCCATGCAGATTTCTTCCCTGAAAGTTGTCAGCCAATGTGGTCATTCCGCATAAAAATCCGGAATGACATTCCCTTTCGCACTAACAGGGCGCGGCATTATAGGCGCCATAACTGGCAAAACAATGGCTTTTTGCTGTGATGCGATCGACAAAAATGCCACTACTGACGGATTAAACGGTTGCGCTCAGGTGTGCTAAATCACGAACGGCTTGAGTCAAAGCCTTTAACGTTAAACAATGTGTTACTTCGTATTTCCCTTTGAGATTCATTCATGACTGCCCCCCACCGTTTTCTCGCCTGGCTGGTGTTGCCGGCGTTGATGTCGTGCAGCTTCAACCTGTTGGCCGCGACGGCCGAGGGCGCGCCCCAAGCCCTGCATTTGCTGGACTACATCGGTGCTGATTACCCGCCGACGGTGGACGCGGGCAAGGTGGTGGACCCTTCGGAATACCGTGAACAAGTTGAGTTCCTTGGGGTGTTGCAGGGTTTGGTGGCGGACTTGCCGGCCAAGCCGGAACGCGCCGAACTGGTAACGGGCGTCGAAGAATTGCGCGTGGCGGTGACCGCTCGTCAGGACGGCGCCACCGTTGCCCGCCAGGCTCGGCAGTTGGGCGCCAAGTTGGCGGTGGCTTATGAAGTGAGCCAGGCCCCGGCCATCACGCCCGACCCAACGCGCGGTGCACCCCTCTACGCCCAGCATTGCTCGGTGTGCCACGGCAATTCTGGCGCTGGCGATGGGCCGGCAGGTGTGGGCCTTACGCCGCCGCCGGCGAATCTGCGGGACGCCGCGCGGCTGGATCGCCTGAGTCTCTACGCGATCTACAACACCTTGGGCCTGGGCGTCGAAGGCACCGACATGCCGGCGTTCGCCGATCAATTGGATGACCGCCAGCGTTGGGACCTGGCCACCTACATCGCCGAATTTACCGCCGACCCGGCGGCCGCCAAGAGCGAGCAGCCGTTCAACCTCGCCGACCTGGCCCGTCGTACCCCCAATGAAGTGCTGGCCGCTGACGGCGCAGCAGCTGCCGCGTCCTTCCGCGCCCAGCGTGCGCAGCCGCCGCAGGTCAAGCGCGGCCCGGCACAGTTGCTCGACTACACCGCGAGCACCTTGGACAAGAGCCTGGCCGCGTACCGCAATGGCGATCACGAACAAGCCTATGACCTGTCGGTAGCGGCGTACCTGGAAGGCTTCGAGCTGGTGGAAAGCTCCCTGGACAACGTCGACGCCAACGTGCGCAAAGACACCGAAAAGGCCCTGATGGCCTATCGGCAGTCGTTGCAGGACGGGTTGCCGATCGATCAAGTGCAGCAGCGCCTGGACGTGGCCAAGGCCAAGCTCGCCGCATCGGCCGGTTTGCTCGGTGGCGATGGCCTGAGCTGGTCGTTGAGTTATATCTCCGGTTTGCTGATCCTGCTGCGTGAGGGCCTGGAAGCGATCCTGGTGCTGGCGGCGATCCTGGCGTTCCTGCGTAACACCGGCCAGCAATCGGCGGTGCGTAGCGTCAACGCCGGCTGGGGTTTGGCGCTGTTGGCCGGCCTGGCTACCTGGGCGTTGGCGGCGTATGTGATTGATGTCAGCGGTGCCCAGCGTGAATTGCTGGAAGGGTGTACGGCGCTGTTCGCCAGCGTGATGGTGCTATGGCTGGGAGTGTGGATGCACGACCGGCGCCACGCAGCGGCCTGGCAGGACTACATCAAGAGCAGCCTGGTGGGCGGCGGTGGGCGCTTCGGTTTTGCGGTGCTGGCGTTTTTCTCGGTATACCGCGAGCTGTTCGAAGTGATCCTGTTCTACGAAACCCTGTGGCTGCAAGCCGGCCCGGCTGGGCATAACGCAGTGCTGGCGGGGGGTGCCACCGCGCTGGTGCTGCTGGTGGGTTTGGCCTGGGTGATCCTGCGCGGTTCGGCGAAGCTGCCGTTGGCGCTGTTCTTCGGTATTAACGCGGCGCTGCTGTGCGCGCTGTCGGTGGTGTTCGCTGGGCATGGTGTCAAGGCATTGCAGGAGGCGGGTGTCTTCGGTACACGGCCGGTGGCGTTCTTTGACTTCGACTGGCTGGGCATCCACGCCGACGCTTACTCGCTGAGTGCGCAGGTGGTGGCGATCCTGGCGATTGTGGTGCTGTACGGCCGCAGTCGTTTGACCGAGAAGCGCCGAGTGGCGGTATAACCGTGCGCGTCTGGATCGATGCCGACGCCTGCCCGCGCGCGGCCAAGGACCTGGTGGTGAAGTTCGCCCTCAAGCGCCAGTTCGAGGTGGTGCTGGTGGCCGGGCAGAGCCTGATCAAACCTGCTTTTGCCTGCGTGAAGCTGATCGTGGTGCCCAGCGGCCCGGACGCCGCCGATGATTACCTGGTGGAGCACGCGGTGCCCGGCGTGTTGGTGATCTGCAGCGACGTGCCACTGGCCGATCGCCTGGTGAAAAAAGGCGTCACCGCGCTGGACCCGCGAGGCAAGGAGTTCAGCCCGGCGAACATGAGCGAGCGGTTGGCGGTGCGCAACCTGTTCACCGACTTGCGTGAACAGGGCCAGATGGGCGGCGGACCACCGCCCCATGGGGAGAAGGATAAGCAGGCGTTTGCCAATGCGCTGGACCGACTCCTTACGCAGCTGATGCGCCAGGGTTGATGGTGGAGCGGCTTACCGCATAGGGCCGGTCAGGCGATCACTCGTCGTTCTCGTGGGTCAGCTCCAGCACGCGATCCACCAACTTATTGATGCCTGACGCCACCTCGCTGATGTTCTTGCCCAGCATATAGGCCGGCGTGCTTACCAGTTTGCGCGCTTTGTCCTCGACGATGTCTTCAACCGTGCACTCCTGGTGAGTGGCGCCCATCTTGCCCAGGGCGGTTGCGGTGTCGGCATCGTTGCCGATGGTGCAGGTTACGCCCGGGCCGTAGATCTTCGCGGCCAGGGCCGGCGAGATGCAGATCAGCCCTACGGGTTTGCTCGCCTCGGCGAAGGCCTCCGCCAACGCCAGTACCTGCGGGTTGACGCTGCATGCGGTGCCTTCGGTGGCAAAATTCGACAGGTTCTTCGCCGCGCCAAACCCGCCGGGTACGATCAGAGCATCGAAGTCGTCGACATTGGCCAGGCTGATGTCCTTCACCTCGCCACGGGCGATGCGCGCCGACTCCACCAGCACGTTGCGCGTTTCTGGCATTTCTTCGCCGGTCAGGTGATTGATGACGTGGTGTTGCTCGATATCGGGTGCGAAACATTGGACCTGAGCGCCGCGCTGATCCAGGCGCAGCAAAGTGATCACGCTTTCGTGGATCTCTGCGCCGTCGTACACGCCACAGCCGGAAAGGATCACTGCAATCTTTTTGCTCATGGGCATTTCTCCTGGGTTCTTGGCGTTAAATGTCTACTAATTTGTAACCTGTTGCCAATGGGATCTCACAGCGCTGCACCTAATCTTGATGTAACAAAAATAGACCGGACTTGCCCATGGACTTCGTGCCTTACGCGGTACCGTTTTTCATTGCCTTGATCGTGGTGGAGCTGCTTGCCGACCGTTGGCGCGGACAGCGCAATTACCGGGTGGCGGATGCCATCAACAGCCTGAGCACCGGTGTGCTGTCTACCACCACGGGCCTGTTGACCAAGGGTGTGGGCGTGTTGACCTACGCGTTCGCTCTCAAGCATCTGGCGCTGTTCGATTTGCCGGCGCAGAGCCCTTGGACGTGGCTGTTCGCCTTTGTGTTCTATGACTTCTGCTACTACTGGCTGCATCGCATGGGGCATGAGCGCAATATTCTGTGGGCCGCGCACTCGGTGCACCATCAGAGCGAGGACTACAACCTCACCACCGCCCTGCGCCAGACCAGCACGGGGTTTCTGCTGAGCTGGATTTTCTACCTGCCCCTGGCGGTGGTCGGCGTGCCATTGGTGGTGTTTATCAGCGTGGCATCGCTCAATTTGCTGTATCAATTCTGGGTCCATACACGGCATGTGCCCAAGCTCGGCTGGTTCGAGTGGTTCTTCGTTACTCCGTCCAATCATCGGGCCCACCATGCACAGAACGCTCTCTACATGGATCGCAACTACGGCGGGGTGTTCATTATTTGGGACCGCCTGTTCGGCAGTTTCCAAGAAGAAGACGAAAACGAACCGGTGATTTTCGGCGTGACCACGCCCCTGGCCAGTTGGAACCCGCTGTGGGCCAATCTGCAGTTCTATGCGCAACTGTGTAGCGATGCGCGGCGAACGCAGAGCCTGTGGGACAAGCTGCGCATCTGGTTTATGCGCACCGGCTGGCGCCCGGCGGATGTGAAGGCCAAATACCCATTGGCCAAGCCCGACTTGAGCCAGTTCCGCAAATACGAAGTGCCGCTGGATGTGCGTCAGCAGGTGTACGTGGCCGTGCAATTTGCGGCGTATGTGGGGTTTGGCAGTTACTTGATGAACGTCGGCGAAGGTCTGCCCACGGCGGCGCTGTTCCTGGGTTGGGGGGCGATGGCGTTGGGGCTGTTTACCTTAGGCGTGGCCCTGGAGAATCGCCCGTGGGCGTTGAAGGCTGAGCTGCTGCGCCTGACGCTGAATGCGCCGCTGGTATGGCTGGCGCCGTTGGTCGGGCTATGGCCGGCAAGCAGCCTGGGCTGGCTGGGCCTGGCCAGTTATAGCCTGCTCAGCGTGATCGGCCTCTACTGCTGCAGAAGCCGGCTTACTCGACTGGCGTCTTAGGTTTCTCCACCGGCACCGGCTCGGCAGCGCTCTGGGCTTGTGCGTCGGCGCAAGCCTGACGGGCGATACGCGCGTTTTTGAAGCGGCGGCGCACCCACAGGCCAAAGCCCAGTACCAGCAATGCGCCCAACACCCACAGCTCGTACTTCTTGACGCTGCCGAGCATGCCTTCGAGCACGGCGCCAAAGTGGTAAGCCGCTGCGCCCAGCGCGGCGGCCCAGATCGCGGCACCGATGCCATTAAGGATCAGGTAGCGTAACGGCGGGTAGCCGGACAGCCCGATCGCCACCGGCATCACGGTGCGCAAGCCGTAGACGAAACGAAAGCTCAGCACCCAGATGTCCGGATGCTTGCGGATATGCTCCAGGGCCTTGTCACCCATCAGTTGCCAGCGCGGCTTGCGCGCTAGCAGCTTGCGGCCATGCTTGCGTCCCATGTAGTACCAGAGCTGGTCGCCGGCGTAGCTGCCGAAGAAGGCAACGACCACCACCAGGTTGATATCCATGTAACCACGGAACGCCAGAAAGCCTGCGAGCACCAGGATGGTTTCGCCTTCGAAGAAGGTGCCGAGGAAGAGGGCAAAGTAGCCGAAGTCATGCAGAAATTGTTGAAGCATGGTCTGGGTGCTGGCGAAATGAACGCGCAGCCTACGCCTTCGCGAACATTCATGAAAGTATCGAGATGTGTCACGAAGTGAACAATTCCTACATAAACGACGAATGCGACGACAGGTCGCATCGATAAGCACAACTGTCATTCCTTCGTCATAATGGCCGCTTATAACTGCAACGCTCGCCCGTGAACCCGGGCTCAGGAGTCTGTCGTGAGCTTTACCCCTGCCAATCGCCTGTTCCCCGCTACCCGCCTGCGTCGCAATCGCCGTGATGATTTTTCTCGCCGCCTGGTGCGTGAAAACGTGCTGACGACCGATGATCTGATCCTGCCGGTGTTTGTGCTGGACGGTGAGAACCGCCGCGAAGCCGTGGCGTCGATGCCGGGGGTGGAGCGTTTGACCATCGACCTGCTGCTTGAAGAGGCGGCCGGCTGGGTTGAACTGGGTATTCCGGCGCTGGCGTTGTTTCCCGTTACGCCCACTGAACTCAAGTCCCTGGATGCTGCCGAAGCCTGGAACCCGCAAGGTATTGCTCAGCGTGCCACCCGCGCATTGCGCGAACGCTTCCCGGAGCTGGGGGTGATCACCGACGTGGCGCTGGACCCGTTCACCACCCATGGTCAGGATGGCATTCTGGACGCTGACGGCTATGTTGAGAACGACATCACCGTCGATGCGCTGGTCAAGCAGGCGTTGTCCCACGCCGCGGCCGGGGCGCAGGTGGTGGCGCCGTCGGACATGATGGACGGGCGCATCCAGGCGATTCGCGAAGCCCTGGAGCTGGCCGGTCACGTCAATGTGCGGATCATGGCCTACTCGGCCAAGTACGCCAGCGCCTACTACGGCCCGTTCCGCGA
>Ga0182006_1002504_pt1 | contig 9993 bp, 9 predicted proteins | sample Sormic07211104_1_FD_123022 | JGI IMG/M metagenome (GOLD analysis project Ga0182006, IMG submission 123022) | Rhizosphere microbial communities from Sorghum bicolor, Mead, Nebraska, USA - 072115-104_1 MetaG | ecosystem: Host-associated > Plants > Roots > Rhizosphere | place: USA: Nebraska...
CTATCGTTGTCGCGAATCCAGTGAATATCGATGGCCACACGGCTCTCCCTTGAAGAATGGCGCGCAGTATATATCGCCCCCGGCGATTTCCGCGCATCCACTGAACAAGAGCTTTAGCGAAAATACCTGCCGGACAGCAAGAATTGTCTGAAAGGCTAGCTGTCCTTACGCAACACGTAGACCCGCATCCGCGTGCAACCCGGTACCAAGTCCTGATGACTGAGCAAGCAGAAACCCGCTTGCCTGAACTCGGCCTCAAGCTCGGCCTTGCTGGCCTGTGGCTGGGCCTGTGCGCCCTCCACGTCCGAACGCTCGAGCTTGAAACGCCCATCAACCCGCACCGCCACAATCACGGTATCGCGACTGACCCGGTGGAACTCGCCCAGCATGGCCAATCGATGCTCGGGACAGGCAATGCGTTGAAACAGTTGCAGGCAAAAAATGCAGTCAACCGCATTCGCCGACAAGCCGATGGTGAAGGCAGAACTCTGAAAGGTCTTGATCCGTTTCAGCAGGTTCTGCGGATGGTGGGTGCTGGCGTGATCGAGCATGTCCTGAGACGGATCGGTCGCGAGAATCACCCGGTTCGCATGCTCGGCCAGAACTGGCCAGAAACGCCCGACCCCGCAGGCCACATCAAGAATCAATCCCGGTTCGCCAGCGACCTGAAGCGCGTTACGCACCAATTGCTCTTCGCGCCAGAACGTCAAACGCCCCGCCAGGCCGCGCGGTCGCGGCTGTTTACAGACGCGGGCGTGTTCCTGATCGTAGCGCCGGGCGAACTCAAGCTCGAAGGCGGATGGGGGCTGCGCGGACATGTGTAATGGCTCTTGTTGGATGTTCCAGGCGCCGCAGATTAGCGGTCGTTACGTAAAAAAAAGCTCGATTCGCTCATTTTTTGGCCAGCACACCGTCGCCCATTGCGCCGCGGCATCCGGCGAACATATCCAGACCCGGGTTGTAGACCGTGCTGTTGACCTCCAACAGACCGAGCATCGAATGGAACAGGTTGTCCTGGCTCAAGGGTTTTTCACGACTCAGTTGCAGGCAATGGGTGTCCACCGAGAACGACTTTTGATAGCTGTCGGAGAACCACGCCAGCATCGCTACATGTTTCTGTTGTTCCGGTGCAAGCATGTAAGGCGTGCCATGCAGGAACAGGTTGTATTCGCCCAGCGACTCGCCGTGGTCCGACAGATACAGCATCGCGGTATCGACTTTGCCCTGGTTGCTGCGCAACAGATCGATCAGGGTCGACAGCACGTGGTCGGTATACACCAGCGTATTGTCGTAGCCATTGACGATGCTTTCGCGGCTGCAATTGTTCAGCGCATTGCTTTCACACACAGGTGTGAAGTGTTCGTATTCTTTCGGGTAGCGCTTGAAGTATTCCGGACCGTGACTGCCCATTTGGTGCAGGACCAGCACGGTGTCTTTATTCAGCGTGTCGATGAAGTGCTGCATGCCTTGCAGGAGAATTTCATCGCGGCACTCGCTGTTGGCGCACAGCACAGGGTCTTTCAGGTCACTCACGTCATCGACAGTGACCCGATCGCAGGTGCCTTTGCAGCCCGACTGGTTATCGCGCCAGATCACCTCGAGACCGGCACGCTTGAGCACGTCCAGCAGGCCTTCCTGGTTCTTCGCCTTGCTGGCGTCGTAATCCTTGCGACCCATGTTGGAGAACATGCAGGGCACCGACACCGCCGTTTCCGTGCCGCACGAATGCACATCGGTGAAGGCAATCAGGCCGGATTCCTTACTCAGTTTCGGCGTGGTGTCGCGGTCATAACCCAGGATGCCGAAGTTCTCGGCCCGGGCACTTTCGCCCACCACCAGTACCGTCAGGGATTTACGGTCGTGGGCCTGCCAGGCCGGTTTTTTCTGGGCATCTTCACCCAGTTTGGCGAAAGGTTGCCGTGCAGACACCACTTGCTCACGCAGATAACCGAACGAGGCACCGATGTAGTTGCTCGGCACCACCATCAGACGCAATTCATGGTGATTGCGAAACAACGACGACAGGCCTTGATAGTTGACCAATGCGACACCGCCGATCACCGCAACCGACGCGACACTCACCAGCACTTTACTTAATAACTCACGGTGCCAGCGACGATAATTAACCGGGGTTTTCCACAACAACCACGACGGCAAGACGCCGAGCAGCACGATATAAACAAACAGTTTTAGCGAGAGTAAGTCGCGTACTTCCGTGGCATTGGTTTCGGCGAAGTTACGCAACATACCGGCGTCGATCAGCACGCCATATTGGCTCATGAAGTACGCCACACCGGCACTGATCAGAAAGATCAGCGTCAACACGGGTTTCATCACGGGTCGGAATGCCAGCAAGGTCAGCACAATGTTAAAGGCCGCCAGGATCATCAGCCCGAACGCGACACGCATGACGATGCCTTGACCGTCTGCTGCAGTGATATCGAAGAGGTGTTGCCAGAGAACTAAATTGAACCCTGCCAATAGAAAGGCACTGGAAACCAACGTCACCCATTCGGGGCGCACGGCTTTGAACTTCAACATGTGATCGGCTGTTCCTGAAAAGAAGTGCCCGCGGCAAATGTGAAAATTTCATTGACCGAGACGCCACAAATCTTAATCAGTCAACCATCAATATTTCGTGAAAAAGAAGCCAACGAATAGTTGGCTTCTGGTATTAGGCCAAAACTTCCAACACTGGCGACCCGTTTCAAGCCTGATGCAGATACCAGCGCCAGTCCTGCTCACCGACTTCGCCCATGAATTGCCGGTATTCGGCGCGTTTCACTGCCAGATAGACACCTAGAAACTCACTGCCGAATGCTTCCCCGGCCCAATTCGAGCCTTCCAGCGCTCGCAACGTGGTCAACCAGTCGGTCGGCAACAATTGCGCGGCCTGGGCGTAACCGTTGCCCTCCACCGGCGCCCCGGGGTCAAGTTGCTCGCGGATGCCGCGATGAATACCGGCCAGGATCGCCGCCGCCGCCAGATACGGGTTGGCGTCGGCACCACAAATACGGTGCTCGATATGCCGGGAGAATGCCGGCCCGCCGGGCACTCGCAAACTCACGGTGCGGTTGTCCACGCCCCAAGTGGCCGCCAGGGGTGCGTAGCTGTTGGTCTGGAAACGACGGTACGAGTTGGCGTTCGGACAGAACAACAGCAACGCATCGAGCAATGTGGCGAGCATCCCGCCGACCGCGTGTTTGAGCAGCGGCGTGCCGACCGGGGCCTCGCTGGCGAACAGGTTATTGCCGTCCTTGTCCGCCAGGCTGACATGCATGTGCATGCCGGTGCCGGCCAGGTCATCGAACGGCTTGGCCATGAAACAAGCCGTCATCCCGTGCTTGTGCGCCACGCCCTTGACCAGCCGCTTGTAGCGCACGGCTTCGTCCATCGCCTGCAAAGCGTCGGTGCGGTGTTCGAGGGTGATTTCCACTTGCCCCGGCGCGTATTCGGAAATCGCCGTGCGCGTCGGAATGCCCTGGAGCTTGCAGGCGCTGTAGAGGTCGGCCAGAAATGGCTCGATCTGTTCCAGTTCACGCAAGCCGTAGACCTGAGTCCCGCGTGGCCGCCCGCCGTCGACATCCCGCGCCGGTTGCGGCCGACCGTTGCCGTCGCGCTGCTGATCCAGCAGATAGAACTCCAGCTCCGCCGCCATCACCGGGTAATAACCGTCGGCCTGCAAGCCTTCGATGACCTTGGCCAGCAGGTGCCGTGGGTCGGCGATGGTCGCGGGCATGCCCTCTTGCGGATGCATGCTGACCTGCACCGCCGCCGTGGGAATCAATCGCCACGGCATGCGCTGCAAACTGCCGCTGACGGGATAAGCGCGGCAATCGATATCACCGACGTCCCAGACCAGACCGGAGTTTTCCACGTCATCGCCATTGATGGTCAGTCCCAGGATGGTACTCGGTAGTGGCCGACCGCTTTCATACACCGCCAGCAACTCATCGCGATGCAGTAATTTGCCGCGTGGCACTCCGTTATTGTCGAGGATGAACAGCTCGAACATCTCGATATCCGGGTTCTGTTCAAGAAACGTCAGGGCTTGTTCTTTCGTAGCGAAGGATGTCGTGGCACAGCTCATGGGAGTCCTCGTCTTTCCGCGTCAGGCAAACGCACAGGCGCCGCCGGTTTGATCCCGGCGCACAGCGCGGGACCTGTCAGAACAATCAGCGGGAGATGCAGGAATCCGGCGGGCGCGCGTGACGGCAGTGCCACAGCGCCCAGAAGGCCAGTTCGGAAGGGAGTGCGACTGGACAACCGTCCATAGGGAAGACCGCGATAAACAGATGAGCAGCAGCGTCACACGGGCGGTTAAGCCGTTAAATCGGGATTTGAAGAACCTTGGGTGTGGATTGGCTAAACAATCGATTATTCGCTAAAGGGGATTAGCCGAGCGGTACAGTTATTTAATTTCTAAATACTGCTCCAGACTTTCTGATTTGCCGCCTCCAGGGCTCGCGCGCCTAATCGGCTCCTTGTTCCTGAAGGTCCGATTATGGAAAACGTTCGCGCAACCTCCCGCCCTGCCCCCTGGCTGATGTTCAGCATCATTCTTGTCGCCCTGAATCTGCGTCCGTCCATGGCCGCTGTCGGCCCGTTGCTGTCAGCCATTCGCGGTGATATCCCGCTGAGTTTCAGCCTGGCCTCGCTGTTGACCATGCTGCCAGTCATGGCCATGGGACTGGCAATGTTCTTTGGTATCGGTATCAGTCAGCGCTTGGGCGAGCAGCGCACCGTAGTGCTGTCGCTGTTGATCATCGGCCAGGCCACGGTGTCGCGGTTATTCCTTGATTCGGCGGCGGAACTGATCCTGAGCGCCGTGCTGGCCGGCGTCGGCATTGCGCTGATTCAGGCGCTGATGCCGGCCCTGATCAAGTCCCGTTTCAGCGACAACGTTTCCGTGTGCATGGGTCTCTACGTGACGTCGATCATGGCCGGCGCGGCAATTGCGGCGTCATTCGCGCCGTTGGTGATGACCCGCACCGGCAGTTGGCGAGTGGGGTTGGCGATCTGGGCGGCACTGGCGCTGGCGGCGTTGCTGTTCTGGTGCGTTCAACGCACGGGAATGCCGACATTGGGGGAAAAGTCGTCCCGCAAAAAATCCTTTTTCCGCAGTTCCCGCGCCTGGTTACTCGCGATCTTCTTCGGCCTGGGCACGGCGTCCTACACCTGTGTCCTGGCCTGGCTGGCACCGTACTACGTGGAAAAAGGCTGGAGCGAACAACAGGCCGGCTTGTTACTGGGCTTTTTGACGGCCATGGAAGTGTTGTCGGGGCTACTGACGCCCGCCATCGCCAACCGCAGCCGTGACCGGCGCCTGGTGCTGGTGGTGTTACTGGCACTGATCATGGCCGGTTTTTGCGGTCTGATTCTGAGCCCGCAACACCTGAGCCTGCTGTGGCCGTGCCTGCTGGGACTGGGCATCGGCGGGCTGTTCCCGATGAGCCTGATCGTGTCGCTGGATCATCTGGACAATCCCCAACGCGCGGGCGGGTTGACCGCCTTCGTGCAAGGCATCGGTTACCTGATCGCCGGCCTCTCGCCGCTGATCGCCGGGATAATTCGCGATCAACTGGGCAGTTTCGAATGGGCCTGGTGGTCACTGATGGGCGTCATGGCACTGATGATTCTGATGGTTCTGCGCTTCGATCCGCGGCATTACGCCAAACACATTCATTAACCCGGAACCCCCACCATGAAACGCACAGGTTTTGCTGCCGCTCACGTCGGCATGTTGCTCTGGGCGCTGTTGATTGCCGTCTCGTTTTCCGCGGCAGCCCAGGTCAGCCAGGCCATAGACCCGATTCTGCTGACCGGGTTGCGCTTGTTGTGTTGCGCTCTGGTGTTTTTACCCCTGCTGCTGTTCAAGGGCGATACCGCCATGACCGCCCGCGGCCTGCTCGGTCATGCCGTGCTCGGCATGTTGTTGGCACTGTACTTCGGCTCGTTGTTCGAAGCACTGCGTTACACCTCGGCGGTGAACACCGGGACGATGTTTACTCTGGTGCCGTTGCTGACGCTGCTGTTCGAAGCCATCCTGACACCCGACAGCCGCCTGAAACAGCGCGTGTTGCCCATGCTGGTTGCCGCGGCCGGCGCCGTACTACTGGTATTGAAAGGCGCAGGCCCCGGCGAACTGCCGTCGCTGTACGCGGTATCGGTGTATGTGGTCGGTTGCCTGGCAATGGCGCTCTACTCGCCCCTGAGTCAACGGCTCAAGGCCAACAGCCTCAAGGGGCGCGGCCCGGTGGGCATGACTTTCTGGAACATGCTGTTCGGCGCACTGTTTCTATTGGCGTTTTGTGGATTCAGCGGCGGCTGGCGTTCGGCGTCGTTGCTGAGCGCGAGCGATCTCTGGTGGTTGATCTACCTGGCCCTGTTTGCCACCCTGGCGACTTTCTGGCTGCTGCATCGAGCCATTGGCGTGATCGCCCCTTCCTCAGTCATTTCCTACATCTACCTGAGCACCCTGTTCATCACATTGTTCCACTGGTTGTGGCTACGTCAGTCGCCACGCGCCCTGGAAATCATCGGCGCGTTGCTGGTGGGCGTCGGCATGTTGGCGCTGTTAATATCCAGCCGCGATGCGATGCCTGCACAGCAATCAGCGCTGAAGGCCTCTGGCCATGTTTCGGGCGATTGAATTCACAGGTCGTGTTCATAACACTATCTGTCCCACAACTGACCATGAAACATCCTACAAGGCATTCTCTTGGTACTATCGTTCCGCTAAGATCATTCGCACACGTTTGCGCACGGTCAGCGCAAGGAGCACAGCGAGACAGAACGGATGCTGAACAGTAACTTGCTTAGAAAGCTCGATATGCAAGACCTCATGGTGTTTGTTGCCGTGTATGAGCAAAGCAGCGTCACCGGTGTGTCGGAGGCACTTTGCGTCAGCCAGTCCACCGTGAGTTACTGCCTGAAAAAACTGCGCACCAGTTTCGAAGACGAGTTATTCATCAATACCCGCACGGGTATGCGCCCCACCTACAAAGCCAGCACCATGTATGCCCATGTGCTGAAGATTCTCGAAAGCATCAACCTGTGTCACGCCGGGACACCAACGTTCGATCCGACCTTGCAACCAGTCACCTTCAATATCTGTGCGCCGGAGTACTTCGAGCAACTGATCCTGCCGCGCCTGTTGAAGAGCTTCGATTTCGCCGACCTGCCGGTGATGGTCAACATGCACAAGTTCGAAACCGACATCCCGGCCGAAGAACTGCGCGACGGCAGCCTCGACCTGGTGATCTGTTTCGGCCCGAACTTTCATCGAAGCCACACCGACTTCAACTCCAGACGACTACTGGAGGACGATCTGGTCTGCGTCTTCGACAAACGCGCCACGCCGCTGGAGCCGCGCTTGAGCCTGCAAGCGTTCACTGAACGTCGGCATGTGTTCCCGACGCCCTGGACGTCCACCACCAACATGGTTGACGGCTGGCTGGCTCAACAGGCCCACAAACGCCAGATTGTCGCGCGCTCCAACAGCTACAGCGCGGCACTGAAGATGATCACCGGCACCGACTTCATCCTGACCTTGCCCCGGCGCATCCAGCAATTGCTGGCCAATGAGGCGATCTTCAATCACTGCGAAGCGCCCAATGGTTTACCGGGCTTCACCCTGGACATGCAGTGGAGTCAAAGCGTCGACCAGGACAGCGCCAACACCTGGCTGCGCGAGCAAGTGATAAAGGCCTGCGCCGAGCAGGAAATGGCCTGAAACTCAGAGGCCGATGGCAGTCTTGGTGTAGGACTCTCGATCGATGTCGATGATTTCCACACAGAGTTGAACCTCAACCCCGACCGGCCATTCGCACACATCCTGCACCACGGCCAGCAGGCTGTCGGACAACTGCTTCTTGATCTGCGGCGAGCGACCGCTCAACAGCGCCAGCTTTACATGCACGAACGCCCGCTCGCCCGGTGCAGTGCCCACCCTGAAAGTCTCGACCTTCACCGCACGGGCCTTGATGTCGAACTCTTCAAACTGCCCGGAAGCGACCAGTGCGTTGTTGAGTCTCATCAACGCCACATCGGCATTCAGTTCAGACAGGTTGGTGGTGTATTCCATGTGCAGGTGGGGCATGACGGGGTTCCTGAGGATTGGCAGAAAGGTCGTAGATATAACACCGCCCTGCTCACTCTGTCAGCGGAAGGATCGGACGTTCACTCATGAACGCCTCCAGGCGCGAGCGCAGCCAGCGTTCAGCCGGGTCGCTGTCGACATGACTGAGCCAGACCATGGACAGGTCCAGGGTCGGCGTCTTGAACGGAAACGGCTCTTTGAACAGTTGGCCTGACGCGGCCATCGCCTCCGCCGTGTAGTCAGGCAGGCTGGCGATCAGATCGGTGCCGGCGAGCAACGCCGGCAATGAGCTGTATTGCGGAACGGACAGCACGACGTGGCGTGTTCGGCCAATCTCCGCCAGCCATTCATCGGCGTAGCCACTGACATTGGCGGTGTGGGACACCAGCACGTGCGGTCGCGCGCAATATTCATCGAGGGTCAACGGCGTGTCCGACGCATCTGCACGCAAGATACTGGGCTGGATATGTCGCAACAACTTGCGTTTGGCGTTGGCCGGCAGGCCGCGGGTCTGGCTGATACCAACGGTGATATCGCCAGACGCCAGCAAGTCGGGAATGCGCCAGTAGTCGACATGCTGGACCACGAACACCACCTTCGGCGCTTCCTGGCGCAAGGCGCGCAGCAACGGTGGCAACAGGCCGAACTCGACATCGTCCGACAGCCCGATGCGAAACGTCATGGTGCTGCTGAGCGGATCGAAATCGTGGGTCAGGCTCAAGGCCACCGACAGCGAATCCAGTGCCGGCGACAGATGCTGAATGATCTCCTCGGCCCGCGCTGTCGGCTCCATGCGATGACCAACCCGAATGAACAACGGATCGTTGAACATCGTCCGCAAGCGGTTCAGCGCCGCACTGATGGTCGGCTGACCGAGGAACAGCTTCTCCGCCACTCGCGTGACGTTGCGTTCGAGCATCAATGTCTCGAACACCACCATCAGGTTGATGTCGGCCTTGCGTAGTTCGTTGCGATTCATCCGTTGCACCCCGGTCCCCAAGACTGGATGACAGTTTAGGGAGGTGTCGCGATCGGCGTCTATGCAGGTTGGCAAACGACCCGATCCATAAAATCCGGGGGCACTCACCACTCAGGAGCACCCGACTGAAACGAAGCTGCTCTGATTGAGCAGCTTCACCGCCTGGAACCTATATCTCCTTGACCGGTGTCTGCTCTTGAGTCCCTTTGATCAAATCGATGGCATGCACGCAATCAGACTTGTTGACGTAAGCCTCCCCACTGGCAATCGTTTCATGATTCCCCGCTCGCAAACGCCAGCGCCATTGGCCCTTGCCGGTCTGTGAGGTGCCACGGGTTTGCCTGTAAATCTCAAAGTACATTGATCGCTCCTTGCGATGGCTGATTACGACAGATCAGAGACCTGCGAAACCAGAGTAGATGAGGAATTTTTGCGGCAACGTCTTTCAATGTCAGGGGATATTTCGAAGGAAAAACCTTGATTGCCGAAACGTTCAATGAATACGGGGGACGGTAATTAGAACGACTTGGCGAAGTAACTTTTCCTGTGGATGGACATATCTTTCTTACTCTGTCGTGCTGATTTTTCCGACACCAAAAGCTTGGGGAAAAAGCGGGACGGATGCGAAAGTGACCCGATGGAAAAAGCTGCGCAAACGAAAAAGCCCCGTAGATTCTCATCTACGGGGCTTTTCTATGTATGGCGGAGAGATAGGGATTCGAACCCTAGGTACCGGTGAAGGTACAACGGATTTCGAATCCGTCCCATTCGGCCACTCTGGCATCTCTCCAACGGCGCGCATCATAACAGCACAATCGCTGGAAGCGAACCCCCTTTAGCGATTTTTTTCCGTGCTATCAGATGCTTGCGTCGATTAAAGCGGTACGCCCAGACGGTTGGCGACTTCTTCGTA
>Ga0182006_1002505_pt1 | contig 9991 bp, 7 predicted proteins | sample Sormic07211104_1_FD_123022 | JGI IMG/M metagenome (GOLD analysis project Ga0182006, IMG submission 123022) | Rhizosphere microbial communities from Sorghum bicolor, Mead, Nebraska, USA - 072115-104_1 MetaG | ecosystem: Host-associated > Plants > Roots > Rhizosphere | place: USA: Nebraska...
GATTCGATTGATCGACGCTGTCAGGCGTACGCGCAATGCGCAGCAGCATCGAGAATTCATGCGGACTCAACATGGTCCCTGTCTCCTGATCGTTCGCGATCCGGGTCGAATCGGCGTCGATCGTGTTTTCAAATGTTCGAATGAAATGGTGGAATGCGTGAACGGTACGCCGCCGGGAGCGAGATCCCGGTTGCCCGCCTGCGACGCGGGCACGTCGTCGGAAGCTGGTTGCGCACGCCCCGGCCCCGGCGATGCCGCCAAGACGGGAACGTAACCTTATGGGCGCATCGTGACGCGACCGTGACAGTAGAACGGGGAGCAACGGCGCGCGTCGCACGCGCGTTCGGTCCGATACCGATCCGGTTGCCGAAGATGAAGTGCCTCGCGTTCGTGGCCGCCAGCCGCGCGCTTTCCCGCTTTCCTTTTCGCGCCTGTCAGCGCGGATCAACCGAATACGGAATGCCGCTGCGTGCCGATTCGCCAGCATCGCGCATGCAGCGCACGACCACGTTCACCGCACGCCCGAGCGGCATCCCGACGAGCACGCCCCACACCGCGAACGACAGCATCACGAAGCCGCTCGCCGCCGCCCACGGCGCGCGTGCGGCAACCGCGTAATGCATGCAGGTTTCGGCGACGAAAGTCAGCATCAGCGTGACGAGCAGGCTCGCATCGCCGGGCAGGCGCACGCGCAAGCCCGACGGCGTCGCACGGAACGCGAGCCGCCAGCGGCTCGCATGCAGCCAGCCCAGCGCGGCGCCGGCCAGGGTAGCCGCCAGCGCGATCGCATTTGCGTCGATGCCCGCGTGCGGAAAGAGTCCGTTCAGGCTGACGATGCCGAGCATCCCGAACGCGACGGGCGAGATCAGCGGTCGCGCCGCCGGCACCTCGCGCGGGAAACAGCGTTTGATGCCGATGTAGAGCAGCATGCAGAACATCACGCACACGTAAGGCTTCAGGTGAAAGAGCGCGGTCATGGTTGGAGTCGCCTGATCGGTATGGACACGGCTACACCGTACTGCCCGGCCCCTTCGCGCGGCGCGGTTTGCGACGGGAGGCAGGAATTCGCGGACGAATTGCACGTCGTAGCGACGGTCGTTCGGCGAGCCGGGAGGATTGACGCGCCATCGAATCCGGCATTCGACAACATCCGAAAGGCCCCGCTTCGACAACCGATCGGCGTTTCGTGCGCGGCGCGAAACCGGTGTCGCCCGATGTCCTTCTGCAACGCGTTCCACTAAACTCGTGACCGAAACCGGCCAACCGTCGGCGGCCGATGCGCTTCGTCGAAGCCGCGCACCGTTCGTCGCAGCTCGTGCGCTGCCGGCACATCCGGCGGTAAGGTCAGGCCCTATGCGCATCACGCGCCCACACTCACCCGACATCATGCGAGCCAGGTCCGACACTTCGCCGATTCCGCAGCCGCCCACCGGCAGCGCGCCGCGATGGCTGCGCGATCCGATGGCGCTGCTCGGGTTTGCGTGCTTCAACTCGGTCGTCGGCCTGGGCTTCTGGGTCATCCATTTCAACGAACCCGTCGTCCCCTACCTCGTCGTCGCCAACGCCATCGGCTTCTGCGCGCTGCTGTCGAGTGTTGCCGCCAACCGGCTGCTGCCACGCGTGTCGGGGCTTGCGCTGAAGGCCGTCGTGATCGCACCGGTCAGCGTCTTCGCCGGTTTCGAGATCGCGGCGGCGATCATCGGCGGGAAGGTGCCGCATGTGCTCGGTTCGGCACGCATCGTCTCGTGGGACAACTACGGGCCGTCGTTCCTGGTTTCGGCCGTCCTGTTCGTATGCGTGTCGCTGTTCCTGCAATCCATGCGCATGCGTGCGACGCTCGAAACCGAGCGGCGCGAAGCCGCCGAAGCGCGCCAGGCCGAGACCGCCGCGCGCCTGGCGTTGCTGCAGGCGCAGATCGAACCGCACTTCCTGTTCAATACGCTCGCGAACGTGCAGAGCCTGATCGGGCGAGATCCGGCGCGCGCATCGACGATGCTCGACAGCCTGAACCGATACCTGCGTGCAAGCCTCCGACGCACGCGCAATGCGAAGTCGACGCTCGGCGAAGAGCTCGAACTCGTCGACGCTTTGCTGAAGATCGCGTCGATCCGGCTCGGCGAGCGGCTGTCGTATGCGATCGACGTGCCGACGGATCTGCACACGTTGCCGTTCTCGCCGCTGCTGCTGCAACCGCTCGTCGAGAATGCGCTGCTGCACGGGATCGAGCCGTCGATCGACGGCGGCGTAATCGTCATTCGCGGAAGGATGCAAGGCGACAGGCTCGCATTGAACGTGATCGACACGGGCATCGGCCTCGGTAAAAGCGACACGCACCTGCATGGCGGCGTCGGGCTCGCCAACGTCGCCGCACGCATCAGGACGCTGCACGGCGAGCGCGGCCGCGTCACCGTCGAGACGAACACCGGCGCCGCGCACGGTGTCACCGCAACCCTGCTGATTCCGATCGACTGACATGCCGACCGCCCTCATCGCCGACGACGAACCGAACCTGTCCGCATCGCTCGCGCAGCGGCTGCGACAGCTCTGGCCCGAACTGGAGATCGTCGCGATGCCGCGCAACGGCATCGCGACGCTGGCCGCGTTGAACGCATCGCCGCGCCCGGACATCGCGTTTCTCGACATCCGGATGCCCGGCATCGACGGGTTGAAGCTCGCTGCGCTGGTGCCTGATGTACATGTCGTGTTCGTCACGGCCTACGACGAATATGCGGTCGACGCGTTCGATCGCGCGGCGGTCGACTACCTGCTGAAACCGGTGACGGACGAGCGGCTGTTGCGCTGTATCGCGAAGCTCCAGCGCGGCGGCCCGGTTGTCGCGCACGCCGCTGCGCTGGCTCAGGCGACGCAAGCGCGGGATGCCGCGCCGATCCGCTGGCTGACCGTGGGCGTGAAGGATGCGACGCGACTCGTATCGGTCGACGACGTGCTGTATTTCCAGGCATCGGACAAGTACACGGAAGTCGTCACCGCCGGCGAACGGCTCGTGATTCGCACGCCGCTGAAGGAGCTGATGCAACGGCTCGATCCGGAGCGGTTCGCGCAGGTGCACCGCGGCGTGATCGTCGCGTATGCGACGATCGATCGCGTCGAGCGCGATTTGCTGGGACGGTTGCGGATTCGGGTGCGCGGGCAGAGGGGAATGCTGCCGGTCAGTCGCGCGTATGCGGGGTTGTTCAGGCAGATGTGACGCTATCTGCCTCCATGCGCAGGACTGTCGCAACTTGCCGCCGTCATGCCGCTTACCCGACAGAAGCCTCAGGGCGTCAGTCCGTGCAGCGGCGCGCAGTTCAGTTGCAGGAGTCGAGTCCGAGCACGCCCGTTCGCAGCATCACGCGCCCCTTGTCCTTGATGAACGACAGACTGTATGCCCTGATACGCTGCCCGGCGACGCACTGGGCATGACTCAGATCGGTCGAGTAATTGAATTCGGAAACGCACTGCCCGACAGGGAACGTCGACGAAGTACGCACGGCATCCGGACTGTGATCGTGCCCGGGATAGTAGAGGTATGCCGAGTCGTGCGCGGTCTTGAACGATCCGAACACGTCCGGATGCTGAGCAAGGAATGCGGCGACGGCACGCGCCCGCGCAGGACCGCTCGTAGTCGCTGCAAGCGACTGCGAAAGCTCCGTGATATTGGTACCCAGCGAAAACTTCGGCGCTGCGTAGGCGGCGAAACCATCCGGCGACGGGAAAGTCGCCCAGAAGTCGCGGTCCATCTGCTTGACCTCGGCTTGCGTCAGGCAGTCTTGCGCCAACGGTCGGGAAAATGCGACGGTACTGCCGCCGGCCAGCACCGAAACCAGGGCGGTGATGTACCACGTCTTAACGATCTGCATTTTTCTTTTTCTGAGCAAAGGTAATGTGAAACTCGTTGTTGAGGTCTTTCGGCGTGCTCTTTTCGAGCCCTATGCCCTTGGCCAGACGATCCTGCGCAAACTTCAGGTAACTGGCAGGCACGAAGAACCCCTTCAGCTCCGAGGCCTTCTGCATGCCGAAGTTGATTGCATCGCTCTGGTTTCCGCCAAGCAGGATCGGTGCGCCCGTGCTCGTCTGCGCATAGACGAAAGCCGCATGTCCGCCCTTCGGATGCTTGTAGATGGCAACGGCGCCGAACACGGGTTTGTCGATCTTCACGAAGTTCTTGCTGTGCCGGAACGATTGCGAATCCGCCGGTGCGGACGTCATCGGATACCCGGCCTGATGCAGGCACCAGTTTGCAAACGACGCGCACCATGGATTGCCGTTGCCGACCAGCGTCTTGAGATTGACGCCGACTTCCTCATGATAGTTGATCGTCTGCGTAATCACGTCCTCTTTCTGCCCGTGCCATAACTTGGCCTGTTCGATTGCATGCGCCATCCACGGCGCCTCGCCTGAATCCGTGTTCAGCGTCGCAATCGGATGCCCTTGCCCTTGCTTGCTGCGATCGAGCGTGGCGCCGGGCTTACCCGGCTTGTTTGCAGTCGCGGGCACTGACGCCACGGCACCCGCATCCGAACCCGTAACAGGTGCCGCAGCACTGGCCGACTCCGCGTGCGCAGCACCGGCCCCCGTGCTCGCTGCAGCGGGCACGCCCGCCTTCGGATGATTCGTCGTGCCAGCCGGTGCCGCCGCTCCCGGAGCCGGTTTCGCGATCTGGCTCAGGTCGATCTTCTGTCCGACGCCGTCGCCGGCCAGTTTGCCCGTGCCGCTGTTGCTGCCATCCGTGTGCGCCGGCGCGGCGTCCGGCTTCGAATGGCCTGGCGAACGCGGTGCGTGCTCGTCCGCCGGCTTCGTCATGTTGATATACAGATAATCGCCGGCGAAGATTCTCGTCGAATGCAGATGATTATCCTTTTGCAACTGCTCGACGCTCACCTTGAATTTTGCGGCGATCTTGCCAAGCGTATCGTGGGACACGATCTTGTAACGAAAGCCCGCAGGCTTGTCGTGACGGACGGGATCCTTCGCAAAGTGCGCGCCGGTCGGGGCCGAAACCGCAAGCAGATCGTGGAAGAACACATAGGCCGACGATTTCGCCTGCGTCACGATCGTGCCGATTTCCTTCAGCCCTTCGGACCGCTCGATGAACAGCTTGAACTGCTCACCTGCCGCTTCGAACGGCAACAGCGGAAGCTGCCCCGTCCGGTCCGTCTTCGTCGACAGGGTCTTGCCCTTGCTCTGCACGACAACCTTCTGGTCGGGAATCGGCTTTGCGCCATCCGAGAGCGTCACCGTTGCCGTACGGATCCACTGCTCGTGCCGTGACTTGATAAACGCGTTGAACCCTTCGTACTTCTCCATCGTCTTCATCATCGAATCGAGCTCGGCATCGCTCATCGAATCGATCCTGCGCGTGCGATCGAACCCGGTTCCATCGCAAATGAACGCGATGTACTTCTCCGTATTGTTCTCTAGCGGCGGCGCATAGACATACATCGCATCGGAGATCGACATCGGATTGTATTTCCGGCGCAGCATCGCCTTCTTTTCCTTCAGGCCGGTCTCGTAATCGGGAAAGATCAGGAACTCGCCGCTCTTGGTGTCGCCGACACCGATGTGCGTCTTGATGATCCCGCCGTTCGGGTGCTTCTTGTAATCGCGCGGCGGCCGGATGTTGCCGGGGTTGTTGAATCGCCATGCGATCGCCCCGCCGCTGCGCAGCAGGATATCCCCGTTGTCGGCAACGTACTGGACGGTCAGCGTCGCCTTGTCGTGTGTCGCGGAAATGAATTTCGTCATGTCGGAATGCTCGGGATACCGAAATCAGCGCAACAACTTCGCCGTCTCCGACAGCGCTCGCTCGACCGTATAGTCCTGCTTCTCGGAATACTGTCCCTCCGAAACCGGGGCGAAATAATAAGTCCACTCAACTTCGCCGCCGGCAAACAATCGGTAGGTTCTGGTCTTCACGGCACCGGGCCGGTTATAACCGTGCGTAGCGTCCTTGTGCGCTGTAACCAGGTAGACGTTGCCGCCTTTCACCGACACCATCGCGTCGGTGATGATGTCGTCACCGCCATTGAATGTGCTGAACGACAGCTGGTAGTCGTTGAGCTTCTTCTTGTCATTAACGATCGGGATCTGATACAGCGTGTGATCGCCGGTCTCCATATAGAACGTGTAATTCAGGTAGCGCAACCGGGCGTTGTCGGACAACACGCCGGCCGTCAGCATCAGCACGCCGTCCTTCACGTTCCAGCGAACGGCGCCGCTCTCGTACTGTTCGGCATGCGCACTGCGCAGCGGTAGCGCGGCGGCGACAAACGCAGCAACAGCCAGCGTCACGAAGCGCAGGAAACTGAGTGATTTCATGGATTACTCTTCACCTTCGAGAATGCGGGTCATGACGGTCGACGGAATCACTGCCGCGATATGGTCGACATCGACGAACTGCCCGGCACGATCCGCAATGCCGAGATGGAATGGATCGTCGTCTGGGGACATCGGTTCGGATTCCGTTTCACCGTCTTCGTCGTGCAACCGCGGTTCGATCGTTACCGGATGCGGTTGCCACGTGTCCGAACCGATCCGCAGCGTCAGCATGTCGGGCTGGTCGAGAATCATACGCGGCAGCCTGCCGTCTTCGGCAACTTGCCCTGCGTGAAGCACCTTGCCGGCGCTGTCGACGATCTGGAACGGCTTGCCGATCCAGCCGAAATTGTCCGCCATCTGGTCTGCGCCGAACGCTGCAAAGCGCAGGCTGTGCTTGGCGATCAATTCGCCGGTCGGCAACGGCGGCAGCGGATACGGCATGCTGGCCGGCCCGTTGAACAGGTGTTGCGCACCCTTCACGTCGACCTTTCCCGGTGCGTGAATCTCGATGTTGCCGCCCTGGATGCGGATATACGCGCCGCCCGACGTCAGCACCAGCCCCTTGTCCGCGGCAACCTCGACCGTCGCCGTCGACGAAAGCACCTTGACGTCACGCTGCGCCGTCAGTTCGATGTTGTCGGAATGCGCCTGGATTTCCACCTTGCCCTTGCCCGAGAACAGCTTCATTCCCGCGTTCTGCACAAACAGGCTCAGCTTGTCGGCCACGCTCGCAATCAGCGATTTGCCAGCCGCGATGTGCGTATTTTGGCCACTGACGAGATTGACGTGCTGGTCGGCCGACACATGCGTGTTCTGCTGCGTGGACAGGGCGATGCCTGCCGGGCTGCCGAACAGCATGACTGATTCGTTGAACGCATTGGCGTTACCGGTCCCGCCTCCCGCGGTCCGTCCGCCGGCCGTGACGCCGGCGGTGTTTTCCTGCGTCGCGTCGACGAATTTCTTCAGTGCGTCGTAGCCGGGCTTGAGCGTCTCGGCCCGATGCTGCTCGCTGACATCCGATAACGCTTCGACCACGCTTTCCGCATTGACGAGCTGCTGTTGCGTTTCACGGACATCGAGCGGCTGGCTGTTCACCTGTTTCGGGTGCGTCGTGACGTAAAGCCCCTGCGCCGCGCGCACAGCGCCGTGCGAATCGGTTCTCAGGTCAAAGCCGGTACCGAGGTATGACCCGCGCGCGTTGCCGGTGTGATCGATCAGGTATCCGAGATGCAGCAGCGAATTGGCACTGCTGCTGTAAAGGCGCATGCGGTTCTGCCCGGTTGCATCATCGAGAACCATCTCGTTGTACCCGGCACCCGCATACTCTTTCGACCGGTAGCCGGACATGATGCCGTTGCTGTGCCATTGCGGCCTGACGGTGCCGTTATAGACGCGGTGAAGAATCATCGGCCGGTCGCAATCACCACCGACATAGCCGACTAGCACTTCTTCGCCGACACGCGGAACATGCACGCTTCCGTAGCCGCCCCCCGTGTCCGATTGCGCGACGCGAACCCAGCAAGAAGCGCGCTCGTCGCCCTGATTCTGCCGATCCCAGACGAACCTGACCTTGACCCGGTTCAGTTCGTCCGTATGCACCTCTTCGCCCTTCGGACCGACGACGATCGCCGTCTCAAGCTCCATCTGCGGCTTCTTGTGCTCGAGCGGGCTACGGTACGGCACGGTGGTCCGCTGCGCCTCGATCTCGACGAGATGGAACCCCGCCGAGCCGTCGGCGTGCGATACCGCGAATGCACCGGCGTAGACATACACAGCTTTCACCTGTGCCAGTCGGTCGCGCATTCCGTGTGGAAATCCGGCTTCGTGGGCTGACACCGGAAGATTGTTTTCGATGTATCGCCAGACCTTGATCGCCGCGAATTCGCGCTCGCCTTCCGGGTCGCGATCGTGCTCGGGATGATTGTCCAGTACGAAGCGCTGGCCCGCGTCGACGCCGCGCAGCCCGCCGACACCGAAGAAGCGTTTTGCGCGCGACTCCCATTCCTCGAGACGAATTTTCGACAGCTGCTCGCCGTGATTCTGGTCCTGATAGGTGTAGGCGCCCGTATATTCGTAGACTTCCGTCTGCTCGGGAAGGCTCCCCTGATCGCTGCGCGTAGGCAACGTCGTCCCGTTGGGGTTGAAGGCCGTCGACGGTGACTTGTAGTCGAACGTACGCGTCGTGTGCATCGCGCTTTGAAGCGTTCGCGAACCGGACCACTGCGTCAACGCATCGGTTTCGCTGCTCGCTCCGGAGCGATAGAACTTCGCGTGGCGCGACGATGCTTCATCGAGCGAATGCACATCATCCGTGATGACGAGCGTATGGGACTTGCCGTCCTTGCCATGCTGCCAGAAGCCGAACAGGCCTTCATCTTCCATCAGCCGGTGGACGAAATTCCAGTCGGTTTCGCTTTGGCGACAGTACGACCGCGACCGGAGCGGTCGCGACAACGCAAACTGGAAATGGCCTTGCGCCTGCGGATGCTGGTTGAACACATCGGCGATGATCTGATCCGCCGGCTGGTCCTGCCAATACCGCATATCGCTGCGGAATTTGAGGAAATGCATCCACGACCCGTACGTCAGTTGATAGGTCGTAAGGCTTCCGTCTGCACCAAGACGTCTCGCAGTGTGAATGTAACCGTTGACGGGCAGATAAGATTTATCCACCTGCTGGACCCACAGCGTCATCGGCTGTGCAATCAGTGTCTTGAGTTCGATATTGCCGGACGCCGAAACCATGTCGAGCGTCACGCTGAAGTCGCGCCCCAGCTCGGAACTGGTCACTGCACGACGTGGCACGACTGCATTCGGCGGCAGCGACGGAATCTCCGTCTTGAGCAGGCGATCCTGCTGAATCAGGCCGCCGCGAATGGCCTGGACCAGTTCGGTCATAGTCATGATTTATCCGTGTCGCTCTTGTTATGTGGGCCTCTCTCCTCTCTCATGGAGTTGGCCCCGCTCTCGAATCGCTGGCGATTCTACCGGTTTTCGTCCGCCGATCTGTGTCAAAAATGGCAATTGAAATAGATGTCCGTCACAAACTTACAATGCATGCCAATAACGAAAGCAATGTGTAGCCAAAAAGAAATATTTCACGCAGTTTTTGCCGACTCGCCGTGCTCCAGCCCGCTGATTCGTTGGATAAACCAATGCGCTCGCAACCATCTGACAGACACTTTTACGTGGCGCCAAACGCTTGCCACCGATTCGGCAACTCGTCCGAAAACCGGCCTGTAACGCATGCGCTTGCGGCAATACGAGCGTCGACCTCAGCAGTCTCGCGAAGAAATGCGGTGCGGCATGGGGAGATGTCGAGCGAGGCGCTTGCGTGCTGTGCACGTGATGCGGCTCGGCGTGGGAAGCAAGTATGTTAGGTAGCGACTATGAGCGACGCTCGTACCTGAAGGGAAATCGCAGACGGCCAGGGCTTGCGCGTTGCCGCTATGGAAATTTGTCGGCCATATTGGCCGCCATCGAGGCGGGGGGACCGTATGTCGCGACAGGGCCAAACGGCAGTTCACTCGAACGGTAACTCGACCGCAGAAAAGACAAAGGGCCGGGAGAATCAATCTCCCGGCCCTTCGTTCAATATGGTGCCGGCTGCAGGACTCGAACCCGCCACCTGATGATTACAAATCAACTGCTCTACCAGATGAGCTAAGCCGGC
>Ga0182006_1002508_pt1 | contig 9982 bp, 10 predicted proteins | sample Sormic07211104_1_FD_123022 | JGI IMG/M metagenome (GOLD analysis project Ga0182006, IMG submission 123022) | Rhizosphere microbial communities from Sorghum bicolor, Mead, Nebraska, USA - 072115-104_1 MetaG | ecosystem: Host-associated > Plants > Roots > Rhizosphere | place: USA: Nebraska...
AATAGTTGTACGTACCCACTCCTCCAGTCGCTTACTGCTTTGAATATGGTTATCGCTGTTGACTTGGATTTGCATAGTTCATCCCTTATTTCAGCTAGCTCGCTGGAGGCCTTGAAGTGAATTTCCTGACCTCCTGGTTACAACAATCGGCCCGAGCGGCGAACATTTCAACCCCTGAAAAAAGAAAAATATTCATTCGCAAAAAAAGCCGGACAACCGAGCGAGGCGCTGTTAATGTCGGGAGTTGGGTCGACCCGCTCCGCAGAACAATCTGCTCACATCTGCTGCTCGTTCAGCGGGTGCAGACTGCGGAAAATCCCCGCCTCCTCCACCAGCCAGTCATGCACAGCGCGCACGCCCGGATGGCTCAACGCCCCCGGCGCATACAGCAGCACGTAACGCTTGTGATTGGGCACCGACAGGCCGAACGGCAAGATCAAGGTACCGCGCTCCAGCTCATCATTGAGCAACGTGCGCCGGGCAATCGCCACGCCCATGCCGGCAATCGCCGCTTCGATGGTCAGGTGATTGCGATTGAAGGTGTGGCCGCGTCGTACATCGGCACCTTCGAAGCCGATCGCATTCAAATAGAACTCCCATTCCGCGTATTCGTAACTGCCACGCCAGGCGGTGATGTCGTGCAGCAACGGGAAATGCACCAGATCGGCCGGCCCGTGCAACGGCGGTCGCCCGCGCAACAGGCTCGGCGCACACACCGGGAAAATCTGCTCGTCGAGCAAGGCTGTGGATAACAATCCGGGGTAACTGCCGTCGTTGAGGTCGATGGCCAGATCGAAATCGCCCTCATGCAAGGGCACGCTGCTGTCCTCGGCCACCAGGCGCAACTGGATATCCGGAAAGCGTTGCTGCAAGCGCGGCAGGCGCGGAGTCAGCCACTTGCCGAGAAACGACGGGATCGAGCGCAACCGCAGAGTTCCGCTGATCATCCCGGCGTCCAGCCGACGCAATTCCGCATCGATGCTGCCGTAGGCTTCATTGACAGTAATCGCCAGCCGCTGCCCCTGCGCACTCAACTCAACGCCCCGCGCACGCCGATGAAACAGGCGAAAGCCCAAGCGCTCTTCCAATTGGCGAATCTGCTGGCTGACCGCGCCCGGGGTGATGTGCAGCTCTTCGGCACAACGGGTGAACGACAGGTGCCGCGCGGCACAGGCAAACACCTGCAGCCAGACATAGGTCTGGGCATGCAATTGACGACTCATTGTTTAGTCCTGCTAAAGGCTGTCTTAGGAGGTTTCGTTGGTCACCTCGAACCGAGGCAGGCAGTATCGCCGACATTGCGCTTGTCCGACAAAAAATGGCAGCGATTCCTACTCCATTGCTTGTAAGGGTTTAGCATGGCTATCAGTGTTTTCGATCTATTCAAAGTCGGCATCGGCCCGTCCAGTTCTCATACCGTCGGTCCGATGCGTGCAGCGGCGACCTTTGCCCAGGCTCTGATCGATCAGCATCTGCTCAATGATGTGCAACGTGTGCAGATCCGCCTGTATGGTTCGCTCTCGGCCACCGGCGTCGGTCACGCCACTGACCGTGCAACGGTCATGGGTCTTATGGGTGAGTGGCCGGACAGCATCGATCCTTCGACCATCGATCCACGCATCCAGCTACTGCGCGAAACCGGACAACTGTCCCTCGCCGGTCACCGTGCAATTGCTTTTGACTGGCAGAGCGATCTGCTGCTGCTCGACGAGAGTCTGCCCTACCACCCCAACGCCATGTCGCTGAGCGCATTTGGCGAAAGCGCCGAGCTGTTTGCGCAGACCTATTATTCGGTGGGCGGCGGATTCATCGTCGAAGCGGCTGATGCCGAGTCTGGCGTGGCGCCAACCAGCGACGTGGTGTTGCCGTACGATTTTTCCAGCGCCGCCGAACTGCTCGCCCTGTGCAAACAACACAAGCTGCGCGTGTCCGAACTGATGATGGCCAACGAGCGCGCCTGGCGCAGCGATGCCGAAATCCGTCAGGGCCTGTTGCACATCTGGTCGGTGATGCGCGAGTGCGTCGAACAAGGTTTGCGCCACGAAGGCATCCTGCCCGGCGGTCTGAAAGTACCGCGCCGCGCAGCGAAACTGCACCGCAGTCTGCTCGAAATCGGCAAACCGAATGTGATCAGTTCGACCCTGTCGGCGATGGAATGGGTCAACCTGTTCGCCCTCGCCGTCAACGAAGAGAACGCTGCCGGCGGGCGCATGGTCACCGCGCCGACCAATGGTGCTGCCGGGATCATTCCGGCCGTTCTGCACTACTACATGAAATTCAATCCGGATGCGTCTGACGACGATGTCGTCGCGTTCTTTCTCGGCGCGGCCGCCGTCGGCATTCTGTGCAAGAAAAACGCCTCCATCTCCGGCGCCGAGGTCGGCTGTCAGGGCGAAGTCGGCTCGGCTTGCGCAATGGCCGCCGCCGGCCTGGCCGACGTGCTCGGCGCGACACCGGAGCAACTGGAGAACGCTGCCGAAATCGGCCTGGAACACAACCTCGGCCTGACCTGCGATCCGGTCGGTGGCCTGGTGCAAGTGCCGTGCATCGAGCGCAATGCCATCGCGGCGGTGAAGGCGATCAACGCCACGCAAATGGCCCTGCGCGGCGACGGCAATCACTTCATCTCCCTCGACCGGGTGATCCGCACCATGCGCGACACCGGCGCCGACATGCATGACAAATACAAGGAAACTTCGCGGGGCGGCTTGGCGGTGAACTGGGTCGAATGCTGATCGGCCTGACTGCACTGTCAGCGATCATCGACTCATTCCTGCCCTGAAAACGCGCCACAAAAAACGGCAAGCCCCGAGGCTCGCCGTTTTTTTACGCCGTGTTTATTGTTCGACAATTTTTCCGGCATGCCCCTTGCTATAACACCCTTGAGGCAAACGGACATTGCAAACCTCAGCGAACGAGATGCCAGTGGTCTGGTGTTGCGAACCAAATCGGATCATGGCCGGTCAACAACTGCACGTTCAATCAGGCGGTGACGCATCATGGACAACCCATTTCAAATCATTACCGATGCTTTCGCGCCGGACTATCAGATCAATCTGAGTATTCAGGGCCTGGACGGCAGCATCATGCTGACGCTGTCCAACGCCGGCCGCATCGTGGCCAAGCGCATGATCAGCGCCGAACAGCGCAACGATCCCGAGCGTTTGAAACGGCTGGTGCAAAGCATCCAGTTCGGCATCGCCATCGAACAGGGCCACAGCGCCATGTCGATTCTCGAAGCCATGACCAGCGGCGCCGGGCTGACCCCGCCACCGCCACGGGTCAAAGGCCAGCCCGGCCAAGCGGCGGGCCTTTAGAGCTCGCCCTTCTCCACTTCAGGATGTTCGCTGGAGCCCGTGCCGATCTTGCGCTGCGGGTTCTCGATCTTCACCGAGGGGAATTGCGAGGAGGCGTAACGCACCACCAGGATCGCAAACGCCAGCAGCAGAATGCCGCCGCACAGGTAGATGATGCCCATGTCCGGCGGGTTGTGGTGCGAGACGTTGGAAATCAGCAGGCGCGTCAGTGCAGTGATCGCCACGTAGATCAGGAAGCGCACCGGCATGTGGTTGGTCTTGAAATAAATACCGACCATCGCGCCCAGTTCCAGATAGATGAACAGCAACAGAATGTCATCGATCTTGATGTGCCCGACTTCGAGCATGCCGAGAAACTCCATCACCGCCGCCCACGCCGTCACCGCACCGATGGCGAACAGCGCCAGGTAGTGAAAGGTTTCAACGAACAGGTTGCCCAGGGACTCGGCCAGTTGATGCACGTTACGCCGCAGTTTCTCGGCCCAGTTTATTTTCACGATGAGTTTCCTTAGCCCGTTTCGGGCGGATGATGCGTATCGCACGTGACGGTTTTGCGCGCGCGCCTTGTTGCAACGGTTTTCATGCAGGTTCAGGGCCACGCATCATGGCGATCCGCCGCAAATCCCGCGCCGTGGCGTTTGGTCGCACTGCCGGAGTTTTTGTGGGGGCGAGCCTGCTCGCGAAGAGCAGCGTTACGGTTCCCTGACAAACACCAAATCCGGTCTACATTGAAAAGCCACTACCCATGGCGCAGGGATTCGCTTATCCTTTTCGCTGTATATGGATACAGTAGTCGTCAAGACAACTTAACGTGAAGGCATGTGAGGTGGTGAATGGCCGTCGAAGTGGTATACCGCAGCAGCCGAGATCTGGAGCGTTTGTTCATGGATAAAGCCGAAGCTGATCGTCATGACAAAATGCTCGAACTGGCCGAATATCTGGCCGATGTCCTGCAAAAAGCCGTTCCGTCCCTGACCGAACAGCAAGTGGAAGAAGCCGGGATCTACATGGCGAAGAATCGTGATGCATTCGCCCGGGCATTCAAGAGCCAGCCCGATGCGCTGTCGGAGCTGATCAATGCGCCGGCCGAGCCTGTCGAAAAAGCTGAAGCGGCAGAGCCTGACGAGGCGCCGGCGAAGCCCGCCAAAGCAGCGAAAACGCCGAAGTAATCAGAAAGATCGCAGCCTTCGGCAGCTCCTACACTCGGAATGTAGGAGCTGCCGAAGGCTGCGATCTTTTACTTTTTCAGCGATACAAAACCTTCTCCGCCAACTCATCCGCCACCCGCGCCGGCGAACGTTTTTCCGCCTGCGCGTGAGCGAAGACTTCTGTGAGCCGCGAACTGATCTTCGACAGATGCGCCGTAATCGTCGGCAACTCCTCGCCACGATGTTTCAGCGAAACGTAAATCAGCCCGCCGGCATTGATCACATAATCCGGCGCATAAAGAATCCCGCGCCGTTCCAGTTGGTCCGCCACATCCAGATGGGAAAGTTGATTGTTCGCCGAACCGGCCACCGCCGAGCAGCGCAGTTGCGACACCGAGTGGCTGTTGAGCACACCGCCCAACCCACAAGGCGCGAGAATGTCGCACGGTGTGCTGAGCAATGCGTCGTTGGCAATCGGGTGAGCATTGAGCTGTTCCATCGCCAGCTGCACCTTGCCGTGGTCGATGTCACTGACCAGCAACTCGGCGCCTGCCGCGTGCAGTTGCTCGGCCAGCGCATATCCGACATTGCCAAGGCCCTGAATGGCAATGCGCAAACCTTCGAGGTTGTCGCTCCCCAGACGCGCCATCGCCGTGGCGCGAATGCCGGTGAACACGCCCATGGCCGCATGCGGTGCAGGATCGCCTGCCGAGGTGGTGCTGGTGACATGCCGGGTCTGCTGGGCGATGCAGTCCATGTCGGCCACTGAAGTACCGCTGTCGATGGCGGTGATGTAGCGGCCGTCGAGTTGCTCGATACAACGACCGAAAGCCTCGAATAACGCGGCGCGATTCTCGATATGCGCCGGGCGCACGATCACCGCCACCCCGCCACCCTGCGCAAGGCCGGCGAGCGCCGCTTTGTAGCTCATGTTTTGCGCCAGGCGAATGGCGTCCTCGACCGCAGATTCGTCGTTGGGATAGGCAAGGTAACGGCAGCCGCCCAAGGCTGGCCCCAAGCGACTGTCATGAATGGCAATGACCGCCTTCAACCCGGTGACCGGGTCGACGCTCAGGTGCAGCGATTCCAGGCGAGTGCTTTGCATGAGAGCGAACATCGAAAGGCTCCCGAATCACTTCTTGTAGAACGCCAGTATAGGCTTGCCCCTGAAAATTGCTGGCGCGCACCGGCCTGAGCCGCCGAGCGGACAATGTTGCGCCGCTTTAACTCGCGCTCAACGCGCCCGGCACTGGACGAACAACCCGGACGGGGCTAAAACGAGGCATTGGAGGGAGATTCAGATGAGTGCGCGCCAACGCTTTTTCGAATGCCTGCATCGTTCACCGCCGGCGCTGCTGGAAGCTGCGCTGTGGATAAGTGCCGAGCATGACAAAACCCTCGAACCCGAAACATGGTTGCGTACCTTCAAGGATCTGCAATTACGCGTCAGCTACGGCCTGCCGATGCTGCCGGTCAGCGAACTGGCGCAACCGCTGTTGCGGCGCATGGTCGATCTCGGCTTCGCGCAGGATGATTTCCTGCCGCTGCGCCCGCAGGCGGCGCTGCTGCATCGTGTGTTGCACACCCAGCGCGGTCAACCGCTGGCCTTGGCGTTGATCGCCCTGGAACTGGCGCATCGGCTGGAAATTCCTCTGGTCGGGGTCAACTTCCCCGGTCACTTCCTCCTGCGGGTACCCGGCGCCGACCACTTGCTCGACCCTTGCGGCGGTCGACGCTTGTATCCCAACGACTGTCGCGAACTGTTGCAACGTCAATACGGACCGAACATGCAGCTCAGCGCCGAGCATCTGCTCACCGCGACGCCAGTGCAGATGCTGCAGCGCCTGTCGCGCAACCTGCGTCAGTTGCACCTGACCCACGACGACTTTATTGCCGCGCTGATCGACGCGGAACGAGTGCTCGAACTGGGTGGCGCGAAGGCTGCCGATTACATGGCTCGTGCCAGTTTGTATCAACGGCTGGATTGTCCGAACGCTGAACGCTTCGATCTGGAGCACGCGCTGTTGCTCAGTGAAGATCCGATCCAGCGCCTGCGCCTGACCGAACGCCTCGGTCATCTGCCGCCCAACTCCGTCGTTCATTGACCACCTTCCGCAGGCTTGCCCCCATCCTTGAGGCCACACACAGCTCTGTGGGAGCGAGCCTGCTCGCGAAGCAGGCACCTTGGTCTCCGGTCAAACCGCGTTATCGTTCTTCGCGAGCAGGCTCGCTCCCACGGTGGCTCGGGAGGCATCAGTCGGCGAGCGCACCTGAATGATCAGCAGCGCCGCAATCACCGCCGGGATCGCGCAGAAAAAGAAAATCTGCTCCACCGGAATGTGCATCGCCAGCAGCAGGCTGCCGAACAGCGGCCCGAGGATCGAACCGAATCGGCCCACGCCCAATGCCCATCCGGTGCCGGTGGCACGCACATGGGCCGGATAAAAGTTACTGGCAAAGGCATTCAGCGTCAGTTGCCCGCCGATGATGCAGAACCCGGCGGCAAACACACAGGCCACGAGAAAACGCGGATCGTCGTGGTTGAGCCCGAGCAGAATCGTGCACAGCGCCGCCCCCGCCAACACCCCGGACAGCAGGCGCACCTTGCGTTGCAACCGGTCGGCGAACCAGGCCATGCAAATCGCGCCAAGGGTCCCGGCAAACAGGAACATCGATGTAACAAGGTTGGCCTCGTTGAGTTTCAAACCGCTTTCCAGCAGCAGTGTGGGCAGCCAACTGATCATGAAATACAACAGAATCAGGCTGACAAAAAACGTCGCCCAGATCAGCAGGGTCGGCCGCGCGTAGCCGTTGCGAAACAACTCGACCACGGTCAGTTTGCTGCCCTGCTCGCGCGCGTTCTGCTCGACGCTTGCCACTGGTGGCTGCCAATCCGGCAACATCCGCGCGGTGACCTTGCGCAGCCGAGCATACGGCGGTGCATCACGCAGCAAACGTGGCAGCGATTCCGGCAACATCCACCAAAGAAACGGGAACAGCAGCAACGGCGTCACGCCGCCGGCAAGGAACACAGCCTGCCAGCCGAACTGATCGATGAAACCGGCTGCAACAAAACCGCCCGCCGCCCCACCGAACGAGAAACCACAGGCCGCCAGCGTCACCATCAAGGTGCGCAGACGCGGTGGTGAATATTCAGACATCAAGGCCATCGCGCTGGGCATTGCGCCGCCCATGCCGATGCCGCAGATGAATCGCGCGATCATCAGCGTGTTGAGCGAATCGGCGAACACCATCAGCACTGTCAGCGTGGCGTAGATCAGCACGCAGCCGAGCAGAATCCGCCGCACACCGAAACGGTCAGCCAGTGGCGTAACCGCGAGAGACCCGAGGGTGAGGCCGAGCAGGTTGGCGCTGAAAACCGGCCCGAACGCGGATTTTTCCAACCCCCAGTCCTGGGCCAGCGCCGGCACTACATAACCGAGCACCTGGGCGTCATAACCGTCGGTGACCAGCAGCAACGCCAGTAGAATCAACAGCAACCACTGATAACGGGACACAGGCCGGTCGTCGAGCGCCGCGCGGAAGCTGGCAATCTGGTTATGCATCGCAAGGTACCTGTTTTTGTTTTTATGATTATTTCGCTATTGCCACCTCGATCCCTGTGGGAGCGGGCTTGCCCGCGATGACGGCGGCACATTCAACACAAGGGTGTCTGGACGATCGCTATCGCGGGCAAGCCCGCTCCCACAGGTTTTTGATCTCCGGTTACGGGGTGTCCGGTTGATTGGCTGGATGCGCCTTGATAAAAGCCGGATGTTCAGCCGCAAACGCAGCCACACGGCAGATCTTCGGATACGCCTCCAGGCTGACGTTGAACCGCTCTGCCGCATACAACTGCGGAATCAGATACACATCCGCCACACACGGCCATTCGCCAAAACAGAAACCGCTGTCGCCGATCAACTGCTCCACCGTCGCCAGCCCTTGGCTGATCCAGTGCCCGATCCACTCCATTACCTGCGTTTCATCCTGCCCGGACTGGCGCAGGCGATTGAGCACGCTGACGTTGTGCAGCGGATGCACATCGCAGCCGATCACCGCCGCGACAGCTCGCACCTGCGCACGCGCGACAAGATCATCCGGCAGCAACGGCACCTGTGGATAACGTTCCTCCAGAAACTCGATGATCGCCGGCGACTGAATCAGCAGCGCGCCATCATCGGTGCGCAAGGCCGGCACCCGACCCTGCGGATTGAGCGCCAGATACGCCGCTTGCCGATGTTCACCACCCGACGGTGCGATGAGGTTGATCGTCAGCGCCTGGTAATCAAGCCCTTTCAACGCCAGCGCAATGCGCACCCGGTACGACGAAGTGGAACGGTAATAGCCATAGAGATCCATGAGCCGCTCCTGTCAGCGTGCAGCGATCACGGTGCCGCGACATTCGCCGAAGCCGATCGAGGCAAAGCCGTCGCGGGCGCAACGGGCGCGCAGGATGATTTCGTCACCGTCCTCAAGGAACTTGCGCACTTCGCCGGAAGCCAGTTCGATCGGTTTCTTACCGCCCTCGGTAATCTCCAGCAGGCTGCCGAACTGACCGTTTTCCGGCCCGGACAAAGTGCCCGAACCGAACAGATCGCCGGCCTGCAACTGGCAACCGTTGACGCTGTGATGCGCAACCATTTGCGCGACGGTCCAGTACATGTAGCGGGTGTTGCTCAGGGTCAGGCGATGGGCGGGCAGGTTCTGCTCGCGCATGGCTTCGGTACGCAGCAGCACTTCCAGTTCGATGTCGAAGGCACCGCCGTCCTGATCACGCTTGTCGAGCAGATACGGCAACGGCTGCGGATCACCTTCGGGACGCGCCGGTTGCGCCGTGCGGAACGGTTCCAGCGCTTCGGCCGTCACCACCCAGGGCGAAACACTGGTGATGAAACTCTTCGACAGAAATGGCCCAAGTGGCTGGTATTCCCAGGCCTGGATATCCCGCGCCGACCAGTCGTTGAGCAGGCAGAAACCGGCGATGTGCTCGGCGGCGTCAGCGATGGCAATCGGCTCGCCCATCTCGTTGCCCGGGCCGATCCAGATGCCCAGTTCAAGTTCGTAATCCAGACGTGCGCAGGGTCCGAATACCGGTTCGGTCTGCCCGGCCGGCAGCGTCTGGCCTTTCGGCCGGCGCACGTCGGTGCCGGAGGCTCGCACCGTGGATGCGCGGCCGTGGTAACCGATCGGCACGTGCTTGTAGTTCGGCAGCAGCGGGTTATCCGGGCGGAACAATTTGCCGACGTTCTGCGCGTGCTCAATGCCGACGTAGAAGTCGGTGTAATCGCTGATCCGCGCCGGCAAGTGCATCTGGCAATCGGCAGCCAGTGGCAGCACTGTCGCACCTTGCGCTTCGATGTTGCCCCGCAGGGTGCTGCCTTCACTGAACAGTTCGAACAGGCGTTCGCGCAGGGCCATCCGCGCTTCACGGCCGAGTGCGAAGAACGCGTTCAATTGCCCGCCGTGCATGGCTTCCACGGCACTGCGTGCAACGCCGTCGAACAGACCGGCCTC
>Ga0182006_1002509_pt1 | contig 9978 bp, 7 predicted proteins | sample Sormic07211104_1_FD_123022 | JGI IMG/M metagenome (GOLD analysis project Ga0182006, IMG submission 123022) | Rhizosphere microbial communities from Sorghum bicolor, Mead, Nebraska, USA - 072115-104_1 MetaG | ecosystem: Host-associated > Plants > Roots > Rhizosphere | place: USA: Nebraska...
CCCGCAGCATCGCCGACCTTGAAAGTGAGCTGCGTCGGGCCTTGCGTCGCGATGAGCTGGAGTTGCATTACCAGCCACGCCTGAACCTTGCGGACGGCCAGATCGTCGGCCTCGAAGCCTTGGTGCGCTGGCGTCATGGCGAACGCGGTTTGCTGCCCCCCAGCGAATTCGTGCCACTGGCCGAGCAAAGCGGCTTGATCGTGCCGCTGGGTTACTGGGTGATTTCCCGAGCCCTGCGGGACATGCAGGCGTTGCGTGAGCGGGGCCTGCCGGCGCTGCACATGGCGATCAACCTGTCGTTCCGGCAGTTTCAGGACAGCCAGTTACTGTCGACCCTGAGCCGGTTGATTGCCGAGCGTGGCGTCGAGGCGCAATGGCTGGAATTCGAACTGACCGAAACCGCGGTGATGCGTCGCAGTGACCTGGTCAAGCAGACCATGGACGCCCTCGGACGGCTCGGTGTGCGCTTTTCGCTGGACGATTTCGGCACCGGGTTCTCATCGTTCGTGCACCTGAACAGCCTGCCGATCGCCTTGTTGAAGGTCGACAAGAGCTTTGTCGGCGGCATGGAAGAACGGGAAGAGAATCGCAAACTGGTGCACGCCATGATCAACCTGGCGCACAACCTCAACCTCGAAGTGGTTGCCGAAGGGGTGGAAACACCGGAGCAGCTGGATTTGTTGCGCGGATTTGGTTGCGATCAGGTGCAGGGGTATCTGATCAGCAAGCCGTTGCCGTTGGCGGAGTTGGTTGAGTATTTGACCTTCGGCTCCAGCCAGCAGGCTGTGCTGGCTTAACAACGTACCGTAGGAGCGAGGCTTGCCCGCGAAGGCGGAGTGTCAGTCGATATTGTTGTTAACTGACACTCCGCCTTCGCGGGCAAGCCTCGCTCCTACAGGGTTTAATCAGGCTGGGTGATTTGGAAGCTCGGCTGCGACGATGGCTCGCGCCGAATCATCCGCGTCATCTTCCACTCAAACGCCAGCGTCAGGCTCACCGCCGCACACGCCAGCCCCAGCGCCAACCCCCACCAGACGCCCGTCGGCCCCCAGTTCAGATGGAAGGCCATCCACCAGGCGGCCGGCGCACCAATCAGCCAATAGCAGCCCAAACCTACCAGGAACGTGGTCTTGGCATCCTTGAGTCCGCGAATGCAGCCCATGGCAATGGTTTGCGTGCCGTCGAACAGCTCGAACCACGCCGCCACCGCCAACAAGCTCACGGCCAGTTCGATGACCGGGCGAAACGCCGGGTCGTTGTGGTCGAGGAACAAGCCGATCAGCTGATTCGGCAGTAGCCAGAAGACCATCGCGAACCCCAGCATCGACACCGCCCCGAAGGCGATCCCGACCCGTCCGGCCAGCCGCGCATCCAGCAATTGCCCGGCGCCGTAATGCTGGCCGATGCGCATGGTGATCGCGTAGGAAAGCCCCGCCGGCACCATGAACGCCACCGAGACGATTTGCAGGGCGATCTGGTGCGCCGCCAGTTGCGTGCTGCCCATGGTGCCCATGCACAGCGCGGCGAAGGCAAACAGGCCGACTTCCACCGCATAGGTGCCGCCAATCGGCAGGCCCAGGCGCCACAATTCCTTCAAGTACTGACGATTGGGCCGCGACAGCCCCTGGCGCAACGGATAAGCGTCATAGGCCGGGTGCCGACGAATGTGCAGCGCGAGCGCCAGCGCCATCAGGTTGGCCACGATCGCTGTGACCAGACCGATGCCCATCAGGCCCATTTTCGGCAGGCCGAACATGCCGGTGATCAACGCATAGTTGAGCAGGAAGTTGGCCACGGTGCCGCCGAGGCTGATGACCATCACCGGCGTCGCCCGGCCGATGGCGCTGGTGAAGCCGCGCAGTGCCATGAAACTCAGGTAGCCGGGCAGGGCGAACGGCAGGATCAACAGAAACTGGCCGGCGGCCTGGACGTTGGTTGCGGTCTGGCCGAACAGCAGCAACACCGGTTTGAGGTTCCACAGCAGCAGACCCGCCACCAGCGCCATCAACCAGGCCAGCCACAAACCGGCCTGGGTCAGCCGCGCTGCGCCGATGATGTCGCCCGCGCCCTGACGAATTGCCACCAGGGTGCCGACCGCCGCGATCACGCCGATGCAGAAGATCGACACGAACGAATACGTCGCCGCGCCCAGACCGCCGCCGGCCAGCGCCTCGGGACTCAGGCGCGCCATCATCAAGGTGTCGGTGAGGACCATCAACATGTGCGCCAACTGCGAGGCAATCAACGGCCCCGCCAGCCGCAGGATGGCCCAGAGTTCAATACGCGCTGGATGCTGCATGATCATCACGCTCGATTGTCAGAGAGAACAGGAAGCGTCGATTCTCGGCGCTCTGCGGGGTTTCCACAAAGGGATAAAAAGGATGGGTAGCATGATTAAAACTCATGCTCGGGACTTTCTGATAAGTTGAGGCAATCGCGCTATAGGAGGTTTCCCAATGTCTCGTCGTCTCCCTCCCTTGTATGCCCTTCGAGCATTCGAAGCGGCGGCGCGGCATAGTTCGTTTACCCGCGCCGCCGAAGAGTTGTCGATCACGCAAAGTGCGGTCAGCCGGCACATTCGTACGCTCGAAGAGCATTTCGCCTGTCGGCTGTTTCATCGCAGCGGGCGCAACCTGCAACTGACCGAATCGGCGCGGCTGATCCTGCCGGGCATTCGCGAAGGCTTCACCGCCCTTGAGCGGGCCTGCAACACCTTGCGCGCCGAAGACGACATCCTGCGCATGAAAGCCCCGTCGACCCTGACCATGCGCTGGCTGTTGGCGCGGCTCAGTCGCTTTCGCCACCTGCGACCGGGGAACGAGGTGCAATTGACCAGCGCCTGGATGGACGTCGATACGGTGGACTTCAACCATGAACCCTTTGACTGCGCCGTCATCCTCAGCAACGGGCATTTTCCACCGGACTGGGAGACGACTTTGCTGTTCCCCGAAGAGTTGATTCCGGTGGGCGCGCCGAATCTGCTGAAGGATCAACCGTGGGACGTTGCGCGCCTGGCCAGCACCGAACTGCTGCACCCGACGCCGGACCGCCGTGACTGGCGCAACTGGCTGGAGCGCATGGGCCTGAGCGATCAGGTCTCGCTCAAGGGCGGGCAGGTGTTCGACACCTTGGAGCTGGGCATGATCGCTGCCGCCCGTGGCTACGGCGTGTCCATGGGTGATTTGCTGATGGTGGCGGAGGATGTCGCGCAGGGACGTCTGAGTTTGCCGTGGCCGACGGCCGTCGCCAGTGGTGAGAATTATTACCTGGTCTGGCCGAAAACCCGCCCGGGAGGTGAACGTTTGCGCCGGCTCAGCGATTTCCTGCAAGGCGAAGTCCGGGCCATGGAATTACCGGATGTCGAACGCCTGGGTTGAATCGATGGAGCCGCTGCGATGGCGGCCTTGAGCCATATCCCCGTTAATCACTCAAGTATTCGGCTTTGCCGCCGAAAATCTGCTGATGGAACCTTCGTACCAGGCTCCACGTTTTCCCCTCTATCAGAAATTTAGCCGAGTGCGACGGGATCAGGATGATCCGGCCCACTGGGTCAGGAGCTGTCATGTCTCAACCTCGTGCTCGGATTGCCTCACAGCTGGGTCTTGCGCTTGCCGTGATACTGGCGATTGTCATCAGCGGCAGCACCGTGTTTGCCCTGCGCTCGCTGGACGCCGCCAACCTCGCCACCCGCGAAGAGCACCTGGCCAGCGAGGCGCGGCTGCTGGCCGATCAGCTGAGCACGTTCCACGGCACGTTGCGTGAGAGTACCCAGCGCCTCAGCGGCCTGTTCGAGAAGCGCTTCAGCGCCGGTTTGAGCGTGCATCCGGATGAGCCGGTGACCGTGGCGGGCGTGCAGACCCCGGGCCTGCACCTGGGTGGCGAAGTGTTGAACAACAACTTCAAGGAAGTGGATGAGTTCAAGCAAATGACTGCCGGCGTTGCGACGCTGTTCGTGCGCAGTGGCGAAGACTTCATCCGGGTCAGCACGTCCCTGAGCAAACAGGACGGCACCCGGGCCATCGGCACATTGCTGGATCACGCTCACCCGGCTTATGCGCGCTTGATGGCCGGGCAGAGCTACGTCGGTCGCGCCTTGCTCTTCGAACGGTCCTACATGACTCAGTACACCCCCGTACGCGACAGCGGCGGTAAGGTGATTGCCGTGCTGTTCGTGGGATTCGATTACACCGACGCCCAGAACGCCCAGTTCGAAAACCTCAAGCGCTTCCGCATCGGCCAGACCGGCTCCCTGGCGTTGCTCGATGAGCAGAACAAATGGCTGGTGCCGATCGCCGGTGTGCAAGCATTGGACGTGGCCGTCCCGGCCATCGTCGGTCTGGCCAAGACACCGGGCAAGGGCGATTTCTGGAGCGACAAGTCGCAAGACTTCTACAGCATTGCCGTGCCGTTCGAAGGCGGCCCATGGTCGGTGGTGGCGAGCATGCCGAAAGCGGAAATCCGCGCGGTGACCTGGAGCGTCGGCATTCGCCTGGCCATCGGCAGCCTGTTGGCGATGTTGCTGGCGGTGGGTTCGGCGGTCTGGTTGTTGCGCAGCAAACTGGCGCCGCTGGGGGATCTGGTGCGTCAGGCCGAAGCCTTGGGTGCCGGTGATTTGAGCGTGCGCCTGAACGTGTCGAGCAACGACGAAATCGGTCAGTTGGCCCGCGCTTTCAACCAGATGAGCCAGGCCTTGTCGACCATGGTCGAGCACATTCGTAGAGCCTCGGAAGAGGTCAACAGCCGCGCCCAGGCGTTGTCCGGTCTGTCTGGCGGTGCCTATGAAGGGATGGAGCAGCAGTCCGGCGAAATCACCAGCATGGCCGGCGCCGTGGAAGAATTCAGCGCCACCTCGCTGAACATCGCCGACAACATGGGCAACACCCAGCGCCTGGCGCAGGAAAACGCACAGCAAACCCAGATCGGTCGTACGTCGATGGACGAAGCGTCCTCATCCCTGGAGCAAATCGCCGGTGCGCTGAACAGCACCGCGACGGTAATCAACACCTTGGGTCAGCGCTCCCAGGAAATCGGCGGCATCGTCGGGGTGATCACCGCGATCGCCGAGCAAACCAATTTGCTGGCGCTCAACGCTGCCATCGAAGCCGCCCGTGCCGGTGAACAAGGTCGTGGGTTTGCGGTGGTGGCCGATGAGGTGCGCAACCTGGCTTCACGCACTCGCCAGGCCACTGACGAAATTTCCGGGATGATCCAAAGTATCCAGCAGGAAACCGGCAACGCGATCAGCACCATGGAGCAGGGTAACGTGCTGATGCAGGAAGGCTTGTCGCGCAACGCCAACGTCGCCTCAGCCCTGGCGCGAATCGATGAGCAAAGTCGCTCGGCCGGTCAGCAATTCGCCGCCATCACCACCGCGACCCAGGAGCAAAGCAGCACCGCGACCTTGCTCAGCAGCAACCTGCAAAGCATTGCCTTGGCGAACAGTGAGCAGCGGGAAGTGGTGTCGAACCTGGCGGTGACTGCCAAAGAGCTGGAGAAGCTCGCGGCGGACTTGCGGCATGAGGTTGACCGGTTCCGCTAAGGCACCTCCGAAACAGCCATCGCGAGCAGGCTCGCGATGGCATCAACTCGATTCTGCGCGTTATCCACAAGCCCCGTATCGACGATCATTTGGCATTTGCCGTCGTGATCTCGATTTTTATGCTTGCTGAAACGTTTCTTCAAGTTTATAAAAATGGCACAACTCCAAGAAAGGCTGCTGCCATGACCCCGCTCAAACTCTTCGTTGCCCTCAGCGCACTGTCCGCTGCTTCCCACGCCATGGCCTGGGATTACGTCCTGCTCGATACCGACAAAGCCGCCCAGAACTGGCAGATCACCAGCCAGCAACTCGGCGTGAAAACCGACAAACCCTTCTCCGTGACCCTGCGCACCTTGCATGGCGGTCGGCAGGAGGGCGTCAGCATTGTCGACATCGATAATGGCGCGATGAAACTCTCGGTGGTGCCGACTCGCGGCATGAACGTGCTGCAAGCTTCGGTCGGCAATGTGCGCATGGGCTGGGATTCGCCGGTCAAGGAAGTGGTCAACCCGTCCTTCATCGAACTCAACGGTCGCGGTGGCCTGGGCTGGCTGGAAGGTTTCAATGAACTGGTCACCCGCTGCGGCTACGAATGGGTCGGCCATCCCGGCATGGACAATGGCGAGCTGCTGACCCTGCACGGTCGCGCCGCCAACATCCCGGCCAACAAAGTCACCCTGCACATTGATGAAAAACCGCCATACGCCATCAGCCTGCGCGGTGAACTGAAAGAGCAGGCATTCAAGAAGGTCGACTTCTCCGTCGCAACCGAACTGGTCACCGACCCCGGCAGCGTTGTGTTCGCCCTCAACGACACTCTGACCAACAACGGTGATTATCCGAAGGAATACCAAGCGCTGTATCACAGCAACTTCAGCACCCCGTTCCTGGAACAGGGCGCCCGCTTCGCCGCGCCGGTGAAGCAGGTGTCGCCGTTCAACGACAAAGCCAAGGGCGATTTGCCGGACTGGCAAACCTACCGCGCACCGACCAAGGACTACGACGAAACGGTTTACAACGTGGTGCCGTATGCCGATGCCAAGGGCGATACGTTGACCGTGCTGCATAACAAGGCCGGCAGCCTGGGTGTCTCGGTCGGCTTCAACACTCAAACACTGCCGGTGTTCTCCCTGTGGAAAAATACCGATACCCAGGGCCAGGGCTATGTTACGGGGCTGGAGCCGGGAACGAGCTTTTCCTATAACCGCCGGTATCAGCGGCCACTGAACCTGGTGCCGACAATTGCGCCGAAGGAACAGAAGCAGTTCCGTATCAGCTACAGCTTGTTGGCGGATAAGGCGGCTGTGGATAAGGCGTTGAAACGGGTGAGCGAGATTCAGGGCGGGCGCGAGACTGAAGTGCGGCAGACGCCGTTGGTTGATCTGACCAAGGGGTGATACGGACTAGAGCGTTGTTGGCCGATATTGCAGCGCTTCGGCCAGGTGTTCGCGTCTGATCCCGTCAGCCTGCTCAAGGTCCGCCAGCGTGCGCGCGACCTTGAGCAGTCGATGGGCCGCTCGCAACGACAGCGTTAAACGCTCGCAGGCGGATTCCAGCCAGTTTTCATCGGCTGTGGATAACTTACAGTGCCGGCGTAGGCCTGGCAGGTCGAGGAAGGCATTGGCGCAACTCTGGCGTTTGTGTTGCCGCTCTCTTGCATCAGCAACCAACTCGGCGGCGGTGGCTGTATCGTCGCCGGGATTCAACGCAGGATTCAACGCCGTGGCCTCACGAGCAACCGTCAGGTGCAGATCGATGCGGTCCAGCAGCGGCCCCGACAGTTTGTTGCGATAGCGCTGCACCATGTCCGGCGTGCAGGAACAACGACCACTTGGCTCGCCAAGATATCCACAGGGGCAGGGATTCATCGCAGCCACCAATTGAAAGCGCGCCGGAAAGCGAACGCGGTCCTTGGCGCGGGAAATCACGATGTGGCCGGATTCCAATGGCTCTCTCAACACCTCCAATACCTTGCGATCAAACTCTGGAAGCTCATCGAGGAACAACACGCCATGGTGGGCGAGGGTGATTTCGCCGGGTTGCGGTTTCGAGCCGCCACCCACCAGTGCCGGGCCTGAGGCGGAGTGGTGTGGCTGTCGGAAGGGACGCTGTGGCCAATGACTCAACGGCACACAACTGGCGACCGATTGAATCGCCGCGACTTCCAGTGCTTCGCTCTCGGCCAATGGCGGTAACAACCCCGGCAGACGACTCGCCAACAACGTTTTCCCCGTCCCCGGCGGACCGCTGAACAGCAGGTTATGAGCCCCCGCCGCTGCAATCAGCAAGGCTCGCTTGGCCGCAAGTTGTCCCTGAACTTCATTCAAGTCGGGATAGGGTTTGCTGGCGTAGAGCAAACCGTTGGAAGCGTAGGGTTCGATGGGCGTGTGACCATTGAAATGCGCGACCGCTTGAAGCAGATGATCCACCGCAATCACCTTCAACCCCGACGCCAGGCAGGCTTCTTCAGCGTTCGCTCGCGGGACTACCAGCGTGCGCCCGGCCTTGCGCGCCGCCAGCGCCGCCGGCAACACCCCGCGAACCGCACGCACCGCGCCCGACAGCGCCAGCTCTCCCAGGCACTCCACGTCATCCAGCGTCAACGTCGGCACTTGCACACTGGCCGACAGAATCCCCAAGGCAATCGCCAGATCGAAACGCCCGCCATCCTTCGGCAAATCGGCGGGAGCGAGATTCAAGGTGATGCGCCGCGCTGGAAATTGCAGCCCCGAATTGATGATCGCGCTACGCACCCGATCCTTGCTTTCCTTCACCGCCGCCTCGGGCAGCCCGACCATGGTCAGCGACGGCAAGCCGTTAGCCAGATGCACTTCGACGGTGACGGCGGGCGCATCCACGCCGACTTGGGCGCGGCTGTGGACGATGGATAGGGACATGGTCGTTCCTTGAGCTGACGGGGAACCGCTTCCTGCGGGTTTTTTAAAGCGTAGTAGGAGAGGGGCGCTTTAACGTGGCAGAAGAGCCGCCAAACTTTCGCAGGATGTTGCTGGGGCCGGTGAGTTGATTCCAGCCAGTTAAGCCATAACACGATCCGTAGCAGCTGGCGGAGCCGGCGCACGGCTGCGCAGCAGTCGTAAAATCAGATCACGCGGTGGATCAGGCAGACCGTACAACTTGGATTTACGACTGCTGCGCAGTCGAACGCAGCCTTCGGCAGCTGCTACAAAGGTTACGTCGCGGCTGGTATTTGGGCGTAATCAACCGAGGAGCTAGATTTCTTTGTAGGACCGGGCCTGGATAGATGAAGGACTTCGGTGAAAGAGTTCGGACGCTCTTGTCGGATCGGGGGGGATGCTTATGATCACAGCTGATCAAGCCCTAAGGAGGGGAGATGAGCAATTCTGGAATGCGGCCGATTCATCCTGGCGAAATCCTTGAAAAGGAGTTTCTAGAGCCTCTGGGCATTACGGCGACTGGTCTGGCTAGCGTGTTGAATGAAGGCACGGATGAAGTGAGTGCCCTTTTCATGCAGGAGAGAGGTATTAGTCCTGAGCTCACAAAGAAGCTATCGCGCTACCTGAAAACCACGCCCGGATTCTGGTTAAAACTGCAATCGACCTACGATCAGCGCAGGGCCGAAATCGAGCGTGGTTGAGCTTCGGGTACTTAAAAAGACTGCAGCGTCCGCGAAGCACGCTTGAACGATGGTTCCCACGCTCTGCGTGGGAACCATCCCGTGACGCTCTGCGTCACATCTGGAGCGTCCCTGGCGGCGTTCCCACGCAGAGCACGGGAACGATCAGGTTACTCGGCGTCAGCAGGTGGATTGAGCTTCGCTTCCAGCTCCGCCACTTTCGCCTCCAAGCTCTCCAACCGGGCGCGGGTCCGCGCCAGCACAACCATCTGGCTGTCGAATTCTTCACGGCTCACCAAGTCCAGCTTGCTGAAGCCGCTCTGCAACAAAGCCTTGAACTGGCTTTCGATTTCGCTTTTCGGCAGTGGGGTGTCGCCGCTGAAGAGGCGGGAGGCGGTGCCGCTCAGGGCGTCGAGGAAGTCTTTGGGCGCGAGCATGGGAAATGTCCTGTCAACAATGGCGGGCAGTGTACCACGCAGTGTCTATAGTCAATCTCGAAGGCTGGGATGCACGCTTTTCGCGCATGCGAGTGGAGAGCCACGCACTGTTGTTGTGCGTAACCGTGGCGTCAATCGGCTGGAGAGGCCTGCGTTAGCGGCCAAGGGCTTGAAATCAATGGCTTTTGGATAGATGGCAAGCTTTCTGCTTAGTCGCTGGTGACCCATGCACTGATGCAGTCGCTGTGACGAATGCAGTGCGCCAAGCGGAACGGGGGAAGTTTCGTGCGGAGTGGTTAGCTGGCGTCGGACGGGCAGGTAAAGCCGACGATGCGTTACAAAGCCAGGCACTGCGCTTAGACTTGAGTCGGGTTTGTTTTCCTGGGGCAAGTCCACCAATTCGGGAG
>Ga0182006_1002510_pt1 | contig 9976 bp, 8 predicted proteins | sample Sormic07211104_1_FD_123022 | JGI IMG/M metagenome (GOLD analysis project Ga0182006, IMG submission 123022) | Rhizosphere microbial communities from Sorghum bicolor, Mead, Nebraska, USA - 072115-104_1 MetaG | ecosystem: Host-associated > Plants > Roots > Rhizosphere | place: USA: Nebraska...
ATGACTGGTCGGTCGACCTGAACGCGCCCATTGCACAGCCTGGCAAGCCGGTCGACGTGCTGTTCGTTGCGGGCGAGGGGGCGTTCGAGATGCGCTACCAGCGTACGTTGCGTGCCGTCGTCAAGGTGCTGAACAAGGCCGGTGTCGATTACGCAGTGCTCGGCGGCGTCGAAACCGATACGGGCGACGTCGCACGGCGGCTTGGCGATGAGGCGACGTTCCAGCAGATGGCCAAGCGTCTGATCGGCACGCTGTCCACGCTGTCGTACACGCAGATCGTCACGGCCGACCCGCACGTAATGCACAGCCTGCGCAACGAATACCGTGCGCTCGGCCTGCGCGTGGTCGTCAAGCACCACACAACGTATCTGGCAGAACTCGCCGCGAGCGGCAAGATCGCGCCAAAGGCTGTTGAAGCGCTGCGCGAGAAACGTACGACGTACCACGACCCGTGCTACCTCGGCCGCTACAACGGCGAAACCGAAGCGCCGCGCAAGCTGCTGAAGACGATTGGCATTCAGGTCGTCGAGATGGAACGCAACGGCATGCGTGGCCGCTGCTGCGGCGGTGGTGGCGGCGCGCCGCTCACCGACATCCCCGGCAAGCAGCGCATTCCCGATATTCGTATTGCCGATGCGCGTGCAATCAACGCGGAAGTCGTCGCGGTGGCGTGCCCGAATTGCACGGCGATGCTCGAGGGCGTTGTGGGCCCGCGCCCGGATGTGCTGGACGTGGCCGAACTGGTTGCTGCCTCGCTGGAGTGAATCGATGAACACGATCAAACGAATCGATCCGCGGCGGCCGTTCGTCATCACGGCGGCTGGCCTGAAGCGCATCACGCTGGGCGAGCTGGGCAGTGCTGACGCGAGTGCCGCGCATTGGGCCGGGCACGGTCATGGGCTGGCCGCCGCGAAGCCGCGCCGTGCCGTACAAGACCCACAGCACGTGTTGCTCGTCGTCGCGCACAGCGAACGGGGGGCGCTTGACGAACACGCGCGCCAAGCGGTTGCGGCCGCCGCGCTGATTGCTGACGCGCAGACCGAAGTCGCGCTGCTGGTGTTTGGTGAACTGAAGGACGATGCCGCCGCGCTGGGCGTTGACAAGCTGGTTGCGCTGGCCGGCTTTGACCGCCGGACGTTTGCGCCGGAAAGCGAACTGCTGGCGGTACAGGCATGCGTTGCAGCACTCGCGCCGAAGCACATGTTCCTGCCCGACAACGCAACGGGCGATGGCGATCTCGGTCGCCGCTATGCAGCGTCGGTGGGCGCGAGCGTGGCGACGCATGTGGTCGAAATCGATGCGCGGCATGTTGGCGCCTATGTGCACGCCAAACGTGGGTTTGCGACGCGTGCACTGCCTGACGTGATCCTGCTGGCGCAGAACGCCGTGGATGCAAAGCTGCCCTTCGTTGGCGCAGGCGCACCTCTGGCAAGCGATTTCATTGCCTTGACGGGCAACACGGAGCAAAGGATTCGCGATCTCGGTCTCGAAGAAATCGACGCCGCGCAGGTTGCCCTGGAGGAGGCCGATTTCATCGTGTCGGCCGGCAACGGTGTCTCCGATATCCGCGCGTTCGAGCGGTTGGCCGGCACGTTCGGTGCGGCAATCGCCGCGAGCCGGGTGGCGGTGGATAACGGCCATTTCACGCGCGACAAGCAGGTTGGTGCGACGGGCAAGACGGTGGAGGCGAGCGTCTATATCGCGTTCGGCATTTCCGGCGCGGTGCAGCACCTGCAAGGCATCAAGGATTGCCGCCACGTGATCGCGGTGAACCTGGATGGCAGCGCGCCGATTGCGAAGCGCGCGGACCTGACGGTCGTCGGTGACGCACAGGCGACGATCGCCGCACTCATCGAGCAGGTCCAGGCTGCACGTGCTTCGCGAGGTCAGCCGTCGGCGGCAGTCAGCCGCCGGGAAGCGGAAGGAGTTGCAGCATGAACGCCCCACAGCAGTTCAAGCGCATCGCGGTGCTGGTGTCGGTTGGCCGACACCCGGTCAGCGGTGTCGCACGTTACAGCCGCAATGATGCCGCCGCGCTTGAGATCGGCCGCCAGCTTGCAGACCGCCATCTCGCGCAACTCGATGTGATCCACGCTGGTGACCCTGCGAATCCGGCGTTGAGCGAATACCTGGCGCTAGGCGCTCGCGAAGTCGACGTATTGACCTGTGTTGACGATGCGGATGCCGCCGCCGCGCTTGCCGCGCGCCTGCAGGGCTATGACCTTGTCCTGACCGGCACGCGCGCCGAAGGGGCGTACGACACGGGCATGCTGCCGTATCGCGTCGCTGCATTGCTCGGCTATCCGCTGGTCGGCGCGGCCGTCGATGTGTCGGTGGGCGGCGGTCGGGCAGCCGTTCGGCAGTTCCTGCCGAAGGGGTTGCGCCGGCGCGTCGACACGTCGCTGCCGGCCGTCATTGCGGTGCACCCGCTTGCGAATGCGCAGCCGCGCTACGCCTATGCGCGGCTGCGGGCCGGTGAAGTGCGCTGGGCCAGTGTGACGCCTACGGCTGACGCCAACGCCGACACGGGCGCGTGGACGATCGGTCCGATTGAGCGCAAGCCGCTGAAGCTGGTTGCGGCAGAGAAACGCTCGGGTCACGCCCGGATGTTGTCAGCGACGACAACCGAAAGCCGTGGCGGCAACGTCGTAATTGAAGGAAGTTCGGTCGAAAAAGCACAAGTGATCCTCGCCTATTTGCGCGAGCATCAACTTATCGACTACTGATTTAAGCCTGTCAGAAGAACCAAGGATGCAAGGAATCCGGAGCAGACGATGAAAGTATCGGCAGACATTCGTGCATTGATCGAACGGCGCCAAGCGGGCTACAGCCTGGAGGCGCCCTTCTACCATAGCGAGGCGGTTTTCGCGCTCGATATGGAGGCGATTTTCCGCCAACACTGGATCCAGGTGGCGGTGGAACCGGACGTGCCAGAGCCGGGCGACTACGTGACGGTGGAGCTGGGTGCCGATTCGATCCTGATCGTCCGCGACGACGATATGCAGATTCGCGCATTCCACAACGTATGCCGCCATCGCGGAGCGCGGCTGTGCAATGCGGACAAGGGGTCGGTCGGCAACATCGTGTGCCCATACCACAGCTGGACGTACAACCTGGAAGGCCAGCTGATGTTCGCCGAACACATGGGCGAAAAATTCGACCGCTGCAAGCACAGCCTGAAGACGGTGCACGTGCAGAACCTCGCGGGCTTGATCTTCATTTGCCTAGCCCAGACCCCGCCTGATTTTTCGGCGATGCGCACGGCAATGGAGCCGTATCTGCTGCCGCACGACCTGCCGAACACGAAGATCGCCGCACAGGTCGACCTCATCGAAGAAGGCAACTGGAAGCTCACGCTTGAGAACAACCGCGAGTGCTATCACTGCGTTGCCAATCATCCGGAGCTGACGATCTCGCTGTACGAATACGGCTTCGGCTATCAACGCTCCGACGCCAATGCCGAGGGTATGGATGCCTTCGTGCAGACCTGCATCAAGCGGGGTAAAGAGTGGGCGGAGATGGGCTTGCCGTCGGAAGAGATCGAGCGGCTGCTCGACACCACGGGTTTTCGCACGCAGCGCCTGCCGCTTGATCGCAGTGGTGAATCGCAGACGCTCGACGCAAGGGTGGCCTCGAAGAAGCTGCTTGGCGGGTTCGAGCAGGCGGACCTCGGCGGCCTGTCGTTCTGGACGCAACCGAATTCGTGGAATCACTTCATGAGCGATCACATCGTGACGTTCTCGGTGATTCCGCTGTCGGCCGGCAAGACGCTGGTGCGCACGAAATGGCTGGTGCACAAGGATGCGGTCGAGGGCGTCGACTACGACGTGAAAAACCTGACCGCCGTGTGGAACGCCACCAACGACCAGGACCGTGCGCTTGTCGAATACTCGCAGCGCGGGTCGGAGAGCAGCGCATACGAACCGGGCCCGTATTCGCCATACACCGAAGGCCTCGTTGAAAAATTTGCGGCGTGGTACATCGCCCGGCTCGCCGAGCAGCTCGAACAGATCGAGCAAGCGCATCCAGCCTGAGTCAGCCTGAAACCGGAGTGCAACATGATGCGAGATGCGGCCCAATTCGATCTGACGGATCTCACCGATAGCCGGGTGACTCGGCCGGCGTTCTGGAACGCGCTTCCCGAGCGCTGGACCAGCGACGTTGAAGAAACGCTGGTGTGCTGCCACGTGCGGCAGGAAACGCACGACGTGAAGAGTTTCTTCTTCCGTTCACCGCAGGGGCGTGCGTTTTCATTCGAGCCGGGTCAGTTCATCACGCTGGAACTCGATATCGAGGGCGAGACGATCAACCGGTGCTACACGATCTCGTCGTCGCCGGCGCGGCCGCATACGATCTCGATTACCGTCAAGCGCGTGCCCGGCGGCATCGTATCGAACTGGCTGCACGACAACCTGCAGCCGGGCGCGGCGATCCGCGTGCTTGGGCCGGCTGGCGAGTTCACGTGCGCGCGGCACCCTGCGCGCAAGTACCTGTTCCTGTCTGCCGGGTCGGGCGTCACGCCGCTGATGTCGATGAGCCGTGCACACCATGATCTGGCCGAAGACCGCGACATCGTGTTTGTGCACAGCGCACGCACGCCGGACGACATCATCTTTGCGCGCGAGCTGGATCTGATCGCCGCGAACCAGGCGAACTTCCGTACGTCATTTGTCGTCGAGCGCCTTGGCGCGCGGACCAACTGGCCAGGCGTGACAGGCTTCCTGACGCTGCCGCTGCTCAAGCTCATTGCGCCAGATTTCATGGAGCGTGAGATCTTCACCTGCGGCCCCGCGCCTTACATGAAGGCCGTGCGCGGCTTGCTCGACGAGGCGGGTTTTGATCGCACGCGCTATCACGAAGAAAGCTTCTCGTTCGAATCATTGACTGCCGGTGCAGTGGCCGAAGTGCCGATTGCAGAGGCTGCCACGGCAGAAAACGGGCACGCCGCCACGTCGCAGTTCAGTGTCAGCTTCGCAAAGAGCGGTCGGGAAATCGCTTGCGGCGCAGCGCAGCATGTACTCGATGCGGCGCGGCAGGCCGGCGTGAGGCTGCCGGCATCCTGCACACAGGGCATGTGCGGTACGTGCAAGGTCCGGCTGGTGTCTGGCCAGGTCGATATGAAGCACAACGGCGGGATTCGCCAGCGTGAAATCGACCAGGGCATGGTGTTGTTGTGCTGCAGCAAACCGCTGTCGGATCTGGTGATCGACAAATAAGAGCCGACGCTGCCACCGGCAACATCGGTGGCCGACAACGTCAGCCCCCGATTGCAATGGCGGATCGTCAATGTACGAAAGGCGCTTGCGCGCCGATGAAAGGAGGAAAATCATGAAGTTTCTCGAAAAGCTGGTCTTCGCCAGTGCAGCATCAGTGATGTTGACGTGGAGTGCGTTGGCGCTCGGAAGTACCAAACCGGCGTTGAAGATCGGCTACGTCGAAGGTTGGGACGACAGCGTTGCAACGACCAACGTCGCCGCTCGGATCATTGAGAAGAAGCTGGGTTATCCGGTGCAACTCGTGCCGGTGGCTGCTGGCGTCATGTGGCAAGGCGTGGCGCGCGGCGATCTCGATGCAACGCTATCCGCATGGCTGCCCGTCACGCAAGGTGCGTATTGGGACCAGTTCAAGACCAAGGTGATCGATCTTGGCCCGAACTTTACCGAGGCGCGGATCGGGCTGATCGTCCCTGAAACGGTGAGCGCGAAGAGCATTGACGACCTGAACGCGCAGAAGGCGGCGTTTGAGGGCCGTATTGTCGGCATCGACGCTGGCGCTGGCGTGATGCGCAAGACTGCGGACGCCATCAAGAGCTACGGGCTCAGCTATTCGTTGATGCCAAGCTCGGGCAGCGCGATGACCGCCGAACTGGCGCGCTCCATGAACGCCAACAAGCCAGTGATTGTGACCGGCTGGGCACCGCACTGGATGTTTGCAAAGTGGAAGCTGCGCTTCCTTGACGATCCCAAGAAGATCTTTGGCGATGCCGAGCATGTCGACAACGTTGTGAATCCCGGCCTGGAAACGAAGGCGAAGCCGGTGGTTGCCTTCCTGAAGAAGTTCCAGTGGAAGCCGGGCGAAATCGATAGCGTGATGCTGGCGATTCAGAACGGCACCAAGCCTGACGCCGCCGCAGACGCATGGATCGCCGCGCATGCGGACCGTGTGAATGCATGGCTGGAGGGTGCGCAGTCGCAATAACGTATCAAGCGGATTCACCGATCAGAGCACGAGGGCCGGCCACCATCGCATGACGATCGTGGCCGGTTTGTGTTGCGGCCTACTGGAAGGCCGCTGTCCGGTCGCCACTCAAGAAGACCTTGCGCTCAATCAACGCTTTCGCAACGCGCGAGAGGGTTAGGCATTCGATGTCACGGCCCCCCGGTTTCTGTAATCGAGGCGAACGCCTGCCACGGCATGTACACACGCAGCGCGCATGGCTGCCTCGATAGAGTCGAACGACCGCGCGGCTGGTGTCAGCCCAGCAGAACGAGCGGTGCGGCGCCGCCGCGCCGTGTCGCTTATGAACAAGGCCATGTCACGTATCGGTTTGTGTGGTTTTTGGTGTCGTATTTGGGCAAGCACTTGTCGGAATTCGTCGGCAGGGGATGACCGTTTCTAGCAACTATTGTAGGAAATAGCACAACCAAGCTTGAAGCCGGGCAGGCGAGGTTTGCGCAGGCATTGCAGGAAAAAGAGGTGGTAGCTTGGCAGCGCCTTGCAGATGGCAGACAGGGTGCCGATACGCCATGTGACGTGTGAATCCAGCGGTACCAGGAGAAGTTTCGATGAAAAGTCCCAAGGTCGTGGTCGAAGGTCTGTGCAAGGTGTTCGGGAGCAATCCCCGCCAGGCGTTCGATATGCTCGCTGCCGGGTCAACGAAAGACGAGGTTTTCAAGCGCACCGGGCAGGTTGTCGGCGTGCACGACGTGTCGTTTGACGTGAAAGAGGGCGAAATTTTCGTGCTGATGGGCTTGTCCGGCTCTGGCAAGTCGACGTTGATCCGTCTGGTGAATCGGCTAGTTGAGCCAACCGCAGGCAAGGTGCTGATTGATGGCCGCGATGTGGCCGCCGTGAGCCGGTCCGAGCTGATTGCGCTACGTCGCAAGGACATGAGCATGGTGTTCCAGTCGTTTGCGCTGATGCCGCAGCGCACGGTGCTGTCGAACGCCGCGTTTGGCCTGGAGGTGGCCGGTGTCGGCCGGGCGGAGCGCGAGCGCCGTGCCATGGAGGTCCTGGAGCAGGTCGGCTTGGCGACATTCGCGCAGAAGTTGCCGCGCGAACTGTCGGGCGGGATGCAGCAGCGCGTCGGCTTGGCGCGGGCACTCACGGTCAACCCCTCGTTGATGATCATGGACGAGGCGTTCTCCGCGCTGGACCCGCTCAAGCGCAAGGAGATGCAGAACGTGCTGCTGCAACTGCAGAAGGATCACCAGCGCACGATCATGTTCGTCTCGCACGATCTGGAAGAGGCACTGCGCATCGGCAGCCGGATTGCGATCATGGAAGGCGGCCGCCTCGTGCAGGTCGGTACACCGCAGGAAATCATCAGTCGCCCAGCCAACGACTACGTACGCACGTTCTTCGACGGCATCGACACGAGCCGATACCTCACTGCCGGTGACCTGATGCAGACGGATGACGTCCCCGTGGTTTCAAAGCTCGATGCAGCGAGTCTTGCCGCGACGCTCAACGGCGGCGTGGACTACGCTTTCGTCGTGGACGCCCAACACAAAATTCGTGGCTGCATCACGCGCAGCGCGGCGCACAACGTACAGCCGGTCGAGAGCATCCGGCGCGATGCGTCGCTCGATCATGTCGTCGAGCGGGTGGTTGCACATCCGCATGCGCTGCCCGTTGTGGATCACGACGGCTGCTACTGCGGCTCGGTCAGCCGCGCCGTCATCCTGAAAGCCATTACGCGTTCGCGAGGCAACCATGTCTGACACTCTTCCGATCGGCCACTGGGTCGACCAAGCCGTTCACTACCTTCTTGATCACGATGCGGCTGCGTTTGACGCGGTCGGCCGCGCCATCGAAGGGCTTGCAGCGTTGATCGAACATGGCCTCCAGGCCGTGCCAACGTGGATGATGATGGCGTTCTTCATCGGCATCGGGCTCTGGCGCGTCGGCTGGCGCTTTGCGCTCTTTGCCGCCGCATCGCTGTTACTCATCTCCGCCACCGGGTTCTGGGACCAGACCGTCATCACGCTGGGCCTCACCCTTTCGTCGACCATCATCAGTCTCGCGCTGGGCGTTCCGCTGGGTATCTGGGCGGCGAGGAGCAAGCTGGTGTCGACCATCGTGCGTCCGATCCTGGACTTGATGCAGACGATGCCCGCATTCGTCTATCTGATTCCCGCAGCCATGCTGTTCGGTCTGGGCCGCGTGCCCGGTATTCTTTCGACGGTGATTTTTGCAATGCCGCCGGCGGTGCGCCTGACCAGTCTCGGCATCCGCCAGGTGAACATGGAACTCGTGGAGGCGGGCCTGGCGTTCGGCTGCACGCCACGCCAACTGTTGTACAAGGTGCAGATCCCGAATGCGTTGCCGTCGATCATGCAAGGCGTGAACCAGACGATCATGATGGCGCTCTCGATGGTGATCATCGCCTCGATGGTGGGTGCCGGCGGGCTTGGTAACGAGGTGCTTGCAAGCATCCAGCGGCTGGACATCGGCCTGGGGTTTGAAAGCGGCCTATCGGTTGTGCTGCTGGCGATCATCCTGGACCGCATCACCGAAAGTTTCGGGCGTGCGCCGGGCGCCCCCAAGGTCGCGCTTTTCTCCGGACTGAAGCAGCTATTCAGCGCCAAGGCCGCACCGGTGCAAACCTAAACTTGATTGATGACCCGTGGCCGGCCTGTCCGGTCCGGGCATTCCCCGTCCCTTCTACCGGCCTCCACGGCATACTGCCGTGGGCGTGTCTGAGTGCAATCCGTTCGTTCGCCAGGAGACAGATATGGCGTCTGTTGCCGAAGCACCCGCCGACCCGGCCGTGAGCGCTTCACGGTCGATGTCGTCCCTCGCGCATTTCGGTTTTTTGACGCTGCCCAATTTTTCAATGATCGCGTTTTCAAGCGCGATCGAAGTGTTGCGCATGGCGAACTATGTCGGGCGCGCCGAGCACTACACGTGGTCGATCTATTCGTCTGACGGCGTGCCGGTGTATGCGAGCAACGGCATTCCAGTGCAGCCGACACAGGCCGTCAATGTTGCGCACTTGCCCGATGTCATGATCGTCTGCGGTGGCACCCGCATCCGCGATGTTGTTGACGCGCGGATGCGCCGCATGTTGGCGTCGATTGCACAGAGAGGTGTCCCGCTCGGCGGCATCTGCACGGGCGCTTACGCGCTGATGTCGAGCCAGTTGCTCGACGGATACCGCTGCTCCATCCATTGGGAAAACCGGGCGGCGCTGCAAGAGGAGTTTCCGGCGGTGCAGTTTGCCGACGAACTGTTCGCCGTAGACCATGACCGGCTCACATGCACGGGTGGCACCGCGCCGATCGACATGATGCTGAATCTCGTCGGTTTGCGCTTTGGTCAGCGGATGGCCGCACAGGTGGCTGAACAGTTCATTCTGGAACGCATTCGGGGCACCACCGATGTGCAGCCGATACCGGTTGGTGTGCGAGATGGTTTGCTGCGCGCTGAACTGGTCGAGGTCCTGCGGCTGATGGAGGCAAACATCGAGGAGCCGCTGTCGCTGGAAGAGTTGACGCGGCTGGTGAATCTTTCTCAGCGGCATCTGCAGCGCATGTTCAAGTGCTATCTGAACGTATCGCCGACGCACTACTACCTGACGCTGCGGTTGAAGCGCGCCCGCGACTTGCTGCGCACGACGGACGCGTCAATCGCTCGTGTGACGACCATCTGCGGATTCCATTCGCAGTGTCATTTCAGTAAGGCATATCGCGCTCAGTTTGGTTATGCACCAAGCCATGAGCGCCGGCTGCCGTGCTAATAGGGACTGTGCCTC
>Ga0182006_1002514_pt1 | contig 9969 bp, 13 predicted proteins | sample Sormic07211104_1_FD_123022 | JGI IMG/M metagenome (GOLD analysis project Ga0182006, IMG submission 123022) | Rhizosphere microbial communities from Sorghum bicolor, Mead, Nebraska, USA - 072115-104_1 MetaG | ecosystem: Host-associated > Plants > Roots > Rhizosphere | place: USA: Nebraska...
ACCACAGGCTCGCCCCAACCGGTCACGCCCTCGTCGGTTTCGACCTTGAGGAAGCACCAGCGCGGCGGAACGATGAAGGTCGTGAGTTTGGTGATTTTCATCTGCTTGTCTCTCTTGTTCGGATGCAGCGCACGCGGCGCCATAAAGTCTTAACGCAGGGCTTTCCAGGCAGCCACGTAGGCCTTGGCATTGACCGCCACCTGCTCGGGCGTCATGCCCGGTTTGAACAGGCCGGAACCGAGGCCAAAACCTTTCACACCAGCGTCAATAAAGGCCTGCATGTTGTCCGGCGTAATACCACCGACCGGCGCCAGCAGCGTGCCAGCCGGCAACACCGCGAGCCAGGCTTTGACGACGGCCGGGCCCATCTGCTCGGCCGGGAACAGCTTGAGAATGTCCGCGCCCTCGGCCAGTGCCGCGAAGGCTTCAGTCGGTGTAGCCACGCCCGGCGACAGATACAGCCCCGCCGCTTTGGCCGCGCGCAACACCTTGGCATCGCTGTGCGGCATGACGATCACTTGGCCGCCAGCAGCTTTGACCTGCTCGACCTGCTCGGGAGTGAGCACCGTGCCCGCACCGATCAGGCAATCGGCGGGCAGCGCATCACGCAAAATGCGGATGCTTTCGTACGGCGATGGGGAATTGAGCGGTACTTCGATGACGCGAAATCCGGCGGAATACAGGACTTCTCCGACAGCCGCCGCTTCCTGCGGTTGCAGGCCACGCAGAATCGCGATCAGACCGTTTTGTGCCAGTGCTTGCTTGAGCATGTCAGGCCTCCAGTCAGGGTTAACGGGATGAGGAATCGAACAGTCCGGCGGCACGCGCCAGTTGCCACAAGCCACGCTCGGTCGCCTGCTCGGCCAGCGTCACCTGAGCAAAGCCGCAGGCGTCGAGGGCACGGCGATAACGCGCGCACAGCTGCGCATTGCCGATGAGCACGATCGCTGGAAGATTCGCTTGATTGCGCCGGCGCCGCTGCACATTGGCGAGCGCGGCCAGCTCATGGCCGATCATCAGACCGGACAGATAATCCGCCTGAGCAGTCGGGCTCAGTTCGCCGGTAAGACCGAGGGTACGGGCGCTGAACAAGGTCGACAGCACGCCGAGCTCAGCATCCGCCGACAGCGCGATCTGCACGCCGCGATCGAACGCTTGCGCATCGAACGTCGCGCTCGGCTGCTGGGTACGGCCAAGGATGCTGTGCTCACTGAGCACGGCGAAGACTTCGCCGGTCATGAACGTGTCGAAATGGGTGATGCGGCCATCGACCACTTCCACCCATTTCGAGTGGCTGCCCGGCAGGCCGATCAACAGATCGTTACCCGCCTCGGCCGGCAGACTTTGCAGCACGCCGAGGACTTGGGTTTCTTCGCCACGCATGACATTCGGCAGTCGCGAACGCTGAATCACGCCCGGGACGATATGCACCGGTGTACCGCGCAAGCTGACAACAGTTTGTAGGGAATTTCCGAGATGGGCGACGTCGGCCGGCGTCTCGCAGTAAGCCGCTTCACGCCAGCCCTGCGCACTGCCGACCATGCCGCAAGCGATCACCGGCAGATCCGGCTGCGCATCGAGCCAGTCACCGCAGGCCTCGTCAAAGGCCAGTTCAAAACCATCGGCGCATTCACGGCCGTGGATGATTCGCGGAGTCTTGGGCAACTGCATGATCCCGGACGACAGCGCACGCTGCTCCAGCACCACACCGTCCGCCGCGAGTTTGTAAGCACGTAATGAGGTCGTCCCCCAATCGAGCGCGATCAATTGCGCCTGCATCGCTTCACCTGTTTTGTTTTTGGCAGTGAGTGCGACGGACTATAAACCCGGGCGGGCTAAAATCTCAATATATAAATATCAATCCCATATTTTGGGACGGGAAATCGCCCCGCTTTGGACTTGATGGGTGGATGGCTCAGTTGCGTTAGCGCATCGGTCGATGACCTAGGGAGTCGAAACTCTCACGTAACTCATCGAGCGCCCCCGACTCAGTATTTATTGACTTCTCTTATGAGATCTTTAACTGGAACCTTCATGACCTCCGATAAATAGACCTTGTAGGAGTAAGAGTTGATTCGGACTTTACAAGCTATCGACTGTTGACGAGCCAGCAATGCCTTTAACTCATCGCTACTCATAAGCGCATAACTTGTCGATTCCTTAACCTTGTAAAACATCAAATCAGCTTTAAATACCTTCCTTTCCCCTGAATTCACCGGCTCTATCCAGCCCTCGCCATATTCCTTCAGATTCTGCGCCGTTGAGAAATTCGCTTTTTGATCAAAAGAACAGAGAAGCGATTGGCTTATTTTTGACTCGAATAACTGCCCCACATCCACGTCAGAAGAAAACTTGACTTGGTAAATATTTCGATTTAGATAACGCTCCGTACTCATATATTCAATATGGGCAGTTGGCCGCCCGTGACTGATAGCACATGACGCACACACCAAAAACATTAAAACCAGTAAAAATTTACGCACATTTCCGCCCCTTGAAATGCAATACCACTGACTGCATCAGAACATCCCTCGCAGACATTCCGCTACTCAATACGGCAATGTAGATAGCCCAGGCGTCGGCATGGTTCACATCTACCCGACCGTTCATGTTCGGGCCGCTTGTCATGTCCCACTGCTCTCCAAAATCCGCCACGAGATCAGAAAAATTCCAGTCTTTGGCATCCGCCCTTACATTCACCCAGTATTCAGCCTTGGGAGTAGGCTCTTTTTGATAAATATTTGATATGCCCCATACGATCTGACCCTCTCCGACGGGGTCCAGCGTAACCAATACCGGGATTCGATAGCCTCTGTCTGCCAGCACTTTAGACAAGTGAGCTCCATTCCAGCCTCCCAGGCTATGCCCGATAATGTAGACCGGAGTGGTCAGATCGGGAATTTTCGCCAACACATTTGCATTAAGTCCCTCATCACTGGTGAAGGCGTTATAACCGATGTGGTGTGCGTCGTAGTTATCAGGGCAAAGGCCTTCAGCATCCATATTCTTGATGAATATTTTCAGTGCTTCCGCCACGTTATTGTTCGGGCCCGTTCCGTAATAACTTTCTTTATCTCCCGCGCCTCCAACGAAAAACAACACAATTTTTTTCGGGCTAACGGTAGCCTGCTTTACGGTCCCGTCGGTTTTACAGGTTAATTCGTGTGTCACGACCAGTCTTTGACAGCCTTTCAATTCTGAATTTTCAGCGGCCATGGCTTCTTACTCTACGAACAATTTGATGGATTCAGGCAGGTGCGAGCTCACCGTGTGCGTGAAACCTGCTTCATCTGTAACGCCGTGTTCGACACGCCCGTCACCCCGTTGAATCGCGTAGGGATGATTCGGCATGGGCTCTCCTGTGATCTCGTTGATCACTTGCATCCGGTCGTTGAAATGCACCGGCATCGGCAACAGCCCGCTAAACGCAGCCCCTCCCCCACTCTGGCCGATGATCACCGTTCCCGAGCCACCGATCACGACATTGCCATGCCCACCAGTGCTATCGAGCATCGCGGCGTTCAGGCCGTTGATGAAAACAGTGCCGGAGACCGCTCCGGTAATAGGGCTGCCACACGCTGATTTATCGGTCATGCGGGCAGCAGCGAGGCCGTCGAAGAATACGTCCGGCGAGCCGGAGACAATCGGGTTGGTGCCGTGACCTGGCAGTGGGCAGGCGGTTGGGTCGGTGACGCGAGCTGCGGGTTTACCACTCAATTCAAAGCTCCTTGCTTAAGGGGTGCCGGGGATGGCTGATAGATGTCGATGTCGGTCGCGGCAAAGCGCCAGCGATTGTCGACCGGGTCGAACAGAGCATGACAATGCTCACGGCTGTCAGATGATGTCGCGGTTTGCACGGCACGCCAGGCTTCGTCGGCTTGCCAACTCAAATCGGCAGGCGTTGCATCATCAAGTTCGTTGAGCCAGGCGTTGTAGTTGCGCAGGTGATTGCGCTCGAAAGTCGATTGCAGCAAGTCGCCCATTTCCACGCCAAGGTCCAGATGATGCCCGGAGGTCCAGCGCCCCACTTCGGAGTAGACGTGCCAGCCCATCGGGATCAACGCACCGTTTTTCAACAGAGAATGGCCAGCGAGAGCGACGAAGCCGCAACAGATGTGCAGCATCAGCCAGCCTTGATGGGCGTCGATAATCGCTGTGGGATCAAAGGTTCTCAGCGCTATCACGCAGTAGTCGCCAAGGTCGGAACTGCGCGTCATCAACTCGGCATCAAGCCGCGACACGAAAGCCCGTATAGCCACGCCGCCAGTGCGCTGGGCCATGCAGAGAATTTCGACAGCCTGTCGATTCGGGTCGTCAGAAGAGCCGGTAGTTTTCACCAGACCATACAGACGCATAGACGCCTGCAGTCCGCTCATAGCTGGTCACTCATTGACGCAGCGAGGGCTCCACAGGCGCGGAGAAATTTTGCCAGATGCATTGCAAGTGTCGTCCGTGAGCGCGCAAAAATGGCGCACAGAATGCCGGACTAGAGCGGTGGCGACAACTGAATCAGCAGTAGATTGCCATCATTGTGCTCAGCCCTCGGCAAATTCGCGCAACACCTTGCCATCCATGCGATACCGCACCCATTCCTCCTGCGGTTGCGCACCGAGCGACTTGTAGAATTCGATGGCCGGGGTGTTCCATTCCAGCACGCTCCATTCGAAGCGGCCGCAGTCGTTGGCGCAGGCGATTTTCGCCAGGTGGCGCAGCAGGGTTTTGCCGGCGCCGCCGCCGCGTTGTTCGGGGGTGATGTAGAGGTCTTCGAGGTACAGGCAGTTGCTGCCCAGCCAGGTCGAGTAACTGAAGAAGAACACCGCGAAGCCGATCGGCAAGCCGTCGCGCAGGCAGATCAGGCCGTGGGCGGTGGCGCCTTCGCCGAACAGGCTGCGTTCGATGTCGGCGACGCTGGCGATGACTTCGTGACGGGCCTTCTCGAAATCTGCCAGTTCGGTGATGAAGGTGAGGATTTGCGGCGCATCGCTGGGGGTCGCCGGGCGGATTTCGATCGTCATGGACGGGCCTTGTGTGCAAATTAAAGCGCCATACTAAGGCGCGCAGCGGCGCTCGTCACATGGCAAAACAACGATTAATGTACAGTCCTCGCCAACACTGCATGTCTTTGTGGGAGCGAGCCTGCTCGCGAAAGCGCTGGATCAGGCGCCATCTGCTTCGCCTGACCGGACGCCTTCGCGAGCAAGCTCGCTCCCACAGGTATTGCGCCATTCAAAAAGGACCTTGATGAACCTCGAAGCCTTCACACCGATGACAGACCTTGCAGCCCGCTTGCTACCGCACTCCTTGGAACCGTCAGATGACGGCGCCCACGACCTCGCCCATTTGCAGCGGGTCTGGCACACCGCACGCACCCTGCATGCAACCGAAGGCGGCGATCTCGAGGTTTTGCTCGCAGCGGTGCTGTTGCACGACTGCGTAGCGGTCGAAAAAAACTCCCCGCTACGCTCGCAGGCTTCGCGTCTGGCGGCGGACAAAGCTTCGTCCGTTCTGAAGGACATGGACTGGCCTCGCGAAAAAATCATCAGCGTCGCCCACGCCATCGAAGCCCACAGCTTCTCCGCCAACATCGCCCCGCTGACCCTCGAAGCGAAAATCGTCCAGGACGCCGACCGCCTCGACTCGCTGGGCATGCTCGGCGTTGCCCGCACCTTCTACGTGGCCGGACGCATGGGCTCGGCGCTGTACGACCCGCAGGATCCCGAAGCGCTTGAGCGTGAGTACGACGACACGCGTTTTTGCCTCGATCATTTCCAGACGAAACTGCTGCACCTCGCCGAGGGTTTTCAGACCGCCACCGGCCAGCGCCTGGCGTGGGTTCGACATCAGCGCTTGAAGGATTTCATGGAGCAGTTCAAGGAAGAAATCGGCATCGTCTGATCCTTTACTCCGGCAAAGCGCGATCCTGACTTCAGCAACCTCACACCTGACGCGCACGTGCGCCGTGATAAACAGACAAGGTTAATTCCCCCGCTCAAGGAAGCGCGCCATGTCCCATGTAACATCCAAGGTGTCAGGCAAACTGTTCGGTCTGTTCTGTCTCGCCAGTTATCTGCTGTCGCTGTCATATGGCACGACGTTTTTGCTGGCGCTATTGATCGGTGCGCGCGGCGGCAATGAACATGACGCGGGCACGGTGATTTCGGCGGCGATGCTCAGTACCTTTGTTGCCGTACTGGGCTGTGGTCATCTGGCGGATCTGCTCGGCGCGGCGCGCTCGATTGGCGTGTTCGCCCTGTTGCTGGTGGCGGCGAGTCTGGGCTTTGCGATGACATCGGGGTTCGGTTACGGGCTGCTGTTTTTCGGTTTGCTGCTGGGATTGGGTTGGGGCGTGTTCTACACCCTGGGGCCGATCATCGTTGCCAATCTGGTGGTCCCGGCTCAGCGCGCGAAATATTTCGCTTTGCTGTCCGGCAGCATGATGAGCGGGATCGGCAGCGGACCATTGTTCGGAAGGGCGGCCAGTGCACTGGATTTACCGCTCGCTTCAGCCTTTTATCTGGCTGCGCTGGCGAGCTTCGTCGGCGCGCTGCTGTTCTGGCGACTTGCTCCGAGACTGACCCCATCGCAAACCACCACAGCGAAAATCACTTGGCGCGCGACCACTCAAGTCTTCAGCTCACAGGCCTTGCTGCCGATCATCATGGTCGGTCTGGGCGGTTGTGTGTTTGGCGGGTTGTCGAGTTTCCAGACCAGCTACGCCGCCGTGCGAGCGCTGGATTATTCGTGGTTTTTCGTGGGGTTCATGGGCGCGGCGATCAGCAGCCGGATGTTGATCGCAGGCTACGTGATCAAGCGCGATCCGTTACGCGCCTCGTGCCTGCTGTCGGGTGTGATGCTCGCGTCGGTCATGCTGTTCGCGTTCGGCGTCAACGGCGGCCTCAGCTATCTGCTGGCGGCGGTCATGCTCGGCGTCGGTTACGGGTTGACCTACTCGGTGATTAACGGCCTCGCCGCCAACGAAGCACCTGATGGCACCACTTCCCAAGCACTGCTGCTGTTCAGTCTCGCATACTTTATCGGGGTGTTCGGTTTCCCGTTGCTCGCCGGCAAACTCATCGTCGAGCAAGGCATGGCGTCATTGCTGCTGACGTTGTTGGGTGTGGCGCTGGCGAACTGGTTGATCACTATCGGCCGCCTGCTATGGCGCCGATTCACTGCAAAAAACCCAAGGCCGAGGCCGACCGTTCGTCGATCCTCAGGCACCAATCCGTCATAAGGGCTGACCAACGAAGGGTAAGGATTCCAATCACTGGAGAAGCCCTATGATCCCGTCAAGGTTGACCGCTTTAGTCTTCAGCGCCCTGCTCTGCCCTGCGGTGTTCGCCGCCTCGTCCACGGCAGCGGGCACTGGCCCTACCGATCCGACCCCGCCACGCGCGCCCGCCATCAACAGTGCCCCCGGAATGAACACCGATGGTTCCGGCGTGCCGTTGATCAATCAGCCACCCGCCACTGGCACCGATCCGCGTACTCAGGGCAGCGATCCGGGGCGCCAGGGCGGCATGAATACACCTGATTCTCCTGCTACTTCCCCTGACAACGCCGGCCCGGGTGTCGGTTCGAAAACCACCACAGGTGGCTCCGGTTCCGAAGGTGCCGGTCAGTAGTTCGCCGACGCGAGCGCCCTATTCACTCCCATGAAGAGGTAACCATGAACGTCGACAAAGACCTGGAAAAAGAAGTCCTCACCCGCCTGCTGCACGCGCATCCCAACGGCCTGGGCAAGGAGGTGCTGGACAATTACCGGGGCGAGAAAGTCGTGGCCAGCGCCCTCGCCGCCCTGCAGGATCGCGGGTTGATTCATCATGGTCATGTGACCTTGAGCGAAGCGGGCGAACACTCGCTGAACCTGCCGATCAAGCTCAGTTCTGCCGGCGTCGAAGCGGCGCGCAAACTGGATCTGCAGTAGTGCCACGCCGCTCGCCGTCGAAGCGGCGAGCGGCCGGATCCGCAACTTGAGGAGAAATCCCATGCCTCGTGGAAGCAAAGACAAATACACCAGTGAACAGAAACGCAAGGCCGAGCACATCGAAGACAGCTATGAGAAAAAAGGCGTGTCGCAAGATGAAGCTGAGGCTCGCGCTTGGGCGACGGTGAACAAGCAGTCCGGTGGAGGAGAGAAGTCCGGCGGCTCGGGGCGCAAGAAGCCCGCGAGTGCCAAGTCGGAAGATCGCAAAGAGTCATCGCGCCGCGCGGTGGCGAGTCGCAAGGGCCATTCGCGCAATAGCGAAACTTCGAAGGACACGCAGACTGTCGACAGCCTGATGAAGGAAGCCCGAGCGAAGAACATTCCGGGGCGCTCGTCGATGCGCAAGCAGGAGCTGATCGAGGCGTTGCGCAAGGCTGGATGAATATTGTGGTGAGGCTACTGACCCTATCGCTAGCAGGCTAGCTCCCACAGTGGAATTGTGGTGTACACAAAACCTGTGGGAGCCAGCCTGCTGGCGATAGCGGCTGGTCAGCTGCCGCAGGAATTACGAATAAACGCGTCAACTTCAGCCGCCCCCGGCGATGTCGCCGGCCCCCAGCGCGTCACCGCCAGTGCCGCCGCCGCATTGGCCCGCCGCGCCGCTTCCGGTGCCTCCAGCCCCTGTGCCAATCCGGCAACAAACACCCCGGCATGCGCATCACCAGCGCCATTGCTGTCCACTGCTTTCACAGCAAATCCCGGCACCTGCCGACGTTCACCACGATGTTGAATCCAGCAACCCTGCGGTCCATCGCGTACCACCATCAGCACATTTTCCGGCAGCAGTTCCGCGAGGCGATCCATCGCGATACCAATCTCATCGGCTCCGGTAAAGCGCAGCGCCTCGACACTGTTGCTGGTCCACACATCAATGTGCGGCAGCAACGTCTGCATCATTGGCGCATCGGGCGATTCCACCAACGGCCCCGGATCGAACACCACATTGACCGCCGCCGGCAGTGCCAGCGTCCAGTCGAGCAACGCCTGCGCCTTGCCTTCGTGCAGCAGGCTGTAGCCGCTGAGATAAACGTAATCGCCAGGCTCGGCAACCACGCTGTTCAAATCGTCCTCGGTCACCTCGCCTTCGGCGCCGATGTAGGAAATGAAACTGCGTTCAGCCGAGGCATCGGTCAGCGCCACACACAAACCGGTGTCGCGCTCGGCCGGTTCGCGGATGCCGATGCAGATACCATCTGCCTGCATGGCTTGGCGTGCCAGATCGCCGAAACGCCCGCTACCATGGCGACCGAGATAGACCACCGGCAGGCCGTTGCGCACCGCCGCCGCCATCACATTGAAACCGCCGCCGGCTTCGAAACCCGCCGACTGCGCCAGTACATCGCCGCCAACCTGCGGCAGTTTATCCACGGCCATGACCAGGTCGATGATGACCTGGCCGGTGTGCAACATCTTAGGCATGAGCATTCTCGGGTTGCGCGGCGCGGCGATCTTTCGCGCCGCCAAGGATCAGGTAAATGCCACCGGCGACGACGAAGGTCACGATCCAGCCGAGGCCGTTGTGGCCCAGCCAGGAGTCGGACAGAAAGCCCTTGAACCAGACGTTTTCTGCCGTGGTGCCGATAGTGGTAAAGCTGAAACCAAGGACGATGGCGATCGCCCACGCACCAAACGCGCGCCACTCGATACCGCCGTGATACCAGTAGGCGCTGCTCGGGCTGACGTCGAGCAGGTCTTTGGGGCTGTAGTAGTGACGGTGAATCAGGTCGACCACGAAGATCCCCACCCATGCGGTGATCGGCACTGCCAGCAGGGAAATGAAGGTAATGAACGGGCCGTAGAAACTGTCGGCGATCAGCATGAAGTAGATCGAGCCGGCGAAGATCGCGACGATATCCACCACCACCGCATAGACGCGTTTGACCTTCAGGCCCAGTGTCAGCGTGGTCAGGCCGGCGGAGTACACCGACAGGTTGTTCGACAGCAGAAGCCCGCCGAACGCCGTGATCAGATACGGCACGGCC
>Ga0182006_1002516_pt1 | contig 9961 bp, 6 predicted proteins | sample Sormic07211104_1_FD_123022 | JGI IMG/M metagenome (GOLD analysis project Ga0182006, IMG submission 123022) | Rhizosphere microbial communities from Sorghum bicolor, Mead, Nebraska, USA - 072115-104_1 MetaG | ecosystem: Host-associated > Plants > Roots > Rhizosphere | place: USA: Nebraska...
ATGTCGAGCTTGTGCGCCAGTTCGTGGATCACCAGGTTGTAGCCTTCCCAGCCACCGCTGGCCTGTACGCCGGGCCAGGCGAGAATCACCGGCCCCTGCTGCCAGGCTTCACCGCTGTGTTCGCCATCCCACTCATGTTCGACGCCGCTGGCATCGCGATGGCGTTGCGGGCTGAGGAAGTCATCGGGGTACAGAACGATCTCGTGGAAGCCCTGATACCAGTTCAGATCTCCGAGGTGCAGCAACGGCAACTGCGCCTGGGCGGCGAGCAGCAAGCGCTGTTCCTGATGCAGTTCGACGCCGGGCAGGGCGGTCAGGTGTTTGTCGTCGAGAAACAGCACACAGGCTTCGCGCAACCACTGGTCTTCAGCAGCGCTGATGCCATCGAGGAAGGAGAGTTGGTGGCGCACCCGTTGCCACAGGTCCTCGGCAATCGGGTGCCTGGCCAGGAGGCGCCGGCGTCGCCAGGCGCTCAGTGACCACATCGGATCAGTGCGATTGCACTTTGGTGCCGCCGAACCGGCTGCGCACCACGCCGATGATCATCGGCACCAGCGACAGCAGGATGATTGCCACCACCAGCAGAGAGAGGTTTTTCTTGATGAACGGCACGTTGCCGAAGAAATAACCCAGGGTGACCAGACCGCCAACCCAGAGGATGGTGCCGAGCACGCTGAAGCCGAAGAAGCGCGGGTACGGCATCCGCGCCACACCGGCAACGAACGGCGCGAAGGTGCGGATGATCGGCAGGAAGCGCGCCATGGTCACGGTCTTGCCGCCGTGCTTGTCATAGAAGTCGTGGGTTTTCTGCAGGTAATCGCGACGGAAGATTTTCGAGTTCGGGTTGCTGAACAGCTTCTCCCCGGCCGTGCGCCCGATCACGTAGTTGGTGCTGTCGCCCATGATCGCCGCCAGCATCAGCAGGCCGCCGAGCAACACCGGATCCATGCCGCCGCCGGCCGCCACCGCGCCCGCGATGAACAGCAGCGAATCGCCCGGCAGGAACGGCATCACCACCAGACCGGTTTCACAGAAGATCACCAGAAACAGGATGGCGTAAATCCATGGCCCATAGTTGTTCACCAGCAAATCGAGGTACACATCGAGATGCAGGATAAGGTCGAGCGGGTTGAAATCCATGGGGGCACCTGTATGACGGCCCGACTCGGCAGGCCTGTGCGGATGACTTCGTGTAAGCCTACAGCGGGGTGTAGTTTTTCTTACAAGCCGGAAAGATCGGGATTATACGGTCTGACCGCTGAAAAGCGCGCCGGTTTTGTAGCGGGGAATGTCGTGGTGTGAACAATTGTCAGCCCTCAAAAGATCGCAGCCTTCGGCAGCTCCTGGAATTGGAACGCGTCCCGCTGTAGGAGCTGCCGAAGGCTGCGATCTTTTGGGTTTAGAGCTCGTCGCTGATCGGCAGCACGTAGTTCTTGAACTCGGTGTCTTCCTTGAAGCCGATCGATTCGTAGGTTTTCTGTGCCACTTCGTTGTTCGCGCTGGTCGAGACGCGCATGCGTACGGCCTGGGTTTCCTTGGCCATTTTCTTCGCAGTGCGGATCAGGTTGTCGGCCACCAGTTGCCGGCGCGCATCTTCGGCAACGTAGATATCGTTGAGAATCCACACGCGTTTGAGCGACAGCGAAGAGAAGCTCGGATAGAGCTGGCAGAAGCCCATGAGTTTCTTGTCGTCATCGTCGGCCAGGGCCAGATAGATCACCGACTCTTTACGGCGCAGGCGTTTTTCGAGGAACGCGCGGGAGGAATCCGGGTAAGGCAGGGAGCCGTAGAACTCGCGATATTTGACGAACAAAGGAGTCAGCAAATCCAGATGTTCGAGGGTCGCTTGAATAATCCGCATGATAGGTCTCGTCTTCAAGTGGCTGTCTTCAACTGCTCTGACGGCGATGGGAAACCCGGGCGGCCGTGCGTCGATCCTGCCTGAAAGCGGCGCACAAAGGCAATGCGGAAACGGTTCAGGCTGGCGGTGGATCGAGCAGGAAGTTGCCTTTCATGTCGACAGCGTCGTCCGCCTCCAATGTGTGCAACTGAGCTTCATCCTTCAGATTGACCCCCGACAGCTGCCGCCGACACGCCTCGCGCATCAGATACAGCAAGCGATGCGCCGCCATGCCGTAGCTCAAACCTTCAAGCCGGACATTGGAAATGCAATTGCGATACGCGTCGGTGAGGCCGACCTTCGGCGCGTAGGTGAAATACAGCCCGAGGCTGTCCGGCGAACTCAGGCCCGGACGCTCGCCGATCAGCATCACCACCATCTTCGCCCCGAGCAACTGGCCGATCTCGTCACCGATGGCGACGCGACCCTGCTCCACCAGCACCACCGGCGCCACGGACCAGCCGTCGCCGCTCATCTGTTCTTCCAGGCGCGTCAGGAATGGCAGGGTGTGGCGGTGCACTGCCAGTGCCGACAGGCCATCGGCGACGACCATCACCAGATCGACCCCGCCTGGGTGTTCGCTGGCATAGTCGTGCAAGGTCTGCGCCGACTCATCGCTGAGCTTGCGCCCCAGGTCCGGGCGTTGCAGATAGGTGTGTCGGTCCGGCGCGGCGCTTTGCAGCGCCAGGGTTTTGCGCCCGCGCTCGCTCAGTTGTGCGCTGATTTCGCTGTGATCGAAGGCCAGGTGCACGGCATCGCGGGCCTGGGCGTGGGCAAACTGAAAATCCAGCTGCGCCCGCGTCGGCAGACTGGTGCCGGTGCGGCCCAGGGCAATGCGTGCCGGCGTCAGGCGGCGCAGTTCCAGCCAGGGGTTTTGCGGATCGACCGGTGGTTTTTCCATAAGACTCATCCCAAATGCGCCAAGGCCTGGCGGAACGCCGGCGGCAGGTTGTTGCCGAAGCGAACCTTGCCGTCCGCCTGGGTGAAGATGCCCATGTTGGCCAGCCATTGCTCGAACTCCGGCGCCGGTTTCAGGCCCAGGGTCTGGCGGGCGTACAAGGCATCGTGAAACGAAGTGGTCTGGTAATTGAGCATGATGTCGTCCGAGCCGGAGATGCCCATGATGAAGTTGATGCCGGCAACGCCGAGCAACGTCAGCAGGGTGTCCATATCGTCCTGATCGGCTTCGGCGTGGTTGGTGTAGCAGATGTCGCAACCCATCGGCACGCCGAGCAACTTGCCGCAGAAATGATCTTCAAGGCCGGCGCGGATGATCTGCTTACCGTTGTAGAGATACTCCGGGCCGATAAATCCTACGACGGTGTTCACCAGGAACGGCTTGAAATGTCGCGCTACGGCGTAGGCCCTTGTCTCGCAGGTCTGTTGATCGACGCCGTGGTGGGCGTTGGCCGACAGCGCGCTGCCCTGACCGGTTTCGAAATACATCAGGTTCTGCCCGAGGGTGCCGCGCTTGAGACTGAGCCCGGCGTCGTAGCCTTCCTGCAAGACTTTGAGGTTGATGCCGAAACTGGCATTGGCTGCCTCAGTGCCGGCAATCGACTGAAACACCAGATCCAGCGGCACGCCACGGTTGATCGCCTCGATCGAAGTGGTGACGTGGGTCAGCACGCAGGCCTGGGTCGGGATGTCGTAGCGCTGGATGATCGCGTCGAGCATCTCCAGCATCGCGCAGATCGAAGCGATGCTGTCGGTGGCCGGGTTGACCCCGATCATCGCATCGCCGTTGCCGTAAAGCAGGCCGTCGAGAATGCTCGCGGCGATGCCGGACGGCTCGTCGGTCGGGTGGTTGGGTTGCAGGCGGGTCGACAGGCGCCCGCGTAAACCGAGAGTGCCGCGAAATTGGGTGACCACGCGGATTTTCTGCGCGACCAGCACCAGATCCTGCACGCGCATGATTTTCGACACGGCGGCGACCATTTCCGGGGTCAGGCCGGGGGCGAGGGCGCGCAGGCTGGTTTCGTCCGCCGCATCACTGAGCAGCCAGTCGCGAAAACCACCGACCGTGAGGTGGCTGACCACGGCGAAGGCTTGTTTGTCGTGGGTGTCGATGATCAGCCGGGTGACTTCATCGGCTTCGTAGGGAATCAGCGCTTCTTGCAGGAAGTGCGTGAGCGGGATGTCCGCCAGGGCCATTTGCGCGGCCACCCGTTCGCCGTCGTTGAGCGCGGCGATCTCGGCGAGAAAATCCCCCGAGCGGGCGGGGCTGGCCTTGGCCATGACGTCTTTGAGGCTGTCGAAGCGGTAAGTCTGCGCGCCGACCGTGTGAGCAAAACTGGCCATTCAGCGTTCTCCGTGACGGCGCAGAATGCCTCTGCGCCGTGGTTTTCGACAATCAGTGCAAGGATTGTTCAGCTTTTTGAATCGCCGCGAATTCTTCTTCCGGCGTGCCCGCTACCAAGTGATGCCGACTGTAGAAAGCAAAGTAAGCAATTAACACTCCATAGATGATCGCGGCGCCGATCACCACCCGTGGATCGACGAGGAAACCCGCCACCACGGCGATGCAGGCCAATACCAGCGCCACACCCGAGGTGAAAATGCCGCCCGGCGTGCGGTACGGCCGGTCCATTTTGGGGCGACGGATGCGCAGGGTGATGTGCGCGGCCATCATCAGCACATAGGAAATGGTAGCGCCGAACACCGCGACCAGAATCAGCAGGTCGCCCTGGCCGGTCAGCGACAGACCGAAGCCAATGACGCCGGGAATCACCAGCGCCAGCACCGGCGCCTTGCTTTTGTTGGTCTGCGACAGTTTGCGCGGCAGGTAACCGGCCCGCGACAGCGCGAAGATCTGCCGCGAGTAGGCGTAGATGATCGAGAAGAAGCTGGCGATCAGTCCGGCCAGACCGACGAGATTGACGAAGCTGCCCATCCAGGTCGAGCCACCGTAGGCCTTGCTCAGTGCTTCGACCAGCGGGTTACCCGACGTCAGCAGCGAATTCGCACCGGCGCCGCCAGGACCGACGATCAGAATCAGCAGGGCAAACATCAGCAGCACCAGCATTGCCCCGATCAGGCCACGCGGCAGATCGCGCTTGGGGTTTTTGGTTTCTTCCGCCGCCAGCGGCACGCCTTCAACGGCAAGGAAAAACCAGATCGCATAGGGAATCGCCGCCCATACGCCGACATAGCCGAACGGCAGAAACGGACTGGCGCCGACCGCAGTGGTCACCGGGATGTCGAGCAGATTGGCGACGTCGAAGTGCGGCACCATCGCCACCAGAAACACCCCCAGCGCCAGCGCGGCGACGGCGGTAATGATGAACATCAGCTTGAGCGCTTCGCCGACGCCGAAAATGTGGATGGCGATGAAGATGATGTAGAACGCCAGATAGATCATCCAGCCGCCAATGCCGAACAGCGACTCGCAGTAGGCGCCGATGAACACCGCGATGGCAGCGGGTGCGATGGCGTATTCGATAAGGATTGCGGTACCGGTAAGAAACCCGCCCCAAGGCCCGAAAGCACTGCGGGCGAAACCGTAGCCGCCGCCGGCGGTGGGAATCATCGACGACAGTTCGGCCAGGGAAAAGCACATGCACAGGTACATGGTCGCCATCAGCAGCGTGGCCAGAAACATGCCGCCCCAGCCACCCTGGGCGAGGCCGAAGTTCCAGCCGGCGTAGTCTCCGGAAATCACATAAGCGACGCCGAGGCCGACCAGCAGGACCCAGCCGGCGGCGCCTTTTTTCAGTTCGCGTTGTTGGAAATAATCGGAGCCGACTTTTTCGAAGTCGACGGAGGAGCCGGTCGCCGGAGCGCCGGCCGGGGATTCGCTTGGCATAGGGTTCACCATTTTTATTGTTTTATTGGCCCGGCTACAGCCAGGCCATTGGGTTGAATGGCACAACGCTTTCGCGAGCAGGCTCGCTCCCACAGGGGATTGCGTACGACCATGAATCACCTGTGGGAGCGAGCCTGCTCGCGAAGACACTCCAGAGGGCGAAGCAGGAAACACCTGCCTCACCCCGTCTGGATCAGAAGAATCCCAACGGATTGATGTCGTAGCTCACCAGCAGGTTCTTGGTCTGCTGGTAATGGTCGAGCATCATTTTGTGGGTTTCACGCCCGACGCCAGACTTCTTGTAACCACCGAACGCGGCATGCGCCGGATAGAGGTGGTAGCAGTTGGTCCACACGCGACCGGCCTTGATCGCCCGGCCCATGCGGTAGGCGCGATTGATGTCGCGGGTCCACAGACCGGCGCCGAGACCGAACTCGGTGTCGTTGGCAATCGCCAGGGCTTCGGCTTCGTCCTTGAAAGTGGTGATGCTCACCACCGGGCCGAAGATTTCTTCCTGGAACACGCGCATCTTGTTGGTGCCCTTGAGCAGGGTCGGCTGGATGTAATAACCGGTGGCCAGGCTGCCCTCGAGTTTTTCCACTTTGCCGCCGGTCAGCAGTTCCGCGCCTTCGCCTTTGGCGATTTCCAGGTACGAGAGGATCTTGTCGAATTGCTGCTCGGATGCCTGGGCGCCGACCATGGTGTCGGTGTCCAGCGGGTCGCCGCGTTTGATCTGGCTGACTTTCTTCATCACGGCCTGCATGAATTCGTCATAGATCGATTCCTGCACCAGCGCGCGGGAAGGGCAGGTGCACACTTCGCCCTGGTTAAAGAACGCCAGCACCAGACCTTCGGCGGCCTTTTCGATGAAGCTCGGCTCGGCCTGCATGATGTCTTCGAAGAAGATGTTCGGCGACTTGCCGCCCAGTTCCACGGTCGATGGAATGATGTTTTCCGCTGCGCATTTCATGATGTGCGAGCCGACCGGGGTCGATCCGGTGAAGGCAATCTTGGCGATGCGTTTGCTGGTCGCCAGTGCTTCGCCGGCTTCTTTGCCGAAGCCTTGCACGATGTTGAGCACGCCCGGCGGCAGCAGGTCGCCGATCAGTTCCATCAGCACGCAGATGCCCAGCGGGGTTTGCTCGGCAGGCTTGAGCACCACGCAGTTACCGGCGGCCAGTGCTGGCGCGAGTTTCCACGCAGCCATCAGCAGCGGGAAGTTCCACGGGATGATCTGCCCGACCACGCCCAGCGGTTCATGGATGTGATAAGCCACGGTGTTGCCGTCGATTTCCGCAGCGCTGCCTTCCTGAGCGCGCAGGCAACCGGCGAAATAACGGAAATGGTCAGCGGCCAGGGGGATGTCGGCGTTGAGGGTTTCACGGATGGCTTTGCCGTTGTCCCAGGTTTCGGTGATCGCCAGCAGTTCGAGGTTTTCTTCGATGCGGTCGGCGATTTTCAGCAGGATCAGCGAGCGTGCCTGCACGGAAGTGGCGCCCCACGCATCGGCAGCGGCGTGGGCGGCGTCCAGCGCCTTGTCGATGTCTTCGGCGGTGGAGCGGGGGAATTCGGCAATTGGCTGGCCATTGACTGGCGAGGTATTGGTGAAGTACTGACCTTTGACCGGCGCGACGAACTCGCCACCGATGTAGTTACCGTACTTGCTCTTGAACGAGACTTTGGCGCCGTCAGTACCGGGGTGGGCGTAACGCATGATGATGTTCTCCTTGGCTTTGTACTTATTAGAGAAACGCGCAAGTGCGCTTGCTATAAGCGTAGAGCAAGGGCCGGGCCACTGCCGCGCAGCGCAGGCAAATCAAGGGCTTGGCCGGTTTGTCTCGGACGAATGGAGTGGCGCTGTGACGGTTTCGGCACAGCGCGAGTGACAGTTTGTACCGCTTGCGACACAGCCCGTGACCGGGCGGTCTTGCCAGCATTGCAATGCGCTGTTGGCTGAGGGATCCTCAGCCAACAGAAATCCCTGTAGGAGCTGCCGAAGGCTGCGATCTTTTGATTTTGTTTTTTCAAGATCAAGATTAAAAGATCGCAGCCTGCGGCAGCTCCTACAGGGATTGCGTCGACCTTTCGGGGAGAACAATAAGAAATGCACGACAACCATTTGAGTCGCCATGCCCGCCAGGTTCTCACTGTTACCCAGGGCAAACCGCACCTGCACGGCCCCGGCGCCGATCCATCGATCGCCCGTTCGTGGCTGCGTTGCCTTGAGGACTACCACCTCGATCCTTCCGTGACAATGGCGCCGACCGTGCTCGAGCATGGCCGAGTGCTGGAAAGTCGCGAACGTCTGCAACAAGTGCTGCAAATCGCCGGCACCGAGATGAGCAGCCTGCATCAGCAACTCTCCGGTGCCGGCCATGCGGTGCTGCTGACTGACGCGCGCGGGGTGATCCTCAATTGCGTCACCGCGCCGGCCGAACGGAAGATCTTCGAGCGCGCCGGGCTCTGGCTCGGCGCCGACTGGAGCGAAGCCTGCGAAGGCACCAACGGCATCGGCACCTGTCTGGTCGAGCGTCAGGCGCTGACCATTCACCAGGACGAACACTTTCGCGGCCGCCACACCGGGCTGACCTGCTCGGCGAGCCCGGTGTTCGATCCGCACGGTGAATTGCTGGCGGTACTCGATGTGTCCTCGGCAAGGCCAGACGTTTCACGGCAAAGTCAGTTCCACACCATGGCGCTGGTCAATCTGTCGGCGAAGATGATCGAGAGCTGCTACTTCCTGCGCTGTTTCGACAATCAATGGTTGCTGCGTTTTCACCTGCAGGCCGAGTCCGTCGGCCTGTTCAGCGAAGGGTTGCTGGCGTTTGACGGCGAAGGGCGGATCAGCGCAGTCAACCAGAGTGCGCTGAACCTGCTCGGGCATATTCGCGGCGGTTTGCTCGGTAAACCGGTGGAAGCGTTTTTCGATTGTTCGCTGGATGACCTGCTTGGTCGCGCGAGTGCCAACGCCAGCGCCAGTTGGCCGCTGCGCACCCGTGATGGCCGGCATCTTTTCGCTGTATTGCGCGGCGAATCACGCAAGCCGACCGCAATTGTTCCAACGCCAATCGCTGCGCCCGCCCCAGGCCTGTCCGGCATCTGCCTCGGCGACGAAGCGTTGCAGGCGGAATTTCGCAAAGCCCTGCGCGTGTTCGAGCGCGACGTGCCGCTGTTGATCAACGGCGAAACCGGCTCGGGCAAGGAGGCGTTCGCCAAGGCTGTGCACCAGGCCAGCCAGCGCTCCGGTAACGCCTTCGTCGCACTCAATTGCGCGGCCATTCCGGAAAGCCTGATCGAGAGCGAACTGTTCGGCTATCGCGGCGGCAGCTTCACCGGCGCGCGCAAGGAAGGCATGCGCGGCAAGCTGCAACAGGCCGATGGCGGCACCTTGTTCCTCGACGAAATCGGCGACATGCCCTTGGCGTTGCAGACGCGCTTACTGCGTGTGCTGGAAGATCGGCAAGTGGTGCCGATTGGCGGCGAGCCGCAAGCGGTAGACGTGCGCATCATCAGTGCGACGCACCGCAACTTGCTCGAACGAGTCGAGGACGGCAGTTTCCGTGAAGACCTGTATTACCGCTTGAACGGGCTGGAAGTGGCGTTGCCGGCATTACGCGAGCGCAGTGATAAATCGCAGTTATTGGATTTTCTCCTGGCCGAGGAGACTGGAGGCGAAACAATTCTGATCGACGAACCGGCGCGGCAAGCGTTGCTCGCATTCAACTGGCCGGGCAATGTGCGGCAGTTGCGCAATGTCCTGCGCACCCTGGCGGCGTTGTGTGATGGCGGGCGGGTCGGCGTTGAGGATTTGCCGGTGATGATTCGGCAGGCGCGGCCGGTGGTGGTGGCGCAGATTGTCGCGCAGCCATTGGACGACGCCGAGCGTGTCGCATTGCTCAATGCGCTTGAGCAGACGCGCTGGCATATGACCCATACCGCTGAACAGTTGGGCGTCAGCCGCAATACGCTGTACAGAAAGCTTCGCAAGCACGGTATTGCCCGAACCGCATAAATTTCCCTGTAGGAGCTGACGAGTGCAACGAGGCTGCGATCTCTTGATCTTGAGATTTGACGATCAAAAGATCGCAGCCTCGTTGCACTCGTCAGCTCCTACAGTTGGGGTAGCCGGGAGTATTCGAATACAGCTAAAGAGTGCCATTTCGCCCTCCCTACGCTAACCTGCGGCCATGTTTTACGAGGTCGACTATGCACATTCATATTCTGGGTATCTGCGGGACTTTCATGGGCTCGATGGC
>Ga0182006_1002521_pt1 | contig 9946 bp, 8 predicted proteins | sample Sormic07211104_1_FD_123022 | JGI IMG/M metagenome (GOLD analysis project Ga0182006, IMG submission 123022) | Rhizosphere microbial communities from Sorghum bicolor, Mead, Nebraska, USA - 072115-104_1 MetaG | ecosystem: Host-associated > Plants > Roots > Rhizosphere | place: USA: Nebraska...
ACGAAGTCGGCTCCCACAGGGGCGCGTTGTCATCGGGGCGTGGGGCCGCCGCACCTGGGGGTCAGTCGTCGTCGGACCAGCGGGGCATGGAGGGTTTGTCGTGGCGAGGGACGGTGTCACCGGCTTTGACGGCGGCCCAGACCGCCAGGGCGTCGACGGTGGGGGCCACGTCGTGGACGCGGACCATCACGGCGCCGCGCTGCACGGCGATCAACGCCGCGGCGACCGAGCCGTGCACCCGGGCGGACGGTTCCTGCCGGCCGGTCATGGCGCCGATCATGCCCTTGCGCGAGACGCCGGCGTAGGCGCCCGCGCCGAGTTCGGCGAAGCGTGACATCGCCCGCAGCAGGGCCAGGTTGTGCTCAAGGTTCTTGCCGAATCCGAAGCCAGGATCGACCAGCACCTTGCGCCGCTCGATACCCGCCAGCTCGCAGGAGAACAGCCGGTCGGTCAGGAAACGATGGACGTCGCCGACCACGTCATCGTAGTCCGGTGCGTCCTGCATCGTCCGCGGTTCACCCTGCATGTGCATGAGGCAGACCGGCACCCGCAGTTCGGCGGCGGTATCCAGCGCGCCTTCGCGGCGAAGCGCGTACACGTCGTTGATCATGCCTGCGCCCGCGCCGACGGCGGCGCGCATCACCTCGGGCTTCGAGGTATCGATGGACAACGGCAGCGTCGTGCCTGCCGCGAGGCGTTCGATCAGCGGCACCACGCGGCGGATCTCTTCCTCCACCGGCACCTCGTCGGCACCCGGGCGGGTGGACTCGCCGCCGATGTCGAGCATGTCCGCGCCCTCTTCCGCCAGCTTCATCGCATGCGCGTAGGCGGCTTCCAGGGTGCCGTGCCGGCCGCCATCCGAGAACGAATCCGGCGTGACGTTGACGATGCCGACCACGCGTGGCCGGTCGAGCACCAGGGCGCGGCCGTTGCAGTCGAGCACCGTGGCGAAGGGATCGGTATTCATGGGGTCAACCCGGCTGCTGCTGGCCGCCGAGCGCGCCCATGAAATGGCGGTAGTAGCGCAGCTCGTCGATGGAATCGCGGATGTCGGAAAGTGCGGTGTGCGCCGAATCCTTGGCGAAGCCGCGGACGATCTCCGGCGACCAGCGCCGCGACAGTTCCTTGAGAGAGGAGACGTCGAGGTTGCGGTAGTGGAAGTAGCGCTCCAGCTTCGGCATCTCGCGGTGCAGGAAACGGCGGTCCTGGCAGATGGAATTGCCGCACATCGGCGACTTGCCGGCGGGCACCCACTCGCGGAGGAAGGCGATGGTGGCTTCCTCGGCCTGCTCGGGCGAGGTATCCGATTCCACCGAACGCCCCCACAGGCCCGAGCGCATGTGCTGGTTGCGATTCCACGCGTCCATCTGCTGCAGACGGGCGTCCGCATGCGAGATGGCGAAGACCGGTCCCTCGGCGAGCACGTTCAGATCCTTGTCCGTCACGATGGTGGCGATTTCCAGGATGGAATCGTTATCCGTATCCAGGCCGGTCATTTCCAGATCGATCCAGATGAGGTTGTCTTCGTTCGCTGGCGTCATGGGCGCTCCTTTGGTACCGCGAAGTCTAACCCGCGAGGCCCCTGGCCTGCAGGAGCACCGGAACGTGAGATCATCGTCCGATGGCCGAACCGACCTTCTTCTGGCACGACTACGAAACCTTTGGCACCGATCCCCGGCGGGACCGTCCCAGCCAGTTCGCCGGCATCCGCACCGACGCCAACCTCGAAGTGGTGGGCGAGCCGGTGATGATCTACTGCAAACCGCCGCGCGACATGCCCCCGCAACCGGCCGCCTGCCTCATCACCGGCATCGCGCCCCAGCTGACCGAGCGCGAGGGCCTGAAGGAAGCCACCTTCGCCGCGGCGGTCCACGAGCAGCTCGCCCTGCCCGGCACCTGCACGGTCGGCTACAACTCGCTGCGATTCGACGACGAATTCACCCGCCACCTGCTGTACCGGAACTTCTACGACCCCTATGGCCGTGAGTGGGAAAACGGCAATTCACGCTGGGACCTGATCGACCTCGTGCGCATGTGCCAGGCACTGCGTCCGGAAGGCATCGTCTGGCCCACCCGCGAGGACGGCACGCCGAGTTTCAAGCTGGAGCACCTCGCCACGGCAAACGGGCTGAAGCAGGCGCGCGCGCACGATGCGCTCTCCGACGTCGAAGCATTGATCGCCCTGGCCCGCCTCATCCGGCAGAAACAGCCGAAATTGTGGGACTGGTACTTCGCCCTGCGACGCAAGCAGCGTGTCTTCGAACTGCTGGACGTGGCGGCGATGACGCCCGTGGTCCACGTGTCGTCGCGCTACCCCGCCAGCCGGCAGTGCCTGACCGTGGTCGCGCCACTGGCGGCGCATCCCTCGCGTGCCGGCGAGATCATCGTCTACGACCTCACCGCCGATCCGTCCGACCTGCTCGCGCTGGACGATGGCGATATCGCCGATCGCGTGTTCACCTCGCGCGCGGACTTGCCGGAAGGCGTGGAACGGATCGCGCTGCGCACCATCCGCGCGAACCACGCGCCGGCGCTGGCACCGCTGTCGGTGCTGAAAGGCGCCGACCACGCTCGCCTGGGGCTCGACATGGATGCCGTCGAACGCCATCTCGGCGCCCTGCGCCATGCCAGCGGATTGGCCGAGAAACTGCGCCGCGTCTATGCCCATGCGGCTGCGTTGCCACCGGCGGAAGACCCCGAGCTGGCGCTGTACGGCGGCTTCCTGCCGGATGCCGACCGCCGCCTGCTGGCCGAGGTACGCGCCACGCCGCCGGAGCAACTCGGCACGCATCGATTCAACTTTCGCGATCCGCGTTATCCGGAACTGCTGTTCCGTTATCGTGCGCGCAATTGGCCGGAGACACTCACCCTCGAGGAACACGAGCGCTGGGAAGCCTTCCGCGCCGATCGCCTCACCCGCCACGGCCCGCTCACGACCCTCACCCTCGACGACTACGACGCCGAACTCGCCACCCTGCGCGCCCTGCCCGGCGCCCCCCTCGCCCTGCTCGACGAGCTGGAGGCCTGGGGCCAGGAACTTCGCTGACGACCTCCATGCCAAAGACCTATTTCACGCCCGCCACCTTCCGCTTCTTCAAGTCGCTGGTCCGCAACAACAACCGCGAGTGGTTCCAGGATCACAAGGACGACTACGAGCGCCACGTGCGCGAGCCGTTCCTCGAGTTGATCGGCGACCTCGCCGTGCCGCTGGGCAAGATCAGTCCGCACTTCCGGGCCGATCCGCGCAAGGTGGGTGGCTCGTTGTACCGGCTTCATCGCGATACACGGTTCGCCAACGACAAGCAGCCGTACAAGGGTTGGCAGGGTGCACGCTTCTTTCATGAACGCCGGCACGAGATCCAGGCACCGGGGTTCTATCTGCATATCCAGCCGGGCGAATGCTTCGTCGGTGGCGGCATGTGGCATCCGGAACCGCCGGTATTGAAGAAGCTGCGCGAGTTCCTGGCGGATAACCCGGGGGCGTGGAAGCGCGCCACGCATGGGAAGGCGTTCCAGGAGCGCTTCGCGTTCTGGGGAGAGAGCCTGTCGCGGCCGCCGCGCGGGTTCGATGCGAACCATGAGTTGATCGAGGACCTGAAGCGGAAGAACTTCGCCGCGGGGCGGGACTTCGACGAGGCGATGGCGTGCTCGCCGGAGTTGCTGCCGTTCGTGGTGGACCACTTCAAGCGGCTGGCGCCGATGGTGGATTATTTGTGTGCGGCGCAGGAGTTGGAGTTCTGACTGAGGTGGGCTGGCGGTCGCTGCCGCGACCATCGCCGCTGAAGCGGCTCCCACAGGAGCATCGCCGACAGGGTCGGCGATCCGCGGCAGCGGATGCTCTGGTGGGAGCCGCTTCAGCGGCGATCCCGCGGCAGCGGGCCAGCTCCCCTCAGCGCTCGTAAAGCTCGATCGGCAGCTCATCCGGATCGGCAAAGAACGTAAACCGCCGCCCCGTATATTCATCGACACGAATCGGCTCGCACACCACGCCGCGCTTACCCAGCGTCGCCACCACCGCCTCGATATCGCTCACCGAAAACGCGAGATGGCGCAGCCCCTGCGCCTCCGGCCGCGACGGCCGTTTCGGCGGCGACGGGAACGAAAACAACTCCAACTGCACGCCCGGACTCACCTCCAGGTCCAGCTTCCACGAATCGCGCGCTTCGCGATAAGCCTCGTGGATCACCTTCAGCCCCAGCACCTCGGTGTAAAACGCCTTCGAACGCGCGTAATCCGAACAGATCAACGCCACATGGTGAATCGCTTCGAGCATGAGCGGTCACGCCTCCGAAAAAGGAAATGCGAGTACGTCGGCGATCGCATCGGTGCGCGCCAGCACCATCAGCAGCCGCTCGACGCCGAGCGCCACGCCGGCGCAATCGGGCATACGCCCCAGCACGGTGAGCAGATTCTCGTCGATCGGCACCTCGTCCAGGCCACGCGCCCGTCGCTTCGCATTGTCGCGTTCGAAACGCGCACGTTGCTCCACCGGATCGTTGAGTTCGTGGTAGCCGTTGGCCACCTCGTACGGCCCCACGTACGCCTCGAACCGCTTCGCCACGGGCGGATCGTCCTCGCGGATGCGCGCCAGTGCGCACTGGCTGGCGGGGTAGTCGGACACGACCGTGATCCGGTCGCGCGGAAACGCCGGCTGGATCTTGTGCGTCATCAACAGGTCGAGCCAGTCGTCTCGCTCCAGCCCCTCCGGATCGATGCCGGAACTGGCCAGCGGTGCCTGCAAGCGCTCCAGCGGGTCCGTGAGGGGGTCGATACCGAGCGCATCGCCGAACAGGCCGCGGTACGTGGTTTCCACGACGTCGAAGGTACGGCCCGCCTGCACCAGCACGCGCTCGAGCAGGTCGATCACTTCGCGTGCGAGCTCGGCTTCGTCCCACCCCACGCGGTACCACTCCAGCATGGTGAACTCCGGGTTGTGCCGGCCACCGGCTTCGCCGTCACGGAACACCCGGCCCAGTTCATAGCAATCACCCAGACCGGCGGCGAGCAGGCGCTTCAACGGAAACTCCGGCGACGTGCGCAGCCAGCGTTCGCGCGCACCGGCGTCGACGTGGCCGCTGAACCGCGTGCGGAAGCTCTGGATGTTCGGGTCGGTGTTGCCCGCGGCCGAGAGGATCGGCGTCTCCACCTCCAGCACCTCGCGTGAGGCGAAGAAAGCGCGGATCTGGGCATAGGTCTCCGCACGCAGGCGCAGGTTCTTCAGGTCGTTCACGGTGCCACTCCGTGCTCCTGCAGCAAGGCGACGAGATCGGCCTCGGTGTAAACGGGTACGCCGAGTTCGTTCGCCTTGTCGAGCTTGGAACCCGCCGCCTCGCCGGCGAACACGCCGGTGGTCTTCTTCGATACCGAACCGGCGACCTTGGCACCCAGCGATTCCAGGCGTTCCGTGGCATCGTCGCGCTTGAGGGTTTCCATCGTCCCGGTGATCACGTAGGTCAGGCCTTCCAGCGGAAGCGCGGATGCCGCCTTCGCCGGCAACGCCTCGGCGAGCTTGCGCATGGCATCGTCAGCGCGGCGCAATTCGGCCAGCCGTTCACCATCGGCGAGGCACGCGGCAAGGTTGGTGGCGGCGGCCTGCGGCACGCCCGCGACGATCCACTGGTGCTCGCCGGCCTTCGCCAATGCGTCGAGGGTCGCGTAGTGCTTCGCCAGGATGGCCGTGCTCTTGGGACCGAGCTTCGACACCTTGGCGGCATCCAGCAGCACGTCCAGCCCCAGGCGATCGCGCAGTTTCGGCGAAGGCGCGCCTTCATCGGCGAAGGTGATGCCGGCCGCGAGCAACGCGTCCACCACCTTCTGGTTACCGTCCTGTTCGAAGAAGGCGGCGATGGAGGTCGCGACCTCGTCGCCGATATCGGGCAGCACGCGCAACACCGGCGCGGGCGTATGGCGGACGTGTTCCAACGAACCCAGCCAGTTGGCCAGGGTCTTCGCCGTGCTTTCGCCGATGTGCATGATGCCCAGGGCGAACAGGAAGCGCGGCAAGGTGGAACGCTTGCTGGCCTCGATGGCCTGCACCAGGTTCTCGGCCCACTTCGTGGCGACCTTGCCCTGCTTCACGGTTTCCGGCGTCGAGCCGTCGCGTTCGTCGGCGAGGGTCTTCATCCGCACGAAACGTTCGACGGTGAGTCCGTAGAGATCGGCCGGCGTGTGCACCATGTCGAACTCGACCAGGGCGTCGACGAAGCGGTCGCCGAGCCCGTCGATGTCCATGGCCCGGCGCGAGGCGAAATGGATCAGCGCTTCTTTCCGCTGCGCGGCACAGATGAGTCCGCCCGAACAGCGATAGGCGGCGGCGCCTTCCTCGCGCAGCAATTCGGAACCACACACCGGGCACGTAGCCGGCATCTTCCACGGCACGGTCTTCGCCGGGCGGCGCTCTTCGACCACGCGTGCCACTTCGGGAATGACGTCGCCGGCGCGGCGCACGATGACGGTGTCCCCGATACGCACGTCGAGCCGCGCGACCTGGTCGGCATTGTGCAGCGTCGCGTTGGTCACGGTGACGCCGCCGACCTGCACCGGCGTGAGCCGGGCCACCGGCGTCGCCGCGCCGGTGCGGCCGATCTGGATTTCGATCGCCTCCACCGTGGTCATCTGCTCCTGCGCGGGATATTTGTGCGCGATGGCCCAGCGCGGCGCGCGCGAGACGAATCCCATCTCGCGCTGGCCTTCGTAGTCGTCCAGCTTGTAGACCACGCCATCGATGTCGTACGGCAAGCTGTCCCGCTTCGCACCGATCTTGTGGAAATACGCGAGGAGGCCATCGAATCCCTTCGCCGTGGAGACCTCCGGCGATACGGGGAAGCCCCATTCGCGAAGCTTCTTCAGCGTGGCTGAATGCGTGTCCGGCAATTCGCCGCCCTCGACGCGGCCCACCGCGTAGGCGAAGAAAGCCAGCGGCCGTTTCGCGGTGATGGCGGGATCGAGCTGGCGCAGCGAGCCCGCCGCGCCGTTGCGTGGATTCGCCAGCGGCCGCTCTCCCTCGGCACGGGCCCGTTCGTTGAACGCTTCGAAGGCCGCACGCGGCATGATGACCTCGCCGCGCACCTCCAGCACGCGCGGCCACCCTTCGCCACGCAGTCGCAGGGGTATGGCTTTCACCGTGCGGAGGTTCGCCGTGACATCCTCGCCCACCGCCCCGTCGCCGCGTGTGGCGCCTTGCACGAAGACGCCGTCCTCGTAGCGGAGACTGATCGCGAGGCCGTCCAGCTTGGGCTCCACCGAGAACACGGGGTTCTTGCGGCCCAGGGTGTGCTCGATACGCCGCTCGAAATCCGCGATCTCGCGGTACTTCTCGCGATCGGTATCGCCTTCCTGCTCGAACGCGTTGCCCAGCGAGAGCATCGGCACCGCATGGGTCACCTCGGCGAAGCCACCCTTGGCGCGCGCGCCGACTCGGCGCGTGGGTGAATCGTCGCTGGCCAGGTCGGCGTAATTCGCCTCGAGCGATTCCAGCTCACGCATGAGCTTGTCGTACTCGGCGTCGGCGATATCCGGATCGTCGAGTACGTGGTAGCGATAGTTCGCGTCCTCGATGAGGCGGCGCAATGTCCGTGCGCGCTCGACGGCTTCGGCGGGTGCAGTGGCGGTGGCTTGTGGCATGTGCAGGGTCCGTGATGGCGCGCGCGTCACCGACGCGACCCTGAACTGTCGGCCGAAGAGGCGGCAAAAGCAAGATTCCCATCGGCTATAATCGATCGGCCATGCCCCCCCACGACGTCATCGCCGCCCCCGACCCCACCGACGTCCACGCCCTACCCACCGACCGACCGGCGCTCGCCCCGGCGGAACCGTCCAGCAAGGCGCGTTATCGCGGCCTGATCTGGCTCGTTTCGGCGGCATTCTTCATGCAGGCGCTGGACTCGACGATCGTCAACACCGCCGTACCCGCCATCGCGGGCGCGCTCGATGTGACGCCGCTGAGCATGCGCACGGCCCTGACCAGCTACGTGCTGACCCTGGCCATCTTCATCCCGATGAGCCCTTGGTTGTGCGACCGCTTCGGCACGCGCCGCGTGTTCGGCGGAGCGATCCTCGTCTTCGCCCTCGGCTCGCTGCTCTGTGGCGTGGCGCAGAGCCTGCCGCAACTGGTGGCATCGCGGATCGTCCAGGGCCTGGGCGGCGCCGCGCTGATGCCGGTGGGCCGCTACGTGCTGGTGCGCAGCATCGATCGCCGCGAGTTCGTCAGCTCGATGACCACCGTGGCCACCTTCGGCCTGCTCGGTTCGGTGTTCGGCCCGTTGCTGGGCGGCGCGCTGGTGGAATTCACCAACTGGCGCCTGATCTTCCTCATCAACGTGCCCGTGGGCATCATCGGCCTGCTGCTCAACCGCCGGGAAATGCCGGATTACCGTCTCGACCGCGCGCATCGCTTCGACACGTTGGGCTTCCTGCTCTTCGCCGGAGCCTCGGCCTTGTGCCTGATGGCGGCGGAAACGCTCGGCGGCGACGGCGCGCATGCCGGGCATGGCCTGGCCGTCGCCGGATACGCCCTGGGCGGCGTGGCGCTGGCCTCGCTTTACGTGCGCCACAGCCGGCGCACCGAGTTTCCCGTGAGCGACCTCTCGCTGTTGAAGGTGCGCAGCGTCTGGGTGTCGTTGGCGGGCAACCTGTTCACGCGCCTGGGCGTGTCGGGCATGTACCTGCTGCTGGTGCTGTTCCTGCAGATCGGCTGTGGCTGGTCGCCGCTTGCCGCCGGCCTGATGATGGTGCCGCAGGCGATCGGCTCGATCAGCGTCAAGCCCTTCATCGACCGGCTGCTCACCTATTTCGGCTATCGCCGGCTGTTGCTGGGCAACACCATCGCCGTCTCGGTGGTGCTGTGCTCCTTCGCCCTGCTCACGCCGGACTCGCCACCGTGGGTGATCGTCGCCTTCGTCTACGTGTATGGCGCGGTGATGTCGCTGCAGTACACCTCGATGAACACGCTGGCCTACGTGGACCTCGATGTGAAACACGCCTCCATGGCCTCGTCCATGGCCTCGACCGCGCAGTACCTGTCGATGAGCTTCGGCATCGCCCTGGCATCGCTGCTGATGGGCGGTTTCCTCGCCTCGCATAATGCCCAGGGCTACGTCTGGGCCTTCCGCTGGTCGGTGATCGTGCTCGGCTTGATCACCCTCGCCGCGAGCTGGATCTTCGGGCGGTTGCGCGATACCCGTTCGGCGAAAGCTGCGGAAACGGCTTCATAGAGGTTACCCTCAAGGACACCGCGCCTTCCTTCGCGGCTTCGATCTGGACCGATCCCATGCATGACTCCGCCGGCATCCTGCTGACCCTGTTCATCATCTTCGTCGCCGCGCAGATTGGCGGCGAGATCGCGCAGCGCCTGCGCCTGCCTTCCGTGGTGGGCGAAATCGCCGCCGGCTGCGCCGTCGGCCCTTCGGCCCTGGGCTGGGTGACCCTCCCCGATATCGCCACCGGCACGCCGCTGGATGTGCTCGCCGAGATCGGCGTCATCCTGCTGCTGTTCTCGGTGGGCCTGGAAACACGGCTCGACGACCTGAAGAAGGTCGGTACCAGCGCCTTCCTCGTCGGCGTGCTGGGGGTGGTCATTCCGTTCGCCCTCGGCTCGCTATGGGCGCACGGCTCCGGCTTCGACTGGATTCGTTCCATGTTCGTCGCCGCCGCCTTCGTCGCCACCTCGGCCGGCATCACCGCTCGGGTGTTGCAGGAGCTGGGCGTGCTGCAACGGCGGGAGGCACGCATCATCCTCGGCGCGGCGGTGATCGACGATATCCTCGCCATGCTCCTGCTCGGCGTGGTCTCGTCCCTGCAAGGCGGCGGTGCCGTCGACGTCGGCAGCCTGGTCGGTACCTTGCTCGGCGCGATCGGCTTCGTCGCGGTGATCGGCTGGGGCGGTGCGCGCGTGATGCGCCGCGGCTCCGGCTGGCTCGACAAGCCCAGCAACCCGATGTCGCCGCTG
>Ga0182006_1002524_pt1 | contig 9945 bp, 11 predicted proteins | sample Sormic07211104_1_FD_123022 | JGI IMG/M metagenome (GOLD analysis project Ga0182006, IMG submission 123022) | Rhizosphere microbial communities from Sorghum bicolor, Mead, Nebraska, USA - 072115-104_1 MetaG | ecosystem: Host-associated > Plants > Roots > Rhizosphere | place: USA: Nebraska...
GACGATTCATGTTTTTACTAAAAATAATGAAAATAGATCGTACATAGATTTGGTGGATTCTATGAGATCTACAAAGAGTATCTGGCATGACTTTGTTAGCTTGAAAACAGGAGACAAGATAGTAGTTGAACTTACAGAAATTGATGACATTTCGCCACCAGTCAGGCTGGTAAGTCTTCAAACCAATACGGCTGAAATATCGAAGCTTGAAATGTACCTGGATCTGGAAGCTGATCTAAAAAAAAGAGGACTTATATGACAGGTATAGAGCTAGAAATAGATGGAACATTAAGAAAAGGTGGTATTCAAAATGGCATTACCAGTGTCATTATCAGTTATAAGAATGATCAGTATAGTGTTTTTTTTAATAGTCTGGATGGTGATACCAGCATGATTTCCTATGTATGGTATTCATCCAACTTAAATCCCAGAACAACTCTCAGCATCTCATTGGTGGATATTTTAGAACAGTTAGAGCCGAAAGAAGTTATAGACTACAATAACAAGGAATATGCAGATAAACGTGATTTGGAAACTTATTTTAATTTGAAACAGGAATTAATCAAGGAAGGCATACTAAAGATAAATGAATAATAAATCTGTTACGGGAGAAAAAGGACCAACTTTCTGCAGCAGGAAATGACCTTCCTCTTTTTACCAGTTTAAGGCTGCTTTCTGGTTTTACAGATTTAACCATCTGTTTCTTGTTCAACAGGGCCTCCCCTGGCAGACTCCTGAAGATGACGTGAGTTTGAGATTCTCATTCCGTTAATTTTAGATATATTACTCAATTAATTTAAATATTAATCAATTTTATAAATTATTTCGTTTTAATACAAAAAAGAACAAATAATTTTACACATAAATTAAATATATAGCATTATAAATGCAAAATTAAGCATAAAGACTCTGAAGCACATTTAACAGAAATGAAAATAAAACCAAGAAATTGGTGGGATTGATAAGATTTTGACATGGAAAGATCCTGACTGGATTTTAATCTAAAAAACAAAAGGGAAGAGATATCAATGATATTGCATATATAAGCAGAATTTGATTCTGCTTATATATGCAATATCAGGTTAAGGCTATGTAACTAAAAGATGGAGAGGAGTTAAGCAGGTACCTTTAAACAATTCATTAAAGATAATGATGATGAGGTCTTTTTTCTTGCCTACTTCTTCAGCTACTTTTTTTACTCGCAGCACTTCTGCCTAAAAATGACTGTAGCCCATATCCAGGTTATCCGGCACATTAATGGAGCTGTAAATGCTATCCTTTACCGAAAACCGCAGCTCCTTCGCGGCTCCTTGGTAATGCTTGTGCTTAATCAAATCCCTTTTTTTTTGGCCAGTGCCGAAACAGCTAGGTAAACATCCAGTAAATAAAAAGTATCCATCAAGGTTGTCAGTGCAGACCGCCTCCCAGCGGCCCTGATTGTTCCGCATTTGGTTTGCGCGACTGTTGCAACATAATGGCTACTGCGTCCCGCTCAAGCCAGGTTCGGCGGTTTTATTTCCATTATCCATGTTTAAATAGTTCAACAATTGCAGTATGTCCTTTCTTAAGTGCCCAGATCATTGGTGTAGACCATTCCGCTCCGGCATGTTTCACGTCGGCTCCTCGTTTAAGCAAGGTCTTGGCCATTTCAGCTTTCCCCCAACGCGCCGCCCATCCCAGCGGTGTTGAACAAAATTCAGGTTCTACGAAGTCAATATCCGCACCGCGGTCCAACAACCAATTGGCGGCTTCGGGTATACCATAAAATATTACGATATGCAATGCAGACATCCCCAAGCCATTAGTACCATTAACAGGGACACCTAAATCCAAAAGTAGTTCTGCTAAATCCCATCTTGGCTCCTTATATCTTACAGAGTGCATCAATGGCGTAAGCCAGCAAGCAAATGGCATAAACCCGTTGACGTCACCTTTCACTGACAACAGAATTTTTACAATATCCATTCGGTTATGGTGGATGGCTTCATAAAGGCCAAAATTTACCCAGTCGGGATGATCGGTTAAAATGCTTTCAACAATACTAAGATCAGGAGTATAACCACAGGCAATTGTAAAATCAAATTTTAGCTTTTCGTCTACCGTTTTTGATTTAATTTTAGGCCAACTATATTCAGGCACTCTTTCTGCCGCTTTTTCCAATAGTTCGGCTATCTCCATAAAACCTCTGTCAACCGCCTTAGCTATAGGCGTTTCATCACCCAAAGAATACCAGCCAGGCGCTTTTGGATGCGCTCCAAGCTCCAATAATATTTTTACGACTTCTATATGCCCTCCTTTCACTGCATAATGCAATGGTTCATAATAGGCGAATTGCGATTTAACCAGGCTGCTGTCTTCTTTAAGCATTCTGGCAACGGTTTGGAGATCGCCGTTATAGGCCGCACTTAGCAAAGGCCAGGTATCTATTCCCCAAATGGAATCATCGAAATAAAATGGTTTTGGCAACATAAGCAACTGCTTTATTTGTGTTTACTGATAGTTGAAATTAAAAATATTTTAACCATTTAATTTCAGAATGGCCTCCTTTATATTTAGCATATGCGCGGCAACAAAAATACAGGAGCACCTCAGCAATAATAAAGACGAGGTAGAGCAATGGCAGTCCCCATCTGTGTTCCGCCGGGATTTCTGTAAACGGCGCATGACCGTACCAATCTTGATGAAAGGCTCCTACCTGCAAATAGTTAATCCCAAGTGCGAGCAGATGGATAAGCGGAATATGTAAAAGATAATAGAACAATGGCACCCGGCCAAACATCAAAAACATATCAGCAATCTTACCTTTCACCTGTTCGGCAAATGGTATCAATAAAATCAATGGCCCGAGGGTCATTAAAAGATAAAGCTGCGAAGGTGGATATTTTTGCTGGTTGAGCAATTGGAATAGAACAGGTCGTTTATCCGTGCCCGAATTTAATAAGTACATAACAATAGCCGCAATTAAAAAAACGGCAATTGCAATGCTTCCTATCCATAAACAAAGCCTTTTTCTTTTCGCCGGTTCTATTGTTAAAATCATCCCAAAACTATATCCCAGCATCATCACGCCGATCCACGGAACTAAAACATAAAGGATAGCAATGCCGGCGTGTCCTTCCTGGCCTGCAGGATAAATAAACGCCCAGAACCAGGCGAAGGGGTTTTGCCATTGTTGCGGCAATAGGGCCGGTATAAAATAGAAGCCTTGCTGAAATATGATAATCATCAAACCAATTATTCCGTTCACTATAGGGCTTAGCCATATACACGCTGACAATAATACCATACACCAGCCCAACATCCAGATCACACCTGCCAGCATAAAACCGGAATAGTTGAAATTGAACGTCCAGCTGAACCGAAGGAGCGTTAATTCGAGTATCACTAATAGCATTCCGCGTTTAAAAAGATAAGCCGAGAGAGATCTTCGATCATTTATTTTTTGGCCGTATAGAAATGCCGATGTCCCGGCAAAAAACACAAAGGCAGGCACACAAAAGTGGGTGATCCACCTGGTGAAAAAGACAGGTATGGTTTGTCCTCCTGCCGGAATACCGGAATATACGCGTACATGGTCGATTGCCATCAAGACCATGACTATGCCGCGCAAGAAGTCAACTGATTGTATTCTTTGTTTTTGGTTGATTTCAGGCGCGTTTTGAGTTGTTGATAAAGCGGTTACCATCGTGCATTCTTTATTTGGGAATGTCCCGGTTTGAAATTAAAATTAAAGCGGTTGTTGTGAGGTGCGCAAAAAAGTTTCAATCACGGAGAAATTTCTTTTCATCGCCTCGTCACAAGCACCATCAGACTGCATGTGAATAGCCCATCCCAGTGGTGTTCCATTGTAAATCCTATCTGGAACATTCAGCTTTGCACCTGCCTCAACCAATAGTTTCACACAATCCAGGGAGCCGGAACTTACTGCCTGGTGCAAAGGTGTAGCGTGGCTATGGAAACCACTGCCGGTCTCCGGGAATCCATTAGGGTCGATATTCATTTTCAGCAGGTGTTTAACCATGTTTTCCTTTCCATAAAACGCTGCCGCTGTCAGCGCTGTCAGCTTTTCATCCGCACTTGCCATTGACGCTAAATAATTAATGTCGTCGATACGACCCAGGCAAACTGCTATAGCTAAAGTGAGCTTGTCGCCGCGGTTAATTAAATGTTGTGCAGCATCCACGTTCCCATTTGTTAAAGCGACCATAGCACTATCAGGCGAAGCTCCCGCATTTATGAGTAAATCAATCATTTCTATCTGTACACCACATTCGCGCGCAGTACGACCAGAAGCTACTAAACCAACTGTATAATCAATTTGGTGTTGATAGGTGTCTGGTGCTTCGCGTTTTACAATTTGTACTAACTGGCGTGTTGTTTCCAGGATATTAGGTGATAACATTCCGGTTCGAATAGGATTATCAGCTACAAACCAAAGCAAGTAAGGGTCTTTAAAATATCCTTCCTCGTTGTTAGGTAATCTGTATCTTATCAAGCCCGGGTGCTTGGAAAGCAGATTAAACAATTCTATTGTTCTGCCGGAATCTATTGCTGCTACCGCCTGATGGAAATTCGCTATATCTTCCATAGAACTGCGCTTAAAAAAACAAACTGATACATTCTTTTATTAGCTTTTATAAGTTAATCACTTAAAGATACTTGGTAATTCCGTTGTAAAAAAATAATCTGACAGGTAGCAGGAAATCCTACGCACGTTTCCTTATTCATAAGATAACAGGTCATTATCATTTGGGGACTATTTAACTGTTAGAAAAAGCGTTTATTATTTTATAGCTTTGGTCAGCTATGGAGAAAAATCAGTCGGTACTGAACTTCCTTTTTCGAAAGCGTTACGCCTTTCATCTGCTTTTTTGGGTCATGTATGCAGTCTTTATGGTACTGTTTACAGGTGGGTACATCGAAAAAAGAGGCTGGTTGTTTGCGTTGATGCCCATAACCTTATACATGGTTTTGATGTCAATTTTAGTTTATGGCCATACCCTTATTCTTATCCCGCGTTTTTTAGAAAAGAAAAAGATCGTGTCATATATCGCAGGGCTGGCATTGCTGATCCTTTTTTATACCGTTACAGAATGTATCAACCAGCAATTTTGGAGCAGCATCGTTTATCCTAAGGATAATGACACCATTGCTTCTAATTTTATCTGGAACTTTTTTTATGCCTTTTGTTTCATTTTGAACTCTACCTTACTTTATTTCACACAAAGATGGGCTGAACAAAGGCAGCAGGTTAACGAGATACAGATCAATCAGTTAGAGACGGAACTCAAGTATCTTCGTTCCCAGGTCAATCCTCATTTTTTGTTTAATGGATTAAATACCATTTATGGCACGATAGCTATTCAAAACGAGGAGGCAAGAGCTATGGTGGTTCAATTTTCGGACCTGCTGCGTTATAATCTGTATGAGGCAGATACTGACCTTGTAGCAATTGGTAGGGAGGCGGTATATCTTGAAAACTATGTGGCCATGCAAAAAGCCCGGAGTAATGAAAACCTCCAGGTTAAACTTAACATCCTGATCGCCGACAGATCATTAAAGATCGCTCCATTGATATTCGTGGCATTTATAGAAAATGCCTTTAAATACGTCAGCCGTAATTTAAGGATTAATGAAATTGCGATCGCTTTAGTACAAAGCGGTAACAGGCTAACCTTTGAATGCCGGAATTCTTTCACACAACAGGATGCCGGTAAAAAAGGTATCGGCCTGGCGAACGTAACAAGGCGGCTTGAATTAATATACAAAGACAGATATTCTCTTGACGTTGGCAGCGATAATGGAATTTATGTAACCACGCTAATCATTGATTTATGAAAAATGTCCGCTGTATAATCATAGATGATGAGCCTGTGGCCAGAAAGATCATTCGCGAGTTTGTCGAAAAAATTCCGTTTTTGACATCGTGCGGCCAATTTGAAGATGCGATTAATGCGAACGCTTTTCTTAAGCAAAACCAGGTTGACCTTATTTTCGTGGATATAGAAATGCCAGAGATTTCCGGGCTTGAATTTGTAAAATCATTAAGGGTTAAACCAATGATAGTTATTACAACAGCTTTTCCAGAATATGCACTCGAAGGTTATGAACTTGACATTATTGATTATTTATTGAAACCCATTGCCTTTAGCAGGTTTGTCAAAGCGGTACAAAAAGCGAAAGAATATAATAACTTGAAAGATATGGCGACGCCCAGTACTTTATTATCGTACTTGTTTGTCCGTTGCAAAAAACGTATCGAAAAAGTTGAGTTAGGTGATATACTCTATATAGAGAGCGTGGGTAATTACATTCATGTTTACCTGGAGGACAGAAAACTGACTGCCTATTTGACTTTAAAAAGCATAGAAAGCCAATTACCCTTAAATGAATTTATTAAAATACACCAGTCGTTCTTAGTCAGCTTTTCTAAAATTAATAGTATTGAAGGGAATCACATAAAAATTAACAATAAATTATTGCCAATTAGTCGTAACTATAAAGATATAATCATGAATTTAGTTGAGCAAAGGTTATTGAAACGTTAAATCGAAAGTTCATCCATGGTTGACTCTAAATTGTTATCAGTCATATACATTCTATTCGCTAAATCCGATTCAGCATACCATCCCATTTTCAACGCTTAGGCACCAAAAGCACAAGGCGGATGACAGGTCAAGGCCGAAGCACCGCTAAAAAACAAAAAATATTGCTTCATTTATATAGCGATTATTATATATTTTGCTTTTCAACGAAAAAGCAAATCGTAAATTACTCCCTCATTGAACAGTTCCAATATTATAGAGTGACCATTCCTATAACAAAATTAAAAGGAAAAAATTTAGAGATTACGGTGAGATTAAAACCAGCCGCCACAAATTACATTGATCCCAAAGTTGAGGTTGAAGATCTACCGACACTGATTACCTTTTCTTTAGCAAGATTAAGTGCAAATAGAACTAATAGATATTAGCAGTTATGTTTGCAGATATTAGTGTATAATCAATGCAAAATTAGCCTAAAAATTCTTTGATGTAATTTGCTGTTTCAGTTGGTTTTTCTGCAAGCATGAAATGCCCGCTACCCTCAACTTTTGCTAATTGCAGATCAGTAGTATAGTTGGGAAGCGTATTTTGCAACATCTCAAATCCAGTTGCACCTATTCCAATTACTGGCATATTGAGTTTAGCGTAAGCTTTTATGTCTTCTATATCTTGTGGAAAAGCTTGATACCATGAATTTGATGCGCTTATGCCCTCGTTACTGTCGTAAGCAAAAGCATAAACGGCTTTATCAAACTCATTAATACTGTTTTGGTCATTTAATAAGTTTTTAAATATCCAGGCTATAACAATAAACATACGACCTGCAAGCAGTTGTTCCGGGAGTTCTTTTACCTGATTGAAAGCTAGCCACCAAGGGTGAACATAATTTGCGCTTAGCATTGGAAGCATAGGTAATTGATACATTCCTGCATCCGGATGTGGTGTATCTAAAACAATTAACTTTGAAGTAGTCTCTGGAAAATTGGCCGCAAAGGCAAAAGCAACATGAGCACCAATATCATGCCCACCAATATTAATTTTTTTGTAACCCAGCTTTATGACCAGTTCATAAACATCTTTAGCCATATTTTTTTTCTCATATCCACTTGATGGCTTTCCCGAACTCCCCATCCCTCTCAGATCTATCACTATAACATGGTATTTTGTTGCAAGCTCAGGAATTATTTTATGATAAGCCCACCAGGTTTCCGGCCAGCCGGGTAGCAGAATCAAAGGTTCCCCACTACCGCCTTCAACATAATGGAGAGTTGTTCCATTCACTTCTGTATAACTATTTTTAAAACCTGGCAACGATTTTATGAGTTCTTCGTCTGAATATTGCATTTCCATAGATTATTTATAATTGAATGTTTTTTTTTATGTGAAGGCAAAATTATATACTAATTTTACAACCTACAAGTATGAAGTATACTACATAGTTCACTTTTTTTTTATATAATAAGAATGAAACTAATAAATCAGCTTTCCAAAGAAACAGGGATACCTATTGGCACGATAAGGTTTTATGAAAAATCAGGTCTTTTCAGTGGCAAGAAGAAACAAGAAGTAACTACTAATAATTATGTTTATTATGGTGATGATGTTATTGAAAAATTAAGGTTTATACAGATGGCCAAAGCTGTAGGCTTTACTTTGGCTGAAATTAAAGAGGTAGTTGATGCCTGGTATAAAAAGGAAATTAGCCAAAAAGCGCAGATTGAAGTTCTTGATAAGAAGTTGTCTCAAATAGACGATAAAATCAAAGAGCTAAAGGCAATAAAAAAGCAAATTGCACTTTGTAAGTTTAATATTGAAAATTTAACAGGATAGATTTGTGGGAAATTTAAGTTTCCTATTTTTCTAATGGTATGATATCCTCAAGTGTGTAGTAACTGGAGGGAACTCTTCGTTGTGGTCGTAAGTATAAGTTTAAACGCGAAATACAAAAGTTGTATTATCAAATCTTATTTAATACACATAAAACCTATTATTAAGTCTTTGGCATCCAATGAACCATATTGCAAGGATAATAAGGATTGTCTTTAAAACTGCTGTCATCAAGTCCCATTACCTTTACTAAAGCCGCTAATTCCCAAGCCCAATAACCGGCATAGAATTCTGTTTTATGACTTTCATAAGCTGCCTGAAGGGTTTCTCTGGTGTAAAAATGGTGTTCTAAAGTATCTTTTACAATCGCTTCCGCTTCCTGCTTCGAAGTTGATTTTATTATCAATGATAATCTCTGAATATAGGTTTCATCGGGGAATTGCAGCGTATTTGATATTGGATGTTCCTGATATTTAAAATGCACCAAACTATCTAACACAAAATCTTCATAGCCTTCTGCGACATAGCGTTCGGATATTTTTTTAAATACTTCTTTACTGATGTTTAATAAAATGCCCATAGACAATATTTTTGAGCTGAGCTGATAGGATCCGTTGATTAACTCTTTGCTGATGCAGAGTTCATAATATTTTATTTCGTCCATATAAAAACGTTGCCAGTCTTTATTAATAGCAGCACCCATACTATACCAAATTGAAGGCATTGTATATATCCCTTCACTCAGACCTTTTGCCCAGTTCTTTATTCCTACTGCATTATTATTTTTTTTCGCGTCATTGAATCCGTTGAGTGTCCTTTCTGAAAAAGGTTTGATTCTCTGTAGAAAATTGTAAAAAATACTGAATCTTTATAATGATCTCTGCTTGTTAAATTTTTTACATCATCAGGAATTTGTACTTCGATACTTGCATTTTCTGACTTTAGCTGATTTTTCGAACCAAATAAATTATTAAATAATCCCATGATACTTTTGTGCAAATATTACATATCGTATTTAGGAAACAAAATATTCAATTTTTATATTAAAACAGCATTTGGATGAGGCTAAAACAGCGGGACCGGAAATACCTGAAGAACTACTAATCAAAAGGAAGGGCTGGTTTGGCTTTTAAGAAAAGATAGTAAGGTACTCCAGGAAAATTGCCTGGAGTACTTTACTGTTTGAAAATATCTTAAATATGTTTGTTGATATCCTCTTTTGCACCACTGCCCTTCTCCGTCTCCAGAACAATAACAAAAGGCTGCTTTTGATCCACTGTAGGTATATGAATTGCAGAAGTACTGCTGTCTATTTTTTCAATGGATAATTGTTTTTTTCCCTCCAATAAATATCCCAACGTTATCCCCATGTGACCTCCTTGTTTAACCAGTAGACTTCCAGATACAGGAACATTAAACACGATCATATAAACTTTATTTGTATTTCTGCTTTTAGTAAAGTACCCCCAGTCTTGTTTTTCCAGTCCTGCATATTCACAGTTATAGATTGCCTCGTTGTTTACCTTCATCCAGTCCCCTATTTCAGCAGCCAGTTTTTTCTCTTCTTCACGGA
>Ga0182006_1002526_pt1 | contig 9944 bp, 5 predicted proteins | sample Sormic07211104_1_FD_123022 | JGI IMG/M metagenome (GOLD analysis project Ga0182006, IMG submission 123022) | Rhizosphere microbial communities from Sorghum bicolor, Mead, Nebraska, USA - 072115-104_1 MetaG | ecosystem: Host-associated > Plants > Roots > Rhizosphere | place: USA: Nebraska...
CAATTTCAGGGCTGTTTCGGCTTCTTTTCCTCGTATGCAAGCTTGCTTGCCAAGGTGAAAATAGTCGAATCAGCCTGCAAAAGGAGTGAAAGGCTGTTGCAGGCACCGCTTGCAATGGCCTTTTTTCCGTTTGCGCATTGCCTGTCCACAACAAGAGCAACCGACCCAATGAGGGAACGCATGTCAGCAAGCTCATCCCAGGCCCGCCGCCTGTTGGCCAACCTGGCCCTGATTTCCGCCGTCAGCTTCTCGCTGTCCGCGTGCGACTACATCAGCAGCTTTTCCAAGCCCAAGCAGACCCCGGAAGAAGCCAAGGCCGAAGGCATCGCCCTGGGCGCCGGCTGCCGCCAGGCCGGCCAGAGCCTGGAGGACTGCTACCAGCGCAACCCCGACGCCCTGAAGGCCGGTATCTTCACCGGCTGGAAGGACATGCACGAATACATGGCCGCCAAGGGCATCCAGACCGTGACCCCGCCCGCGCCTGCGGCGGATGCCGCCAAGGATGATGCCAAGTCCAAGGATGGCAAGGACGGCAAGGACAAGGACGCCAAGGACAGTGACCGCAGCCGCGCCCGTGAGCGCGACGCCAATCGCGACAACGCGCGTTCGCGTGACCGCGAAAGCTCCTCGTCCTCGCGCGACAGTGGCAGCGACCGCCGTGCCAGCCGCGAAGAGAAAACGCCGCCCAAATATTGATCTCGCATGAACACTGGCCCGGGACAGTTGCAGTCCTGCTTGCCAGCCGGTAACATCTGATGCCCCGCAGGCGCTTGCCGGCGGGGCATTTTTCCATCAGCCGGCAGGGGGAACCGCCGGCGACCCGGATGCCAGCCGCCTCTGCCCGCGCATCCGGCCAGAACAACAAGCACAACGACATGAACTCACATTCACAGCCCTTGCCTCCGGCCATGCCGGAGCACGTTCCGGAGACGGCCTTCGGCCTCTGGTTCCTGCGTACACCGACCTGGACCCTGCACGTGCTGGAACGCGCCCTGCAAGATCTGGAGCGCCTCATTCCCGAGCGGCGCAGCAGCTATGCGGTGGTCGCCGACGTCGGCTGTGGCTGGGGGCGCTCGCTCAAGAAGCTGCACCAGCGCTTTGCCCCGCAGCGCCTGATCGGCATGGACATCGATCCCAACATGATCGCCGCCGCACGTGCCGAGACCGAGGCCGAGGGCCTGCGCGCCGAGTTCATCCAGTGCTCCAGCTCGCGCATGCGGCTGGAAGACAATAGCGTGGACCTGCTGTTCTGCCACCAGACCTTCCATCACCTGATCGATCAGGAAGAGGCCATCCGCGAGTTCTACCGCGTCCTCAAACCGGGCGGCATCCTGCTCTTTGCCGAGTCGACCAGGCGCTACATTCATTCGTGGATCATCCGCTTGTTGTTCCGCCATCCGATGGAGGTCCAGAAGACCGCCGGCGAGTACCTGGCCCTGGTGCGCAGCGCCGGCTTCGAGGTCGCGCCGGAGTCGATTTCCTATCCGTACCTGTGGTGGAGCCGGGAAGACCTGGGGATACTGGAACGCGTCTTCGGCATCAAGCCCAAGGCGGAGCGGGAAGAAACGCTGATCAATCTGGTGGCCGTCAAACCCATGAATTAAAGGGTTTCACGCACGATCCGGTGCAGATGAAGGGAAATGAAAAAACGAGAGGCAACTCTCGTTTTTTTCTTCATCCCGCCGGACATTGAATCAGCCGAAGACCTGCTGCCACAGCCGGATCACGCAAGCCCGTTCATGTTCCACCCGGATCGCATCGATGTGGGCGCGTTCGGAACCCTGCAGGCGGATCTGGTGCTGCAGCTTGCGGAACAGGCGGTAGGCATTGGCCGCTTCCGCCGCCAGCAGCGCATCAATCAGCCCGAGCTGGCCGGCCAGCTTGAGCAGGGCGATGTTGCCGATGTCGCCGGTCAGCTGCGGGTGGTCGCAGGCATGGCGCAGCACCAGGTATTGCACCATGAACTCGATGTCGATCATGCCGCCTTCATCGTGCTTCAGATCGAACATCATGCTGCGATTGGGATGGGCATCACGCATGCGGCGGCGCATCGACAGCACTTCCTCTTCCAGTTTGTTCACATCGCGCGGCTGGCGCAGTACACGCTCACGCAGTGCCTCGAAACGCTCGCCGATGGCGGGATCGCCCGCACAGAAGCGCGCCCGGGTCAGGGCCTGATGTTCCCAGATCCATGCCGCATTGAGCTGGTACTTCTCGAAGGAGGAGACCGGTGATACCAGCAATCCGCTGGCGCCATCCGGACGCAGGGCGATGTCGATATCGAACAGGGTGCCGGCCGGGGTGTGGCTGGTCATCCAGGTGATGAAGCGCTGCGCCAGCTTGGCGTACAGGCCCGGGGCCTCCTGGTCCTCGTCGTCGTAGAGGAAGACCACGTCCAGGTCCGAGGCATAGCCCAGCTCCTTGCCGCCCAGCTTGCCGTAGGCGATCACGGCAAAGCGCGGTACCTCGACATGGCGCTGGGTGATGGTCTGCCAGATCGCTTCGAGAGTGACTTGCACCAATACGTCGGCCAGGGCCGAAAGTTCATCGGCCAGCTTTTCCACTGACAGATCCCCTTCCAGATCCTGCGCCAGCAGGCGGAACAGTTCGGCGTGATGCAGCTCGCGCAGGATGTCGAGCTGGCGTTCGGTATCGCCCTCGGCCGTGGCCAGCTGGCGACGGCAGGTGTCGGCGAAGGCATTCCAGTCGGAGGCGGCCTTGAGGTTGCGGTCGTCCAGCAATTCGTCCAGCAGCAGCGGGTGGCGCGTCAGGTAGGTGGCGGCCCAGCCGCTGGCACCGATCATGCGCACCAGGCGCTGCAGGGCGTAGGGATATTCGGTGAGCAGGGCCAGATAGGCGGCACGGCGGGCGATCGCTTCGAGGAAGTCGAGCAGGCGGCCCAGCGCCGGCAACTGGTCGTAATGCAGCGCGGCCAGCAGCGGCAGTCCATTGTTGATGACGGTATTGAGCCGGTTGCGGCTGGCCTCGGGCAGGCTTTGCATGCGCGGCGACTGCCAGGTCAGGTGCAGGCGGCGCGCGCCGTTCTCGATGTCCTCCTCGGGGAAGCCGACCAGGCGCAGGGCGTCGGTGAGGCCTTCGAGATTGTCGTTCTCGCTCACCGCCACCGTGGGCCCATCGCTTTCGCCTTCGGATTGCTTGTCGGCGAAGATGGCATCGAACTGCGCGGCCACGATGGCACGCTGGTGTTCCAGCGCCTGCAGCAGTGCGGCGCTGTCGGCGTAGCCCATCATGTTGGCCACCAGCAGCAGGTCGTCGGGATTGACGGGGAGGGTGTGGGTCTGCGCATCTTCCAGGTATTGCAGACGATGCTCCAGGTCGCGCAGGAAGGTGTAGGCGTCCAGCAACTGCTCCACCACGTCAGGAGCCAGCAGTTCCTTGGCCGCCAGCGTGCGCAGGGTGGCGCGGGTGGAGCGGTCGCGCAGCTCGGCATCGCGTCCGCCACGGATCAGCTGGAACACCTGGCTGGTAAATTCGATTTCGCGGATGCCGCCCCGGCCCAGCTTGACGTTGTTGCTGCGGTCGGGGTGGAGGGCTTCCTGGCGCTTGACCTCGGCGCGGATCTGGCCGTGCATGGAGCGCAGCGCATCGATGGAACCGAAGTCCAGGTAGCGGCGGAAAATGAAAGGCCGGCTGATTGCTTCCAGAGTGGCGATGTCTTCCTCGGTGCCGGTCAGCGCCCGGGCTTTGGTCCAGGCGTAGCGCTCCCATTCGCGGCCCTGGCGTACCAGGTATTCCTCGACCATGTTGAAGCTGGCCACCAGCGGCCCGGAGTTGCCGTTGGGACGCAGCGCCATGTCGACGCGGAAGGTGAAGCCATCTTCAGTGATTTCGGCCAGCGCACCGATCAGCTTCTTGCCCAGGCGGACGAAGAATTCATGGTTGGAGAGCGATTTCTGGCCGGGCCCGGCTTGCGTATCGCCATCTTCCGGGTAGACGAAGATGAGGTCGATATCGGAAGAAACGTTCAGTTCACCCCCGCCCAGCTTGCCCATGCCCAGCACGATCATTTCCTGCGGGCGTCCTGATTCTTCACCCAACGGGGTGCCATGGAGGGCGGTCTGTTCCTGCATCAGGGCCGCCAGGTGGGTCTGCACGGCGAAATCGGCAAAACCGGTCATGGTGGCCACCACTTCGGCCAAGTCGGCGCGGCCATCCAGGTCACGCGTGATGAGGCTGCAGATGATCAGGTTGCGCAGACGCCGCATGGCGGCCGGCAGGCTCAGGCCGGCTTCCAGGTCGCGCGCCAGACGCTGCTGCATGGCCTCGCGGTCCATGGGCTGGCGGGCGGCCTCGGCCACCAGGGCCGGGCGGGCCGGATCAGCCTGGGTCCAGCGGGTGTAGTAGCGGGAAGTGGAGGCGTCGACCAGGGAAGGATGATGAACAGGCATAAGAGACCGCAAAGCTCCGCGACAAGGTGTAAAAGGAAGAAAACCGCTGCTCCCCCGGCTTCAGGCCCGTCCCGCCGATGCCGACAATGCAGGCAAGGCGGAGGCCGGGGCAGGTTCCCCGGCATGCCAGCTGACTGCGGACTGACGATGGACGTAAAAAGGAGCGAATCCGGCGATTCTAGCCTCCCTTTTTAAACTTATCGCCGTTTTTGCCCCTCATAGCCCCTTTGCCAAGATGGCATGGGCTGGTTTTCCATGCGATCATGCTGCCTGCCCGATTCCATTTTTCTGCCGAGCCGCCTTGCAACCTGATGTCCCAAGAACAACATAACGCCGCACCGAAGCCTGGCCGTTGGGCGCTGTGCTGGCGATTTGCGCGGGGCAGCTATCGGCGCCTGAACCGGGCTACCCACCATGTCCTGGGTTTCACCCTCAAGCTGCTGCTGGCCGCCTACTTCGTCTTTTGCGCGCTGTTTCTGGTGCTGCGCTATGCGGTGCTGCCCGAGGTGGGCCACTACAAGCCCCGCATTGAAGCCCTGATCTCGCACCAGCTCGGCCGTGCGGTCAGCATCGAGACCATTGATGCTTCCTGGAGCGGATTGCGGCCCCAGCTCTCGCTGACCAATCTCACCGTCCACGACCAGCAGGGCGAAGCCGCCCTGAGCCTGCCGCGCGTATCGACCACGCTGTCCTGGAGCAGCGTCCTGGTGGCGTCGCTGCGTCTGGAAAACCTCAGTATCGAAGGGGCCGACCTGGCCATCCGCCGCGATGCAGCCGGCAAGCTGTATGTGGCGGGTATCCCGGTACCGGCCGGGGGCGATGGCAGCAACCTGGACTGGCTCCTGTCGCAGCGCGAAATCGTGATCCGTCATAGCAAGCTGCGCTGGGATGACGAATTGCGCCAGGCACCCGAGCTGGTGCTGGAAGATGTCAACCTGGTGCTGCACAACCGCTGGCTACGCCATCGGCTCTCGCTGCGCGCCATTCCGCCGCAGGATATGGCGGCTCCTCTGGATGTACGGGCCGATTTCAGCCATCCGGCCTTTGCGCGCAGTTCCGACATCGCGCGCTGGAAGGGCTTGCTCTATGCCGATCTGCGCAATACCGAGCTGTCGGTCTGGCGCGCCTGGTTCGATTATCCGATCGCCATCAACAGCGGCCGCGGCTCGGTGCGCGCCTGGCTGACGCTGGATCACGCCAAGGTCGCCAACTTCACCGCCGACCTCGGTCTCACCGATTTCAATGCTCGCCTGTCGCGCCAGCTGGAGCCGCTGTCCTTGAAACGCGTCAATGGACGCATCTCCGCCAGCGAAACCCTGGGCCCCAATGCTGAGGACGGCGTGCCGACCTTCGGTGCCAACGGCCATCAGGTGACCCTGACCGATTTTTCCATCGAGACCCCGGACGGCTTCGTGCTGCCGCCGACCTCGATTGCCGAGAGCTATGAACCGGCCACGCCCCTGAAGGCCGAGCGCACCAGCGTCAAGGCCACCTATCTGAACCTGCAGACGCTGTCGCAGCTGGCCACCCGCCTGCCGCTGGCGCCGTCCCAGCGCAAGCTGCTGGACGACCTGGCCCCGCGCGGAGAGCTGCATGATTTCACCGTGCAGTGGCAGGGCACTTATCCCGAGCTGAGTTCCTACCGCGTCAATGGCCGCTTCAAGGGCCTGGGGCTGAAGGGCTTGCCGGCCCACGTCGAGCCGCGCAAGAATGCTGCCCAGCAAGCCCGCGCACAGTGGGCGGCCTTCCCCGGTTTCAGCAACCTGTCCGGCGAGATCGATGCCAGTGAGAAGGGTGGTTCGGTCAAGGTCGATGCGCAGCAACTGGCATTCGAGCTGCCGACCGATCTGTTCCGCGAATCCAGTCTGCCCTTTGACAGCCTCAAACTGCAGGCGCGCTGGCAATACCTGAAGGACCAGACCCTGCAGGTGGATCTTGACCAGATGCAGTTCGCCCAGCCCGGCGTGGCCGGCAGCCTGAGCGGGCAGCACCTGCTGCCGCTGCAGGGCCGCTCGGCCGGCAGCGTCGACCTGCATGGCGAGCTGACCAGCTTCGATGTGAAGGCGATTCGCCGTTACCTGCCGCAACACATGAGCGAACCGCTGCATCGCTGGCTCACCGAGGGCTTGTTGGCCGGCAATCTGAAGGGGGTGCAGTTCAAGCTCAAGGGGGCGCTGGCCGATTTCCCTTTCCACACCAGCAAGCCGGGCGAGCAGCCCAAGGGCGTATTCCAGCTGGCAGGCGAGTTCGAGGGGCTGAAGCTGAACTACACCCCCGGCCACGTTGGCCGGGATGGCAAGGAGCCCGAGTGGCCGCTGCTGGAGGAGGGCCGGGGGCGCATCAGCGTCGATCGCACGCGGCTGGAGATCAAGGCTGACAGCGCCCGTACCCTGGGCGCGCGGCTGGGACCGGTGACGGCGCGGGTGGCGGATGTCGATTCGCATGATGCCGTGCTGGAAATCGATGGCGTTGCCAATGGCCCCATGCCGGTCTTCCTGCAATACGTCAACCAGAGCCCGGTAGCGCGCTGGACCGGCAACGTCATGGAACACAGCACCGCCACCGGCGAGGCGCGTCTGGACCTGAAGTTCCAGATGCCGCTGCACCATGCCATCGATACCCGCGCACAGGGGGCCTTCAACTTCGCCAACAATGACGTCGACCTGCTGCCGGAACTGCCGCCCATCTATCGCACCAGCGGCAAGGTCGAGTTCAACGAGCGCGGCTTCACGCTCAATGGCGTGCGCGGCCAGTTCCTGGGCGATAACCTGGCCATCAGCGGCGGCACCCAGAAGGATGGCAGCAGCCAGGTACGTCTGGACGGTGCCATCAACATCGAGAACCTGCGCAAGCAATACCCCGAGCCTTCGCTGCAGCGCCTGCTGGCGCGCTTCTCGGGCGGCACCCGCTACAGCGCCACGGTGCTGGTGCGGCAGCATCAGCCGGAAGTCACGGTCGAGTCCAGCCTGGCCGGTCTCGGCGTGGACCTGCCGGTGCCCCTGCGCAAGGGCGTGCAGGACTCCCTGCCGATGCGCTTCGACCTGCTGCCGCTGGCCTCGTCCGATCCGCTGATCGAACGCGAGGAAATGCGTGTGTCGCTGGGCTCGAACGTGGCGTCGCGCTATGTGCGCGAGCGCGTCGCCGCCAAGGGCAATGAGTGGCGCGTCACCAGCGGCGGCATCGGCTGGAACCAGCCGGCACCGACTCCGGCCTCCGGTCTGAAGCTGGCTTTGGCCACCGACAGCCTGGATGCCGACGCCTGGCTGGCTCTGAAGAAGGACCTGGCGGGCAAGGACGCGGCGGCCGCCGGCAACGGTGCAGCCGCAGGCAATCGCCTGGGCAACAGCGATGTCACGCAATACCTGGAGCCGGACAGCGTCTCGGCCCGCGTCGGCGAACTGAACCTGATGGGCAAGAAGCTCAACAAGCTGATCCTGGAAGCGGCGCATCGCCGCAATGCCTGGCAGATCAATCTGGAGTCCCAGCAAGCCGCCGGTACCGTGACCTGGGACGAACCCGGCAGTGCAAGCGGGGCCGGCAAGGTCACGGCACGGCTGTCCTCGCTGGTCATTCCCAAGTCCAGCCCGACGGCCGACGCGGCCCAGCCCGCCAGTGCCGACAAGACCGACGACAACCTGCAGATGCCCGCGCTGGACATCCGCGCCGAGCAGTTCGAACTGGGCGGCAAGAAGCTGGGCCGGCTGGAACTCGATGCCAGCAACATCCTGACCTCGGTCGGCCGCGAATGGCGCATCAGCCGCCTGCTGCTGGCCAATCCCGACGCGCAGTTCCGGGCAGCCGGCAACTGGCTCACCTTCGGCAGCAATCACACCTCCAACTTCACCTATGCGCTGGATATCGAGGATGCAGGCAAGCTGCTGGAACGCTTCGGTTATCCCGGCACCATCCGCGGCGGGCGCGGCAAGCTCGACGGCGATCTCAGCTGGAAGGCACCTCCCTATGCGATGGACATGGCAACGCTGGCCGGGCAAGTGCACATGGACGTGCATTCGGGACAGTTCCTGAAGGTGGATCCGGGGGCTGCCAAGCTGCTGGGCGTGCTCAACCTGCAGGCCTTGCCGCGCCGGCTGACGCTGGACTTCCGCGACGTGTTCTCGGAAGGTTTTGCCTTCGACACCGTGGCAGGAACCGCCAGCATCGCCAAGGGCATCGCCAGCACGGACAATCTCAAGATGGCGGGCGTGACGGCCTCTGTGCTGATGAGCGGCTCGGCCGACATCGCCCGCGAGACCCAGGACCTGCATGTGGTGGTGATTCCCGAGATCAACCTGGGTACTGCCTCGGTGGTGGCGATGGCGGTCAATCCGGTGGTGGGGGTGAGCACCTTGCTGGCGCAGCTGTTCCTGCGCAATCCGGTGATGAAGTCGCTCAGCTTCGAATACAAGGTGACAGGTCCCTGGAGCGACCCCATCGTGGTCAAGCAGGGGCAGGTCTCGCCGGTGGATGCAGAACGTGCCCGCGAGGTGCTGCAGAAGGGCAAGGGCGGCAAGGAGGATGGCAAGCCTGACAATGACCTGATGCCGCCCCCTTTGCTGGCTCCGGCGCAGCGGCGCGGCGCACCCGCGCCGGGACCGGCCATCAATTCCGGTGCCTGATCCTGGTTCCGTCCCCGGCCTGGCCTGCGCGGCTGGCGCGGATGGGCGATACTGGCGGCATTCTTTCTTCACTCACCACGCTGGCAAGAGGCAGACATGAGCGATTCCTTCAAGGTGGCGGCGATCCAGATGGTCTCCACCCCCGAGCCATTGCAGAACTTCGATGCGGCCAGCCGCCTGGTGGCGCAGGCAGCGCAGCAGGGCGCGCAACTGGCGCTGCTGCCGGAATACTGGCCCATCATGGGCCTGCACGAGCGCGACAAGCTGGCCCATGCCGAAGCCGATGGCAGCGGTCCCATGCAGGAATGCATGAGCGCCCTGGCGCGCGAGCACCGGCTGTGGCTGGTGGGCGGCACACTGCCGCTGCAGTCGGCGGTTTCCGGCAAGGTGCTCAATACTTCACTGGTCTATGGACCGGATGGCCAGCGGGTAGCGCGTTACGACAAGATCCACTTGTTCAATTTCGTGCGGGGTGAAGAAAACTACGACGAAGCCCGCACCATCGAATACGGCAGCGAAGTGCGCAGCTTCGAGGCACCCTTCGGGCGGGTCGGCTTGTCGGTGTGCTATGACCTGCGCTTCCCGGAGCTGTATCGCGCCATGGGCGAGTGCGCCCTGATCGTGATGCCTGCCGCCTTCACCTATACCACCGGCCGCGCGCACTGGGAGCTGCTGCTGCGCGCGCGTGCCGTCGAAAACCAGTGCTACGTACTGGCCTCGGCGCAGGGCGGGCAGCACGTCAATGGCCGCCGTACCTGGGGCCACAGCATGCTGGTTGATCCCTGGGGCGAGATCGTCTCGGTGCTTCCTGAGGGAGAGGGGCTTGTGATCGGCGACATTGATCCCCATCGTCTACAATACGTTCGAGAAAGCTTGCCGGCGCTACGCCATCGCAAGCTTTGACCTTTTTGCCTTCCGA
>Ga0182006_1002527_pt1 | contig 9943 bp, 7 predicted proteins | sample Sormic07211104_1_FD_123022 | JGI IMG/M metagenome (GOLD analysis project Ga0182006, IMG submission 123022) | Rhizosphere microbial communities from Sorghum bicolor, Mead, Nebraska, USA - 072115-104_1 MetaG | ecosystem: Host-associated > Plants > Roots > Rhizosphere | place: USA: Nebraska...
CCCTCGCGTCCGTAGAAGGCGTTGTAGCCGTCCCATAGCGGCTTCCATGCCGCGTAGTCGTCGGGCGCCGGAGGGCGGATCTGGAGGGGCGTACTCATCGCGTCTGTGGCCTGCATTCTGAAAAAATGCGATTGCAACACAACGCGTGCCGCCCCCAACCTTCGGTCAGCTCGGCGCTATTGGCTACTGCCGACCTGCTCCTGCGCCTTGGAACGGGCGCATCCAGGCGGCATCACCGCCACCGGTAGCGCGGGCGGCAGCGCCGGACCCTCGGTCAGGGCGCCCATCGATTGCTCCAGGAAGTCGAGCATCGCGCGCATCGCGGCGCTGTTGTGGCGGCGCTGCGAGTAGGCCGCATACAGCCAATGGTCGCGCGGCATGTGCTCGCGCAGCACCGGCACCAGCGCTCCGCGTTCCAGGTGCGACTGCGCCAGCGGCTCGGGCACATAGGCCACGCCCACGCTGCGCAGCGCCAGTTCGATCAGCGCGACGGCGTCGTTGGCTTCCAAGCGGCTGTGCACGGGCACGTCGTACTGCCTGCCGTCGGTCTCGAAGGGAAGGTGGGTGGTCGGCTTCGCCGAGTAACTCAGCACCTCGTGCCGGCCCAGATCCTCGGGCGTCTGCGGCATGCCGCGCTGCGCCCAGTACGCCGGCGTGGCGCAGACCACCATGTCGAACTGCACCAGCCGGCGCACGATCAGGTTCATGTCGTCGATGCGTCCACCGGTCAGGTGCACGTCGATGCCTTCCTCGATCAGGTCGAGGTCGTCGTTGGTGAACACCAGGCTCACGTAGACGTCGGGGTAGCGCTTGATGAACTCGGCGATCACGTCCGAGAGCCAGCCGGCGATCAGCCCGTGCGGCGCGCTCATGCGCAGGCGCCCGCGCGGGTGCGACCCGTGGGCCTGCAGGTCGTTCAGGGTGTTCTCGGCCATGGTCACCAGCTCGGTGCTGCGGTCGAGCAGCACCTGGCCGGCGTCGGTCAGGCTCAGGGAGCGGGTCGAGCGGTTCAGCAGGCGCACGCCGCTGCGCGTTTCGAGCTCCGCCACGTAGCGGCTGACCGTGGCCTTGGACATGCCCAGCGAGATCGCTGCGCGGGAGAAGCTGCGCCGGAACGCGACTTCGCGGAATGTTTTGATGAGATCGAGGCCGTCCATGGGTGGACGCATTGTTCCAGCATCGGGGATGAGGCCGTGGGCGTAGGGGCATACCACCTGCGACGTGGTTGTACGGCGCCGGTGATGCCAACGAGCGATACGGAAGCGTTCTACCCGACCCGCATCACTGTCCCGTATACCCCGCAGCGCTCGCCTCCCGCGCACGCGCATCATCCACCGCTCGTTCGGAGCGAAGCTGGCGTCTTCCACAATTCGCACACTCATAAAGACGCAGCCAGGGCAGCAGGCGCATCCACCCACTGCGATGAATGCGCCCAAGGTGCGCGATGTTGCACGTACAAGCGACGAACAGGTGGGACATGGAAGGTCTGTGTAGAAACAACGGGAGGAAATCGTCGTTCGATTCTTTCGCCTCACCCTGGCGAATGCAACTCACCGGTTCCAGCTATTTTTCGCCCTTGCGTCCGGCTACGGTGCGGAAGGCGGCAAGCCGAAATCTGTTCCCGCGAAGTCCTGGGGAACATGCACGCCCTGCGAATCGCGCAGCAACACGCCGCGCCTTTCCATCTCCCGCATCGTCCTGTTGACGACCTCGCGAGAAACGCCGGCGTAGGAGGCGATGACACCCTGCGTGACGCGCTTGTCGTAGGCCTCGTGGCCAGCGGGAGCTATCTGGGTCATCTTGTGGAGTACACGGCCGACCATCTCTTCTGAAGATAGCGAAGAGATGCGCCGGATCTGACGGCGCAAGACATTCATGCGGGCAGCCTCCGCACCAAGCAATTCCAGTGCGATGCCGTGATGCCGTTCGCAAAGCGCCCTGATCACCGGCACGGGAACGAGGTATATCGTGCTGGGAAGCACCGCGATCAATCTGTGGGCAGCCAGATACTGTGGCTCGCTCAGGGAGCCACCAAGATAGAAGTCGTGCCGGCGAATGAAATCCGTGGTCACTTCCGTATCTTCCTGCGCGCCGTCGCGGCCTTGGGCAACCACGCGCACCAGGCCGCTTTCCACGCAGTAGAACGAACGCGTGCATTCGTTCGACGCAAGGATCGTCTCGTTGCGAGCGTATGAACGCAGCTCGCAAAGCTGCCCGATGGCCGAACGTTCCACCAGCGGCAAGCGGGCAATCAATGGATGCAGGTGCACGCAGCGATGATGAAAGCCGGGAGGTCGAAACGCAATCACCCGAATTAGGGATTCCTTACTACAGCATCCCATCGCGCCGCGGCAGCTATTTCTATTCGCAGGCCTCCAGATCGATCAGGCCCTTCTGCATGGCATCGCGCACTGCCTGGGCACGCGACTTCACGGCCAGCTTGCGATAGATGCTCTTCGCATGCGCATCCACCGTGTGCAGCGAGCGATGGCTCAGTTCGGCAATCTGGCGGTTGCTCAGGCCTTGCGAAATCATCCGAAGCACGTCGAGTTCGCGACGCGAGAGTGCGCGGCCTGCAGCGCCTGGACTCGCCGATGGCGGGAGGCGCGTTTCTTCAGTTTGCGAAGAGACTTCCACTGGTGTCGGCAACGAGGCCGAAGGCGGCAGTTCAGGCCCCAGCACCGCACGTCCCCGTTCCACGATGCACCACGCGATCCGCATCGCCGTGGCCGAATCGCCCTCGGCAATCAGGCGCATCAGAAGGACGAGTTCCTGCTGAGCCGCTTTGGCGAACAGGAGGGCGGCGGCGGTCGAGGAAGTCGACGAATCGATTCGCGGCACTCCATCGCTGGTCCCCTCCACGCGCGGCTCGCCACCGCTGGAACCGGCCGTGCGCACGGACGATGATTCCCTCGAGCCTTGTTCGGGCCGCGTGGCAATCCGCCTGCTCTTTTCTTTGGACATCGATGCCTTCAAGTAGCGCAAGCGCGATCAATCGTCCTCGGGTTTGCGCCCCGATGGGTCGCTCGCCGGGGCCGGGAAGCTCTCGAAGAAGATCGGTTCGACCCGGCTCGGCTCGGCACGCGCCAGGTTTTCCTCGGCGGGCAAGAGGTTGCCGAAGTCGGTGGACGCGAAATTGGCGGGCACGTGCACGCCTTGATCGTCGCGCCGCACGAGGCCGCGCTGCTCCATGTCGCGCATGGTCTTGTTGACAACTTCGCGCGACAGACCCGAGTAGGAGGCGATCACCGATTGGGAGATGCGCTTGTCGAACGCGCCCATGCTCGAGGGGGCCAGCACGGTCAGCTGGTGCAGCACGCGGCCGACGACGTCTTCGGTGGACAGCGCGGACATGCGCCGCAGCTGGTTGCGCATGACGGCCATGCGCTCGATCGCGAGTTCCAGCAGCCTGATGGCCACCTCCGGGTACGAACTGCAGATCTTGCGCAACGCCACGACGGGGATGAGGTGCACTGCCGCGGGCAACGCGGCAACCAGCGTGTGCTTGGCCTGGTAGGTGTCCTCGGAAAGAGACGGACCGATGAAGAATTCGTTCTGGCGGATGAAGTCGGTCGTGACATTGGTGGCGTGGGCGCGGCCCTTGCCATGCTCCACCACGCGCAGCAGTCCGCTGGCCACGCAATAGACGCAATCGCTCGAGCTGCCGGCCGCGAGCACCACTTCATTGCGCCGGTAGGAGCGCAACTGGCTGCTCTGGACCAGCGCAACGCGTTCGGCCTGCGACACGTTGGCGAAGAGAGGATTCAGGTACATGGTCGAAGAAAATCCGTGCCGTGGTTCGAGTCACCCGAAAGGATGCCCGGGAGCAACAGCAGCAGGCTTGGCGGCCGGCTCGGTGCCACGCACGCCGTAGCCCTGCAGCCACCGCGCGCCCACGCGCGAAGCGATGTGCATGTCGTCTTCGCGCTCGATGCCGTCGACCACGACCTGGGCCGCGAAGTGCGTGCAAAGGGAAATCATGCCCTGCAGGCACTCGATGCCGAAGGTGTCGTCGCGCGCGCGGCGCAGCAGCGACGCATCCAGCTTCACGATGTCGGGCCCGCAGGACTGCAGCGCGGCGAGGTTGTCGTTGCCGCCGCCGATGTCCCGCACGGCGATGCGGCAACCGCGCAATTGCATCTGCACGCAGAAGTCGTGGGCGGCCTCGAGATCGGCCAGCGTGGCGCTGCCCACGATCTCGATCACGAGGCGCGAGGCCAGCGCGGGCTCTTCGTCGAGTGCCGCGCACAGCGAGGCCCACCAGTGGTCGAGCTTGGTGCTCTGCGCGCAGATGCCCACGCCGATGTGCGCGCAGGTCTGCGACCGCAGTTCCGCCAAGGCCTGGCGCACCGCGATGCGATCGAACGCGCGAGCCAGCCCCAGCCGCTGCAGGCACGGCAAGAACACCTCCTGCGCAAGAAGCGCCGGCTCGCTGCGGCTCGGCGGCAGACGCACGCGCCCTGCGAGGTAGAAAGTACTGGCATTGCCGCCAGCGTGCACCACCGGCTGCCATTCGAAGGAGAGCGCCTCGGTGCGCAGCGCTTCGCTGACGCGCACGGCGACGTCCATGTCGGAGCGGTAGCGCTGGCACCATTCGTCGGCCCTGTTCTCGCGCAAATCCGGAAACGGTTGCGCAGTCCACAGGGCGAACTCGATCTCCGACGTGCCGAGCTGCTCGGGCGGACGCACCTCGATCCAGTCGGCATGCAACTGCACCATCGCGGCGATGCCCTTCGCACGCACCGGCTCGGCGCCAAGCACGGCAAGCAGCGTCTCGATGGGGCGGCTCCGGTGGCGCACGTCGTGCGGCAGCTCACGGATGTCGCGCGCGCCGCAGACGAACGCGTCGTTGGCCCACAGCAGGAAGCAGTCGTCGCGCAGCCGGGCCATGTCGGTGGCGGCCGAGGTGAGGAAGTGGGCGCACAGGCGGCGCTGTATTTCAAGGCTGGCGGCGGCTCCGAAATCCTGCCCATAGGCTTCGATGAGGTGCGGCAGGTTTGCGATGAACACATAGGCGCAAGGCCTGCGCGGCGCTGCTTGCAGGGTGGGTGCGGCGTCGGTTGCAACAAATGGCGCGGCCCGCGCGTTTCGCTCGGCATGTTCCCCATGCGCGCGGCTCCCCGCCGCTGTGCGTGGAGTCCATGCGACGGACCACGGAGTCTGTGGTGAGAGGGCGACCATCTGATCCTCCTTCGGACAATTCGTTTTATGAACCTTCCGGATGCTACGGATTGCAATGGTCGTTGACAGCGCTTTCGCGTCCCAACTGTGTTTCCCATCACATCTGCCCCGGGGCTCGCATTGCGCCAGCGAAGATTTCATTTCCTTTTGGCGTGCATGGAGTAGCGCATTCCACACAGGTTTTTTCAAGATAGCCGAAAGGCTGCGCGCCGACAGCGAAAGATCGATTGCGCAAAGGATGCGGTCGATAAGCTGAAGCGGAAAGTACGCGGTACAGCAGCGCCGTTGGTGGCACCATCGGCATCAGTGAAGCACTCGTCGAAACTTCTGGTGATGCGTATCGTCCTCTGGAGCGCTGCAATCGTCGCCCTGGCCATCCTCATGGGCGTCGTGTACGAGCAGGCCGGCCGCTACCGCGCGGCGCGCGACTTCCCCGCGCCCGGGAAGATGGTCGACATCGGCGGGCGAAGAATCCAGCTGGATTGCCGGGGCTCCGGCTCGCCGACCGTCGTGTTCGAGGCGGGCCTGAGCGCCGGCGGTTCGCTGAGCTGGTCGGCAGTCCAGCCGAAGATCGCAGCGCGCACGCGCGCCTGCTCGTACAGCCGCGCGGGGCTGATGTGGAGCGATCCTTCGGATGCGCCTCCCAGTGCCAGGCAGGTGGCGCACGATCTCCACACGGCACTCGCCCGCGCAGGCGAGCGGGGCCCCTACGTGCTGGTCGGCCAGTCGCTGGGCGGGCTCTTCGCCACGAGTTTCACGAGGCACTTCGGCGCCGAGGTGGCGGGGCTGGTTCTCGTCGACCCTTCGCATCCGGACCAGGTCGCGCGCGTCGCGGACTTCATGACGGAGACGCGGTCGTTGCGCTCGCGCATCGCCGTGTCGCTCGCGTGGTCCGGCCTGCTGCGCGCGGCGGCTCCCTCGCTGCTGCCGCAGGCGCGGAACCAGACGGCGCGCGATGCGCAGGCGATCCGCGCCTTTGCGCCGAAGTCGTTGAGCACGCAGTTGGTGGAAAGCGATGCGACCGACGCCACGCTCGCCGAGGCCGGCGCCTTCCGCGACCTGGGCAATCGACCGCTGGTGGTTCTCACCGCGATGGCGCCGTACACCGAGGCGGAACTCCGGGGGATGAAGATCACGCCCGGGCAGGGCACGCAGGTGCAGGCCATCTGGAAGCAGCTGCACGAGGACGAGGCGACGTGGTCCTCGCGAGGCAGGCAGGTGCTGTTGCCGAACGCCGGTCACGACATCCAGTTCGACGACCCGGATGCGGTGATCGACGCGGTGCTGTCCGTCGTCGCGGCGGTTCGCGCGGATCTCGGCGCCGCGCCGCACTGACGCAGCGGCGGAAACAGTGGCAGCGCGTTACCAGCGGACCTTCACGCCCACGCTGCCGTCGATTCCGCTCTTCGTGCGGGTGGCTCCGCCCGAGGCCCACAGCTTGCCCAGTTCCGCGTACAGGCTCATGCTCGGCGTCAGCTGCAGCGTGGCGCCTGCCGCCAGCTCGGTGCTGGTGCCGCCGGTGCGCGTGGCGATGTCGGTGTACGCCGCGGGGCCGATGAAGCGGCTGACGTCGGTGCCGCCGCCGCTGCGGTAGACGTTGACCCGCACGTAGGGCTGCAGCAGGCCGGCGGAGGTGGCGATCTCGCCCTTGACCCGCACGCCCGCGCGCGCCAGCCAGCCGCTGTGGCTGTCCTGCTGCACCAGGGCGCCCGGGATGCCCGTGTCGTGCAGGCTCACGCGCTGGTGCACCAGCTGCAGCTGGGGCTCGAGGGTCCAGTTCGGCGCGATGGAGAAGGCCTGGCCCACCTCGATGGAGGCCAGCAGGCTGTTGCCGCTGCCGGAACTGCCGAAGCCCAGCGTGGGTGCCGCCGTGTAGCGGTGGCGGCCGGCCTGCAGCACGCCGTCCACGTACAGGCCGCTGCCGTTCTTCCAGGTGGCGTAGGCGCCCAGGTACTGGTTCTGCAGGTCGTTGGAGCCGGCCGCGTAGTTCGCAAGGCCGCGAGCGAAGCCGGTCACGCGCATGTCGCCGTCGAGTTCGCCGATGTAGATGCCGGCACGCCAGTTGGCGTCAGCCCACAGGTCGGTGCCGGCCTGGAAGCCCGTGAGACGCCCCTTGCTCGCGGGGCTGACGGTGCCGCTCTGGTCGATGGTGCGGTTCGTGCTGATGAGGCGGGCCCAGGTCTGGCGGTAGCCCTGGTCCGGTGTAGCGGTGCTGGCGCCGGCCGGGCCGTCGTCGCCCACGCGCTGGTGCATGTTGCCCAGCATCGCCAGATTGGATTGGCGCAGCTGCTCGGGCAGCGCCGCGTACAGCGGCACTTCGGCGCGGTAAGTTGGCACGATCACGCCGCCGCCACCGCCATTACCGCCAGTACCGCCAGTACCGCCGCCGGTGCCGGTGCCGGTGCCGCCACCAGTGCCGCCGCCGTTCCCGCCACCGGACGGCGGGACGATGACGGCGCTGGAGCGCAGGTACCAGTTCTCGCCCGCGCCGGTCGCGTCGGCAGCGTACAGCCGGTACTCGAAGGCGCCGGCATCGACGTGGCCGCCCGCCAGGGCGAAGGCGCTCCTTGTGGTCTGCGCGGTGGTCGTGGCGCCGTTCAGCGCGCTGACGACTTCGATGCCGTTGCCGGCGGTCAGCGCGCCCAGGCCTCCCAGGTTGGTGATCTGCACGTTGGTCGTGCCGCTGGCAATGGCGGTGCTGCCGCTGAGGACCAGCCGGTCGCTCGCGCTGGTGCTGTCGCCTAGCGCCGTGCCCAGGCGCAGCGTGCCGCCGTTGCCCACCCACGGGCCTGTGACCGTGAGGACGGTGCCGGGCGCGCCGCCCAGCAGCGAGACGGTGCCGCCGTTGGCCATGGACGCGATGGTCTGGCTCTGGCCGGCCAGGTCCAGCGTCGCGCCCGAGGCGACCGTGAAGGCGCTGGTGCTGCTGAAGGTGTTGGCCGCGCCGGCGCGCAAGGTGCCGGCGGCGACGTTGGTGGCGCCCGTGTAGATGTTGGCGCCGCCCAGGGTGAGCGTGCCCGCACCGTCCTTCACGAGGCTGCCGGCGCCCGTGATCGGGCCCGTCCAGCCCATGTCGTGGCCGTTGGTGTTGAAGGTGCCCGTGCCGCCCAGCAACAGGGCATTGCCCAGGCTCAGGCCACCCGCGCCGGCGATGATGCTGGCCGTGGCACCGCTGTCGATGGCAACGGCGCCCGACAGCGCCGCGCCGGTGTTCAAGGTGAGGCTGTTGCTGCCGCCCGTGAACTGCACGGCCGAGGCCCGGGTGATGCCATCGCCGCCCAGTCCGCCGGAGATGGTGCCGCTGCTGCTGATGGCGAGGTTGGCGCCCATCACGCCCACGCCGCCTGCACCGTTCGCGCCGCTCGCGCCCCCGTTGCTGTTGGCGCCGCCGACGCCCCCGGCGCCGCCGGCGATGGAGCCGCTGTTGGTGATCGTTGCCCCGGCGCCCGTGGCCCCCAGGCCGATGCCGCCGTCGCCGCCAGCGCCCGGCGCGCCGGTGCCTCCCGCGCCGCCGCCGCCGGCTCCGCCAGCGCCTCCGGCGCCAGCCGTGACTGCGCCGGTGTTGACCACGGTCACGGTGCTGCCGGTCAGCGTGATGCCATTGCCGCCGCCGCCGCCGCCGCCGCCCGAGGCATTGCTGCGCGCCGGCAGCAGTTCGGACCCGCCTGCGCCGCCGGCTCCGCCCGCGATGGTGCCGCCGTTGGTGAACGTGAGGCCCGGCGCCGTGGCGTTCAGGAAGAATCCGCCGCCGCCGCTGCCGCCACCACCGCCTTGCGAGAAGGCGCCGCCGCCCTGGCCCCCCGCGCCGCCCGTCGAACTGCCGGAGGCCGTGTAGTTGCCGAGCGGGCCGTTGAGGATGGACCCATAGCCTCCCGCGCCGCCGCCGCCGGCCGCCCAATAGCCGTTGCCGCCCGCGCCCCCGGTGCCGCCGGTGTAGCTGTCCGAGGAGGAAGAGACGCCGCTGCCGATCGACGCGCCCTGGAAGCCACCTCCGCCGCCGCCGCCGTATCCGTTGCCGTTGCTGAAGTCGCCGGTCTGGGACTGGCCCGCGCCGCCGTTGTCGCCCTGCATCACGCCCGGGCTGACGACGTTGCTGGTAGTGCCCGCCGCGCCACCCGTGCCGGCGGTGGCGCCGCCGAAGGAGCCGATGTTCGCGTTGGAGCCCGCCGTGACGCCGGCATCGGTCGACGACCCGCCAGTTCCTCCGCTGGCGCCCACCGTGGTGTCGTTGAGCCCGCCGCTGCCACCGCTGCCGTTGCTGCCGCCGCTGCCGGCGTGCAGCGTCGGATCGCCGACGGGCTGGCCGCCGGCGCCGCCAGCCGCCAACGCCGGCCCGGCGCCCAGAAGCAGCACCGCCATGGCCACGGCCCCCAGTTCGCCCAGCCGCGCCGACCGCGCGTGGCCGCGCGAGGTTTCGGGGGCGGCCACCCAAGTGCCGAGCGTTGGATTCCACAGGGTTCGAAAAATCTTGTTCATGGCTTCAATCGTCCGTTCGTTACCTGGCGGGCAGGCTCCCGTGCGCCGGAGCACTCTCCTCTTGCGCATGCAGATGTCTTGTTTTCTGTTTGCCAAGACAAAATGTAAGTACGCGTATGGGGCGGCGATATGCCCGGAACCGGGTACCCCTGAGGAGGCCGATGGGGAGTACGTGGGAGCGTGCAGCCTGTACCGTGTCCGCTCGGCGTGGCTCGCGGCGCGGCGGCGCGGGCCTCTTGGGGCCGATCTCGAGGGCCGCAAGCGTCAGGGGCGGAGCGCCACCTGC
>Ga0182006_1002534_pt1 | contig 9928 bp, 8 predicted proteins | sample Sormic07211104_1_FD_123022 | JGI IMG/M metagenome (GOLD analysis project Ga0182006, IMG submission 123022) | Rhizosphere microbial communities from Sorghum bicolor, Mead, Nebraska, USA - 072115-104_1 MetaG | ecosystem: Host-associated > Plants > Roots > Rhizosphere | place: USA: Nebraska...
GGAGAGTTGCCCGAGAGGCCGAAGGGGCTCCCCTGCTAAGGGAGTATAGGGTCAAAAGCCTTATCGAGGGTTCGAATCCCTCACTCTCCGCCAGTTACGCAAGACGCCCCCTAGTGGGGCGTTTTGCGTTGTGGAAACGGCAGTTTTGTGGAAACCGATTGCTTGGTGAAAACCGCGGCTTTAGGGAAGCCGACAGTTGGGAAACCGCCAGACGAGAAGCCGCCAGCTCGGTGGGAGCCGACCCTGTCGGCGATCCCGCGGCAGCGGGCCAGGTTGAGGCAAGCACCCATCGCCGACAGGGTCGGCTCCCACCTCAAGCGGCTCCCACCACGAGTCAATGCGCGGGCATCTTTGCCGGGCGCACAAACAAAAACACCGGCCAATGGCCGGTGTTTTCATCAAAACATTGGTCGGGGAGACAGGATTCGAACCTGCGACTTCTACGTCCCGAACGTAGCGCTCTACCAGGCTGAGCTACACCCCGACGGGAGCCGCGTATATTAGCCACGGGGCGTTCCCTTGGCAACAGGTCGTCGCATCTTTTTTACATTTCACCGCCGGGGGTAGCGGTAGCCATCTGCTAATCTATGCGGCTGCCGCATGGCGGCGCCCGTACAGCCTGTCCGAAGAGGAATTGCATGGCACTCACCCCGGCCCGCACCATGCCCGGTGTCCTCGAGCTCCTGCCGCTCGACCAGATCGCCTTCCAGCGCATGCTGGATACGATCCGCCGCAACTACGAGCGATTCGGCTTCCTGCCGATCGAGACGCCGGTCATCGAGCATAGCGACGTGCTGCTGACCAAGACGGGCGGGGAAACCGAGCGCCAGGTGTATTTCGTCCAGTCGACCGGCGCCCTGGGCGCGGCGGCGGAAAAGGGTGGCGTGCCCGAACTGGCCCTGCGATTCGACCTCACCGTGCCCTTGGCGCGCTATGTGGCCGAGCACGAGCACGACCTGAGCTTCCCGTTCCGCCGGTACCAGATGCAGCGCGTCTACCGTGGCGAACGTGCGCAGCGCGGCCGCTTCCGTGAGTTCTACCAGTGCGACATCGACGTGGTGGGCAAGGATTCGCTGTCCGTTCGCTACGACGCCGAAATCCCGGCGGTGATCTACAGCGTGTTCCGCGAACTGAACATCGGCGCGTTCACGATCCAGCTCAACAACCGCAGGTTGATGCGCGGCTATTTCGAGAACCTCGGCATCGCCGACACCGAACAGCAGATGCTCGTGCTGCGCGAGGTCGACAAGCTCGACAAGCGCGGCGCCGACTATGTGCGAGACACCCTTACGGGCGAAGCGTTCGGTCTTTCCGCCGAGGTGGCGGCGAAGATCCTCGCCTTCGTGCAGGTGCGCTCCCACTCGGTGGACGACGCCTTCGCGAAGCTCGATGCGCTCGGCAGTGGCTCGGAGACCTTCGAGCAGGGCAGGGCCGAGCTGAAGGAAGTGCTTTCGCTGATCCGCGATTTCGGTGTGCCGGAAACGCATTTCGCGTTGAACCTCTCGATTGCCCGCGGTCTCGATTACTACACGGGCACCGTGTACGAGACCACGCTCGACGATCACCCTGGCATCGGCTCGATCTGCTCGGGTGGACGCTATGAAAACCTAGCCGGCCAGTACACCAAGTCGCACCTGCCGGGCGTGGGCATTTCCATCGGGCTGACCCGTCTGTACTGGCAGCTTCGCGATGCCGGCCTGATCTCGACCGCGCGGAGCACGGTCGACGTGCTCGTCACGCAGATGGACCCGGCCCAGTTGCCCACCTACCTGGCCGTGGCCAATGAACTGCGCACCGCCGGCATCGCCACCGAGGTGGTGCTCGAGGGCGGCAAGCTGGGCAAGCAGTTCAAGTACGCCGACCGTGCAGGCATCCGCTTCGTGGTGGTGCTTGGCGAAGACGAGATCGCCAAGGGCGTCGTCACCGTGAAGGACCTTCGCCGCGAAGACCAGTTCGAGGTGCCGCGCGCGGACCTGGTGAAGACCCTGCGCGTCGAACTGGCCCAGGCCGAAATCGGCGTCTGATCCATCCATCCTCCCGACCTATCACGGCCTTTACCATGACCAGCAGTATCCTTCTCGACGGGCGTAGCCTCACGCGTGCCCAGGTCGCCGACATCGCTCGCCGCGGCGCCACGATCCGCCTCGACGAGGCACAACTGGTCAAGGTGAAACGCGCCGCCGATTTCCTGGCCGAGAAGGTAGGTGGCGGCGAGCCGATCTACGGCGTCACCACGGGTTTCGGCAGCAATGCCGACAAGCTGCTCGGCGCGCATCGCGTGCGCGACGAACTGCCGGGTGGCAATCCGGAGCCGCGCGAAGGCAGCTTGCTGGAAGAGCTGCAGCACAACCTCATCATCACGCATGCGGTGTGCGTCGGTAAGCCGTTCTCCACGGAAGTCGTCCGCGCGATGCTGGCGATCCGCGTGAACACCTTGATGCGCGGCCACTCCGGTATCCGCGTGGAAACCCTGCGTGCGTTGGCCGAGTTGCTCAATCGCGACGTCATCCCGGTCATTCCGGAGAAGGGTTCGGTGGGCGCCAGCGGCGATCTCGCGCCGCTCTCCCATCTGGCGATCGTGCTGCTCGGTGGCGGCGAAGCCTTCTACAAGGGTGAGCGCATGCCCGGTGCCAAGGCCCTGGCCGCGGCAGGCCTCGAGCCGGTGCGGCTTTCCTTCAAGGAAGGCCTGGCCCTGAACAACGGCACGACGCAGATGCTTGCGACCGGCGTGCTCGCGCTCGACACGATGGACATGTTGATCCGTACCGCGGATCTCGCCGCCGCGATGACGCTGGACGCCTTTGCCGGCCGCACTGGCGCCTACGCCGAACAGGTGCACGCATTGCGCCCGCATCCGGGTCAGGTCGACGCGGCGCGAAATATCCGCGGCTTGCTCCAGGGTTCGACGCTTGCCGATATCCCTTACCACCTCGTGCCGCGCTTTCGCCCGTGGCTTTCGGACGCCTGGTCCGACCCGGCCGACCAGGGTCATCGGTTCGATATCGGTTGGGATTGGGTCCCGGCCACGCAGCGTCACGGCAAGGAAGCCTTCTATTCGCGGTTCCTCCCCTTCAAGGGCGGCAAGAAGCACCAGCCGCAGGACGCCTATTGCCTGCGCTGCGCACCCCAGGTGCACGGCGCGGTGCGTGACGCATGGGAACAGGCCTGCCGGGTTTTCGACGTCGAGCTCAATGCCGTCACCGACAACCCGTTGGTGTTCCCGGATGCCGAGAACGCCGAAGTCATCGAAGACCAGGTGATCTCCGCCGGTCATTTCCACGGCATGCCGCTGGCGTTGGCGATGAGCTACGTGAAAGCGTCCATTCCGGTGCTGGCATCGATTTCCGAGCGACGTACGGCAAAACTTGTCGATCCGGCCAACAACGATGGGCTTCCCGCTTTCCTCATCGGTAACGAGGACGCGACCGACTCGGGTTTCATGATCGTCCAGTACACGGCGGCCGCCCTGGTCAACGACCTCGCCACGCGTTCGCATCCGGCATCGGTGTATTCGGTGCCGACCAGCGCGAATGCCGAGGACCACGTGTCGATGGGTGCCAACGAGGCACGCCATGTGCTGGAAATGACCGAAGACCTTGGCCATGTGTTGGCGATGGAGCTCTATACGGCGGCCCAGGCGCTCGAATACCGCCAGGACATGCTCAACGCCGCGCGCTCCCTGGCGCACCGTGGCGACTGGCAGGCGTTGGCCGCGAAGATCTCCGGTGCACCTCGCCCGGATTCACCGCATTACGCAGGTTTCGAACGCGAAGTGCGCGCATTGATGGATGCACTCGCCGCCGCGGACGACTTCCACGGTGGAGTGGCGGTGCGCGCCGCATTGGCGACACTGCGCGAGCACATCGCCTTCATGCAGCGCGATCGCGCAATGGATGGCGACGTGCGCGCGGTGTGCGAACTGGTGGCTTCTGGCCGCCTCGTCGACGGCGGCTGATACTCACGAGCCGAAGAAGCGCAAGGTGGCCGCGGCCTCCACGGCGGGCGACCAGTCGTCCAGCATGCCGGCGCGCACACCCGCCAGGTATTGGTAGAGCTGGGCATCGTTGGCGAGGCCCAGCTTGTTCATGGCCGAGCGCTTCTGCCGGCTGATGGTCTTGAAGCTGCGGCCCATCAGTATCGCGATGTCACCCAGGCCGTGCCCTTGCGCGAAAGCGCGCAGCACCTCGACCTCGCGCGGCGAAAGCCGGGTGGCATCGTCGTGCCCGTTCGCGCAATCCGCCTCGTGGAACAGCCGGCGTATGGCGGGACTGAGGTAGGAGCGTCCGACATCGGCGGCGTGCACCGCCACGGGGATGTCGCGCAGGTTCGTGCGCTTGTCGAAAATGGCCGCGACGCCCATGTCGAGCAGGCTGCGCAGGATGGCCGGGTTGGACATCATCGTGAGCACCACGATGCCCGTATCCGGACGCGCGGCGCGAATACGCCGGATCATGGGCATGCCGTCGGGCTGGCTACCCTCGGGCATGGAATAGTCGGTGACGACGACGTCGCAGGGGTGTTCGGCGAGGGCGTCGAACAGCGTGTCCGTATCGTGGGCGCGTGCGACGACTTCGTATCGGTGCGCCTTGAGAATCGTCTCGACCCCCGCCACGACCACCGGATGGTCGTCGGCGATGATCACGTTACTCGTCATGTCAGGCCTCATGGCGATGGAATCTCGTCATGTTGGCGGGCCGAAGCCGCGAAATATATGGAAGAAAAGCGCAATCACGTGTCGGCGCTTGCCACGCCCAGGTTGCGGAGGTAGGATGCGTTATCGTATTAACGCGTTAGTACACTATGAAGCGTCGATCGCTCGATCCCGAAACCCCGGCCGACTCGGCCGAGACCAGCCTGTGCGAGGCCTTGCTGGGCCTGTCCACCGTCGATGAGATGCGGGCCTTCCTGCATGACCTGTGCACCCCGGCGGAAATCGAGGTGATGGTCGACCGTTGGCGGGTAGTGCCCCACTTGCTGGAGGGGCGTTCCTACCGGGAGATCCACGAGCGGACGGCGGTGAGCATCACCACGATCGGCCGGGTGGCCCGTTACCTCAACCAGGGCAGCGGGGGCTACATGGCCGCGGCGGCCCGGCGGAACGCGGGAGGTGCCGCATGAAGCCGCGCGACCGCCTGCGGATCGCCATGCAGAAGTCCGGGCGGCTCACGGAGCCCGCCCAGGAGCTGCTGGCGCGTTGCGGCCTCAAGTTCCGCCAGAGCCGCGACAAGTTGTTCTGTTTCGGCGAGGGCGAGCCCGTCGACCTCCTGCTGGTCCGTGACGACGACATCCCCGGCCTGATCGCCGAAGGCGTCTGCGACCTCGGCATCGTCGGCCGCAACGTCCTGCGTGAGTTCCAGCTGTCCAACAAGGAGATCGGGGCGGGTCTGGACGAACTGCGGCCGCTGGGATTCGGCCACTGTCGCCTGTCCATCGCCGTACCCCAGGAAGACGCCTACGACGGCCCGGCGCAACTCGACGGCCAGCGCATCGCCACCTCGTATCCGGGGCTGCTGGGCGAATGGCTGCGGACGAACGGCGTGGACGCGAAGGTCGTGATGCTCGCCGGCTCCGTGGAGATCGCCCCGCGCCTGGGCACCGCCGATGCGATCTGCGATCTCGTCTCCAGCGGCGCCACCCTGGTCGCCAACCAGTTGAGGGAAGCGGCGGTGGTGGTGGAGAGCGAGGCGGTGCTCGCCGGTCATCGCGAGCTTCCGCCGGATGAGCGCGGCGAGATCGCCGAGCTGCTCCTGCGCCGGCTCGACGGCGTCATCCAGGTGCGCGACTCCCGCCTGATCCTGATGCAGGCGCCGCGCGACGCGCTGGCGGCCATCACGCTCCTGTTGCCAGGCAGCCCCGTGCCGACGCTCACGCCGGTGGACGGTGCGCCCGACCAGGTCGTGCTGCAGGCCCTGTGCGCCGGCTCGGTGAGCTGGCGCCAGCTCGAAGACATGAAACGCGCCGGCGCCCGCGACATGCTGGTGCTGCCGGTGGAGAAAATGCTGGCATGAAACGGATCGACTGGACGACCCTGGACGAAAGCGGCCGCGAGGCCGCGTTGGCGCGGCCCGCGCAGTCGCGTTCGGTGGAGCTGCGCGAAGGCGTGGAAACCATCGTGGCGGAAGTGCGCCGGCGTGGCGACGAGGCCTTGTTCGAACTCACGTCGCGCTACGACGGCACCCGCCTGCAAGGGCTCGAGGTGAGCGAAGAAGAATTCGCCGCGGCCGAGGCGCGTCTCGCGCCCGAACTGAAAGCCGCGGTGATCGAAGCCGCCGGCCGTATCGACGCCTTCCACCGCGCGGCGGCGCCGACGCCCATCGTGGTCGACACCGCTCCGGGCGTGCGGGTGGAACGGGTATTGCGACCCATCGGCCGGGTAGGCCTCTACGTGCCTGCCGGTGGCGCACCTCTGCCGTCCACCGCGATCATGCTTGGCGTGCCGGCGGCCATCGCGGGATGCCGCGAGGTGGTGCTTTGCACGCCGGTGCAGGCCGATGGCCGTTGCGACGACGCCGTGTTGTTCGCCGCGAAGGCGACCGGCGTGCATCGCGTATTCAAGCTTGGCGGCGCACAGGCGATCGCCGCGATGGCCTATGGCACGGAAACCGTTCCACGCTGCGACAAGATCTTCGGACCCGGCAACGCATGGGTCACCGAGGCGAAGTTGCAGGTGGCGGGCGATCCCGCCGGCGCGGCGATCGACATGCCGGCCGGCCCGTCCGAAGTGCTGGTGATCGCCGATGCCGACGCCGACCCGCGCTTCGTCGCCGCCGATCTGCTCTCGCAAGCCGAACACGGTCCTGATTCGCAGGTGCTGCTGGTCAGCCCGTCGGCGAGCCTGCTCGACCGCGTGTCGATCGAGGTGGAGCGGCAGCGTGCCGCCTTGCCACGGGCGGATATCGCCGCAAAGGCGCTGGAGGAAAGCCGCCTCGTGCAGGTGAGCGACCTCGACGAAGCGATGGCGGTCAGCAATCGCTACGCACCCGAGCACCTCATCATCCAGACCTCCGAGCCGCGCGTCTTGCTCGATGCCGTCGAATCGGCCGGTTCCGTCTTCCTCGGTGAATGGACGCCTGAATCCGTGGGCGACTACTGCAGCGGCAGCAACCACGTGTTGCCGACCTATGGCTATGCGCGCAGTTACAGCGGCGTCTCGGTGGCCAGCTTCCAGAAACAGGTCACCGTGCAGGAGGTGACCGCCGCGGGCCTGCGAGTCATCGGGCCTTGCGCGGCCACGCTGGCCGCCGCCGAACAACTCGAGGCGCACCGCCGCGCGGTCACCCTGCGCCTCGCCGCGATGGATGCCGCCGCATGAGCGTCCTCGACCTCGCCCGTCCCGACATCCGTGCGCTGTCGCCCTATTCGAGCGCACGCATGGAAGCGCAGGGCGGTACCGTCCTGCTCAACGCGAACGAGTCCTCACGCCCTCCGAACATCCCCGGTGGCGATGGACTGAACCGCTATCCGGACCCGCAGCCACGGGCGCTGGTGGACGCACTTGCCGATCTCTATGGCAGCGAACCGGACCGCCTGCTCGTGACGCGTGGCAGCGACGAGGCGATCGACCTGCTCGTGCGCGCCTTCTGCCGAGCGCGCGAGGATGCCGTCGTCGTCTCGCCGCCCACCTTCGGCATGTACGCGGTCTGCGCGCGCATTCAGGGCGCCGCCGTGATCGAAGCGCCACTCGAAGCGGCGGGTGAACTCGATGCCGACAAACTGCTTGCCGCCGTCACGCCGGCGACGAAGCTGGTTTTCGTCTGCAACCCCAACAATCCCACCGGCAATCTCGTGCGGCGCGATGTGCTGGAACGCCTGGCCCGCGAACTCGACGGGCGTGCCGTGCTGGTGCTCGACGAGGCCTATGCCGAGTTCAGCGGCGTGGCCAGCGCGACGTCGCTGATCGACGACCACGACAACGTGGCCGTGCTGCGCACCTTGTCCAAGGCCTGGTCCCTGGCCGGTGCGCGTGTCGGAGCGCTGGTGGCGCGCGCGGAAGTGATCGCCTTGTTGCGCCGGATCATCCCGCCGTACCCGTTGCCGTCGCCCTGCGTGGACGCGGCGCTGGGCGCGCTTTCGTACGAAGGCAGGCGTGTGCAGCGTCACCACCTGCAGGAAACCCTTGCGGAACGCGCGCGCATGTTCGCGGCGCTGTCGGCCATGCCAAGGGTTCGCGAGGTGTTGCCGTCGCATGCGAATTTCCTCGCCGTGCGTTTCGACGATGCCGCCGGTACCTACCGGCGCCTGCTCGCCGCCGGCATCGTCGTGCGCGACATCACGAGGTATCCGGGCCTCGGTGACGCGCTGCGCATCACCGTGGGTACGGGTAACGAGAACGATCGCGTGCTGGCGATCCTTCGTGCGGGGACCACCGCATGAGCCGGAAAATCCTCTTCGTCGACCGCGACGGCTGCCTCATCGAGGAGCCGGCCGACGAGCAGATCGACAGCTTCGAAAAGCTGGCGCTGATGCCGGGCGTCATCGCCGCGTTGCAACGCATCGTCGGTGCGGGATACGAACTGGTGATGGTGACCAACCAGGATGGCCTGGGCACGCCAGCGTTTCCACAGGAAGCCTTCGATGGTCCGCACCAGCTACTGCTGCGACTCCTGGCCTCGCAAGGCATCACCTTCCGCGAACAGCTGATCGACCGAAGCCTTCCCCACGAAAACCGCGACACACGCAAGCCCGCCACCGGCCTGGTCCGGCACTGGCTTGCCGACGACAGCTGGAGCCGCGCGCAATCGGCCATGGTGGGCGATCGCGACACCGACCTCGTGTTCGCGGCGAACATGGGCGTGCGTGGCTTCCTCGTCGGCGCGCGGGGGGCGAGTTGGGCCGAGGTGGCGCACGCCTTGCTCGATGCGCCGCGCACCGCCGAAGTGCTGCGCAAGACGAAGGAAACCTCGATCCGGGTCGCCGTCGACCTCGACCGTGTCGCCGACCCCGTCGTCCACACCGGGTTGGGCTTCTTCGACCACATGCTCGAACAGATCGGCAAGCATGGTGGCTTCGCGTTGGAGTTGCGGTGCGACGGCGATACCCATATCGACGAACACCACACCATCGAGGATTCGGCGCTGGCGCTCGGTCAGGCCCTGCGCCAGGCGCTCGGCGACAAGCGCGGCATCGGCCGCTACGGCTTCGCCTTGCCGATGGACGAGAGTGCCGCGCGTGCCGAGCTGGATCTTTCCGGCCGCCCGTACTTCGTCTTCGAGGGCGAGTTCCCGCGTGAGCGTGTCGGCGACGTGCCGACCGAACTCGTGCCGCATTTCTTCCGCTCGCTTTGCGAGACGCTCGGCGCGAACCTGCACCTCACCGTGCACGGGGATAACGCGCACCACATGGTCGAAGGTTGCTTCAAGGTGGTCGCGCGCACGTTGCGCCAGGCGATCCGCCGCGAAGGCGAGGAACTGCCCAGCACGAAGGGGAGCCTGTGATGCGGGTCGTCCTCGTCGACGCCGGTGGCACCAATATCGGTTCGGTGCGCTACGCCTTGCAGCGGCTCGGCACCGATGCCGAGCTGACCTCCAGTGCGTCGGCGATTCGCGCGGCGAGCCATGTGATCCTGCCGGGCGTGGGTGCGGCGGGACCCGGCATGCGCATGCTGCGCGAGGCCGGCCTGGTGGACGTGATGCGAGGGCTCACCCAGCCGGTGCTCGGCGTCTGCCTCGGCATGCAGCTGCTCTGTGAGCGCTCCGAGGAAGCGGATACCGAGTGCCTCGGCGTGGTTCCCGCCACGGTACGGCGTTTCGTCGATACGCCAGGCTTGCGGGTGCCGCACATGGGCTGGAACAGCCTGCACCTCACCACCGGTCATCCGCTCGTCGCGGGCCTGCGCGAAGGCGACACGGCCTACTTCGTGCACAGCTACGCCGTGCCCACCGGCGATTACACCCTCGTGGCGAGCGAGCACGGCATGCCCTTCGCGGCC
>Ga0182006_1002540_pt1 | contig 9906 bp, 9 predicted proteins | sample Sormic07211104_1_FD_123022 | JGI IMG/M metagenome (GOLD analysis project Ga0182006, IMG submission 123022) | Rhizosphere microbial communities from Sorghum bicolor, Mead, Nebraska, USA - 072115-104_1 MetaG | ecosystem: Host-associated > Plants > Roots > Rhizosphere | place: USA: Nebraska...
GGCTGGCGAATGCTGTTTCCAGGCCAATCACACCCATAAAAAAACGTGCAACCAGGGTGATCGTCAATGAAGACCCTCGTTGCACGCCAGGCCCATCAAGCCTAAAGGGGAAATTCGTTATGGCGTTACTGCCGGTCAGTCATGTGGGGGAGCCTGCTCGCGAAAGCGATGTATCCGTCGAATCATCGGCGACTGATACACCCTCGCGAGCAGGCTCGCTCCCACCCGATATCAAGGCTTAACCCAACACCTCCAGCGCCACGCTTTCGATGCCCGCCGCATCCAGCCGGTAATGCCGATAGAGGTGAGTCGGCGGCGCAATGAGGCTGTACTCGTCGTAAATCCCATGGCGTCGCACTTTGACGCCAATACCTTCTTCGGCGATGACTTCACACACGGCGCCACCCAGACCGCCAATGATGTTGTGTTCTTCAACGGTAAGAATGGACCGGCTGTTGCGCGCAGCCGTCAGTACCGCTTCACGGTCCAATGGCTTGATGGTGGTCATATCGATCACGCCTACCGAACGCCCGGCAGCATTCAAGGCTCGCGCCGCTTCAAGGGCGGGGTGAACCGTGGAGCCGGTCGCGATGATGGTCAGTTCATCGCCCGTCAGGTGCACGGTTGCCTTGCCAAAGACAAAGTCCGGAACGGTTTCATACACCACCGGATCACGCCCGCGCTGGATGCGGAAGTAGATCGGTTGCGGGTAGTTGGCCGAAGCCAGGATCGCCGCCTTGAGCTGATTGCCATCGGCTGGAGCAACCACCGTGATATCGGCAATCGAACGCATGATCGCCAGGTCCTCGGTGGCGTGGTGCGAGGTGCCGTAGAAGCCCAGGGAAATCCCGGCGTGGTGGCCGATCAGGCGCACCGGCAAGGCTGAATACGCGACGTCCATACGGATCTGCTCGCAGCACAGCAATGGCAGGAAGGACGCAAAGGTCGCTACGAACGGCTTCATGCCTACTGCGGCCATCCCGGCCGCGGCAGATACCATGTTCTGTTCGGAAATACCGAACTGCACGAATTTCTCTGGATGCAGTTCGGCAAATTTAGAAAGGCCGTTGGAGTACTGAAGGTCGGCGGTTCCGGCAACGATTGGCTCGCCCCGTTCGACCAGTTCGATCAGGGCATCCGACAAGGCATTCAAGCTCGGTGTCTGGCTGTTCAGTTCCCGGTACTGCCAGGAGTTGTTCGACAGAGGTGCGGTATTCATGAGTTAGATCACCTTGCTTTTGATTTCGTCGATAGCACGTTGCGCATCTTCGGGATCGAGATACCCCAGGTGCCAACCCGGCTCGGTTTCCATGTAGGAAACCCCTTTGCCTTTGACCGTGTTGGCGATGACGCACACCGGCTGCGTGCGCGTCGTGTCGGCTTTGAGGCGTCGCAACAGGCTGGTGACTGCAGCGAGATCATGGCCATCCACCACGTGGGTCTCCCAACCGAAAGCAATCCACTTGTCCGCCAACGGCTCGATACCGATGACGTCATCGACATTACCGTCGAGCTGATAGCCATTGCGGTCGATGATCGCCACCAGGTTTGCAGTCTTGTGGTGGGCCGCCGACAGTGCCGCCTCCCACACTTGCCCTTCCTGCATTTCCCCGTCACCGAGCATCACGTAAGTGGTGAACGACTTGCCCAGCATCCGCCCTGCCAGGGCCATGCCCAAGCCGCCGGACAGGGCATGACCGATGGAACCGGAAGAGAAATCCACACCGGGGACTTTGCGCATATCAGGGTGGTCGCCCAGGGGATTACCGAGACGCGTGTAGTTGTCGAGGATTTCTTTGGCGAAGAAGCCCCACTCCACCAACACTGGAAACAACCCGACGGCCGCATGCCCCTTACCCATCATGAAACGGTCACGGTCGGGCCATTTTGGCTCGGCGAACCGCAGGTCCATCACGTCGTAATACAACGCGGCGAACAACTCGGCGGCAGAGAACACTGAGGTGTAGTGGCCGACCTTGGCGATCTCGATCAACCGGATGGTTTCCAGGCGAATGAACTGGGCTTTCTCTCGCAGTCGAGACAATTCGTTCTCGGTCAGTTCAAAAGCGTGATCCGCGCTTTCGCGGAAATTCGTCAAATCAGTCATATGTCGTGTCCAGGCGCAATACCAGAGTTTCGGCCGCATCCGCGACGCGGCCGCACATAAGCCCAGCGCAATCGGGCGATTACTGCGCTTTCAAGCGTGGCGTCATGTAGTCGTTGAGGCGCGGCATGACCTGCTGCGCGGTCAGCTGCATCGAGCGCCGCCACAGCGCTTCGTCGTCCCACTCGTGGAAGGTGGTCATCAAGGTGCCGAACGGCCCGGTCTGCTCACTGAACGCGACCAGTTGCTCGGTGACGGAATTGACGTCGCCGTAAATCACCATTTCCTTGATGCAGTGGTCGACCGTCACTTCCTCGTCGGTCATGTCGGGGCGGGTCTTGAAGATCTTGGTGTAATGGTTGGTGGCCAGGTTATCGATCATGTAGTCGAAGTAGCGCCGCAGCGTGCAGCTCTCTTGCGCCAGATAGTCTTCGGCCTGGGCCTGGGAGTCGGCAACGAACACCGAACGGGCCACTCGCCAATTATTGGCATCGGCCTTGATCCCGGCACTTTCCGCGCCCTGACAGTAAGCCAGCCAATGGGAAGCCACTGTTGCCGTCGGGTTGAAGTTGGCGGACATCAGGTCCCAATCCCTGGCGCCCGCAAGTTTTGCGGTGCCGGAAAACGGACTCATGGCCGTGGTTGCCACCCGAGGAAACGGCTTCTGGAAAGGCGTCGGCATGTAGCCGATCTCCAGTTCGTGGTGCACCGATTCCTTGAGGCTGACCTGGTAGTGCTGCGAGGAAAAATCATAGGGCGCGCCCGAGTTCCAGATCGCACGGATCATCTCGTAGCACTCCACCATCATCTGCCCACGGTCCTTGCCGTTGCTGCCGTACACCTCGAAGTCGGAAGCCAGCCCACCCGGGCCGATGCCCATGATGAAACGTCCCTTGGACATGTGGTCGAACATCGCGGCATCGGCGGCGATTCGCGCCGGGAAATGGTGCGGAAGATTCAGCACACCGGTGCACAGTTTCATGCGTTGGGTAAGCGGAATCAGGGTGGACAGAAATTGCAGCGCATTGGTAATCGGCTCGGTGCGCTGTGACGTATGTTCACCGACCCAAAGCTCATCAAAACCGACGCTGTCGGCATGGACGGCACACGCGATGTCCTGATCGTACATCTCGTGATAGTCCCAGCCCTTGTGATGAAGTGGCTGCATGAACATGGCGAGTTTCATGTCGTTCTCCTGCTGTTTTCAGTGACCGGTGCACTGCGAAACTGTTTTCGCTGCACACCGTTTTCATGACGAGCGCTCGTTTCGCAGGCGTGTCAGTGCCCGCGCTGCAAGTCGCAACGTTCAAGGAATGGGTTAAATATCCGGGGCGATTGACGCGTGACTTCAGCGCGTACAACTCACCCTCAAATGCTTTGTTTGTGCTTCAACTTCCGTGCAGCAACCAGCCGCCGTCCACCAGCAAATCGATGCCCGTCACATAGGACGACAGCGGCGAAACCAGGAACAGCACGGCATCGGCGATCTCCCAGGGCTCGGCCGCCCGACCCAAACCGATGTTGCCCAGCACGTTGTTCTGCCGGTGCTGTTCGAGCAGTTCCGGCTCCAGGTTGCCCGGCGTCGCGGTCAAGCCTGGCGAGATCGAATTGACCCGAATGTTGAAGGCACTCAAGTCCTTCGCCAGGCTCCGGGTCATGGCCAGAACCGCACCCTTTGAAGCGTCATAGGTGCAGTGATTGGCCATGGGCCGGTGAGCGCAAATCGACGACAGATTGACGATCGCCCCGGCGCTTTTCTGCCGGCGCATTTGTCGTTGTGCGGCCTGCGCGCCCAGAAACACCGCCCGCGTATTGATCGCGTGGACTGCGTCCCAGAAACCCGCATCGATGTCCTCAATCGCCTGGAGCGGATAGACGCCAGCGTTATTGACCCAGATATCCAGGCCACCGAAACGCTCGATCGCGGTGTCCGCCAACCCTTGAATGTCACTCGGACGACTGACATCGGTGGCGTGAAAGTCCACGGCGAAACCGGCTTCGATCAGTTCGCCGCTGCGCTCCGGCGCCAGACTGCCGATCAGTACATTGGCCCCTGCTTCGGCCAGGCGCCGACTGATGGCGAAGCCGATGCCGTTGCTGCCGCCGGTGACGACGGCGGTTTTTCCGGACAAATCCAGCAGTTCGGCAAAGGGCCGATACGGCAGTGCCTGGTACAGGTTCGACATGTTTGATCCTCCTCGATTAATGCCCGTCATCAAGCGGTGGCCAGGGTCATGATGCTGTCGGGGGCAATCTGCGGCCGATGCAGAATGCCCTGGGAACAGCCGCGCGCCATGACCATGACCCGATGGGACAGACCGATGACTTCCTCCAGGTCGGAACTGACGACAATCACTGACACCCCGGTTTTAGCCAGATTGATGATCAGTTCGTAAATCGCCGCGCGTGCGCCCATGTCGATGCCTCGGGTCGGCTCATCGAGGATGATGACTTTCGGATTGCGCGCGATCCATTTGGCGATCACCACTTTCTGCTGGTTGCCGCCGGACAACTTGTCGAGCATCTGCCCCGCCACGCCCTTGATCCCCAACGTCGCAATGCGTTCACGAGCGAATGCCGCTACCCGGTGATTGGCCATGACGCCGCAAGAGCTGAGACTATCCAGATTGCAGTAGGCCAGGTTCTCGGCAATCGTCTGGCTCAGCACCACGCCTTCGGATTTGCGGTCCTCCGGGATCAGCACGACACCGGCATGGATCGCCGCCAGCACGTTATTGGCTGGCAGTGTCCGATCCCCCAGCACCACCCTGCCCTGGCTCAACGCACTCAACCCGGCGATCGCCTGAACCAGCTCCGTTCGACCGGCGCCGACGATACCGGCAATGCCGAATATTTCCCCGGCCTTCACTGAAAATGACACATCGTGAAAGCGCCCCGCCTTGTCCGACAGATGCTCGACGCTCAATACCGACGCATCCCCTGGGGTCGGCAACTCCGGAAACAAACGGTCGATCGGGCGCCCCACCATCTGCGACACCAGGACGCCGACATCGGCCGCTCCGCTGTCGTGACGAGCGATCAGGTGACCATCGCGCATGACCACGACCTTATCGGCGATCCGCGCGATCTCATCCATGCGATGACTGATGTAGATGAAGGAAACGCCCTCCTTCTTCAGTTCCTCGATCTGTTTGAACAGCAGGTCGGTTTCGTCCTTGCCCAGGGCTGCGGTCGGCTCGTCGAGAATCAACAGACGCGAGTTGAGCGTCAGGGCCCGGGCGATTTCCACCAGCTGCTGGGCGGCGATTTTCAGTTGCCGCACCGGTGTGTCCGGCGAGATATCCAGACCCAGGCGCCGCAGTTGCGTCTCTGTTTCACGGAACATCTTCTTACGGTCGATGAGGCCGTCGCGGGTCGGCAGATGACCGAGGAAAACGTTCTCCGCCACGCTAAGGTCAGGCAGCAGGTGGACTTCCTGATGGATCATGTTGATCCCCAGCGCCATCGCAGCCCCCGGTCCACTCGGCGCGTAGGGTTCACCGGCCAGGAACATCGTGCCTTTGGACGGCGTCAGTGCGCCGGCGACGATGGAGGAAAAGGTCGATTTACCCGCGCCGTTTTCCCCCAGTAATGCCACCACTTCTCCATAGCCGATATCGAGGCTGATATCCTCCAGCACCCTGACCGAGTTGAATGACTTGCCGATGTTGCTTGCACGGAACAACGGCGCCTGGGTGGTATTGATCGCACTCATGACTTGCCCTCCCTTCACCGATCTCAAGGATGCTGCTCAAGGAAGGTTGCTGCGTTTTCCCGGGTGGTGACGAAGGCCGGCAACAGCTGAGTCTTGGTCACCGGTTTGCCTTGCTGCAGATCGACCGCGGTACGCAACGCGGTACGACCCATTTCCACGGCTTGTTGCGTGATGGTCATGTCCAGTTTTCCATCGCGAATCGCTTCCAGGGCAGATGGCAAACCGTCATAACCGAACACCCAGACCTTGTGATCGATGTTGGCCACCTTTACCGCCTGAGCCGCACCGAGCGCCGGCGCATCGGAACGTCCGATGAACACGTTGATCTTCGGGTTCTTTTGCAGCATGTCCTGGGCGACCTTGAAGCCGTTGTCCTGCAGCCAGTCAGTCGGTTTGTGGTCGATGATCTTCATCTCCGGGGCCTCGGACAGCACAGCATCCAGGCCTTTGGCCCGAGCGACTTCAGTGGAGTCGCCAAGAGTCCCTTGCAGCAGGCCGATTTCAGCCTTGCCGCCCGTCAACTTGATCATTTGCCGGGCCAGTTCGCCCGCCGCGGCCAGGTTGTCGGTAGAGATGTAGGCGTCGCATTCGACGTTTTTCGGAAAGTTGTCAATGCAGATCACCGGCACACCCTGCTGTCGTGCCAGGCGCACAGGCACGGCCGAAGCAGCGCTACCGGTGGCGGTGTAGAGCAGCACATCGATGCCTTTGCTCAACATGTCCTGAATCTGACTGACCTGGCGCGCGGGATCGGCCTGTGCATCGGCCACCAGCACATTCTTGATGCCGAGGGTCTTGGCTTGCTCCATGACACCGTCTCGAACCATCAGGTAGAACACCCATTGCAGGCTCGGGATCGACATCCCCACGGTGATTTCGTCCGTAGGTTTGCTTTGTGCGTAAGCACCGGCCGACATCAGGCAGCCCAGCAATGGCAACCACAGAAAACGAAGCGAAAAAGCAGACAGGTTCATGTTTTTTACCTTTTTATTGTGCGTGGAACGATGCGGGTGTTGGTCAATGCCCCAGGATCAGTCGGCCTTGCGCTTGAGCAAGTCGAGCATCACCGCGAAAGCGATTACCGCGCCGATGACCACTTGCTGGACGAAAGGAGAAATGCCGGCCAGGTTCAGGCCGTTGCGCAAAACGCCGATGATCAATACGCCGATGATCGTGCCGACCACACTCCCCGCACCGCCCTTGAGGCTGCCACCGCCGATCACCACGGCAGCGATCACATCCAGTTCGTAGCCGACACCCGCGCCGGCACCGGCGGTGTCCAGGCGGGACGTCATGATGATGCCGCCCAGGGCCGCACAGATGCCGGAGATGATGTACACCGCGCTGGTGTAACCCTTGACCCGGATACCGGCGAGCTTGGCCACCTTGCTGCTACCGCCGATGGCATACAGGCTGCGACCGGGCACCGTGAACTTGAGAACGAACCAGAACACCAGCGCCAGCACCACGAAACAGCTGACGGTGAGCGACAGCACGCCGCCATAGCGAATAACCGAGAGGTTGCTGAACCACTCCGGAAATCCGCTGACTTGCGCGCCGTCCGTGACCATATAGGCCAGGCCTCGCGCTATGGACATCATCGCCAGCGTCGCAATGAATGATGGAAGGCCAGCCCGAACCACCAGCAAGGCGGTGGTCGACCCACACGCTGCACCAACGGCTATCGCTCCGAGCATGGCCGCCCACATCGGCAGGCCAAGAACCTGTTCGAGCCAGCTCATGACCATGATCGCTACCGCCAGCACTGCACCCACCGACAGATCGATGCCACCGATGAGAATCACCAGCGTCATGCCCAGCGCCATGATGCCCAGCACCGTCACTTGATCCAGCACATTGAGCAGGTTGCTCAAGGTCAGAAAACTATCGGTAAAGAAAGTTAATACTGCACATAACAATAAAAGCCCGACCATCGGACCCGCCACACTGTTTTCCAGACCGACCCACTTTGGAACCGACCCGGGCAGTCTTGTTTTTGCCAACAACTGATTATTCATACCCACATCCACTTCTTATGTAATTGTTATAAGATCGAGCAGTACGCGCCAACTACAAATTAACGACCCAACTCCCTGTAACGCCCCTCCATATAAAGAAGTGGCTCGTCCAGTGGCTGCGTGATGACATATATGACGTTGCCGATAATCACCGTGTGCGTGCCGTGTTCAATCTCCTGCACCACTTCGCAAAAGATCGCCGCCTGGGCGTCGGCCAAGTAACGAATACCGTGAACACCCGTGCGCCAATCACCCTCGACAAAACGTCGTTCGCGCAGATCGGGCTGGCTGAATATTTTGCAGATCGGTTCGTGCTGACTTTGCAACATGTTCACGCAGAACAGCCCGGAACGCTTGATGATCGGTGAGGCACTTGCGCTGCGATTGACACAGATCAGGGCCGACGCAGGGTCCATCGACACCGAGGAAAAGGCAGTTGCAGCCAGGCCGTGGGGCTGACCATCGTCATCAAGTGTGGTGATCAGGGTTATAGAAGAGGCAAAGCGGCCCATTGCCAATTTGAACTGACCGGCCAGGTCTATCGAAGGGACGGCCTCTTGATATTGAACGCGCATAGCATAAACCCTCTTTTTATTGTGACTCACAGGCACTGGCTAGCATTATTAACAATCAACCGGACTTTTCTATTCGATTTTAGGAAATTGACTCTTCACCAAAGCTGAAAGATGAATCAAACAACAAACATATTTGAATTCGTTTCACAGATACCTTCAAACCCCTATTCCAAAGCGCTTGCGAACTTGTTCACCTTGTCCGCCGCTTCTTTGATTAGATGGTTTTTACTGAATAATTGGCTGATACTTTGACAGCAATAAAAAGCAACTTTCACGAGGCGAAATCCCCATGGTCGATCGATTGCAGGACATGCGGCTGTTTCGCCTTGTCGTTCAGACAGGTTCACTCTCAACGGCGGGTCGGCAAATGGGCCTGTCGCCCGCGGCCATGAGTGGTCGACTCAAGGCGATGGAGGACTTCTATGGATTGCGCTTGCTCAAGCGCAACACCCGAAGCTTGAGCCCTACCGCCGAAGGGCAGTTGCTGTTTGAAAATGCCCAGAGAATTCTCGAGGAGGTCGACACCCTCGACAGCATCATCAAAAACGGCCACAGCGATTTGCTGGGTACTATCGGCCTGACGTGCCCTACCGATCTGGGTCGGCAGTGGATCAGCCAACTGGTCGATAGCTTCATCAGCGAAAATCCCCATATCCGCATTCGCCTTTTTCTCACTGACCGCGTACTGGACTTTGTCGAGTCCGGCTCGGACATTGCGATCAGGTTCGGCGACCTTCCGGACAGCACACTTATCGCCCGCTCCCTGGGAGTGGACCGGCATATAGTTTGCTGTTCTCCGCAGTATCTTGAGCGGCACGGCGCACCGCTCAGCCCTGAAGACCTGCAGCATCACAACTGCCTGGTACACCTGAGTGCAGACTTCACACTTGATCGATGGAAATTCATGGACAAAGGCGTGCCGACCACCATTCAGGTCAAGGGCAATCGGCTGGCCAATGACGGTTTCACCTTGCGCCAATGGGGCGTTCAAGGCTTGGGGATCATCTGGAAGTCAGCCTGGGAGGTGGCGGACGACATACAAGCCAAACGGTTGGTCCCGCTGCTTGAAGACTATCAATGCCCCAGCACCGGGTTTCACCTGCTGACCGAGGGTGGAAAAAAGCTGCCGTTACGGGTCAAGACCTTCGTCGATTTTGCCGTGCAGTACTTCAAGAGACTCGACACGCCGTCCCGATACAGCCTGCCCTCCCCCTGACAAGACCTGCTCAAGACATCGGCCTTGATCTGACGAACAGAGCACTGTTGGAGCCACCGTTGGAGTCCACAGGCGTGAGGCTTCGCGATACAGCGAAGCCACAGTTCCATCTCAAAATCCTTCGACCGGCACCACTTCGGTCAGGTCAGCACATACGGGTTACTTGAAAACCGGCACACTGCCTGAGCCGTCGGGCTTTTTCAGATATTCACGCAACCGGACGCCAATCTCGGCGATTTTCGCCTCCCCCGCCCGCAAGGCTTGCGGGTTGGTATGCA
>Ga0182006_1002541_pt1 | contig 9902 bp, 10 predicted proteins | sample Sormic07211104_1_FD_123022 | JGI IMG/M metagenome (GOLD analysis project Ga0182006, IMG submission 123022) | Rhizosphere microbial communities from Sorghum bicolor, Mead, Nebraska, USA - 072115-104_1 MetaG | ecosystem: Host-associated > Plants > Roots > Rhizosphere | place: USA: Nebraska...
GCGCTGGCGATTCAACAGAGCATCATGCTGGCGGAGTTGGCGGTGAACCGGGCGCTGGATAACGTCGATCCGCAGACGTAGGCAGGCGTTCAGTCAGATTGACCGCGTTATCGTTCTTCGCGGGCAGCCTCGCTCCTACAGAATTCGATGTGATCGACACATGACCTGTAGGAGCGAGGCTTGCCCGCGAAGGCGGCAGGTCCGTCAGCACAAAACCCGACGGACTCGCTCGCGGCTTGAAGCTTGCGGCCTCCGACACAGGTATACTGCCGCCTTTCGCGGCTCGCCTACCGGGCCCGACTCTTTAGCATCACCCGGAGCTTTCATGACTTCCCCGACACAACCGCCGGTTGCCGACGCTTTGCGCGACGACCAGGCAGACCTGCCCGACAGCGTCGACTCCAGCGCCGACAGCGAAACCAAAGCGGCGATCCCGGCGTTCAAGTTTCCGTTCAAGCCGGGCGAACTGGCTGCGGCGAAGAATGCCAGCCAGCCTTGGTACAAGAACGGCGCCAAGAACGGCCACACCAAGACCCCGGGCGCAGCGCCTCCCGGCACTCGTCGTTCGATGGGTAAACGCTGACCGCCAGGCGTTTTTTGTCGGTAGCAGTTCCTTCTGTCATTGAGACAATTCCCACAAGGATGAGCGATTTGTCCTCTGGGAAGTCGGTGACCACTCATCAAAGATTCATGTCCCTGAATGCTTGATGACGGTCACCGGAATGCCTTTGGTAAAAATCTTCTCCCTGTTGTCGCTGGTGGTCCTGACCGCCGGCTGTGTTTCGTCTGCGGCTAACCCACAGATCCGTTTCGGGGTCGAGGCCCTGGTACCCCCCTTCGAGAGTCGCAACGACAAAGGTGAGCTGGTCGGATTGAACATCGAACTGGGTAATGCGCTATGTGCCGAACTCAAAAAACGCTGTGTCTGGGTTGATCAGGATTACGCCACCAACATCCAGGCCCTGGAGGCCAACCGTTTCGATGTGATCATGCCCATGACGGCAACGCCGGCGCGTCGAGAACGGCTCGACTTCACCGATAATCTTTATCCCTTGAACAGCCGTCTGGTGGCGCGTACAGGGGCGAATCTGCAGCCGGATGCGCAATCGCTCAAAGGCAAGCGTGTCGGCGTTCTGACAGGTACCAGCCGTGAGGCGTTCGCCAAGTCCCGTTGGGCTCCGGCGGGAGTGACGGTGCGCAGTTTTCATTTCAACAGTCAACTGATAGCCAGCCTGCTGGCGGGTGAGATCGACGCGACCCTGCAAGACTCGATTGAAATCACCCAGGCGTTTTTAAGTCAGCCTCAGGGGCAAGGATTTGATTTTGCCGGGCCTGCGCTCAAGGACCCCATGCTGGGCAGTGGCGTGGCGATGGCTGTGCGAAAATCCGACACCGCCTTGCGCGATGAGCTGAATGCGGCCCTTGAGAGTCTCAAGCAGAATGGCCAGTACCAGGCGATTACCGGGCGCTACCTACCGCCCGCCGTGCCAGATTCGCCACGCTACTTCCCTGCTGAAGGAGGCTTGCCATTCTCCGAAGCGGTGCAAGCCGGCACCACCCTCTATCTGTCCGGCGTGCTCGGGACGGGCTCCGATGGCGAGTTGGTCAAGGGCGGGATTGTCCCGCAGATGACCCAGACCATGGAGAATCTGCAAGCCGCATTACACCGCAGTGGTTCGACGTTGTCTCAGCTGGTCAAATGCACGGTCATCCTTGCAGACATCAATGATTTCGCTGCCATGAATACGGTGTATAGCCGCTATTTTCCGGCGGACCGTTTGCCTGCTCGCACGACATTCGCTGGCAAAAAGCTGGTGCTGGATGCGCGCGTGGAAGTCGAATGCCTGGCGGTTGCTGCTCGCTAAAGTAAAAGAACCGCTGCGCACGGATGCTGCGCAGCGGTTTGGCGTTTACGCTGCCCGCAACGAAATAAACGCATAGTTCAGCGGCGCTTCAGTCACCACCTGCGCCCCGGCCGCCAGCACTTGCCCGGCGATATCATCGCCAGACACATGAAACAGCCATTCTCCGCCCGACCCGGCCTGCGATTGCTGCGCCACCTGATCGATCACCATGGCAAACGCGGTCATGTCCGGCAGATATGCGGTAAACCCATCGCCTTTCAGCGCTGTCGTTCGAATCCCCAATAGCGCGCAAATCGCATCCTTGGCCTGAATCTCATCGCGATCCGCTTGGCGAGAGCGCTGGATCAATCCCGCCAGTTCCTGATCGACCAGTTCACCGCCAACAATCAGATCCGGGCCTTTGTCCCATGACTCGGGCGGGCAATCCTTTGCTGCCGGGTTGAGCGGGATGTGCGGGTTGATTTCCATTGGATAGATGCGGCAAACCAGCGGTCGGCGTTCGTAGATGCTGCAGAGGTTGTCTTCGTCAAGATTCCGGCAGGGGCCGACGTTGTAGGCGGCAAAGGTGATCGCCACATGCGCTTCGCAAGTGCCACTGCGAACCAGCGCCGAACGGCGTTCGGCGTGTTCGCGTTGTTGTGTTGGCAGGCCCAGGCCGTTGGCGAGAAAGGCTTCCACCAGCACGATCACCTGGCCGCCATCTGCCGCCCACATGCGGGCTTCGGCCAGTGTCAGGGGAACATGGTGGTCGTTGCAGCATTTGCCACAACCTACGCAGGAAAACGGTGTATTCATTGAAGGGCCAGTGACCTGTGAGGGCATGAAACGGCGACAGAAAGCCACCGCAAAGGCCTGTGCCAAAGCAAGTTATGCGCCATTCACTGCGCTTTTGTGGTTGGACGGATGGAGTCCCATTCGGTGATGTAAGCGGTTTTGCTTTTCTTGTTGTAGAGGCACAGCTCGGTGCCTTGCTGGCCTTTCATGTGTTTTTGCGGGTACTGGCCTTGCAGCAGGAGCGCGGTATAACCGACCCGGTCATCGAACTGCGCGGCGTTGCCGACGGGTTGGGGTTTTTTCAGGCCGCTGGCCTTGGTGCAACTGGCGAGCACGGCTCTGTCGAAGGCGGCCCAGGCATCGGGGCTGGAGGCGTGGGCCTGGGCGGCGAGGGTGGTGAGACAGAGGAAGGTCAGGGTGGTGGCTTTCATGATCAGGCATCCTTGGCGTGTAGTGGTCAAGGTCGGAGTATGCCTGATGGTTTGATGTCGGTTGTGCGGGCCTCTTCGCGGGCAAGCCTCGCTCCTACAGGTCATGCGTCGATCACATCGAATCTGTAGGAGCGAGGCTTGCCCGCGAAGGCGGTCTCAGACTGGAACCAGCTCCCGGCGGACCACATACATCCCGGCACTTTCATACAAGCCCCGCGCCCGAAGGTTGTCTTCCCGCACCTTCAAATCCACAAAACCTTCGCGGCGCTGCGCAAACACCTTGAAAGCATGGAGCAGCAGCGCACGGCCAAGTCCGAGGCCTCGAGCACGCGGGTGCACCACCAAGTCCTTGATGTAGGCACTGGTCCAGCACTGGGCGACGCCGACGATGCCTTCGGCATCCAGAGCGATGAAGCACAGGGTAGGATCGTATTCAGGATCGGTTTCGAAACGCTGTTGCCAGACTTCCAGCGCCGGCACGCGACCGCCGCCCTCCCGATAACCCAGTTCCATCAAGTGATGAACGGCTTCGGCGAGTTCGGGACGGTACTCGGTCAACTCAATGTCGTTTGGCCAAGTGAAAGGCGGCACACCCTCGGCGAGGTTGCGCCGCATCAGAAAACAAAAGTCCTCGGCCACACTCAGTGACCTTGTTCGGCGACGACCCTGGCCGCCTCGATCAGGCACTTGGTCAGTTCTGGCGAGGAGAACTTGGTCAGCACCCCGTTGGCCCCGGCCAGTCGAGCCTTCTCGCTGTTCATCGCGCTGTCCAGCGAGGTGTGCAGCAACACGTAGAGGTGCGAGAAGTCCGGGGTTTCGCGCAAGGTGCGGGTGAAGGCATAGCCGTCCATCTCCGACATTTCGATGTCCGAGACGATCAGGTTGATCTGCTGGGCGGTGCCTTGCAGGTCCAGCAGGCAGTCGATGGCTTCCTTGGCGCTGCGGGCGGTGTGGCATTGCAGGCCGAGGTTGCGCAGGGTGTGCACCGATTGTTGCAGTGCGACCTGGCTGTCATCGACCACCAGAATTCGCGCATTGCCCAGTACTTCAGCCTCTTCCATGCTCAGTTCGGTCGGGGCCATTTCGATCTGCGCCGGCGCAATGCCGTGGATGACCTTTTCGATGTCCAGCACCTGCACCAGCGTACCGTCGACCGACGTCACGCCGGTGATGTACGAGCGCACGCCGCCAGAGCCGAAGGGGGGTGGACGGATGTCGGTGGTCAGGCAGTGGACGATCTTGCTCACCGCCTGAACGTGCAGGCCCTGCTTGGAGCGGCTGACGTCGGTGACGATCAGACAGCCACCGTTCGGGTCTTCCAGCGGTCGTTCGCCGATGGCGCGGCTCAGGTCGATCACCGACAACGACGCGCCGCGCAGGGTGGCGATGCCTTTGACGTGGGGATGCGACTCCGGCAGCTTGGTCAGCGGCGGGCAGGGGATGATTTCGCTGACTTTCAGCAGGTTGATCGCCATCAGCTTGCCGCTGCGCAAGGTAAACAGCAGAAGCGAAAGTGAATCTGCGCGGGCTTTGTTGGAAGACATAAAAACCTTCTGTGGAAAAGGTGAGGCGATTATGAGCATCGCCAACAGCTATCGATGCCGGGTTATCGACTTGTTGGGGGCTGGCTTTAGGGGAAATGCCTATTGCCAGCCAAACGGTGACCCCTGTGGGAGGGCGCTTACCTGTGGCGAGGGGGCTTGCCCCCGTTGGAGCGCGAAGCGGTCCCTGATTTTTCCAGATAGAACTCCATCGCTGAATTCACGACCGCTTCGCGGCCGAACGGGAGCAAGCTCCCTCGCCACAAGGGTATTACTTCATTCTGGTGAAACTATTTCATGCCCAACCGCTTGGCCATTCGCCCCAGGTTCGCCCGATCCAGGCCCAACTCCCGCGCCGCGCTGGCCCAGTTGTGGTGGTGCCGTTCCAGGCAAGCGCTGATCAGTTGGCGCTGATAGTGCTCAGTGGCTTCACGCAAATCCCCTGGAATCAACTCAGCTACCGGCGCAGCGACCACGGGTTCCGCTGCCTGTTCTACGCCGCTATTGGGCAAATCCAGATCCGCCGCGCTCAAGCTGAGAATCTTCGGCCGTTGCGTGCAATTACCCAGCGCCTTCAACGCGCTGCGGCCAATCAAGTGCTCCAGTTCCCGCACGTTCCCCGGCCAACCATACCCCAACAACGCCGCTTGGGCATCGCTGGTCAGACGCAGGCTGTTGAGGCCCATGCGTGAGCGGTTTTGTTCCAGGAAGTAGCCGCTGAGCAACAGCACATCCCGACCGCGATCCCGCAATGCGGGCACCAGCAACGGGTAAACGCTCAGGCGATGATAGAAGTCGGCGCGGTAGCGGCCGCTGCGTACTTCCTCGGCCAGGTCGCGGTTGGTCGCTGCGATCAGCCGCACGTCGACCTGATGCTCCTTGTCCGACCCCAGCCGCTGCAATTGCCCGCTCTGCAGCACCCTCAGTAATTTGGCCTGCACCGCCAGCGACAGTTCGCCCACTTCATCGAGGAACAACGTGCCGCCGTTGGCCAGTTCGAACTTGCCGCGACGATCGTTCGTCGCCCCGGTGAAAGCACCGCGCACGTGGCCGAACAGTTCGCTCTCCACCAAGGTGTCCGGCAGGGCGGCGCAGTTGAGGCTGATGATAGGTTTGTCGGCCCGGGGCGACGCGGCGTGGATAGCCTGGGCCACCAGCTCTTTACCGACCCCGGTTTCCCCGGTGATCAACACAGTGAGATCGCTGCCGCCCACAAGGTTGATTTCTTCAACCAGGCGTTTGTAGGTCTTGCTCTGGCCAATCATTTCGCGGTTCTGCTGGCCGCTGGCCTGACGGTAAACCTCGGCGCGCTGATGTTCGTCTTCGGCGCGATTGGCCAGCCGTTCGATGCGCTCGGCGGCGTTTACGGTGGCGGCGGCGAGGCTGGCGAAGGCTTGCAGGGCATCCAGTTCGATCGGCTCGAAGCGCTCAGGGTCGAGGGCGTCGAGGGTCAGCAGGCCCCACGGGCGCTCGTCGATAAACAGCGGGCAGCCCATGCAGTCGTGGACTTCCAAATGCTCGTGCAGGCCATCGACCAGGCCGTCATAAGGATCGGGCAAGTCGCTGTCGGCGGCGAAGCGGGTCGGGCCGGGGCTGCTGAGCAGCGCTTCGAAGCGCGGGTGTTCGCTGACCTTGAAGCGGCGGCCGAGGGTGTCGGTGCTCAACCCGTCCACAGCCAGCGGCACCAGCCATTCGCCGTCGAGTCGCAGCAGGGCGGCGGCATCGCAAGGGAGCAGGGCGCGCATGGCTTCGAGCAGGCGCCGATAGCGCTCGCCTTCGGGCAGCTCGCGGGACAGGTCGGAGACCAGGGGCAGCAGGGTCGTGAGCAGTAATTTTGCAGTCATAATGACTCCGTGTAGTCGCTATGACTATAAAGCGATGAGTGTCGATATGACTACTTTGTTTTTAACTGTTTGATTTATAAGGTTTTAATTGTTGGCATGAAAACTGATAAGCAAAGGCTATTCATATAAAGCCCAGGAGTTGCTCTTATGCTTAGCGTTCAAGACCGTGCCATCGTCAAGTCCACCGTACCGCTGCTGGAAAGCGGTGGCGAGGCATTGATCACTCACTTCTACCGCATGATGCTCTCCGAATACCCGGAAGTCCGCCCGCTGTTCAACCAGGCCCACCAGGCCAGCGGCGATCAGCCTCGCGCCTTGGCCAACGGTGTATTGATGTACGCGCGGCACATCGACCAGCTCGATCAGTTGGGCGACCTAGTGGCCAAGATCATCAATAAGCACGTGGCCCTGCAAATCCTCCCGGAACATTACCCAATCGTGGGCAGCTGCCTGTTGCGAGCCATCTCTGAAGTACTGGGCGACGAAATTGCCACGCCTGAAGTGATGAGCGCCTGGGGCGCGGCCTACAACCAACTGGCCGAAATCCTGATCGGTGCCGAAGCCAGTATCTACGACCAGAAAGCCCAGGCACCGGGCGGCTGGCGCGGCGCGCGGGAATTCATCGTGGCGGCCAAGGTCGAGGAAAGCTCGGAAATCACTTCGTTCTACTTCGAACCGGCGGATAAAGGGCCGATTCTCGCGGCCGAGCCCGGCCAGTACATCGGCATGAAACTGATCCTCGACGGCGAAGAAATCCGGCGTAATTATTCGCTGTCGGCGCTGGCCAACAAGGGCCAGTACCGCATCAGCGTCAAGCGCGAAACCGGTGGCCGCGCCTCCAACCATTTGCACGATCAACTGCACGTCGGCGCGAGCATCATGCTGTTCCCGCCAGCGGGCGACTTCACCCTGACCGCCAGCGACAAACCGTTGGTGCTGATCAGTGGCGGTGTCGGCATCACCCCGACGCTGGCAATGCTCGAAGCGGCGCTGGCGACCGAGCGGCCGGTGCATTTTATTCACTGTGCGCGCAACGGCAGCGTGCATGCCTTCCGCGACTGGATCGACGGGCTGGCCGAGCGTCATCCGCAGCTCAAGCGTTTCTATTGCTACGCCGAAGACGATGGCGTCAGCCCGGCGGCGGACAAGGTTGGCCTGCTGAGCCAGGAGCAACTCGGCGAGTGGTTGCCGCAGCAACGCGATGTGGATGCTTACTTCCTGGGGCCTAAAGGCTTCATGGCGGCGATCAAGCGTCACCTCAAGGCCTTGGGTGTGCCGGAGAAGCAAAGCCGTTACGAGTTCTTCGGGCCGGCTGCGGCGTTGGAGTAAGCAGTGCGGCGACTCGGTCGGGGGACCGAGTCGCTTTCTTCGCGGGCAAGCTTCACCTCGGTCCCGATTCGTAAAAAACGCTTAAAGGTTAATCCGTTCTTAACCGGTTTATCGTTTATTCCCCGATGCTGATGATAGGCGCTCGTTCGTTTACATGATCAGGATCGCCCCATGACTCACATCACTATCTCCCGCCGTTTAACCCTGGCCGGCTTCAGCCTGACCGCTGCGCTGCTGGCGAGTCCGTTTGCCTCTGCCGAACCGACCTTGCTCCAGCCCAAGAGCCTGATTGTCGATCAGAGCCTGTCCAAGGCGCAGCGCGATTCCATGGAATTGGCCGCCCGGCGTTATGGCAGCTTCTGGAACACCGGGGAGGAGGGGTTGGCCAAGGCTGCGTTGTCAGAGCAGTTCGTCGACAAGACCCCGCCAGAAGGCCGGGTTCAGGGGCCGACCGGGCCACTGCTGGCGTCGAAGTTCTTTCGCACGGCGGTGCCGGACCTGAGCTGCGAGATCGAACAAATGATCATTGCCGGTGATCGGGTGGTGGTGCATTTGCACTTTCGCGGGCACTTCACCGGCCCGTTCAAGGCTCTCAAAGGTCAGGGGCAGCGTGTAGACTTCCGGGCAACCGATATCTATCAGATCGACAACGGTCGCATCACGGCCAATTGGCATATCGAAGACAACATCAGCCTGATGCAGCAGCTGCAAGCGCAGCCGCCGGCGAGCTGATCCACGGACACAGAAGGGAAACGCGATGAGCGAGGAAACAATGCGGTTGGGACGTGAACGGCGCTATCTGGTGTTGCTGGGCATCATCTGCCTGGCGCTGATCGGTGGCGCGCTGTACATGCAAGTGGTGCTGGGCGAGGCGCCGTGCCCGCTGTGCATCTTGCAGCGCTACGCATTGTTGCTGATCGCGCTCTTCGCGTTTATCGGCGCAGCGATGCGCACCCGCCGCAGCATCACGCTGTTCGAGGCGTTGGTGGTGATCAGCGCCATCGCAGGCGTCGGGGTGGCCGGGCATCACGTCTATACCCAGCTGTACCCGGAAGTCAGCTGTGGCATCGATGTGCTGCAACCGATCGTCGACGGCCTGCCGCTGGCGAAGATCTTCCCGCTGGGCTTCCAGGTCGACGGTTTCTGCTCCACGCCGTACCCGCCGATCCTTGGTTTGTCCCTGGCACAGTGGGCGCTGACGGCGTTCGTGCTGGTCGTGGTGCTGGTGCCGCTGCTCACTTGGCGTAACCGCAAAGCCCTGCGCTGAGACCGTCCGCCACACCGTTGCAGGAAACAAAAAACGCCCCGCTCCTCGTTCAGAGGCCGGGGCGTTTTGCATGTTCAAAGCTCAAATGAAAAGACCTTGATGCGCGACAATTATGGATGCGGCATGTGTGCGACATGTTGTCACAGCTCGAGTGTCGCAAGTCATTTCAAGACATGGAATCGGGACACCTCAAGGTACCCAAAACAGGCTCTGCAAGCCACTACCGCTTTCAGTGCCAATCAGCCGAAACAGGCAGTTTTAACAGGGGCTGGCGAATGGCCAAAGCCCTTGTCACATAGGGGGTAGAGCAGGGTCTGAGGCGAGCGCAGAGCCCAGGAAGCTGTCTGAACTTCGCGCGGTACACCTACATTTTTTGGTGTTTTTGTTGAGAATTAATTTCGATACCATGGCCCACTTTTGCAAAAACCGTGAATGATTGTTGCTGGAACGGATAAAAATTATTTCGGGATGAGACATGGTTTATGAATCGCTACATATCTACAATCGCCCGCACTGAATTCCCGGCACTGCTCATCCTGACTCAGGCTTATGAGTAGAACAGGGCGTCGAGAAGCCTGATGGCTTCATGCGACCCCCCATTGTCGGTGCCTTCCGACGATCCGCACCAAATGGAATTGGTCTGTAACAAGGCCCTTGACCACGAATTCGAATAAGAACACACCGCAGGCCCAGCAATTGTCGAGCCGCGTCTGACGCGCGACGGGCAGGCCCTTATTCAATCCAAGAAAAATGCCAACCCTTGGCAGGGTGAAGTGTTGGCGATCAAAACCCAACTGCATTGCGCAAGCTGCTTTAGAGGTCGTGAGATGAGTAAAAACAGGTACCCCAGA
>Ga0182006_1002543_pt1 | contig 9894 bp, 9 predicted proteins | sample Sormic07211104_1_FD_123022 | JGI IMG/M metagenome (GOLD analysis project Ga0182006, IMG submission 123022) | Rhizosphere microbial communities from Sorghum bicolor, Mead, Nebraska, USA - 072115-104_1 MetaG | ecosystem: Host-associated > Plants > Roots > Rhizosphere | place: USA: Nebraska...
GTTGATCCACGGCGCGCGCTCGGTGATCTACCGCGTCAGCCAGCGGCCCGACGCGTGCAGTTGGATCAGCGCAGTCATCAACCGACGAAACAGGAACGTGGCCGCAGTGGCGCTCGCAAACAAGAACGCTCGCATCGCGTGGGCGCTGCTTGCGCAGGACCGGCATTTTGACGCCGGCTACGTGCGCAGCGCGGCGATGGCCTGAGTCAGAGTAACCGGCGACAACGACATCAAGGAGAACAAACCACCGATTGCTCAGGCGATCATGAAGTGATGGCAAGACAGGTCAGACCCTGGTTGGCAAAGCCCGCGCCGGACGAGGCACCCATAGTGTGTGTAAGCGATCGAGGGGTCAACCAGCAAGTCCCATCACGGACAGCTGCTCAAAAGGCAGCGTCAAAGTCCGGATGCACGGGTGCAATCTTTACCTTCGAGTCCTTGCAGATTGAGAGCTTGGCATAGGGGGCGTCCATGTACGTCCGGTGAACACGCCTTTGACGGGCGCGTCAGGCAGCTGATGGCACAGGCTGCCACCGATGTGGCAGCAGTTCTCCGACGAGGCGAGCTTTGCGCATCGGCACGCGCTGCAGCACGTCCTTCAGGTACGCATGCGGATCGAGTCCGTTGAGCTTGGCGGACTGGATCAAGCTCATCACGGCCGCGGCGCGTTGACCCGCGCGCAATGAGCTCGCGAACAGCCAGTTCGAACGCCCGAGCGCGATCGGCCGGATCTGGTTTTCAACCCAGTTGTTGTCGATCGGTAGCTGCCCGTCGTCGATGTAGCGCGTGTGCGCGGCCTATCGCTTGAGGCTGTAGTCCAGCGCTCGTGCCAGTCCGGTGCCGTCGGTTGCACGAAGGCGCTGTGCGAGCATCAAGGCGTGCAGCGAGCCGGCAAACGCGCGCGCCTTCTCTTGTCGGAGCCGCAGGCTCTATTTCGTATGCAGGGTCCGCACTTCGCGCTCAATCTCGTACAACTCACCGAAGAACCTCAGCGCCTGTTCGGCCACCGCACTCTTGGTGTTCGCATGCAGCTCGAAGAACTTGCGCCGTGCGTGGGCTGCGCAGCCGACCTCGGTCACGCCCTGCGCGAAGCTGGCCTTGTAGCCACTGAAGTCATCGCACACCAGCTTGCCGCGCCATGGTTGGTTGTCCTGCTGCAGGAACGCACGAGCGTGTTCGCCCGCGCGGCTGGGCGCGAAGTCGTAGACGACCGATGCGGGCCTCGCTCCACACGAGCTTGCGGTCCTTGACCAACATCTCGCTGTCGGTGTGCGCGATCTGCGCCAGGCGCTGTGCGATCTCAGCGTCCGACACGTCCGGAGCAGTGACGTTCAACTCGCTGGCCTTTTGAAAAGCAGACAACGGCCTGGCTCCGCTGGGCTCCGTACCGTTGCTGCAAGAACCGTTCCGCGCGATTGCAGCACTTCGGCTTGGTGCTCAGGCTGCTGGAGCCGACAAACCAACCTTAGTAAATGACGCGCTCCAACGCGGTCATGAATTCAAGCGCGTCAGGACGGCTTCGCATTTCCGAGATGCTTGCGTGCAAGGCACTGACCCAATTCAACTGGCTGGTCGTCGTGGACGCCACCACTCCTATCTCCGTGATGGCTGTATAGGGCCATCGAGCAGGACTGCCATCAGACATGCTTGTCAGTTTGGTGTGATCGACGACATGGTGGGTCATGCCAGCGCGAGCGCTACCCCCGATCTCTTGCAACAGATTGGCCAGATCGGCGCGGGTCATCTGTGGATCAGCGGCGTGCATGAAGAACAACTTGAAATGCGCACCTGCAGGCGCGTCGACGACAGCTTCGGACGTGCAATAGACCACCCTGCACTGGCCCACGTCGAGGAACTTCTCTTCGTCGGGGCGCACACTGCGCATGTAGCGTGGATCCTCTTGAAACCGGCGTGTCGACGGGACGTCTTCCCGAATTTCCATCTGGGCGATGCCATCGAACACGGACGACGTGCTTTCCAGCCTGTGTTCCAGTATCAGGTTCTGCACATAACTTCGGTTGTACTCGCGGTGTCCGCCTTCCTCGACCAAGGCCCTCACGTGAGGCACACGCCAATAGGATGAGAACTCGTCTGCGGACAACGAAGGGGAGCGCTTGAGAAAGGACAGCTTTGAAATGGTCATGTTTTCTTCACCACCGCTTCAGTCGATGGTGATTTTGAGTTTCTGAACCATGCCGCCCCACGCTTCGATATCCTTCTCGATCAAGGTGCGCATCTCACCCGCGCCAGCGGGCATGACGATCATGTTCTGCTCGTCGGCAAACTTCCGCATCTCCGTGGAGCCCGCTTCGGCCACGACGGCGGCCGAAAGCTTGGCGGCCAGTTGCGGCGACATGTTCGGCGGTGCGACCATGCCCGTCCAGAGTAGCGGGATGCGAAGATCCTTGTATCCCGCCTCCGCGAAGGTCGGCACGTCAGGAAGTCCGGGCAATCTTTTCGGCAGATTTATGGCGAGCCCGCGTGCCTTGTGCGCCTTCAGGTGAGGCGCAATGGTGCCGTAGTCGGAAAAGACCGCATCGACCTGGCCTGCCAGCATGGCGATGGTAGCTGGTCCCGATCCCTGGTAGGGCACATGCGTTAGCTTGATTTTCGTGGCGGCCGCAAAGATCTCCATGGACAAACGATTCTGCGTTGCAGTGCCTGCCGAGCCGAAGTTCATTTTCTCCGGGGATGCCATGGCAGCCTCGACGAATTCCTTCAAGTTCTTGAAAGGACTGTCGGAGGGAACCTGAATGCCCGTGGTGAAGGCAATCATGGTTCCGATCGGCGTGAAGTCCTTGGCCGCATCGTACGGGAGCTTCTTGAACAGAAACTGGTTCACGGTATAGGGCTGGGACAGCATGAAGAACAGCGTGTAGCCGTCCGGTGCGGCCTTCGCGTTGTAGATCGTCGCGGGGATCAGGTTCCCACCCGGCTTGTTGTCGACGATGATCGCTTGGCCCAGGCGCCTGCCCAGCCCTTCGGAGAACCTGCGCGCAATGGCGTCCATGCCCGCGCCCGCGGGAAATGGCACGACCAGGCGGATTGGCCTGTTCGGGTAGTCCTGGGCGTGAGAGAAGGTCGCCAAAGACGCCAGCAATGCCGCGCCGAATGCGATTGCCTTGCGTCTGTTCATGCAGCGCCTTGTCCCCATTGCCGACAGATGATTTTCTGCTTGCGTCAAAAGTTGTATGTCCATGGTTTCTCCTTGCCCGGTTGATGACCGCGTGCTTGCTCGATGTCGTTGTGGGATTGGCCGTCGGCTTCATGCCGTGACGGGGACGGTCTCGCTGGGCGATGCACCGCGTCTCGTGCTCGACGCGAGCGGGAAGCCCGGCTCCATGCATGCGCCGAACCACGCGGAGAGCTCGGCATGGGCGTCCAGCGGCAGCACATGGGCGACGAACTGGTCCGGACGGACGATGACCAGGCAGCCCCGCTCGCGGTCGACGCCGCGCAGGTCGAAGATGTCCGAGCCGCTCCTGAGGTCGGCGCAGAAGACTTTTTCGTAGTCGATCAGCCCGTACGTGCCCTTAGCCGGCCGCAGCAGCGTGGGCAGGTCACCGGTGTCCAAGGCGCTGTGCACCTGCTGGAACACGGCACGCAGGTCGATGACCGCGTCAATCTCGCACCCCTGCGGCGTATGCCGGATCAACGGCGATTCCCGGGCCTCGGCGAGGAAGTCACACAAGGCGCGGATACCTGCCATGCCGGCTGACGCGGCGTCCGATCCCGCGAAGGCGAACAGCCGCCACCGGCCATCGGCCTTGACGGTGTGGGCCAGTTCCAGGGGCCTGGCGTCCGCGTGCCGGACCACCGGAGCGGAATGCAAGCGTTTGCCGATCGTGAAGCCGGTGGCCAGTGCTTGGTAGGCGTCCGGACCCACGATCAGCGAAGGGTCGTAACGGGTTTCCACGCCGGCGGTGTAGCGGCCGTGCCTGGCGAAATACTGCTCGAACTTTGCCGGGTCGGCAGCGCCGCCGGCCGGCCGGGCGCTGAATAGCTGCGCCATCTCGCGGTCGAACGCGATCAGTTCCTGCGCCTTGGCACGGCGCTCCGCGGAATAGGTGTGCAGCAGCTTCGCATCCGCCCTGTGCTCGAGCACCGCCGCCAGCTTCCACCCGAGATTGAAGGAATCGGCCATAGACACATTCATGCCTTGTCCAGCCTTCGGGCTGTGCGTGTGGCAGGCGTCACCCGCGATGAAGACCCGGGGGTTGCGCACATCGCGTTGATCGTCGGTGACGTCGTCGAAGCTGTCGGCGACGCGCTGGCCGATTTCGTAGGCCGACCACCAGGCGATTTCCTTCACTGCGAGGATGTAGGGATGCAGGATGCGCTGCGCCGCGGCGACCAACTGGTCGGACGTGATGTTGCGGTCCGCGACCCGCTCCGCCTTGCCGAGCGAGTCCAGCTCAATGTACATGCGGACCAGGTAGCCGCCTTCGCGCGGGATGAGCAGCAGGCTGCCTTCGCTGGCGGACTGGATGGCCGCCTTCAGCCGGATGTCGGGAAAGTCGGTGACCGCCAGCACGTCCATGACGCCCCACACCTTGTTGGCGCTGTCGCCCCGCAGTGCGTGCCCCAGCGCGGCCCGGACCGCGCTGCGGGCACCATCGCAGCCCACCACGTACCGGGCCCGCACCGTCTCGCGCAGGCCATCGCGGGCGTCCGTGCCTTCGAGCATCGCGACCACCGGATGGTCGGCCGTCGCGTCCGGATCGATCTCGAGTCCTGTCAGACGGCGGCTATAGACGGGCTCGAGGCGCCGCGGCGATTGCCGCATCGCTTCCAGGTAGAAGTCGTGCACGCGCGCCTGGTTCAGGATCGTGTGCGGGAATTCAGACAGGCCGTCCTCCACATCCGACATGCGGCTGGTGCGTTCGATGCCCGCACGCTGTCCGGTGGCGGCCCGCCAGAAGCAAGTCTCGTTGACCCAGTAGGCCTCCTTCATGACCTTTTCGGCGAAGCCGAAGGCCTCGAACATTTCCATCGAACGGCATGCGATGCCGTCGGCCTGGCCCACCTGCAGCGGTCCCGGCTTCTGCTCGACGATGCGCGTGGTGATGGACGGGAACTGGGCGAGTTGCGTCGCGAGGGTCAGGCCAGCCGGGCCGCAACCGACGATCAGTACATCGACCTCGGAGGAATCCCAAGTGCCTGGCGCTGACGGAAGGTCGGGCGCCGGCTGGGCAATGGCTGGGTTGCCAGGGCGGAAGCCATGGAGGTGGTATTGCATGGGTTGGAGGTGTCAAGCTGCGCGATTCGTCGGCATTTTTTCTCGCGACCGCTATGGCAGCAAGCCCACATCTTCGATAATTCGCATCACGTTCTTCGATATCACGACACATAGGGGACCCACTTTTGAAGCTGGACGTCGAGTGGCTCACGGTCTTCGATGCGGTCATGCGCACCGGCGGCGTGTCGCGTGCCGCGGAGCACCTCGGCATGGCCCAGGCCACGGCCAGCACCGCGCTGGCCAAGCTGCGGGCCTACTACAGCGACCCCTTGTTCAGCCGCGGCGCCCGGGGCATGCGGCCCACCCACCGGGCGCAGGCGCTCCACGCCGACGTCCGGGAGCTGCTGGCGCGTCTGGACAGCATGCGGCAGCAGCCGGACGCGTTCCTGCCACACGCAGCTCGGCGCAACTTTCGCATCTGCATGACCGACATTAGCGAAGTGGTTCTGTTGCCGACGCTGGTCAATCACCTGCGACGCACCGCGCCAGGCGTCGACATCGACGTGGAGCGCATCTCCGCCGACAGTCCGCGTCGGCTGGAGGAAGGCGAAGTGGACCTGGCCGTGGGCTTCATGCCCCAGCTCGATGCAGGCTTCTACCAGCAGGTGCTGTTCCTGCAGGACTTCGTCTGCATGGTGGCGCAGCAGCATCCGCGCGTGCAACACCGGCTGACCCGGAAGGCCTATGTGCGCGAATGCCACGTGGTGGTGAGCAGTTCAGGCACCGGCCACGTCGTGGTGGAAAAAACATTGCGCAGCGAGCAAGTCGAACGCAAGGTCGTGCTGCGGGTGCCCAGTTTCCTGGGATTGGCGCGCATCGTCGCCGACACGGAGCTGATCGCCACCGTGCCCGAGCGTTTCGCCGAAGCCATGCAGGCGCAGGAACGCATCCGCGTGACCCCGCTGCCGTACGAGATGCCGGGCTATGCGGTCAAGCAGCACTGGCATGCACGTTTTCACGCAGACCCGGGCAATCGCTGGCTGCGCGCGACGGTGGCAGAGCTGTTGGGTACGGGTGCGGGCCCGGTGGAAGGCATAGCTGTGTCCCCGCGGCCCTAGCTTCGTGAGTCCTGAGTTCGGCCATCACCGAGGGCTACTCCACGCCATAGGCGTTGCCGGGCCGGAAGGTGGTGCGCCGCTGGCGACTCAATCGCCAGACACACTCTCCATCGCCGCTTCGGCGCGCATCGTCGAGCCGATGGACGACAAGAAGAAGTGGGTCTTCAAGACGCCGCAGAACGACATCATGATGTCGCTCGCGATCGCCGAGCACATGACAGCCAACGGCGTGAAGACCGCGGCCTTCATCGGATTCTCCGACGCCTACGGCGAAGGCTGGTCGCAGGAGTTTGCGAAGGCCGCCGAGCTGAAGAAGCTCAAGGTCGTCGCCAACGAGCGCTATGCGCGCACCGACACCTCGGTCACCGGCCAGGCGCTGAAGATCATGGCGGCGAAGGCCGACGCGGTGCTCGTCGCAAGCTCGGGCACGCCGGCCGCGCTGCCGCAGAAGACGCTCAAGGAGCGTGGCTACACCGGCAAGATGTACCAGACGCACGGCGTGGCACGACGCTGGCTGACTTGGCTCGGCTATATAACCCGGTGATGCGGGGGTGGTGGCAATACTACGGCGCGTTCTTAGTACAAGGCCCTTCACCACCGCACAGCGGCTAGCGTCGGCTGGCCGGAAACGTTGGGCCCGACGAAAGTCCGGGTCGACAGGGCACCTGGCGGCTGGTGCCCGAGTCGATCCACCGCAGAGAGTGCGGGCGCCAAGCTCTCGGGCTTTTGGGCTCTTCGGCGCGCGCCAGTCATTCGACGAAATCAGTGGCCTCGGAAATCTTGCGCCAGGCTTCCAGGTCGTTGCGCACGGTCTGAATCTTCTGTTCGGCCAGAGTGTTGGCGATCTTGCCCGCAAACAGATGCACGGGGGGTTCGTCGACATCAGCGGCCCGCAGGATCAAGCCGGCCAATTCCTCGGGGTCACCAGCTTGCTTTCCATCGAGCCCATCGAGATGCAAATCCAGCGAAGCCTGAGCTTCGGTGTAATCGGCGATCGAATGCTGCGCCACGGCCAGGCTGTTCCTCGACAAAAATCCCGTGCGCACCGGGCCAGGATAGACCACGGTCGCCTTGATGCCCAGTTCGGCCAGTTCAGCGGCCAGGGTTTCCGTCAGCCCGGCTAAGGCGAACTTGCTTGCGACATAGCTTCCCCATCCGGCATATCCCCCCTGAAAGCCGACGATGGACGCCACGTTGAAGACATGGCCGCTGCGCTGCCGGCGCAGAAGCGGCAATGCGTGGCGCAGCACGTGCAGTGGCGCAAACACGTTGACCTCGAAATTGCGGCGCAGTTCTGCATCGGATAGCGCCTCGATTGTGCCCTGCTGACCGTAGCCCGCGTTGTTCACCACGCGGTCGATGCGGCCGAAGGTGGTGATCGTTTGCTCGATGGCTGCCTTCACGCTCGCTTCACTGCCCAGATCGACCTCCATCGGCAGCAGGTTGGCGCTTTCGCCGGGAAACGCCTGTTGCAGGCTGCCTAGAGTGCGCGAGGTGGCAGCCACGGCGTCGCCACTGGCCAGCGCCTTGCGCGCCAGCGAAAGTCCGATGCCGCGCGCCGCTCCGGTGATGAACCAGACCTTGGAAGTTCGTGCTTGTTGTTGCATGAGTCGATGTACCTTGATGGATTGATTTACTGAATTGCGACACTCATGCCGCCATCGGCCATGACCACCGAACCGACCAGATAGCTGGCCTGGTCCGAAGCCAGGAATGCCGCGACCTCCGCGATCTCGCGGGGGTGGGCAGCGCGTCCGATGGGCGCCTTGCGGCCATGCTCGGCCAGGTAGGCTTGTCCGTCCGGATGAACGGCATTCGTGATGTTAGTAATGGCATCGCCGGAGCCAACCGCATTGACGCGGATGCCGTGGCCGATGGCCTCCAGGGCGAGCGTCCGGGTGAGCTGGGCCAATGCCCCCTTAGACGCCGCATAGGCAGCGATGCCGGGGAACGATTGATAGCAGGCGTAGGAACCGATATTCACGATGGCGCCGGACCCAGCCGCCATCATTGGCCGCATCGCTTCCCGGGCGAAAAGGAAAGCGCCGGTCGCATTGACTGCCAATACTTGGTTCCATTCCTCCAGGCTCATCTCAACCACTGGCTTGTTGATGATGATTCCCGCGTTGTTGATCAGGATGTCCAGGCGGCCGAACCGCTCCAGGGCCGCCTGCACGGCCAGCGTGGCACTGGCTTCCCGCGCTACGTCCACCACAAGAGGCACGATGCCTTCACGGGCAAGTGTCTTGATGTCGTCGTGGCGGTCCACCGCGACGATGCGCGCGCCTCGGCGATGAAGAAGTTCGACGGTGGCCAAGCCAATGCCGCTGGCGGCACCGGTGACGATGGCGACGCGCCCGGCAAATGCCGCGTCGTTGGCGGGAGATCTCTCTGGAGACATGGAAAGTCCTTTGGCGGATTGATCTTGTGGATCGTGAAGACGAAAAGTGCACGCACGGCGGCTTCGCTGACGTGGTCATCATCCGGTGAGGGGATGGCTTGCGGCGGCTATCGGCGCGGATGAATGAACGAGCTGTGATCGTAGGAAGACCGCGCGAATGGGACTAGAGTCAAAATTCTCCCGTCATTGCCTATTCGTCTTCGGATCAAGGACGACGGGCCATAAAAGCGGAAACAATATGGCCTCCTGCTATTTCTAAGAATGGGTGCTCACCGTGGGAAAGATCAATCCGGGCAGCTCCCGGCAGACCGAAATGGCCACGCTGATCGAGCAGCTTGCGCCTTACGAAGGCCACACACAGTCCCTGCTCGACGGCGTGCGCCTGATGCGTGCCGACCGGCCGCTGGGACGGACGCCGGTCCTGTACGAGCCGAGCATCGTGATCGTCTGCCAAGGCCACAAACGCGGCTATCTGGCCGACCGGGTCTATCACTACGACGCTCAGCACTACCTGGTGCTTTCGGTGCCGCTGCCGTTTTCCACCGAGACAGATGCCAGCACTGAGGAACCGCTGCTCGCGGTTTCGGTGCGGCTGGACATGACCGCCGTGGCCAATCTCGTCATCGAGGTGGATCATCAAACCAGCGCGTCGCCCGCCGCGCCAATGGGCATCCTTTCCACGCCACTGGATGCCACGCTGGCCGACGTAGCCATCCGCCTGCTCAAGGCTTTGCGCTCGCCGATGGAAGCCAGGGTGTTAGGGCCATCCATCGTGCGGGAACTGTGCTTTCGCGTGCTGATGGGCGCGCAGGGCAGCTCGATCAGAGCGGCCCTCGCCAGCCATGGCAACTTCGGCCGGATCGCACGCGTCCTGCGGCGCATACACAGCGACTACGCGATGTCCCTGGACGTCGGTTCGCTGGCACGCGAGGCGGGCCTGAGCATCCCTGCCTTCCATGCCCACTTCAAGAGCGTCGCGGCCACATCGCCGATTCAGTACGTCAAGTCCGTGCGGCTGCATCAGGCGCGGCTCATGATGATCCGCGACAACATCACCGCGGCGGGAGCCGCGGCGCGGGTGGGCTACGAAAGCGCGTCCCAATTTAATCGCGAGTTCAAGCGATTTTTTGGCCGTAGCCCCCGGGAAGAGGCGCGTGAAATGCGTTCGACGTTTGCGCTCATTGCGCCAGTGCAGA
>Ga0182006_1002552_pt1 | contig 9867 bp, 7 predicted proteins | sample Sormic07211104_1_FD_123022 | JGI IMG/M metagenome (GOLD analysis project Ga0182006, IMG submission 123022) | Rhizosphere microbial communities from Sorghum bicolor, Mead, Nebraska, USA - 072115-104_1 MetaG | ecosystem: Host-associated > Plants > Roots > Rhizosphere | place: USA: Nebraska...
GTAATAAAAAGCATTTTGGTTGTACTACCTAACATGGCCTTAATATCATCTATATTCTCTATCGCTGAGTTTTTACCAACCTCAGGGATAGAACCAGCCCCCATTCCTTCGGTTAAGCTAGCACCTAATTGTACCTTGTTAGGTATTGGGCTAGATTCCAAAGCCTGGGCATCTGTATTACAAATAATAAAATCCACACCAGTAATACCAGACAGGTACATATGGTTCACTGCGTTGCCGCCACCGCCTCCAACACCAATTACCTTGATGATTGAAGACTTATCTTTTAACATTTCGAACTGCATATCTTTATGAATCAGTTGTTTAAAAATTTTTAAATTCTGTTCATTACTCAATGTAATATTAACACTTTTTCAACAGACGTTTTCCACAACTGTTGATAATGTGGAAAACTCATCTTTTGTGGAAAAATAATTAACTTTTTAAGTAATCTTCATCGCTTACATTCATATCATCCTGAATGAAAGTTCTTGTTTTTGCCAGTAATTTATCAAACAAACCTGGTCCGCGTTTCTCTTTTTCTTTGGCTGTTTTTGGTTTTTCTACAAAAACGCCAGGCTGTTTCATTTCTTCAATTAACTCTTCCGCTTTTTGGATTCCTTTGATCAGCAAACCTACACTGGTTGCATACATCGGACTCTTCAGATCATCGTAGATGGTTTTAGGCATATCTTCATATTTAGATAAATGCTCGTTCGGGTAACCAATACGACAATCTAAACCGGTTACATACTCAACTGCCTGAGATAAGTGTTTTAATAAAGCACCACCACCGGTAATTACAATACCACCGATCAGTTTTTTCTCATATCCGGAAGATTTGATCTCGTAATACACGTGCTCAATAATTTCTTCCATGCGTGCCTGGATAACGTAAGCCAGGTTTTTAACAGAAATTTCTTTTGGTTCGCGGCCGCGTAAGCCTGGAACACAAATAATTTCGTTTTCTTTATTCTCTTCTGCCAATGCAGAACCAAAACGTGTTTTTAATAATTCAGCCTGGTTACGCATTACAGAGCAACCCTCTCTGATGTCTTCGGTAACACTATTGCCACCAAAAGGGATAACTGCCGTGTGACGGATAATACCTTCGTGGAAAATAGCAATATCTGTAGTGCCACCACCAATATCAACCAATGCAATACCAGCTTCTTTTTCTTCCTCGCTCAACACCGATTCAGAAGAAGCCAATGGCTCAAGAATTAAATCCTGAGTTTGCAAGCCTGCATTATTTACACATTTGATGATATTTTTTACTGCCGTAACCTGACCAGAAATGATATGGAAGTTAGCTTCAAGGCGAACCCCTGCCATCCCGATCGGATCTTTAATTCCCGGCTCGTTATCGATGGTAAATTCCTGTGGCAATACATGGATGATTTCCTCACCCGGCGGCATTACCAGCTTAAACATATCATCAATTAACTTATCGATATCTTTTTTACCGATTTCATTGTTTAATTCTCTTCTTGTTAAAATTCCTCTGTGCTGTAAGCTCTTAATGTGCTGACCAGCAATACCCACATTTACCACCTGTATCTCTACATTGGATTGTCCGCTTGCTACTTCAACTGCTTGAGCAATACCCTGCACGGTTTTTTGAATGTTAGAAACCACTCCACGTGTTACACCCGCCGATTCTGCCTTGCCTATTCCTAAGATTTCTATCTTACCGTGTTGTGTTCTACGACCAACGATAACACAAATTTTTGTAGTACCGATATCCAATCCTACTACGATGGGCGACTGACTGGTAAATTTTGCCTTGTCCATATTCGTTAATTTTGCTGAGTTTTATACTGTTTTTCCAGGGCCCTGATTTCTTTCTCTCTTGCTTCTTTCTCTTTCTTCAGTTGGGCCTCAGATTTTGCCGGCTTTGGCTGTGTTGTTACCGTTTGCTTCGGTTTTTCTTTTTTATCCGATGGCTTTGTTTCCTTCGGTTTGGTGACCTGCGCAACTGCTGGCTTTTTTACTTCTTTTTTAACCGGTTCTGTTTTTTTAGCTGCTTCCTTTTTCACTTCCGCTTTTTTCGGCTCGGGCTTTTTGCCTTCAACCTTCGGTACCTCTACCTTTTTAGGCTCAGCTTTTTTTGTTTCGGTTTTTCTGGATTCTTCCTTTTCAGCTGTCTCTGCCTCTGGCCGGTCATCCATCGCCGCAAGAATTGTGCTGTTGATCAGTGAATCGGTTACGCTTCGCTGTATCCTCAAACTATCTGCTGCAGAAATTGTTTTTGCTTTTTTCCCTAATTCTGTCGAATCTCTTTTTTCGCAAACAATCTGGTTGGTGTATTTTATGTTGATGGTTTTATAAGTATCCCAACCTACCTGCGGCATGGCCTTTTTATAGAACAGCAACAGGTTTTTCATTTTCTTTTCAAGAGAATCGGCATTTCCCAAAACAATACGTTGATTTCCTACCCTTGGTATCAGTTCGATGTCGTTTTTCTGATCAACCACAATCTGTTCGATCTGCGCATCCCAAAGGGTATCTTTCTTTATGTACTGCGCAGTTTTATATAAATCTCTTGCCAATTGTGTATGCAAAGTATCAACTCTGCTCCCAAAAACCTCTGTAATATGTCCTGTTGCCACCAGCACATTAGCCGTGAAGTTTGATGAAATAGGCATCTTCAGTCCATCATTATCAATGTAAAAATCCTGTCCGTTCTCGTTCAATATCCGCAAGATAGGCTGGCGCTGTTTTACTTCAATGTGCAATACCCCATCCATATCAACATATACTTTAGCAAAACCGATATAAGGGTTAGACTGCAGCTTCTTTTCAATCTTATGAATGTTTATATTCTCGAGGTTACGACCTAAAAGCACACCTTGATCTTCTTTTAGAATGGCATCGATTTCTTCGCGCTCGATAAAATTATCAGCTCCGGGAATCAGGATCTTAACATCGGTACATTTAACGGTCTGTTTCTTCACATTGATAAAACTCAAAAGCACCACCACCCCTGCCAGGCTGATCAGCCAGGCAAAGCCAGTAAAAATTGCGCTCCAGTTTATCCGTTTAAGCATTGTTTAAAGTATTTTTAAGGGGTTCGATAATTGTGTCGATATCTCCCGCACCTACTGTTAAAATTAATTCAGGTTTTGTGTCCTTAACATGCTGAACCACAAAATCTTTTCCATATATTTTTTTATCTGCCAAAGTGATTTTATCCAATAAAAACTGTGCATTTATCCCTTCAAGCGGCAATTCTCTTGCGGGATAAATCTCCAACAGCATCAGTTCATCAGCCGTGCTTAAAACTTTTGCAAATTCATCAGCAAAATCCCTTGTCCGTGTGAAGAGGTGCGGCTGAAAAATTACCGTTAGCTTTTTATCCGGATACAACTGTCTTACCGCATCAAAACAAGCTTTCAGTTCCTCAGGATGATGTGCATAATCATCAATATAAATCTGATTGCCATTATTCACAATATATTCGAAGCGGCGTTTAACACCCTTAAAATTGGCAACCGCTTGTTTTACCTTTTCTGCATCGATACCCAATTGCAGCGCAATGGCAATGGCAACAGTTGTATTTTCGACATTGTGCTTACCGGGAAGCATTAAACTAATGTCTTTGATACTTTGTGCACTATCGGTATAATCGAAAACAAATTTCGATCCTTCTACCCTTAAATTTTCTGCCTTTGCAGTTGCTGTTGAACTTGCCGCATAACTGATGCTTTTTTCAAGCGGCAATCCTTCGTGCGCATAAAGTGTACCTTCTGCTTTAAGCTGGCCGGCAAACAAACGGAAAGATTCTTCGAGGTGACTTTTATCTCCGTAAATATCCAAATGATCGGCATCCATTGAGGTCACAACGGCCACATCCGGGTGCAAGGTTAGGAAAGAACGGTCGTATTCATCGGCCTCTACCACTACAACATTGTTTTTACCGAAAAGCACATTACTATTATAGTTACTGGTTATCCCACCCAAAAAAGCGGTACAATCGTAGCCGGTATCTTTTAAAATATGCGCAACAATAGATGATGTTGTGGTTTTGCCATGTGTACCCGCAACTGCGATACAGAACATTCCTTTACTGATGATCCCTAAAACCTCAGAACGTTTTTTAAGCGCAAAACCTTTATTTATAAAATGGTTTAAAATTTTCGAATCTTTTGGAATCGCTGGAGTATAAACCACAAGGGTATCATCATGATTATCCAAAAATGCACAGGGCAATGAAGATGCTTCATCAAGATACGTAATGAGAATGCCTTCCTGCTCCAGGGTTTCGGTCAGCTTAGTCCTGGTTTTATCGTAACCACAAACTACTTGTCCGCGTTTAGCAAAATAACGGGCAAGCGCACTCATGCCGATACCACCGATACCTACAAAGAAAACCCTATTTATTTTACTTAGTTCCATTTTTTTTAGTTGAGATGTGAGACTTGAGATGTGAGATCTGAGACTTCGACATAGTGCCTAATCTCAAATCTAACTTCTCATATCTCACATCTAGTTTCTCATATCTCTACTTAATCAATTTCAGTACTTCGTCCGCAATAATTTCATCTGCCGCTGGCAATGCCATTTTGCCCAGGTTTTCAGAAAGTTTTTCGCTCTGTTCTTTGTTATTTAATAAAGCCAATGCTTCTTTAACCAAGGTATCTTCTGCAGAACGGTCGTTAATTAATATTGCTGCACCGTTTTTCACAAGGGCCATTGCATTTTTAGTTTGATGGTCTTCTGCTACATTTGGCGAAGGCACCAAAATCACTGGCTTTTTAATCAAACAAAGTTCAGCTATAGTCCCGGCTCCCGCCCTGCTGATAATAACATCTGCAGCCGCATAGGCCAGATCCATTTTATTCAAAAATTCAAGGATGCGAACATTGGGGTGGTATTCCAAGCCCAATCTCTCCAAAATTCCTTTATAGTAATATTTACCTGTTTGCCAAATCACCTGCACATCTTGTGCAAGGATATCGGGCAAGTGTTTTTCAATTGCTTTATTCAAAGTGCCTGCGCCTAAACTTCCACCAGTAACCATAATGGTCTTTTTCAATGGATCGAGCTTTAACAGTTCGGCACCCTGAAAATGTTTGCCTTTTATATCAACTACTTCCTGGCGGACAGGATTCCCTGTTTTTAAAATCCTATCAGCTGGAAAAAACTGATCCATATCATCAAAGGCGACACAGATTTTTGAAGCCCTTTTACCTAACCATTTATTGGTTATTCCGGCATAAGAATTCTGTTCCTGGATGAGGTAAGGAATTCCTTTCAAAGAGGCTGCATACAATAGTGGGCCTGAGGCATAACCACCCACACCTACTACGGCACCGGGCTTAAAATCATTAATAATCTGCATGGCTTTGCGCACACTACCGATTACCTTGAACGGAAGCGCCAGATTTTTAATAATCGAGCCACGTTGCATTCCACTAATATTTAATCCTATAATTTTATATCCGGCTGCAGGAACTTTTTCCATTTCCATGCGGCCTATTGCACCCACAAATAAAATTTCACAGGTTGGCACCATGCGTTTTAGCGCATTGGCTATGGCCACGGCGGGAAAAATGTGCCCGCCGGTGCCACCACCTGATATGATAATTTTTGGGGAATTATTCATTTACAATTTATTTATATTCAAACCTCCGAGTGCACAAAGTTTTCACAGCGTGCACCGAACTTTTATTTTTTTCTTTTAACCACAAAAACACTAAGCCAAGCGCTTAAAATATTTTTTCGTGTTTCTCGGTGCCTTCCTCTGCATGCGCTGTGGTTAAGCTTTTACCTTTATTATCTTTTTCCTTAGTAGATTGCTTCGTCATTCTTCCTCGCAATGACGACTCAACTTATCTATGCAATTGCAGGTATTTCACCTATTATCACTTTATTTTTTACTTTCTCTTTTCCTTCTCTCGTTAATGCGCTTGCATTTTCCTCTACATCACGGCTTACGCTGAGTATAATCCCGAAGGCCACACTGGTAAAGATCATTGATGTACCGCCCATACTTACCAATGGCAGCGGAACCCCTGTTACCGGACCCAAGCCCACGGCTACAGCCATGTTTGCGAAGGCCTGTATGGTCAGACTGAAACTCAGTCCGGCCGCAAGCAATGCACCGAAGGCCTTGGGTGCCCGCGTTACGATCTTGATACATCGGTATAAAAGCACCAGGTATAGTATCATAATTACAATTCCTCCCACAGTTCCCCATTCTTCAATAATAATGGCGAAAATAAAATCGGAATACGGATGTGGTAGGAAATTGCGTTGTGTACTATTACCTGGTCCTTTACCAAAAACACCACCAGTAGCCAAAGCAATTTTTGCCTGATCTGCCTGGAAAGTTTTATCTGAATGCTGCATTTCAGGGTGTATAAACGTATTGATACGCGACATGTATGTTTTTCTCCTTGGACCCAAAAAGAAAACAAACAATAACAGTACGAAACCACCTGCACAAACAATCGCGATCTGTTTAATACTGATCCTACCGATAATTAACAGCAAAATACTTACACCAAACAGCATTAATGCTGTAGATAGGTTAGCCAGTGCGATTAAAACAAACACCACACAGACAGAGCCCATAATTGGTATAAATGACTCTTTAACATTTTTAATATTTTCTTGCTTTTTGGTTAGCATCCTGGCCAAAAAGGTAATCAATGCGAGTTTAGCCAAATCGGAAGTTTGAAAAGTTAATCCGATTACTGGTATTTTAACCCATCTTGATGCATCGTTCAAATTCGTTCCGAATATTAGTGTATAGAACAGCAACGGAATGGTAACGATCATCAATATTTTCGAAATACCGGCATAATAGCGATAATCGAGCAGGTGGGCAATATAGATCATCCCGATACCCATCAGCACAAAAATCAAATGTTTGGTGAGCAAAAGCTTTTCTACCGTTTCTCCTTTTTTATATGCCAAGGTACCTGTTGCACTATACACTGCCATTACGGATATAAGCGAAAGCAGGATGATGATCAGCCAGATCCACCTATCGCCTTTTGTTTTATTAAGTAGTGCTTGGAACATATATTGTACCTCCTATTATAATTCTCTAACTGCCGCTTTAAACTGGTTACCGCGGTCTTCGTAATTTTTAAACAGATCGAAACTGGCACAAGCTGGTGATAACAATACGGTATCACCACGTTTAGCCAAATGAAAAGCAATCTGCGCTGCTTCATCTGCCGAAAAAGTATTTACAATTACCTCTACATCATCCTCGAAAGCATCGTGGATACGTTTGTTATCCTTACCCAAACAAACGATAGCCTTAACCTTACTTTTAACCAGATCTTTAAGCATGTTATAATCGTTTCCTTTATCAACACCGCCCATAATCAGCACTACATCGCTGGTCATACTCTCCAAAGCATACCAGGTAGAGTTCACATTGGTGGCTTTACTGTCGTTGATAAAATCGATCCCCGAAATTTTGGCCACATGCTCTAACCTGTGCTCAATATTTTTGAAATTGCCCATGCTCTCGCGGATGGTCTCATTTCTTAATTCTAAAACTTTAGACACAATGCCCGAGGCCATAGAATTGTAAATGTTGTGCTTGCCCTGTAAGGCTAAATCTGAAATAGACATGGTTAGTTGGTTATTTGGTTCTGTAAGGATATGTATAGTAGTTTCTTCTAAATAAGCACCCAGTTCTACTTTTTTAGTAATTGAAAAGGGAAAGGCTTTCGCCACAGGCTTAATCAGCGCGATGGCTTTTAGACTCTCTTCGTCATCTGCACAATAAATGAAAACATCTTCTGCTGTCTGGTTTTGAACAATCCGCATTTTAGATGCGGCATAATTCTCCAGTTTATAATCGTAACGGTCTAAATGATCTGGCGTGATGTTGAGCAAAACAGCGATATCTGCTTTAAACGCAAACATATCATCAAGCATGAAGCTTGAAATTTCCAGCACGTAGTATTCGTAATCTTCAGTAGCTACCTGTGCTGCAAAACTCTGCCCGATATTACCAGCCAGGCCCACGTTTAACCCCGCATTTTTCAGAATGTGATAGGTTAATAAACTCGTAGTCGACTTACCGTTTGAACCCGTAATACAGATGGTTTTTGCATTGGTATATCTTTTGGCAAATTCAATTTCCGAAACCACAGGAATCCCTTTTGCGACCAATTTTTTAATAATTGGGGCTGTAGGCGGAATACCCGGACTTTTAATTACCTCTGTTGCATTTAAGATTAGTTCTTCGGTATGCTTTTCAGACTCGAACGGAATGGAAAGTTTTTCTAATGCAGCGCTATATTTGTCGGTAATTACACCATAATCGGAAACAAAAACATCGAAACCTTTTGCCTGAGCCAATTTTGCAGCGCCAACTCCACTTTCGCCAGCACCAAGAATAACCACACGGCCCTGCCCGGTCATCGCTGACTTAGTATTGCTTGATGTGCTATTATTCGTGCTCATTTTTTTTAGTATCAAGTAATGGGTATCGAGTATCAAGACACGAATACCACCACATTTTAATTTTTTAATTTATTTATTATTCTCTTTACCTTTAATCTTTCAGCTTTTCCCTTAAACCCTCTACCTTCAACCTCCACCTACCTTAACTTCAATGTTACAATGGTCATAATTGCAAGCATGATTCCGATAATCCAGAAGCGTGTTACAATTTTGGCTTCATGGTATCCCTTTTTCTGATAATGGTGATGTAAAGGCGACATCAGGAAAATCCTGCGGCCTTCGCCAAATTTCTTCTTGGTATATTTAAAATAAGATACCTGCATAATTACCGACACCAGTTCTACCAGGAATATTCCACATAAAATCGGAATTAGCAGCTCCTTGCGGATCATGATGGCAAATGAGGCAATGATTCCCCCAATGGCCAAACTTCCGGTATCGCCCATAAAAATCTGCGCCGGGTAAGAGTTATACCAAAGGAAACCTACGCAGGAACCCACAAATGCCCCTGCAAAAATCATCAGCTCTGCAGAGTTTGGGATATACATAATATTGAGGTAATCGGCCATAATGGTATTACCCGATACATAAGCCAAAATACCGAGCGTAATCCCGATTACTGCCGAAGTTCCAGTGGCTAAACCATCGATCCCATCGGTGATGTTTGCCCCGTTCGAAACCGCGGTAATGATAAATACCGTTACAATCAGGAAGATAAAAAATGCATATTTCGGGTAATCGGCACCCATAAACTTCAATACCTTTGCATAATCGAACTCATTGTTCTTATAAAAAGGCATATTGGTTTTAGTCGATTTTACATCTTGTGTGTAATAAAAGGTTTCTCCCTTTTGGCGCAATACCATCGGAACCGTAGAAGTGCTTTTTACATCGTCCTGTACAGTTTCCCTTACCACAATATTTGGATGGAAGTACATGGTGCAACCTACAATTAAGCCTAAACCAACCTGACCAACTACTTTAAAACGACCTGCTAAACCTTCTTTATTCTTTTTGAAAACTTTGATATAATCATCCAAAAAGCCTACAGCACCCATCCAGATTGTGGTGATTATCATTAAAATCACATAGATATTGGAAATATTGGCGAATAATAAGGTCGGAATAAGAATGCCCAACAAAATAATGATACCACCCATTGTTGGCGTACCTTGTTTTTGCATCTGGCCTTCTAAACCTAAATTCCTTACGGTTTCTCCAACTTGTTTTTTATGTAGATAATCAATCAACCTACGTCCGTAAACGGTGGTAATTACCAATGATAAAATAATAGATATCGATGCACGAAAAGTGATGTACTGAAACAACCTTAACCCAGGTATATCATAATGCTTATGCAGGTATTCGAATAATAAATATAACATTAGCTGATTGGTTTTAATTGTTCAAGTAAAATTTCTTTATCATCAA
>Ga0182006_1002553_pt1 | contig 9867 bp, 6 predicted proteins | sample Sormic07211104_1_FD_123022 | JGI IMG/M metagenome (GOLD analysis project Ga0182006, IMG submission 123022) | Rhizosphere microbial communities from Sorghum bicolor, Mead, Nebraska, USA - 072115-104_1 MetaG | ecosystem: Host-associated > Plants > Roots > Rhizosphere | place: USA: Nebraska...
GCAGGCGTCAGTCGGGCGCATGAAGTGGGCGGTGAGGAAGGCTCGGTGGCGGGGCTGGTGATGGTGCTGACCGGGCTGCTCAATCTGTTCGCCGCGCCTTTGTTGGCGTCGTTGCTTTGACATGGATCCAAGGAGTTTGCCTGGCTGACCCGCTCAGTCATCAAGCTGGCTGGCAATGCAACTACGCGATCCTCTGCGCCTGACTAGACTGCTCGTACGTGCAGAACAATAAGAACGCAGAGGTGCATACAGTGAGCGTAGCCCCCGTCCAATTGTCCCTTGATGTCAAAGACCAGGTCAGTGCCGCGGAATGGCAGACTCGGGTCGATCTCGCCGCCTGTTATCGGCTGGTAGCGTTGCATGGCTGGGACGACCTGATCTTCACCCATATTTCCGCCAAGGTGCCGGGCACCGAAGACTTCCTGATCAACCCGTTCGGGTTGATGTTCCATGAGATCACCGCGTCGAGCCTGGTCAAAGTCGATCAGGCCGGCAACAAGCTTATGGACAGCCCCTACGACATCAATCCCGCCGGTTACACCATCCACAGCGCCGTGCACGAAGTGCGGCACGATGTGGTTTGCGTGCTGCATACCCACACCGCATCCGGCGTAGCGGTGTCGGCGCAAAAGCAGGGCGTGTTGCCGATCAGCCAGCAGTCGCTGTTTGTGTTGTCGAGCCTGGCCTATCACGGCTACGAAGGCGTGGCGCTGAATCACGAAGAGAAGGCGCGCTTGCAGGCGGACCTTGGCGAGAACAATTTCCTGATGCTGCACAACCACGGTCTGTTGACCTGTGGCGGCACCATCGCCGACACTTTTCTGATGATGTTCACCTTCCAGCGCGCCTGCGATATTCAGGTCATGGCGCAGACCGGCGCTGCTGAACTGATTGCCATCGAACCGCAGATCCTGGCGGGCGCCAAAGCGATGATCGCCGGCGTCACCAAAAGTGCTCAAGGCATGGGTGGCGCGCTGGCCTGGCCGGCGTTGCTGCGGAAACTCGATAAACAAGACCCCGGATATAAACTCTGATGCCTCTTGCCGAGATCCCTCTGTGTGTCTGGCGCAAACGCAGCCGGACGTTTGTCTTTCGCGGTCAGTCGATCCGTTACTGGACGGCGGGGCAGGGTGAGCCGCTGCTGCTGATCCACGGTTTCCCGACGGCCAGTTGGGACTGGCACTATCTGTGGCAGCCGCTGGCCCAGCGCTACCGGGTGATCGCCTGTGACATGCTCGGTTTCGGGGATTCGGCCAAACCGTTGAATCACCGCTACAGCCTGCTGGTACAGGCCGACCTGCAGCAGGCGCTATTGGCGGATCTTCAGATCGAACAGCCGGTGCATGTGCTGGCTCACGATTACGGTGACAGCGTTGCCCAGGAACTGCTCGCCCGGCATTACGAAAACCGGATCGAGGTCGCCAGTTGCGTCTTTCTCAATGGCGGCCTGTTTCCGGAAACCCATCGCCCGGTCTTGATGCAAAAGCTGCTGCTCAGCCCCTTGGGCTGGATGATCGGCCGTGCATTTACCCGTGATGCGCTGGTGAAAAGCTTCCGACAGATTTTCGGCCCGCAGACCGGCCCCAGTGAAAGTGAACTGGATGATTTCTGGAGCCTGATCGAGACCCATCGCGGGCCGCGCATCCTGCACAAACTGATCGGCTACATCCCCGAGCGCCGTGTGCAGCGCGACCGCTGGGTAGCGGCCATGCAGCGCGATGAAGTGCCGTTGCGGGTGATTGATGGCGAAGTTGACCCGATCTCCGGTGCGCACATGGTCGAGCGTTACCGCGAGCTGATTGCCGATGCCGATACGGTGTTGTTGCCGGGCATCGGCCACTATCCGCAGATCGAAGCGCCGGTGCAGGTGCTCAAGCATTACCTGGCGTTTCGTGAGCGCCTGGAGTTGCCGCCGCGCAAGGTCGCGTGCTCCTGACAGATCAAAAGATCGCAGCCTGCGGCAGCTCCTACACCGATCTTCTGTAGGAGCTGCCGCAGGCTGCGATCTTTTGATCTTTTGACGCCCTCATCATCCCTCACCCTTATCGCGCACCATTCAGCCTCAGCCGTATTCGTTGTGACCCAAAGCCCTGTGCCTGACACTCGGACTCAATACTGGCCTGCTGGAGTTCCTGCGATGAATGAGTCCGTACGTTTCGAAGATAAAGTCGTGATCGTCACCGGCGCCGGTGGTGGCCTGGGGCGAGCGCACGCTTTGCTGTTCGCCCGGCACGGTGCCAAAGTGCTGGTCAACGACCTCGGCGGCTCGACCCAGGGCGAAGGTGCCAACGCCTCCGCCGCCGATCGTGTGGTGGCGGAAATTCGTGAAGCCGGCGGCATCGCCGAGGCTAACCATGACTCGGTCACCGACGGCGACAAACTGGTGCAAAACGCCCTCGACGCCTTTGGCCGTGTCGACGTGGTGGTGAACAACGCCGGGATTCTGCGCGACAAGACCTTTCACAAGATGGACGACGCCGACTGGGATCTGGTTTACCGCGTCCACGTCGAAGGCGCCTACAAAGTGACCCGCGCCGCGTGGCCGCACTTGCGCGAGCAAAACTACGGAAGGGTGATCTTCACCGCTTCGACCTCGGGCATCTACGGCAACTTCGGCCAGTCCAACTACGGCATGGCCAAACTCGGCCTCTACGGCCTGACCCGTACCCTGGCCATCGAAGGTCGCAAGAACAATATTCTGGTCAATGCCATCGCGCCTACCGGCGGCACGCGCATGACCGAAGGCCTGATCCCGCCGCAAGTGTTCGAACAGCTCAAACCGGAGCTGGTCAGCCCGCTGGTGGTGTACCTGGCCAGTGAGCAGTGCCAGGAAACGTCCGGCCTGTTTGAAGTCGGTGGCGGCTGGATGGGCAAGGTGCGCTGGGAACGCAGCCTCGGTGCTGGCTTCGATCCCCGCAGCGGTTTCTCGCCGGAAGATGTCGCGGCGCACTGGCAGCAGATCTGCGACTTCGAAGGCGCGGCGCATCCGAAGGACAACATTGAAGCGCTGAAGGAAATGATGGCGAATTTGCAGAAGTATTCGCTGTAACGTTGCCACGCCCCGCAAATACCGATCCCGCCGGTAAAGCCTTCGCCCATAAAAAAGGCCGCTGCAAACGCAGCGGCCAAGGTAAGACGTTGGATCAAGGAGCTACAAATCAACGTCAGTGAACACCGGGGCGATCAATCGAAGCATCGACTCATCTGAAATCGGTCAGCGCTGGTGCGAGTTGCTCAGCAGCCAAGGCTTGGTGCTTTGCGGCGTCTGCCTGAAAGCCCGCTCAGAATAAGCATTTGAACCCGAAGGAAAAATAGCGATTCCGGACATGCACTGTTACGGGGCGTGCAACAGTCTTGATCGCGCCACAGGATCCTGCACGGACTGCGCAAAGTGTTCGCGCCCGGAAATATATCGCTTCGCTGTCTATTCTGGATGGTTGAGTTAGTTACTTTGTATGAGGCTTTTGTGCGGATTATTTGTTTGTGAATTTGTCATTTTTTACAGGTAGTTTTTTTTGTTTCGGTTAATACCTTGTAATCTATATTTGTTGAAATGAACTGGCGCTTCTTGTTTGTTAAAAATAAAACTATCTTTCGCTATCGCAGTGATGCGGGGTTGCGTTCACTGAACTTGAAAGATAGGACTTGAATATGGATAAGTTATACAAAAGCTTGATGCGAGGTTCTGAAGGTGCAGAAGTAACCTGGAGGGCTGAGTGGGTAAAGTCCGCTGCCGCGCAGAATGATTTGTTCGCTATTGTTGAGGCGATCCCGACAGTTCGGCAGATTGCTCGGCAGGCATTGCAGCAAGAATTGCAGCAGCGGCAGAAGAATATCGATATCGATAATGTTTTTATAAATATTACCGATCAGTCCAGTGAGATTGAACGTCGTCCTTCGGGGAAACTCTCTGAGGTATTGCTTCATTGTCTTGATAATAATGTGCTGCCGAGCTATCTGGCTGGCGGCGGGGACGGTGTCTTTCACCTGCCCGATACCGTTGGCGAAGAGATGAGAGTCAAGGGCTTCAGTATTATCGAGGCTGAGGAGGCTATTACTTATACGCTGCGAAACATGGAGAGCAGCCTGCGTTCGGAGATAGGCAAATATTGGGCGGCCCCCGTAAAAGTCGCAACAACTGAAAATACCGGACTGACAAATAAACAGGCCTTGCAGCAGGCTTATAACGTTGTGCTGACAGCGGAGCTTTCTTTAAAAGCCATGGCGGGATTTCTGGATCATGGCATGGCGACGCGCTATTGCTATTTGTTGAACCTGGAAAACGGCGCCGGCGCTTATAGCGTTGTGGTGAGTGCTGAATCCGACTCTCGCACTTCGCTTGTTCCGGGGTTTGTCCTCGATAATGCGATGCGGGCGGATCCGCAAATGAAACTGATCGATGAATCCACCGGCTATGTCATTCACACGCCTGGCAACGGCTTTGAATACTTCGCCAGGAATATCGACGTGCACGCAACGCTGCTGGCGCGTGTATCGGCGTCCGTTAGCAAAATCGCTTTCCCTAAAGCCACGCAAAGTGTGTCTGCTTATTGTGTGGACGCTTACTTGAAGGGACAACTTGAGACGCTTGCAAGTCTGATGCGCGATCGCAATCGCCAGACTCGAGCGTTCAGCCGGGTATTGCAGGACAATCAGATGTTGTCGGTGATGCGTGCTGATATCGGTCATCGATTCGATCAAGTGCAGGCAGAACTCAAGCGGACCGAATGGCCACTCTGGCTGAAGAACGGTGGTAACGCTCTTCAGCAGCGTTACGTCGAGCTTGAACACTCGATGGAGAAATATCACTCTGACTACCGGGTGGTTTTCGACAGGTGTTTCTCGTTTAAAGATTATGTCTTGCGTTGTTTTTCCGAGTGGGCGATGAGCGCGTTGGGTGAGCAACTGGAAGCCGAGACGATAAAGGTGCGCAGCGTCCACAAGATGCAACTGGGGGGCCGCACCCTAGAGCAGGTCGATAACCGGACCCTGACGGAATTCATCATCTTCGGTCTGCATGACGAGGGGTATAAAGCCGAAATCAGCATCACCGGGCTGCCGTCCGGCAGCAGGCTGTCCGCTGCTGCACTTGAGCAATGGTTGAGCAACATCAACTTGCGCTCGCAGTTCGTATCCAGTCTTCCAACTGATCCATCGCCGGAGTTTGCACAGGCGTATCGCGACCACTTGCACAGCAACATCGAGTTCGCGCTTTTCGTTGCGCGCCATTCGGGCGTTTTCAGTGAAACCGAAGCGAAGGTCATTGAAAGGGCGTTGGCAGGTGACCTTTCGGTGTCTATTCGCGGATTGAGACTGAGCCTGCAGATTCCAGGGCCCGCCTTGAAAGGTGTGATGGTTTTTCGGGCACCGGAGACTCGGAACTATCTTGTTTATCTGATAACACCTGCAGGCAAATCCGTTTTCATGACGTTTGCGGATGTATTCGCTCTGAACAAATGGTTTGAATCGGCCATGACCGCTGATCGTCAATACGCGGCGTCATTGATTCATCCGGACTATTTGCACGAAGCCGGATCGTTGCGCGGTGTCAGCCGTCACTCCACCCATTATCTGTACAAGCTGGATACTCAATACTCGGATCTTTTCCCCAATGGCACAGCGCCGTTGCTCAATGACGTCAATCTCGCTTTTCAGTCTGAGCTGGCGTTACACAAGACCATTGCGCCTGCGCCTTACCGCTATCTCGGAATTGAGCCGCGCAAACGTTACGCTCGATTGAATACCGAACTGAAAGCGCTCTCCACCGTAGAGGCAAGGGACAATGCGTTCCCTTCTTTCGAACGCTTTACCCACGATGCGGTAAAGCAGAACCTTGAAAGTCTGTTGCGTTCGCGAGGACGAAATGTCGAGATCAATCCCGATCAGATTATTGTCCAGACTGACGATTTTCAGAAAAGCGTAACGGATCTGCTCATCGAAGGGCTATCGTTTGAAGCTGCCAATCCGGCTTATCCGAGCAAGTATGACCCGAGGTATTTTTTGACGGACGGCCATCCGGCGATCGATCAACTGGATATTCGCGATCTGTCCTCGTTATCGAAAACATTCCGTCCTGGTGACAGGTATACGGAAATGCTCAATACCGACTATCTGGACGGGAAGCATCCTGGCTATGCATTCAAGCGCGCCGTTCACGCAAAAAAAATTCGCTGTCAGATGCATTACGATCTGCTCTCCAACTACATCGATGGCAGGTTTGGGTCTGACATTTTTTTAGCGCTACAACGGGTTGTCGGGAATTTGAAAGAGGATGTCTATCACTACCCGATCAATGATTCGTCCGCAGAAGGTGATGAAGGTCTTTACGAATTCAATATCGGGAAAACAGGCTTGACCAAGTCGAGGGATCGTACGGTTGCGGGTGTCTACATCCTGCGGATGAACGTTCTCGGCCAGTTCCACGACTGGTTATATACGCCCGATGCGCCGGATGGCGTTGCCTATCGACCCATCAACGATTTCATTCCATCCATTCGTTTCCAATATGGACCGATGCGCGATTACTACTTTGACCGGGTTGCAATCGTCGATCAAAAAGTAATCAATGATTATTTTGACGATCTTGCCGCAAGCGGGAAACCCCTGCCTCCGGTCAAGACGCAAGAACGCGCCAAGTTGAACAACCTCTTCACGTTCCATGATCGTAGAGTGCGTCGCGCATTGAGCGATATCGATGAGCGAACCACCAGTTTGAAGGAGGTTATCGCGGGACTGGTTTACGACGGCCTGATCAAAGTGGTGAATGTCATCAGTCTCGCCGTGCCGCCTATTGGCTCCGTGGCCGTTGCGGTGCAGATGATGAAAAGTGTCTACGACGGAGCACAGGCGCAACGGCGCGGTGACTACTCGGCGGCACTGGGATACGGCGCGGACGCGTTGATCGGACTATTTACGCTCGGCCAGGCGGCCACAGCCGGTGCGAGCGCAGAGGTGATCAAGCAGGTGACCAACGTTCAACGATCGTTTCTCGGTCTGGTCGATGATGCACGGTCGGCGGCGCAATTCGTCGCCGAGGCGGCGGGTCATAAAGCGGCAGATCAACAGTTGATCGATTTCTTCACTGAATTGATGAAGGATCGGGCAACCAGCATCAGCCAGACCATCGTGCGCTGATCCCCGGGCTGGCGCCTGGAGATCGCCTGACTCAATCGGCTTGCTCATACCCCATTCGCCAGCTCACGGCCCGCGACGCCGCCAGTAACCGCTGCGCCGCCGGGCCGTCTTCATCAGCGTGGAACAGTGAAGTCGGGCCGACGATGGTCAGCACTGCCGCTATCTGCCCGACTGCGTTGAACACCGGGGCTGACAACGCGTCCACACCTGGCATCAACAAGCCGTGCACATGATGCAGACCGCGTTCGCGGATCTGCTCGCACAAACCGCTGTAGGCATTTTGATCGGCCAGTGGATGGCCGGCGACGGCGATTTCCTGCTCGCGCAACTCATCGGTTTCCCGATGCGGCAGAAAGGCACTGAACACCAGCCCGGTGGACGAGCTGAGTAACGGCAACACCGAACCCAGTTGCGTCACCACCGTCACCGCGCGCACCGCCGGTTCGATGTGCACCACGGTCGCGCCCTGATTGCCCCACACCGCCAGAAAACAGGTTTCGTTCAGTTCATCGCGCAACTCGGACAGGGGCAGGGCGGCGACTTTCAACACGTCCATACTGTTCAGGGCCGCCAGGCCCACGCGCAACGCTTCACGGCCGAGTCCGTAATGGTTGGTGGCAGCGTTCTGCTCGGCGAAACCACTGGCGATCAGTGCCTGGAGATAGCGGTGCACCTTGCTCGCCGGCATCTGCACATGTTCGGCCAATCGCGATAGTGAGGTAGAGGGCGACAACTCGGCCAACGCCTTGAGGATGTCGGTGCCGACCTCGGCGGAGCGGACTTTCTGTTTGCCGTTGCTGTCGCTGGTTTTTTCCATGGTGCGGCCGGGATCCGAAAACGAATGGGCGTCTTTATAGCTTGACGCTGGATAGCGAGCAAATTACGTTATGCGTAATCGAATTACGATAATAACAACCCCGGCGTGCGCAAAGCTCTGAGCCAGAGCGATGGGCCACTGCCGACTCCCTGTTCAGGAGGCTCCATGAACCTCGATTCAAACGCGTCGGAGCTGGCGTACCAGTCCGGTTTCGGCAACGAATTCAGCAGTGAAGCGTTGCCCGGCGCCTTGCCCATCGGCCAGAACTCCCCGCAAAAAGCCCCGTACGGCCTCTATACCGAATTGCTCTCCGGCACTGCGTTTACCATGACCCGCAGTGAAGCCCGGCGTACCTGGATGTACCGGATTCAGCCGTCGGCCAATCACCCGGCGTTCGTCAAACTGGAGCGGCAACTGGCCGGCGGCCCGTTGGGTGAAGTGACGCCCAATCGCCTGCGCTGGAATCCTCTGGATATCCCGGCCGAGCCGACTGATTTCATCGACGGTCTGGTCGGCATGGTGGCCAACTCGGCAGCGGAAAAACCGGCCGGCATCAGCATCTATAACTATTGCGCGAATCGCTCGATGGAGCGGGTGTTCTACAACGCCGACGGCGAACTGCTGTTGGTGCCGCAACTGGGGCGGCTGCGAATTGCCACCGAACTCGGTGTGCTCGAAGTCGCGCCGCTGGAAATTGCTGTGCTGCCGCGTGGCCTGAAATTCCGCGTCGAGCTGCTTGATCCGCAGGCGCGCGGTTACGTTGCCGAGAACCACGGCGCGCCGCTGCGCCTGCCGGACCTGGGGCCAATCGGCAGCAACGGCCTGGCCAATCCACGGGATTTCCTCGCGCCGGTCGCGTCTTATGAAAACCTGCAGCAGCCGACGACGCTGGTGCAGAAATTCCTCGGCCAGTTGTGGGGCACCGAGCTCGATCATTCGCCGTTGAACGTGGTCGCCTGGCACGGCAACAACGTGCCGTACAAATATGATCTGCGCCGTTTCAACACCATCGGCACCGTGAGCTTCGATCACCCGGATCCGTCGATCTTCACCGTGCTGACCTCGCCGACCAGCGTGCACGGTCTGGCCAACCTCGACTTCGTGATCTTCCCGCCACGCTGGATGGTCGCCGAGAACACCTTCCGTCCGCCGTGGTTCCATCGCAACCTGATGAACGAATTCATGGGCCTGATCCACGGCGAATACGACGCCAAGGCTGAAGGCTTCGTGCCCGGCGGTGCCTCGCTGCACAGCTGCATGAGCGCCCACGGCCCGGATGGCGAAACCTGCACCAAAGCGATCAACGCGGAACTCAAACCGGCGAAGATCGATAACACCATGGCCTTCATGTTCGAGACCAGCCAAGTGCTGCGTCCCACCCGGTTCGCCCTGGACTGCCCGCAACTGCAACCTGCCTACGACGCGTGCTGGGCCTCGCTGCCCGTCACCTTCAACCCGAATCGGAGATAACCCATGACTCAGCCCACCCTTGCCCGCAGTTGGGTAGCGTCCGCCAACGGTCACGCGGACTTCCCGCTGCAGAACCTGCCGCTGGGCATCTTCAGCCTCAACGACGCGGCCCCGCGCAGCGGCGTGGCGATTGGGGATTGCATCCTCGATCTGCACGCGGCGTTGGACGCGTTCGACGGCGAGGCCCGCCGTGCGGTGCAAGCGACTGCCGGCGGCCAGTTGAACGGGTTGTTCGCCCTGGGGCGTGGCCCCCGCGTAGCATTGCGCGAGCGCCTGCTGGAACTGCTGGCCGAGGGCAGCCCACTGCAAGTCCGTGAGGCGCAGGTGCTGCACCGCGCTGCTGATTGCCAGCTGCACTTGCCGGCGAAAATCGGTGACTACACCGACTTCTACGTTGGCATCGAGCACGCGCAGAACGTCGGCAAACTGTTCCGTCCCGACAACCC